>Ga0209517_10003644_pt1 | contig 20742 bp, 14 predicted proteins | sample PeaSoiMetSII2010_FD_187695 | JGI IMG/M metagenome (GOLD analysis project Ga0209517, IMG submission 187695) | Peat soil microbial communities from Weissenstadt, Germany - SII-2010 (SPAdes) (version 2) | ecosystem: Environmental > Terrestrial > Soil > Wetlands > Peat | place: Germany...
GGGGCGGCGGGAACTTAAATATGACGGCTTGTGTCATCACCAATGATGTGGGGGCATCATTCCAGATCCAAAATTCGGCGGCGTTCAATTATGAGGCCGGTTCCCCACGATTTGACAATGCGGGGACTTTTCTCCCGGCCACCTCGGCCACCAACTATTTTTACAGCACTGCCTTCAACAATTATGGGACGATCAACCTGGCGGGCGGGAGCCTGCTGTCCTTGGGTGGCGGCGGAGTGCAGGTGGGAACGGTAACTGTGCCGGCTGGCAGCACGATTAGCTATGCCGGCGGAACTTTCAATGCCACTGCCAGTTCATCCATCACCGGCGCGGGCACTTTGCTGGTCAGTGGGGCGACGGCCAATCTGGCCGGGACGGTGAATGTGACCGGCACCAATTCGTTCTCCGGCGGCACCGCCAATCTGACCGGCAATTATACTTGCGTCGGCAACACCTTGCTAAACATCGCTGGGGGCGCGGCCAACTTCGACGGCAGTGGCACGGTGGCGCCCCAGGTTCTCAACCTCAATGGCACCCTGGGCGGAGCCAACACCGTGACGGTGGGCCGCACGATGAACTGGACCGGTGGCACCATGAATGGCAGCGGACGAACCATCATTCAGCCGGGAGCCACCCTGACCATTGCCGGTTTCACCGGCTACGGCGGCGTTTCCCTGGCCACCCGCACCTTGGAAAACAACGGGACGGCGGTCTGGGGCGGCGGGAACTTAAATATGACGGCTTGTGTCATCACCAATGATGTGGGGGCATCATTCCAGATCCAAAATTCGGCGGCGTTCAATTATGAGGCCGGTTCCCCTCGGTTTGACAATTCCGGGACGTTTCTCCCGGCCCCGGCAGGGACCAACTCTTTTTACAGCGTTGCCTTTAATAACTATGGGGCCATCAATCTGGCCGGCGGTCTTTTTGCGCTGAACGGTGGTTATTCCTGCACCTCCAACTCGGTGCTTAATTATTCTATTGACGGAACAACGCCGCGAGCCAACTTCGGACAGCTTCAGGTTTCCGGATCCGTCAACCTGAACGGGACCCTCAGCGTGAACCTGACCAACAATTTTATTCCCACGACGAATGACTCGTTCACTGTGCTGAGTGCCGGCACCCGCAACGGCGCCTTCGCCAATTTCCTTTATCCATCAAACAAGGTGTCGATGATATTAAGCAACACCTCCACTTCGGTAATCGTACGCGCCACCAACATCCTTGCAGTTCCCCAGCCGCTCCTGCTGCCACCGCAGCTCGCCGGCTCAAACATCGGCCTCACTTGGACGGCAGTGTCGAACCGGACCTATCGCGTCGAATTCAACCCCACCCTGGCGCCCTCAAACTGGAACCCCGTCCCGGGCGACGTAACCGCCCTAAGCAACACCGCCAGCAAAGTTGATCTGCTGACACCCACCAACCGCTACTATCGCGTCCTCGTCCTCCCCTGAGAGTCGCTTGTTCACGGCGATGTCATCCGGGCCTTTGAGCTGGATGACGTAATGGCCTTTGGCCCGGCCAAGTGAGGAGCTGCAAGTTGGTGTTGAACTGGAAAATGCTCGCCGTCTCAATCCAAACCAGTAAGAATGCGGCCATGCGGAAGCGGATCGGCGTCGGCTTAGCTGGTTTGCTCTTGCTCGTGCTTGGGACGATGTTCTGGGGGCTGCTGCGCGAACGAGATCCGGTGTATCAAGGAAAGCGGCTGACCGTTTGGTTGGAAGGCTCTGCTCCCGTTGTGGCCCCGTTACCTGTGGTGACCCGGAGTTTAGGCATGGTCCCGGGCTCAACCTTGTCCACCCGCGCCTCTGCCACACCTTCTGCCGAGTTGGAAGCAAGTGCGGACAGAGCTTTGCGTCACTTTGGAACAAATGCCATTCCCACCCTCCTGAAAATGCTCCGGGCGAGAGATTCTGCCCTCACTCTCAAGTTGCTCGATTTGGTCCGAAAGCAGCACTTGATTAGAATCAAGCACACGGACGCGGCGCACTTAAATACTATCGCGTGCAGCGCCTTGGAGCGGTTGACGGAGCTTGCCAGGAGCGTCGTACCCGCACTGATCGAGGTCTATGATCGAGATCTTGCGATACTTTCTCGCACCTCTGGGCACGATTCCTCCGCTGAAGTGGGAGTTCTGGAAATTCCCAGGATCCTAGGAAAAGTGGGGCCGGAGGCCAGGAGCGCCATACCATCTTTGCTGCGGGGAGCCACAAACACTGTCCCGAATGTGCGCTGGATTGCTCTGGCCGGCCTTGGGGAGATTCATTTGGAACCGGAGATGGTCGTGCCGGTCTTAACCCAGGCTTTGCAGGACCCGGATCCCTTCGTCAAATCCGACGCTGCCCGGGCACTCGCCAGGTTCGGGAAGGATGCACAACCTGGAATTCCGGCACTGGTCAAATTGCTCAAAGATCCAAACCATTGGGCGCGTGATGCTGGGTTACGCGCCCTTGGCGCCCTTCACTTGAAAGCTGAGGTGAGTGTGCCGGCACTCGTAACGGCTCTGGATAGCACCAACCATCTCTTTGCCTTTGATGTGGCTTTGACGCTTCAGGCCTATGGAGCTGCCGCCAAACCGGCAATTCCGGCACTGATCGACTACTTTGAGCGAGAAGAGAACCCGAACTTGCATGGGACAATCATCCACGTAATCGACCAAATAGATCCTGAAGCTGCCGCCAAAGCAGGGATCAAATGAAAAAAGGAGAGCTTCCGGGGCACCGCCAGTCTCGCGCAACGCCGCCACTCTGGAGTGCGGCGGCGGCGCCGAAAGCGCCTGCTCCTCCGGAGCAGTCATATGCCAAGGAAACACCGCTGGAGATGCCAGCACGGCAGGGCTGGATACTGGGCGGCAGGCTCCTTGTGAACTGGCTTCGTGAGGAAGGTGCACGAGGTGACGCAAAGTGACCGTGGAGCCTGGCGCTCAAGGCCACATGCATGAACCAGAGTTATTCACAAGTTATGAACCACATTTTCATAGGGCAAAGACCCCATACAGGCTGCAACTGGGCAAATCCGGTGCCTAATGCGGTTTTTCCTTTTGAGCTTTATGGCCTTTAAAAAAGTCCGCTATTTTTGCGCAGCGACTTTCAATGAGCGCCGCGACAGGCTTTGCAGCGGGGAGTTCCTTGATTAGGTCATGCGGTTTTGACAGAGCTATTTCCGCCAGTTCCCGCACCCGCCGTTTTACCGTTGGCTTGGCCAGGCCTGCCTCTTCCGCCAATTGTTCGAAGTCTTTCGGAAGCACCCTATCAGAGGCATATTCACTGCCGATTTTCATCGCCATCTTTTTGGAGAGTTCCGGGTAATAGGCCGTGCTGAGAACGTCATAAAACGGCGCCAGCCGCGTTGCGCGGCCGTAGAGCAGCGAGAAATTCTTTCCGTGGGCATCGTGGTTTCCGATCAGTAAATTGAAAATGACCGCGTCCAGCAGACGCTGGAGGTCGATGACCGGCGCGCTGGACAGCTCGCGCAGCAGAGCGAAGCATTGCTTCAACGAAGGCCCACCTTCGTTCTGATATTTATTGTCAGGGACAATTCCCAGCGCCTGGCAAAAATCCTCCTGATGCTCCCGTTCCAAATGTTCAGAATCGTCCCGTGGATCCTTCGAGAGCGTGCGGTCATAACGCTCGACCAGGAGATAATCGATCCTCTCCACCCTGCCGACCTCCAGCTTGGCGACGTGCAGGCCAATCGCGCGCGCCAGCTTCATACAAAACGCTTCATTGAAGACAATCCCCTCGAACCGCTCGATGGCTGGCTTCAAAATATGCGTGCTAGGCGCTCCGCCCAGAGGCAGCGAAATCTGATTGGTCGCAACATGCACCGCGATTTTGTCCTGCGCCCCAGCCAACGAAAGCCGGACGCCGTCCTCGCCGGCCATCAACGGGCGACGCGGCAACTGCCGTAGAATCTCCGCCAATTGTGCGTCGCTCAATTGCCGGTAGCCATAGTTGCGCTCCGGCAGGCTTTCACCAGCGGGGATGAACACCACCGCGCCGGCACACTCGCCCCCGATTTTTTCCAGCATGGCGAAATCGTTCCGGGCGCTGATCCCGAGATTCTTGGCGATGATCTCGCGTTGGACTTGTTCCGGCAGCACGCCGGCAAAAAATCCCCGGCATTCATTGCGATTGAATCGTTCTTTTCTAAGCGGCAGGGAATGCGACAGGGGGACCGCCTTTGGATTGTTCAGCCAGCTTTCAGCGTAACAGAATCTCATTTGGCCGTGCTCATCTCGAATGAGCTGGCCGGCCAAATCTCGACGCAAGTAAACGTCCAGCTTCCGCAACATTCGTTAAGCTCCTTTCCTGTCGTCCCCAACGGGCGGAACGAGCTCGATTTTGATACCCAGTGTCTGGAGGACGGTAAGGGCCTTGCCGAGCTGGCAGGTGGGCTTTCCCTGCTCCATCTCGATGATGAACCGCAAGCCTGTACCGGAAGTCATCGCCAAATCCTTTTGGGTTACCCCCATGCTCCTGCGAGTACTTTTGACCAGTTCGCCTATGGTTTTAGGTGTATGTTTCATGTTCCCGCTCGGTAACAATCGTCCATTCCTGCACGAGAATCAAGCGAATTGTTCCCGATCGGGAATAATTCAGCGCGGAGGCATACAGATGAAAGCCTATATTCCCGATCGGGAACGAGAGCTCAAGGCGTAACAGCCCAAAACGACGAGTTGAGCGTGCCTGCGCGCGACAGCAAGCACGCAGGGTGTGTATCACCGCGACTGGAAAAGCCGAGAGGGACCTGATTCGCGATTCGCGTTGAGAGATCCCAGTGTCAGCATTTGGCTCTGAAACCGTTGCGAATCCCAAGGCTCCAGTTCTATGCCCAATCGGTAGGGTCTTAAAGTAGGGTCGGCAGTCCACTATGGCCGAATTGCACGGTTCACGGCACGACCATTGTACGATCCTTTCTGAGCCGCCCCTTCACGCTCCCGGTCCGCCAAGGTAATCACTGACCGCGGCCTCAAGCTCGCCAAAAAGATCGGTGGTCTGTTCTCTGTCATCGGAATCTCGCCATTTCTCAGGCAGTTCGACGAGCGAAACCTTGCACTTCGAGTTGGGCCGCGGGCGCCGGACGAGGAACAGTATGGCCATGCGCGCGTTGTTGTCTTTGAATACACGCGGAAGGCTGACGATGAGACGAATTTCACATTGGCTAGCCACTTCCGACCGAAGGTCCGGCAGCGCCCGGTTATCACGCGACAAAAGCCCCTCCGGCACAAGCAGGCAAACCCGTCCTCCATCCGGGCGCGCCAGTTCCAGCGCCCGGCGCAGGAAGCAATTGTGATCCATCAACCCGCCTTCCAGGTGGCCAAAGCGTTCCTCCCATTGGCGCGCGACCTCTTCGCGGTTAGTCCCAGAATATACCGCATTGCCCGGCGGATTGCCGATAACCAAGTCGTACTGTCCAGGACGAAGGTGGCGCTCCGCCCTTGGATCTTCGTCGATCTCGCTTTGGCTTGGAGCACGTTGGTAAAGGGCGTTGTGCAAAAATACTTGGAGGTGTCCGGCGCAGTGAGGATAGAGGAACGTGAGCAGCTCACGGGCGCACGAGACACAAAAGGGGTCATCATCGATTCCAACCAAGTGGTGCGCGAGGAATTGCTGCGCCGTTGCGTCACCGTCCTCCTCCGCTACCTGAGCAACCGATTCGGCTAGAAAACCGCCGGTGCCACAAGTCATATCAATGACGAGCTCGCGCGCGCGGGGCTGCGCCAGCCTGACCATTTGCTGCGTAATCTCGGTGGGGGTGAAGTATCGCGCGACATTTCGGTAGCGCACGACTCCCTTAATACGATAAGCGCGCGATTGCGACTCCCCGGTGAAAAAGCGATGCGTGCCGCGGCCGCCAGGCTGGAGCAAGAAAGTCCGGTACCCACGCGCCACTGCCGCACCACTAAGCTCTTGGGACTCGATTTTCTGCCGATACCAACCAATAGTCCTCAGCACGCGCCGGATGGCCGGCGCCCGCAGGCCGGTTCGTCGGCAGGCCATGCCAATGCTCGCCTCTCCATCTTTTCTGGCGTGGTCGATAATGTCATTGAAGAGGATGATTTTTTGATCCTCCTTGTTCCGAAGCGCCCGCACGTGGTCGATGGACGCAAACAGGTCCGCGAAGAACTGGTGGGCCAGGTCCGCCACCAGTACTTGCTGCTGGGGCGAAATGACCTTGGCCCGTCGGGCCTGTCCTGCCTCCGCGAGCAGTTCACGCCACTCCAGGAACGCTGGCGCACCGCTCTGCCGGATCGGTTCGTATTCGATGTTAAGTCCGCGGACTACCGCGCGCCACATCTCGGCGCGGTTTCCTGCCGCAGTGATGACAAACGGTACCGTCCCCTCCTGCATCGGGCAGCCCTGCTGGCGCGGTTTGAAATTCCGGCTGTAATTCTTGGCCTGTTTGAAACCTTGATCGAACTGCCGGGCATGAGGCTCGCCTTCGATCGTTACTAGCGGGACATCGCCCTGATGAATCAAGTAATCGCGGTCATGCATCTTGGACATGTCCCTGTACTGGCGCTCAACTTCGCTCTGCAACGAGGACGGCAGCGGCGGAATCTCCATGGCGCGGATGCGGCCAAAGCTGATGGTCATCGCGTCCACCCCATGCATGACACGTTGCACTTGAAGCCAGCCGAATCGGGATTTGAGAAAGCAGCAAACATAGAATGGATTGATGCCTGTGACCCGGACGCGGTCGATATGCTGGCTGATGTTCAGCTTTCCGTAATCCCGAGCCAGCACGATGCACCTGCCAATCAAAGTCTCTGTCCCACGAAAGGCGTTGTTGGTGAAGAGAATGTCTTCAGACTCGACCCTGCTTCGCGCGGGATCGTTATGGCTGCCCTCGGCAATCCGATCCGGCTTGATTGCAAAATCGATTCCGGTATCGCGGATGTTAATGACCTGCAAGTAACGCACCGAGCCGTGCGGGCTGAGTTTGCGGGCGCCGACCTGCCCATAAGTAATGCCCAACGATCCGTCAGGCAGCTCCTCCGGAATAAAATTGCCCAATGGCACGCTTTGAAGTTTTCTCAGTTCGCGTTCGTTCTGGCGGTAACGGCCGTCAAAGTACCCCGGGCTCCACCGATTGTGCTTCTGCATTTCAAATTGCTGAACCTGCACCTGCAGCCGAGGAGAATCCGGTAAATCGTGCATCCTCATAACAGATAGGGCCAAAGTTGCTTCCGTTTCTGGCGCACCCTCGGCAACAGACCAGCGAGGAACGCCTCAAGCTTGAAGTTTGGCGCATCATCCTGCGGCTCGACCATCCATACGAGTTTCTGCTCCTCTGCCGACTGTTCCGCCGGATCCAGCGAGTACTGGCCGTCGGGGCGGTCCTGTGCTCGACGGCGGGCGAAGAGCATGTAAGTCCGGGCGTTGGCGCCTGCGCCGGTGAAAACCTTTTGCGGCAAGGTGACCACGGACAGCAAGTCCATTCGCCGAAGCAGCCACAGCCGCAGCGGTCCCACCCGGTCGCTGGCCACGATGCTCTCCGGCACAATAATCGCGATCAATCCGCCGCGCTTGGCGAGGCGTAGAAACCGTTCGGTGAAGAATACTTCTATGGCGGTGCCCGCCAGCCGGCGAACCGTGTCGCGCAGTTCAGGCCGCGAAATGTCCAACGGACGGTCCGGCGGCCAGTGGGCGATCAAATGCGCCGTTCGCTCGTAGTCGCTGGCGGTGGGCCGCCGCCGGTCGAAGAGCTCCGCTGCGGCGAAAAGCTCGCGTGGCGCGCTTTCGGAATCGGCCGCCTCTTCCTCGGCTACCTCGGCGTCCAGCCGCCAGCAGGAATACTGGCTCACGGCGCGCAGCAAGCGATCCAACTCGGCCCGCTCTTGCAGGGACAAAGGCTTGAGCGGCTTAGCCAACCCCTCCTTCAGGTAGCACGGTTCGAAAAAGTCCCTCTCCTGAGGACTAGCGCCTTCCGGTGAGTCCTCCAGCAGCCGCAGCAGATCACGCAGGCCCGTCCCGCTGAAGGGTGGATTGCCGACCACGAGGTCGAAAGTTCCTTCTACGATGCCGGCTTGAGGAGCATCCAGCAGTCCATTCGCCAGCAGCAGGGTGGCCCCACTGAGTAGCGGGTCTTTTCGCCAGCCCGGCGCCAGAACCTCATCGATATCGGCGCCGAAAAGGCCTGTGGGCGGCAGCCCGCCGCGCTCGTGGGCCACGCGAAGGAAGACCCCTTCACCGCAGGCGGGATCAATCAGCCGGGTCGAGGGGGAGAATTTGGCGCCATGGATTGCTTCCAAAAAGTCGAGCATGAAACCTGCTACCTCGGGCGGAGTAAAAAACTGTCCCAGCTCTCGCCGCCGTTCCAGGCCGTTGTCCGCCGCGGGCTTGGCGGAACGCGCCTTGCGGGGCGTTGGGCTCGATTGGGTCGCAGCGGCGCTCATTCTTAACTGAGGTTCAGCCTGACCCAACCTGGGGAGCCGGTCAACCGCCAAGTCGGGGTGTCCCCGGAGGCATGAAAGGATCCATTCCGCCAGTTCAGGGTTAGATCGGCCGAGGGTTGATGGCCGATCCTACCCCGGGTCATCTGCCTACGCCCTATCCCCAAGCCTGACAGGCCTTGCGCGCCAGCCCCGCCTTCACGTCTTTCTCCGCTCTTCAAATGACAAATTCCGCGCCATCCGCCGGCCGAAAACGTACGTTCTACTGGGGCCGGTCTTCGCCGCGCGCCGTCAGCGAGTCCGCGGTTTCGTAACCGCCTCCGCCCCGAATCTAGACCGCGTCATTCACCATCTGCCAGGCTTGTTCACCCCACATCTTGCGCATGGCCACGTCGAGGCGGACGTCGGTGTGTTTGTCGCGGTCCGGATTGGAAAAGGCCCGTTGCGTGAAAAATCGACCGAGCCCATAAACAAACAGATAAGGAAGGAGGCGCTCGGGCAACCTCGCGAGCAGTAAGTTCAAGAGCGGCGCTGGCCGGCGGACATCTTGGAGGTGTCCGTCAGCAGAGCCGAGGCATTGGCAAACACCCTGCCGCAACGAGGGAATCCGTGCACGGTAATAAAAACTACTGCCTTTTGTCTTGACGGGGTGCATGGTTTAGCCTTCAATTCGAAAGAAGGGCAACATGAGTCCGATTCTTACGCTTCTACTAATAGCTGCCGCCGTGTTCATTGCGGCGTGCCTGTTTGGGAGGCTGCTGGCACACAAACTTGGAGGGGCAAGAAGGGGATCTCCCGACCCAGGCCTGGCTCCGAGGAAACGCCCTAAACGACGAAACGGCTTACGGAACTTCGCGCTCCCCCAAGGAGATGAATTCCCCTATTACGATGCATCTCGCAACGACGAAGCCAATTGGAGAAATGTAATGGAGCCGCAGTTTCGGAAACACGAGGATTATCCACCGGACTGGCAGCGTCGAAGAGCCTTGGTATTCATAAGAGACAAAGGCCGGTGTCAAGGCAGTATTCAAGGCCAACACTGTGGAAGATTGTGTGGGCGCTTGCTGTGTGAACCAAATCAAATATGGAGTTTTAAATATGACGAAACCTTGCTTGTTGAGGCACACGTCCACCACGTTAAGAATCGCGCCTCAAACGGCGACCACGATTTGAGGAATCTTCGGCTTATCTGCCCGCGTTGTCACATGCGTGAGCATTCAGGAAACCATCACCTCGAAGCACTGGTTATCAGTCAAGCCCTAGGCGGCGGGAGAAACCGGAAGACATTTCTAAGGAACCTTTATAGACGAAAAGCACCTCGAGCCCCAGGTGAAGATGTGCCGTTCTGAAAGGATTAACACGTTGGTGGTGTTGGTCTTGCTGCGGACGTAACGCGAAATTTGGCCGTAATCATCTCAACCGTGGGCTAGACGTTCGATCGCTCGGGATGCTGGGCCACGAACTCGTCGCCGGTAAGGAACCCCCAAAAAATCTCCCGTATCAGTCCGAGATCGGCGTCCTGCGCTGATCAATTGTAACCTTCCGCCTTTCCACCATGCATGGCACGGGCTGTGCTCCGATCATGCCCTCTACCGTTGAAAGATAAAAACTTTCCGCTTGCCATAGGCGTGCGCTGCCTGTGTAATCGTGAGGTAATCGGGACAGAGGCCTGCTTTGAAAACGCACCTGTTGGCTTGGGCGGTTGCTCTGCTCGTCGTTCCAGGTGGATTGGTTCCGTTGAAGTTTGAACGAAACGAGCCGCGCAGGAGTTGCATCCATTCGCTCCACAACCTCTGCGCCAGACTTACTGAGGAATCCGTGGGATGCACTACAATATGGAAGCGACGCCAGCCCCTTGGAGTGCGGTGGCAAAGCACAGCGGCGACACCGCTTTGGGTGGAGCGGAGCGACGGGGCGTCCTCGACTGATTGTATTCTATCCAAGGGCCTCCTGTGTAATTCGAACGAGTCCAGCCTGTTCCTTCAATCCATCGCCCTCCGCCGAGTGCTGCGAACGCGGGCGGCCAAGGGGGCCCAATCCATCTGAATAGGAACAAGCATAGCAACGTTCAGGTCTTCAATCTCCAGTTAGTTCGTTTATCATTATGAGAACCCTAAAGTCAGCAAACCTTACGAACAGAATGGCAATCCTCGTGGCCGGGATCGGAATTGCAACCATGCGGTGTGGACTCTGCGCCGATGGGCCGGCAGCTTCGGGGGTTGCAGCTCTTGGCCGCGGGCCGCGAGGGGCTAAGGGGGAATTCCACTCTGCGCCGGCCGCAACGGCGCCAGAGACGCGGGCGGCGGAAGATGCGAGGGTCACCCCGCTAGGTCCAATGTCGGGAAAGACTGCTTTTCAGGGGAACATCAACCTGCCGGCACTCTCAGCAACCGCGCTGAACGAGTTAAAACGCCAGGATACCGAGCAAGAAGGTGCGCAAGAAGAGGGCCGTCTGCGGATTGGGGTTGGCCGCCCGTTCGAACAGCCCATTGTGGTTGGCCCGCAAATCATCCCTGGGGCGGAGTGGCCCGTCCTCCCGAATGGCTGGCGCATTTGGGCGGCACAGGTAACGTCGCCCGGCGCAGTGGGGATGCGTGTCCACCTGGAATGGCTGAACCCACCACCGGGCGCACGCCTCATCGCTTATGACCCCGCCAAACCTGCCTCAAAGGCAACGCCTATCACGCTCGAAGGCCTTTATGGTGAGCAGCAGGTGTGGACGGAAACCGTGTTCGCCGAGCGGGTGGCGATCGAATGCCAGTTGCCACCTCGAACAGATCCCTCGAAGGCCCGATTTGCGCTCACGGGGGTTTCGCATCTGTACCGGTTGGGTGTTTCAGCACGTCAGGCGGCTTATTGCGAACTGGACGTTTCTTGCTACCCCGATTGGGCAGAGGAAGCTGCCGGCGTGGCCCGGATTACCTACCTCAACGACCTCGGGGAAGCCTATCTTTGCACGGGCTGCCTCATCAACACCTCGCCGAGTACTTTTGTCAACTATTTCCTGACCGCAAACCACTGCATCCCTGACCAAACTACCGCTTCAACCCTGGAACTGTTCTGGTTTTACCAAACCAGCGTCTGCGACGGTTTCCCTCCGTTCCTTCAGAATGTGCCGTCAACCTCCGGGGGTGCCGATCTTCTGGCCACCCTCAGCAAGGCCGTGGGCAACGACTTCTCCTTCCTGCGCTTGCGTCAGTCCGTTCCAGGTGGTGTTACCTACGAGGGGTGGGAAACCACCGGCCCCGCGGCTCAAGAAAGCCTGACGGGCATTCATCACCCAGCCGGCGACTACAAACGGATCAGTTTTGGCAACCCCGTCGATAACGACTCCGACTTTTGGCATATCCAGTGGTTTAGCGGACTCACGGAGGGGGGAAGCAGCGGCTCTCCGCTCTTTAATGCCAACAAACAGGTGATCGGGCAGCTCTGGGGCGCAACTCCGCCCAATTGCCTGAGCCAATCGCAGACCGCCCAATACGGCAGGTTCGACGTGACATTCAGCTACATTAAGCAGTGGATCGAGCCGTCGAGTTGCGCCACGCTGGGTGCGACGACCCCAACTGCTCCTAATTGCGGCGCTTCAGACGCCAGCACCACTCCAATGCTGAGTTGGGCGGCCGTGGCGAACGCGAGCGGATATTTGGTCCAGATCTTCAGTGACAACTCTTGTGGTGGCACACCGCTGCAGACCAGCCCCGAACTCTCGGCCGATACGACCAGTTGGGTCGTGCCGGGCGAAGTGGGCCTCCAGAGCGGCCAAACCTATTCCTGGCAGGTGCAGGCCATAGGCGACGGCGTTGATTACTGCGATGGCCCCTGGTCGTCGTGTTGCTCCTTCAGCATCCCCTACGTCCCTCCCTTCACCCCCATCAAAGGGACCTATACCGGCCTGTTCGAAGACGACGTCAACGGGGTTTCACAAGGCAGCGCGGGGCTCTTTACGCTGTCCACTACTGCTCGCGGAGCGTTCAGTGGCAAACTGCAAATAGGCGGGGCGCACCATTCGATAAGTGGCACATTCGATGACACGGGCCAGGCCACGAGCTACATCTTTCGACGAAATCAGAATTCTCTGACCGTGTCGCTACAAATGTATGGCACGGATCTCACCATCGGGACGGTAAGCGACGGAACCTTCGTAGCGCAGCTCTTGGCGAACCGCGCTATATTCGATGCCAGATCGAACATTGCGCCAGAGCAAGGCGCCTATACTATGTATTTCGCCGGGGATTACGGTGCCACAACAGACCCGGCAGGAGACGGTTGGGCCACGGTAAAAGTGGACGGTGCTGGCAACCTCCACCTGGCGGGCTCGTTGTCGGACGGAACCAAGATCACGCAGGTGGTTATGGTAGCAAGTGACGGGACTTGGCCTCTGTATCTCTCGCTTTACGGTGGCCAGGGCCTTGTTCAAGGGTGGGTAGCCTTCAGTTCTTCATCAGGAGACGACATCAGCTCGGACTCGGTGACCTGGATCAAGCCAGCCAGCAGGTCCGGCTACCCGGCTGGATTTACAGCGTTTCCCAGCGTGCGAGGCTCGCTTTACAGCGCACCGCCGAGGGGAGCCACGCTGCTGGGGGTAACGAACGCTTATGTTACCTTCGAGGGCGGCGACCTGGCGCAGGCAATCACTGACCAGGTCACGATTGGAGCTAACAACAGAGTAGTGAATCTCGGAACCACGAAACTCAGCCTGAGTTTCTCGCTTGCCATGGGCACGTTCATCGGTCGGATCACTGACCCCTCTACAAAAGTGGCCTACTCATTCAGTGGGGTTGTTCTGCCTAACTATGACATTGGCCGGGGGTACTTTTTGGGTCCGCACCAAAGCGGCGAAGTTCAATTCTCGCCGCCAAGCTCTCCGTAGGGGATCAATTGCTGGCAGGTGCTGTTGTACCCGGATCCGCGTCATCGCGGAAGCTCGGCTTCCGTTCGTTGCCGCGGGCAGTGACGTGGTCACGACCGCCTGCACGCGCAGGGCGGATGGCGGGTGGCGTGGCCAAAATGCGGCCCGCTGGCCCGATGGTGGAAGAGGCGAATGTCAATTGTCGAAAGCGACCCTGGGCCTTCCACTTTACTTTTTGTTCAGGGTTGATTTGTCCCCACATGGGGCTACTTATTAACCCGGAACGCTCGGGCGCCTGTGGTGGATGCTCCGAGCTTTGCCGTAACCGTGGATCCTTGACATTGCAATATGAGCACGTCCGAAGCAGGTGGAACTCCTCCCACTCAACCTGCTTTTTCCGGACGCCCGCCACGACCTCCCAAGATCACGGCCAGAGGACTTGAGAATCAACCAGACGACCCTAACCGGAGAGTTTTTCTTTCGGTGCCGGTGATTGTGGAGGATTTGGCCAAGGCCTTGGGTGTGAAGCCGTTTAAGATTGTGACGAGGCTGCTTGAAATGCGGCAATTTAAGCACGCCGACGAGGCGATTGATTTTGAAACCGCCACCATCATAGCCAGGGAGCACGGATACCGGGCGGAAAGAGCTGGTCCGGGTTTCTTGCGTGGTTAATGGGTGGCCGGCGTCGAAGCAGTCCGTCCTGGCGGAGGGCGTTGCGTAAAGTACGCACAGATCGAGAAAAGCCTCGCAGAGTTTTTGGAGTTGAAGATATTCGACCGTAAAGAATTGCCGCAGGACCATGGGACGGAACAGTCCCTCCGGGGCGTCCAAGCGGCGAGTGGAAGATCGCGCAATGAGCACTCCGATCATCATCACAGTGGCTGCCGGCTGCTTCATAGTAGCGTGGTTCGCATGGTCACTCTCCTGGACCACGAAGCAAACCCTCCTCGGAACCTGGGTCGCTGCCCTCCCGGACGGCAGCCATGTCATTTTGCAGTTCGAGGGGGATCGGAAAGGCGGCACCTATAAGCAACTGAGCAAGCGGGATGGGATTGAATCGCGAGAGTTCGGGCACTGGGCGATTAAAACCATCGAATTGCGCCTCGTCATCATGGCAATTGACAAAAAGGAGCACCCGCGGTTCGGAATAGACACCAAATACTGGGTCAATTTCACCAATAAGGACCGGGTCACCATCAACGGTCCCGAACGCCCGAAGGGGACCTTCCAAAGGGCAGCCGCGGGCATCAAGCTGGATTTCGATGCACCTAAAACTACCGCCTAACCAAGCCTCTTCAATTAGCCGTTCCGATCAATGTCATTTCGCTCGCGCAGCGTCAGTGAGGTCGGTCGTAGCTCGGCCGCTATGTATCGCGATTACAACCATCTGGCAAGGTCGCTGAAGCTCGGCTGTCTCTGCACCGTCATTTTGCAGGCAGTGAGCCTGGCTTTGGGCGGCTATTTGTTCTCGGACTGGCGGCTTTGTGCGTTGGGCCTGCCGCTCGGGTGGATCCCCATTCTGGCGGTTGCATTGTGCAACCCCGAGAACCCGAGTCGTCTGGACGTTGCGGTTGTTTTCGCGAGCTTTCCACTTGTGTTTGCCGCCTTAGTGCTACTTGACCGTTGGTATTTTGGCGCGCACTGAAGGCCTTCAGAAACTGGTGTGACGCGCGGATTCCGCGTCTGTTTGCGGGAATAAAACGTGCGGATCTGACTTGCTCTGGCACAGAACAAAAACGAATCTGGAGCCGAGAATACCAACCACCATGTTCACCGACATGCCCCAGGAGATTCTGGCCAGGATGACCGAGTTGGAGCGGATCGATGCTCGCGACCGTACTGATGGCACACCGCGAATGAAACGGCTGCGCCAGATTCCACCCGAGGTCGGCAAGTTCATTGCCATCCTCGCAGCAGCCGCCCCTGCGGGACGCTGGATTGAAATCGGAACTAGTGCCGGCTATTCCACGATGTGGCTGGCCTTGGCTTGCAGGGCTGTGGGCAGGAAGATCCTGACGTACGAGATTTTAGCGGACAAGGCTGCGCTGGCTCGCCAGACGGTTGCCACGGCGGGGATCAGTGACGTAGTAGAGCTTGTTCATGGTGACGCCCTCGACCATTTGCCAGGAGACAAGGATATTGCCTTCTGTTTTCTGGATGCGGAAAAGGAAATCTATGGCCGGTGTTATGAGGCAGTGGTGCCGGGCATGACGCCGGGGGGCATTTTCGTTGCAGACAACGCGATCAGTCATCAGGCTGCCTTGCAGCCAATGCTTGATCGAGCGCTGAAGGACGAGAGACTGGATGCCGTTATCGTGCCAATCGGCAGGGGAGTGCTGGTCTGCCGAAAGCCATGATCCTGCCTCTTCCCCCATTAGATTAGCGGTTAAGAAGAGTTGTGTTCTGCACTATCCGTCATTAGCGGAGCGGTTAAAAAAACGGCCCTCCCCTTCTCGTTCCTTCGCGCTCAGCTCACACCAAATGGCCATCAGGCGCCTCAGTCCAATACCACCTTCCACCGCCTCCAGGGGAATTCCAAGTCCGTCGCCACAAGAGAATTTGGTTTGCCTCTTTTGGGCTGTTTTTTCGCATGGAAGGGAGGATGATCGGATTTGTCCATGACCCAGCCACCTGAACGCGAAATTGAGGTTTTCAATGCGGCGCTGGAATTGCCGGCCTCCGAGCGCGCGGCTTATCTCGATCAGGTTTGCGCTGGCGACGCCGCGTTGCGTCAGCGCGTCGAAGAACTCCTTAAGTCCGGCGAAGAAGCGGGCGCCTTCCTCGAAAGCCCAGCAGTCGTTCCGCCAGGACCGGGCGGAACTGTCCGCCCTGCAATCCTTTCCACTGAGAAACCCTGCGACCGCATTGGCCGCTACAAACTCCTCCAACCGATCGGCGAAGGCGGCTGCGGCGTTGTGTACATGGCCGAGCAGCAGGAGCCGGTCCGGCGCATGGTCGCCCTCAAAGTCATTAAGCTTGGGATGGACACGAAAAACGTCATCGCCCGCTTTGAAGCCGAGCGCCAGGCCCTGGCCATGATGGACCACCCGAACATCGCCAAGGTCCTGGATGCTGGCGCGACGGAGACGGGCCGCCCCTATTTCGTCATGGAACTGGTGCGCGGCATCAAGATTACGGACTACTGCGATCAGAACAATCTGGCTACGAAGACACGGCTCCACCTCTTCATCCAGGTCTGCCAGGCCATTCAGCATGCGCACCAGAAAGGCATCATCCACCGTGACATCAAACCCTCGAACATCCTGGTGACTCTCCGCGATGGGGTGCCGGTGCCCAAAGTCATTGATTTCGGCATCGCCAAGGCGACGACCGACCAGCCTTTGACCGACAAAACGGTGTTCACGGCGTTCGAGCAATTCATGGGGACGCCGGCCTACATGAGTCCGGAGCAGGCGGAGAGGGGCGAGCTGGGCATTGACACGCGCAGTGATATCTACTCGCTGGGCATTTTACTTTACGAATTGCTGACGGGCAAAACGCCCTTCGACGCGAAGGACCTGGTGGCCGCGGGTCTGGACGCCATGCGCCGGACCATTCGCGAGCAGGAGCCGATGCGGCCCTCGACGCGCTTGAGCACAATGGTAGCGGGCGAACTGACCAGTGCGGCCAGTCACCGCCAGTCCGAACCGCTAAAAATGATTCACCTGGTTCGCGGCGACCTGGACTGGATCGCAATCAAATGCCTGGAGAAGGACAGGACGCGGCGTTACGAAACGGCCATCGGGTTGGCCCGAGACATCGAGCGGCATCTGAACGAAGAACCGGTGGTCGCCAGTCCGCCGGGCAATTGGTATCGGTTCCAAAAACTCGTGCGGCGCAACAAATTGGCCTTCGCCGCCGCGGGTGCTGTGGCCGCCGCGCTCCTGCTTGGATTGGGCGTTTCGACCTGGTCGTTCTTCAAAGAGCAGCAAGCCCGCCAGCAAGCCCAAGCAGACAGGAAAAAGGCGGAGACGGAGGCAGCCAAGAGCCGGCAAGTCGCCCAATTGTTGCAGGCTATGTTGCAACGCGTTGGCCCCGAGGTGGCTTTGGGGCGGGACTCCAGGATGTTGCAGGAAATCATGGAAGAGACCAGGCAATCGCTGCACCAGCAGTTGAAAGATCAGCCGGAAGCGGAAGCTGAACTGCGAGCCACGCTGGCTGAAACCTACCGGCAACTAGGCGACCTTGCCAATGCCGAGACGGAGTACCGGCAAGCCTTGCGTCTCCAGGAAAGTGTCTCTGGAACGGAGGCGACGAACGTGACGCCAATCGTCAACGCGCTCGCGGAGGTCATGACCGACCGCGGCGAGCTTTCTGGCGCGGAACCCATAATTCGCGAGCAATTGGCTCGCAGCCAGAGGCTCTTCGGCAAGGTGCATCCGGACGTGGCAACCTCACTGCATGAGCTTGCCGTGGTCCTGTGGCAGAAGGGTGATCTTGCCGGAGCCGACGAGCTGCAGCGTCAGGCCTTGTTGCTCTGGAGGGGATTTCAAGACCCCAAGAACATCTCCGTATCCCTCAGTGACCTCGGCTTGGTGCTGTTGGATCGAGGCGATCTGGCCGGCGCCGAAGCGTCCTTTCGCGAGTCGCTGGACATCCGGAAGAAATTGCTCCCGCCGGGACACCCTGGGTTAATGATTGCTTTCAACAACCTGGCTCTGGCTCTTTGGTACAAGGGTGAGCTTGCCGCTGCGGAAGCGATGGATCGCCAGGCGCTCGAGACCTACCGGAAGCTGTACCGCGATGGCAGCCTTGATACCGCCGCATCCCTCAACAACCTGGCTCTGGTCCTGCGCGATCGCGGTGACTTCGCTGCGGCCGAGCCGCTGCAGCGCGAGGCGCTCGCGATGGTCGAAAAAGCCTTTGGAAAGGACGATCCCCATGCCGGGTTTGCGCGCAATAACCTCGCGACTTTGCTTCGCCGTCGCGGTGCGGTGGCCGCTGATCCGCAGCTCTTGCGCGAAGCGCTGATGCTCAATCCCACCGACCCGATGACCGCTGACGCATTTGCGTGCCTGCTGAGCACCCCTTTCCTGGCTCCAGTGGCGGCCGGTGCGGGGACTGCATCGCACGGTTGGCAATGGACCTCCACGCAACCGGGCTCCGACTGGGCTGCACCGGACTCTGCTCAACCTGCGTGGCCATCGGCCCCAATCGTGTCCGGCGCTGCGATATTTGTTCCGCGAACTTCCAAAAACCCCATCCAGTGGCGCACAAATCTCTGGCTGCGGCGGGAATTCGAGCTGTCCACTATCCCGCCCGGAAAATTGGTATTTCGCATTAATCGCAACCACGACGCGCACGTCTTTTTGAACGGCGTTGGCGCAGTGCCATGGGCAGACTGGAGCGATACGGAGGTGCTGCTCCCGGCGGCCGGAGCTGGGAAACCAACGCTTAGAGTCGGCCGAAATGTTTTAGCTGTCCACTGCCAGGACGCTGACGGCGGCGCTCCGATAGATGTCCAGCTCTTCGTAACCCAGGAGCCAAACGCGGGGATGCAGAGCTTGATTGAAGAGCTGGACAAGCTGCTCGGCAACGAGCCTGGGCGAGCCCAACTTTACGTCGGCCGGGCCGCGATCTTTGCCCGTTTGGGACGCTGGCCTGAAGCTGCGACCAACCTGTCAAAAGCCCTCGAACTCAAGCCCTCCGAATCCACAGCCGGGTATCAACTCGCGCCCTTGCTGCTGGAAATAAATGATCTGCCGGGCTATGGCCGGCTTCGCCACCAGGCGCTCGCTCGGTTTGCCCAAACCGGCGACCCCATTGTGGCCGGACGAATCGCCAGCCTCTCGCTGCTCGTGGCGGCGGAAGGGGAAGACTTGGCCTCTGCGGTGAAGCTGGCTGATGAGGCGGCAGCAGCGGAATACGCCGATGGTTCGCTTGGCTGGCGGCAACTGGCCAAGGGTTTGGCTGAATATCGACGGGGACGGTTTGCAGACTCCGTGGCGTGGATGGACAAAGCCCTGGTCACGGCCGGGCAACAAAGCCTGCCGGGCTGGAATCACGAGGTGGAAAGAAACCGCAAAGCTATGGCCTATTTTGTCAAGGGCATGGCCCACTTTCGAATGCGCGATCCCGCGGCAGCGCAGGGGGCCCTCAGCCAAGGGATCGAGATTGTGATAACGCAATCCCCGGCGCCCGACAGCGGTGACCTGGGACGGGACTGGCCGGATTGGCTCATCGCGCAACTCCTTCTGCAGGAAGCCCAAGCGCTGATCCATTAAGATTGTTTGCCCCTTTGGCCCGGCCATTTCGCATTGGTTAACGGTGGGCTGATGTGGTCCATAATTTGAACCCATCCGGGCGGATTGTCCCGGAACAAAAGAGAAAGATAAGTATTATGACAAAAATCGCCAACGCCGCCCGCTTTTACACCGGCGTGCTCATGGCGCTGGTGTGGCTGGCCTTGAGCCCCGCGCCTGCGCAAGCTACGTCCTATGCGCTGGGCGCCACCGCGCTCCTGGTTGGGCCGGCTGCGGGAAGCAACAGCGTGGTGCTCGCGGTCACCCCCGCGACGGGCGCCTGGACGGCCTCGACGAACGCCACCTGGCTGCATCTAACCCCGGCCAATCAAAGCGGCATAGGAAGCACCAATGTCGTTTTCAGTTACGATGCCAATCCGGGCGCGACGCGCTCCGGCACCCTCACCATTGCCAACCAGACGCTCACCGTCACCCAGGTCCCTTCAACTTATTCCCCGACGACCTCCGTGTTCACACTGGCATCCACTTCCCCTTATTCCCAGATCTTTGCCGTGGCGGTGAACAACGCGGGCGATGTCTATGTCGAGAACGCCAACAGCTTCGGTTTCACGGAAGAGAAGTGGACCCCGGCCAGCAACACTTTGACGACTTTGGTGGCCGAGGGAAATTTATCTTATCCCCCTGTGGCGGTGGATGGCGCGGGCAATGTCTATATCGCTAACAGCCAAAGCAACACGATCGAGAAATGGACGGCGTCCAATAACACCGTGACCACGCTGGTGTCTTCAGGGCTAAACGGACCCGGCAGCTTGGCGGTGGACAGCGCAGGCAATCTCTACATCGCAGAATTCAGCGCCAACGCGATCTACAAGTGGACAGCGGCCAACAGTAACTTGACCCTATTGGTTCCAGGGCTGGGTTACTCTTGGGCCATGGCGGTGGACGCCGCGGGCAATCTCTATACCTACGACCCCGGCTCCAGCACGATTTACAAGTGGACTGCCGCCAATAACACCGTGACCGCGCTGCTCTCCACTGGAGGGAATTCACTTTATGGCTTGGCGGTGGACGGATCAGGCAATGTGTACATCGCCGCCACGGAGCGCTACGCGATCGAGAAGTGGACGGCAGCCAACAACACCTTGACCACCCTGGTATCGGGGCTGAACCAACCCTTCGGCGTGGCGGTGGACGGCACGGGTAACGTCTATATCGGCGACACCTTCAACAACGCGATCAAAGAACTGCCGCGGGCCTTCGTGGACCCGACACCAAGGTCGGAAAGCGCCGCC
>Ga0209517_10003645_pt1 | contig 20737 bp, 18 predicted proteins | sample PeaSoiMetSII2010_FD_187695 | JGI IMG/M metagenome (GOLD analysis project Ga0209517, IMG submission 187695) | Peat soil microbial communities from Weissenstadt, Germany - SII-2010 (SPAdes) (version 2) | ecosystem: Environmental > Terrestrial > Soil > Wetlands > Peat | place: Germany...
GTCATTCCGAGGAGCCGAAGGCGACGAGGAATCTCGCAGTGCCTTGAAAACACTCAGAGCGAGATTCCTCGCTCCGCTCGGAATGACACTCCAAAGGAGGTTTTCACACAGATTCTGAAGCCCCGCCCTTCCACTTCTAACGAAAAAACTCGCCTATTGATTCCGCCAAGCTCCAGGCCAGCCACAAGTGGCGGGCGAGACGCCCGCGCTCCGTCATTTTTCTTCGACCAATTCGATGAGCACGCCGGCCGTGCTGGCGGGATGCAGGAAAGCCACGAGTTCGTTCCCTGCCCCGCGGCGAGGCTCCCGGTCGATCAGCCTGACTCCGGAGTTTTCGAGCTCGCGCAGCGTGGCGGCCAGGTCCTCGACCGCCAGCGCGATATGATGCAGGCCCTCACCGCGCTTCGCGATGGAACGAGCCAGCGGTGAATCTTCACTCGTGGCCTCGAGCAGTTCCAGGCGGCTTTCGCCGATTTGAAACATCGCCACGCGAACCTTCTGCTCTTCGACGACCTCTTCACCATCCGCAGGCTTCCCCAGCATTTTCTCGAAGACAGGCCGCGCCGCCTGGAGCGAGCCAACCGCGATGCCGATGTGGTGGATTTTCATAAGCAGTTGTCAGTAGTCAGTCGTCAGTAGTCAGTGAGTCCGCCACGATTTTTTCGACCAATGAATACGGGTCCGCGCGGTGTTCGAGCAGGTCGTTAACGAGCCGGTCAAGAGCATCGCCGGGCAAACGCTCGCTGACAACTTTTTCGAAGAGATCCCGCCGCAGCATCTCCAGCAGACGTCCGCGCCAGTAACTCCTTCGACGCTTATCGCGGCCCTCGCTCTGCTCCTGGAAGCGCTGAAACTGCTCCAAAGCCTCTCTTACTTCGCCGATGCCTGAACCTGTGGTGGCGATTGCCCTGATGATGGGCGGGTGCCACCCATCCCTGCACGCAGCCAGGGAAAGCATCGCCTCGATTTCCTGCTCCAGGCGTTCTGCGCCGGGAAGGTCGGCTTTGTTGAGCACGTACAGGTCGGCGATCTCCATCACCCCGGCCTTGAACGTTTGGACCTCATCGCCCATGCCCGGCACCAGGAGCAGGGCGGTAGCGTCTGCAAGTCGAGCGACCTCAACTTCATCTTGCCCGACGCCGACGGTTTCGATCAACACTACATCGCAGCCCGCTGCATCAAGGACGGTGACCACGTCGTGGGTCGTCGGCGCCAGGCCTCCCAACTGGCCGCGCGTGGCCATGCTGCGAATGTAAATATCTTTGTCGCCTGCCAGGCTCTGCATGCGAATGCGATCTCCCAGCAAGGCGCCGCCTGAGAATGGGCTGGTCGGGTCCACGGCGATAATGCCCACCCGCGCTCCGGCGCTTCGATAAGCGCCCGCCAACTTCTCCACCAGTGTGCTTTTGCCGGCCCCGGGAGAACCTGTAATGCCGATCACCTGCGCCTTTCCCGAGGCCGGGAACAGGCTCTTCAGTAGCGCCGTGCTCTGCGCATCGGCCGACTCGACCGCAGAGATGGCGCGGGCGATGGCGCGCCGGTCTTGCGCGAGCACTTTTCGAACCCAAGTCTCGATTGAATCCGCCATTTGGAGGCAGGGCCCGTACTGATTCCTCGAAGGCATCTCGCGGGCGATCAAGGTGCGTGGGAGATTATCCCTCGCTTCGCAGCGTCTCCCAATGTCAAGGCTATACCACATGCCCCACAGCGTCAAGAAACCAGGCGGCCTTGCGGTGCGGCAGCTTCGCTGCCGCACTCCAAGGCTCGCGTCAAAGTCGCGGCTGTGCCGGTTTTGGGTAGCGCGGACCGCCGATTTTGCGGTCCGCGGTTCTTGCGTACGCCGTTGGGAACAACCGCGGACCGCAAAACCGGCGCTACCCGGCGGGACTTTGACGGGACCCCGCGCACTTCAAAGCGGCTTGCCGAACCGCGAAGACATGGTTTAAGTTACAATTGAAACAGGAAGTGAGTATCGAGGATAATGCTTCGCTCTTTCTTCGTCCTAGGGCTCTTGGTGTTGTTCGGCGGCTCTCGTCCGGCGTGGGCTGCTGACAAGCCGCGGCCGCCCGCCCCGCCCCAGGTGACGGTGCACGCGCCTGGGCCGGGTTGCCCGGTTGACATCGACGGCCGTGCAGCCGGCAAGACGGATGGCCAGGGCGTGCTCGTGGTTCCGGAGGTTGAACCTGGAGACCATTACCTCCACGTCCGTTGCCCCAGCGCACAGGAAAAGACCTTCTTGATTTCACCCGTGGCTGGCGAAAAGCTGGCCCTTGATGCGAACCAGGCATCAGCGGCTTCGAGCCCGCCAGCCGATACCGGCCTCACCTCTGCCGAGACCGAGATTCAACTGCGCCAATTGGTTCAACAAGCCCAACAACTGAGGGCGCAAGGCAGGCTGGACGAGGCAGTCGAACGGCTGCGAGCCGCGGCTAAGCTTGATCCTGCGAACTCCGACCTTCACCGCGAGCTGGGAATCGCTTTCCTGCTGGGCAGGGATTGGAAGCGCGCGCGCGTGGAGATGCTGGAGGCGATTCGTAACGACCCCACGGACGCCGACGCCTATAACGGCCTAGGCTACGCGCTCGAGAAGATGGGAGAGTTGACCGAGGCCGTTAAGCAATACCGCATGGCTACTCACCTGGATCCCGCAGACCCCACCTACCGCACCCACTATTTCGATATCCTCTCCAAATTAGCGCAGGAAAATGCCAAGAAGAAATAACAAGGATTCAGGAGTCAGGAGGCAGAAGTCACAAGGCCGTAGGCGGTAGCACATGACCTTCCGCTGTCCTGCACACACAAACGATCGAATGTCATTCTGAGCGAAGCGAAGAATCTCGCCCTGGCCTTGGCTGAGTCATACGACCCGGTGCAGAGCGAGATTCCTCGCTTCGCTCGGAATGACAACCTATTCGAGAGTAGGCAGAAGAGATCTTCCCCACCGCTCTTCCGCCTACTGCCTACTGCCTACTGCCTACCGCCTTCTTCTCACTCCCTGCCACCACTTCGCGCAGAACGCCGAGCGCCCGCTCGCAACCGGCGCGGTCGACATCGAGGTGGGTCACCATGCGAATCAGTTTCGCGTCATAGGCATTCGCCAGGACGTTCCGGGCCTTGAGCCGCTGCGACACCTCGGGCGCAGTCAGGCCGGTGCCGGAAACGTCGAAGAACAAGATGTTGGTGACCACTTTCTCCGGTTCCACCGTGATGCCCGGAATCTCCGCCAGGCCTTGCGCCAGAAACTTGGCGTTCTCGTGGTCGATATGAAGCCGCTTGGGGCCTTCTTCGAGGGCAAGCAGGCCCGCCGCGGCCAGAATACCCGCCTGGCGCATGCCGCCGCCCAGCATCTTTCTTGCGATGCGCGCTTCTTCGATGAACTCCGTGCTACCCACGAGCATCGAGCCCACGGGCGCGCCCAGTCCCTTCGACAGGCAGAACATCACCGAGTCCGCCTTCTTGGTTAACTCCGTTACGGGCCGCCCCACCGCCACGCTGGCATTGAAAATCCGCGCGCCATCCAGATGCACGGGCAAACCGGCCGCGTGGACATGGTCGGCAATTTCGTCGAACACCTCGGGAGGGTAGACTGAACCGCCGGCAATATTCGAGGTATTCTCCATCTCGACGAGCGCCGTGCGCGCCCGGTGGTCGCCACGGCCACGCACAAACGGGGCGATCAGTTCCCAGGTCAGGATTCCATCCTGCGCCCAGATAGTTCGCGGCACCAAGCCGGCAAAGGCCGCCACAGTCCCCATCTCGAAGTTGTAGATGTGCGCGCGCGCTTCGCATATCACTTCCTGGCCGGGCTTTCCGTGGACTTTCAGCGCCGCCTGGTTGCCCATGGTTCCGGAAGCAACGAAAAGCCCTGCTTCGCGAGCAAAGAACTCCGCCGCGCGTTCCTGCAAGCGGTTCAACGTGGGGTCTTCGCGGTAAACATCGTCTCCCACTTCCGCTTCGTACATGGCGCGCCGCATGGCGGCGGAGGGCCGGGTTACGGTATCACTGCGTAAATCAACAATGGCTGTGTTCATAAGACTCATTGCTCCGTTCAGTTTTGTCCGTTGTCAGTAGTCCGTTGTCCGTTGTTGAAGTTCACTTGTCTTCGGTCCATCGCTATCAGACAATTGTCATCCTGAGCGAAGCGAAGGATCTCTGCAGTTCCTCTTCTTTCCGCCATTCACGACGAACTGCGGTGATCCTTCGCTTCGCTCAGGATGACAGCCAGCAACGAACAACTGACAACGGACAACTGACGTCCTTAAACAAACTCCTGAAAAACCTCGTTTGAAACCAGGTAGGCTGATTCCGCCAGCCTGAAATTATCCCCGGTGCTGGTCAGCAACCCGCTTTGGGTCAACGTCTCGATTCTTCCTCGCCAATGGCTCAGCAGGTCGTCTCCCCACTGTTTCCGGGCCGCTCGGAGGTTGACGCCTTGCGCCTGCCGCAGCCCAAGGAAGAAGAATTCCTCCACCTGCTCTTCGGGCGAAAGTCTGCGTACCTCCGCAATGGGCGTGCGCCCGCTCGCCAACTCGTTAATGTACGACTCGGCCGAATCCTTATTCGCCCAGCGCTGAATGCCGTCGAACGAGTGGGCGCCCGCGCCGAGTCCCAGGTAAGGCTCGAGTTGCCAGTACTTCAAGTTGTGCCGGGATTCATAGCCAGGCAATGCGAAGTTGGATATTTCGTACTGAATGTATCCCGACCGCCGCAGCAACTCGCGCCCCGTCTCGTAAGCGTCGGCCATGAACTCTTCGCCGGGAACGGCAGGAGCATGATAGCGGGTTCCGCAGTCGATCACTTCCCTGCCCAGGCGGCTCTTCTCGTCGATTTCGAAGAGGTAGAGCGAGATGTGCTGTGGCGCAAGCCGAAGCGTGGCCTCCAAACTGTCCCGCCACGACTCTCGAGTCTGGTGCGGCAAACCAGCGACGAGATCAATACTGAGGTTGGCGAAGCCTGCGTCGCGCGCCAGCCGCACCAACTCCTGCGTGTCTCGCGCGCAATGCAGTCGGCCGACGGCACGGAGTTCCTGGTCCTCGAAAGTTTGCGCCCCAATGCTCAAGCGATTCACGCCCATGCGCAGAGCCCTTGCCAGGAACTGCGGGTCGGCCGAATCCGGCGTGACTTCGATAGTGAATTCGCCCGCCGACGGCATCTCAAAACGCCGGCGAAGAGCGCCAACGATCTCCTCCAGTCGATCCGCTCCCACCAGCGGCGGCGTTCCGCCGCCAAAGTAAACCGTATCCACTGGAAGCGTGAAAAACTTCTCGCCCAGCCCGAGCGCTTCGTAATGGACCGGTAGCCGTTCGATCTCACGCTCCAGTGCGGCGCTGTATTGGCCATAGAGGCTGGATGGCTCAACCCTCGAGCTGAAATTGCAGAAACTGCACTTGGAGGCGCAGAAGGGGACCTGAACGTAAATGCCGAGAGATCGCATCGAGAGCAATCATAACTCAACTGGACCGCGCGGTGTAGGGGTAGGGCTTGCCCTACCCCCGTCGGAACCAGCGGAAACGCGGGGACGGCAAGCCGTCCCCCTACAGCGGCACCGCCGTCGACCGATTGCGGATGCCCGCGCTACGGTGCGTGCCTTTTCTGGGTTCATGGCCTAGAATAAACAGTTCGACAGATTGACGACTCGAGCAGGAAATGATGCCCATGCCTAATCCCTTGTCGCGCGCCAGGCACCACTCTTCGATTAATCCCCAACTCAATCCTTCCATCAACCCCAAGGTAACGGCTGCGATTAATCCCAGCTTCAACCCCTGGATTAATCCGGCACGAAACTCCCGCATCAATCCGAACTTCAACCAACACTTGAACCCTGTGGTGACGGCCTCTCTGAATCCCACTCGCAACTCGTTGCTTGACCCTAAACTGACCCATAAATTCTCCGGACTTCGCCGTCTGACTCCGGAGGCGGAATTGGCAGGCTACGTCGTGCGGACCCGCAGCAAGGCGGTGCTGCTTTTCTTCGACAAGGACCTCAACTGGACGTCATACGCCGTCGATAACAGCCGGGACGGCTACAACGTTTTCGACCTGGAAGGCATCTGGAAAGGCTACGTGTTGAAGAACTTGGCCCGAGGCTGGAACGAGTTTAACCTCGACGGCGACTGGACAGGGATGATTGCCGCATAGCCCAAAGAAGTGCACCCATTCGTACGAGCTTTGCATCAATTATGATGAGAGTATACACGGGCAGACTGCACGTCTAACCCAAAGGAGGTACAACCCATGCGCAAACTGTTTCTGCTCACAACGATCATCCTCTTGACTGCAACTCTCGGGCTGGCCGGCGATCAAAAGCAGCACAACGACGCCTTCACCCCAGGGCCGCAAAACGAATCGGATTTGGCCCGGAAGATACGGCACGAACTCGTGACTCTGCCGTACTACTCGATTTTCACCGATCTCGCCTTTAAGGTGGATGGCAGCGTCGTTACGCTGGAGGGCGCTTGCCCTCCTGAGCCTCCCTGGGATATCAAGAAAGACGCGGAAAATGTGGTCAAGCGCGTCCCGGGAGTAACCCAGGTCGTCAACAACATCAAGGAACTGCCGCTCTCTGACATGGACTGGCAGATCCGCCGCGCTGTGGCTAAAGCCATTTACGGTGATCCCCAGATTGGAACGCGCTACGGGTACCAGGCCTTACCCTCGATTCACATCATCGTCGATAATGGCCACGTGACGCTCGAGGGCGTGGTCGACAACCAGTTCGATGATACGGTCATCCGCTTGCACGCCAATCAAGTGCCGAACGTCTTTTCCGTGACTGACAACCTGGTGGTTTTGAACAAGTCGAAGAAGAAAGAAAAATAGACCCGCGTGATCTCGTAGGGGGACGGCTTGCCGTCCCCGCATTTCTCCCAGCCCTCACGAGGGCAGGGCAAGCCATACCCCTACGGATCGCAGGGCTTCGCCCCGCGCCAGCCGAGTTCCTATTGCGACCCCCCGCCTCGCCGTTGTCCGCCTCACCTTCTGGGCATATAATCTGCTGTGCAAATAACTCCCCTCCTCAATTGAGGAGGGGTAGGGGTGGTGGGTCGAGCACCTGACCACCCCGACCCCCTCCTTAGATAGGAGGGGAACCATTTGCTGTCCTATCCCAATGTATCTGATTTACAGCTTCCTCTTTACGCTAGGCGTCGTGCTTACGGCGCCCTACTACCTCTGGAAACGGCGCGATGAGCTTTCCGGAGAACGGTGGCAGGAACGATTCGGAATATTGCCGGAATCCTTCCAGCAGCCGGAGCGTGGGGCGATCTGGCTGCACGCTGTCTCGGTCGGCGAGACTTTGGCGGTGGCGAGGCTCGAGCGCGAGATGGAGGCGCTCTTTCCCGGCCGGAAGATTTTCATGAGCAGTGTGACGCCGGCGGGGCGCGCCGCCGGAGAAGGCCGCATCCCGTCGGTGGCCGGCCGTTTCTACTTGCCCATGGATTGGCGGCGAGCGGTCCAGTCGACCCTCGACCGGCTTCAGCCGTCTTTGCTCGTGATCGTGGAGACGGAGTTGTGGCCCAACCTGCTGCACGCCGCGCACGAATTCGGAGCGCGGATTATTCTTGTCAACGCGCGCCTCTCGACACGCTCCTTTCGGCGCTATCGCCTGCTGCGCCCGCTCATGCGTCGTGTGCTCCGAGATGTGGATATGATCTGCGCGCAATCGGAGGCCGACGCTGATCGCTTCCGGCAGTTGGGCGCGCTGCCGGAGCGGGTTGTGTTATCCGGAAACCTCAAATTTGATTCGGAGCCGCCCCGCTCGGCGGTTTTTCCTCGACTCGTTGAGAAAGCGTTCGCGAGAACCGGACGCGGCCCGACGCTGATTGCCGCAAGCACGATGGCGGGCGAAGAAGCGATTGTCCTCGAAGCCTGGAGCAAAGTCCGCGAACAATATCCTAAAGCCCTCTTGATCCTTGCTCCGCGGCACCCGGCGCGCTTCGACGAGGTCGCGCGGTTCCTCACCGCGGGTGGCCATAGTTTCGTTCCGCGCAGCCATCTGGCGTCCCAAGAGCTCGAGAACCTCACACAACTAGCCACGGCGGAACTACTCTTGCTCGACAGCATTGGAGAATTGGCCGGCGTGCTGGAGTTGGCAGACGTGGTGTTCATGGGCGGAAGCCTGGTTCCTACCGGCGGCCACAATATTCTCGAGGCCGCTTATTGGGCGAAGCCCGTGGTTTTCGGCCCGCACATGGAGAACTTCCAGGATATCGCCCGGCTTTTTCTCGATGCGCAGGCTTCGGTCCAGGTCCGGGATGGAAGCGAACTGGCTGCGTCGGTGCTGGCGTTGTTTGGCGACCCAGCCGCCGCTCGGGGATTGGGCCAGCGGGGCAAGCGCGTCCTGGAACAGCAAGCGGGTGCGACGGCGCGAGTGCTGGGCCAGATTCAACGATTGTTGGAGGCGCCTGTTGGCCAGAACCGCGGGCGGCCCTGCACGTAGCGCGGGCGTCCTGCCCGCGCCTGGAGTCTCTGCATTCTCGGCGGGTAGGTTGCCCTCTCCCCTGGGGAGAGGGTGTCCCGCGAGGACGTTTTCACCAGTTCTCGCGGGACGGGTGAGGGGTCACTTGCCATATTCGCTACGCAAGCAACCGCGAATTCAAATGGCAAACGGCAAAATTCGAATGGTGGGCAACTTGCCGAATTTTCAAATCCTAATCCATTTGCCATTTGACCTTTGCCATTTGCCGTTTGAATTGTCGTGGGTTTTGCCCCTGTCGAAGCAACCCCTCACCCGTCTCGCTCCGGCTGATGAAAGCGCCGGAGCGAGACACCCTCTCCCCAGCGGAGAGGGCCTTATCATCACGAGTGCGAGTAGTGAATGTGATACTTAAGATTTTATCGTATATCTTCCAGATCGGCGTCAGCTTACGCCACGCCGCCTACCGCCACGGCTGGTTCAAAACCCGGCGCCTGAACCGCCCGGTCATCAGCGTCGGCAACTTGAGCGTGGGAGGAACGGGCAAGACTCCCATGGTGATTCTGCTGGCCGGGATTCTCGCTGCCGCCGGCCGGCGGCCCTGCATCCTTACGCGAGGCTACAGACGGAGGTGGGGCAAGGGGCCTATGCTCTTGGACCCTGAGGAGCGGCTTGTCTACGATCCTCGTGTAATTGGTGACGAGCCCGCCGCGCTGGCCAAAGCGCTGCCCGATGTCCCCATCGTGGTTGCCGCCGATCGTTTCCGCGGCGGTACCCTGGCCGAACGAAGCGTTCGGCCCGGCGTGTTCCTCCTCGATGATGGCTTTCAGCACCTGGCTCTTTATCGCGATCTGGATGTGGTTTTGCTCGATGTCACTACCCCGTCGCGGGATCTTGCACTGCTTCCTGCCGGCCGCTTGCGCGAGACGTTTCAGGCTCTCGCGAGAGCCCACTGGGTGATTCTGACGCGAATCGAACTAGGCGACGCGCGCGGGATGGAGGCCCGAGTTCGAGCTGCGAATCCGAAAGCCCGCATTTTTCGTTGCGCGACGAAGCTTGCCGGTTTGGTGGATGCGCGCAGCGGCCGGCCGGAGCCGCCTGAAAGCCTGCTTGGCAAGAAGGTCGCGGCCTTTTGCGGGATTGGGAACTGCGCCGCATTTTTCGCGGACTTGCGGAGTTGGGGATTCAACGTGGCGGCGGAGCGCGCTTTCCCCGACCATCATGCCTACCGGCATCGCGATCTGGAAAATATCTTCGCACTGGCGCGGTCCGCAGGGGCGGAAGCCGTTCTCACGACCGAGAAGGACCTCATGAATCTGCCGCCGCGTTGGGATGCCCCGATGCCGCTTTTTGCCTCTTGCATTTGCCTGGAGATCGAGAACAAGATGGAATTCGAGCGAGCGTTGCTGGCTGAAGTGGAACGAGCGGCAGCGCGGAGGGCCATTTGAAAATCCACGAACTTCCCTCCTGGAATCCTAAGAAAATCATGGTGCGGGCTACGAATTGGATTGGCGACGCCGTGATGTCTCTGCCGGCCATCGAGGCGTTACATGCGCGCTTTCCGGACGCCGAGATCGTTGTGGTCGCCAAACCTTGGGTCAGCGAACTCTACCAGCATCATCCCGCTGTCAGCCGGCAAATCGTTTACAATGCGGGCGGCGAGCATCGGGGAACGGGAGGCTTCCTCAAGTTGGTCCAGGCGCTGCGCGAGGAAGGCTTCGACGCAGCGATTCTGTTTCAAAACGCCTTTCAGGCCGCCTGGATGGCCTGGTGCGCGCGCATCGCGGTGCGCATCGGTTATGCGCGGGACGGGCGGGGTTCGCTCTTGAACGACGCGGTGGAGGTGATTTCGCCGGCCGCCTGTGGGCATCAAGTTTACTATTACCTTCAATTGTTATTTCGTTCGGGATTAATTGATAAACCTGCACCGGTTGAAGAGGTTCAACTCCACTTGGCGGACTCGGAACGAAGATGGGCGGCCCGGCAGCTTCAGACCTTGGGGCTGGGCGGCAGGCGCTTCCTGGTGGGTATCTCGCCGGGAGCAGCCTTCGGCCCGGCGAAGCGCTGGTTGCCGGACCGCTTTGCCGACTTGGCGGATCGCCTGATTGATGCCTTAGGCGCCGATGTGCTAATCTTCGGCTCCTCCGCCGAAAGCGCCCTCGCCGAAGAAGTGGCGCACGCCATGGAACATACCCCGGTGCTGGTGGCCGGAAAAACCACCTTGCGGGAATTCATGGCATTGCTCGCGAAGTGCCATCTGGTCATCACGAATGACTCCGGGCCCATGCACCTGGCAGCGGCACTGCAGTTGCCGCTTCTCGCCATCTTCGGCTCAACGGACCAGCGCGAAACGGGGCCGATCGGCCATCGCTTGCGGATTATCAAGCATCCCGTCGAATGCAGCCCCTGCGGCCTTCGCGAGTGCCCGATTGATTTCCGGTGCATGACGGGAGTTTCCGTTGACGCCGTCTACAGTACGGCGCTCGCGGCGGTTAAGGAATGGGGGATCGGGTAATCGGGTGATCCGATGATCGGGTGATCGGGTGAACACAGAATCGGGAGATCGGGTGATCCGATGATCGGGTGAACACAGAATCGGGAGATCGGGTGATCCGGTGATCGGGTGAACACAGAATCGGGAGATCGGGTGATCCGGTGATCGGGTGAACAAGCGGAGAACCGAAGGTCTCCACGCAAGATTCAACGCTTGAAACGAATTTCGAGTTTCGATTTTCGAATTTCGGGTTTCTCCGTTCACCCGATCTCCCGATCATCCGATCACCCGATACTTTTATGAAGATCAACGCTCAAGATCGAGCAACCCTGCTGGCGATTATCGAGAGATTCCCCCGCCAGCGCGTCGTCATGTTGGGAGACATGGTGGCGGATGAATACGTTTACGGGGAGATCGCCCGGGTTTCCCGCGAAGCCCCGGTGCTGATTTTGAAACAGCGAGAGAAACGTGTAACTCCCGGCGGGGGCGCGAATGCCGCGAACAACCTCGCCGACCTAGGCGCCCGGGTCAGCCTGGCAGGCGTGGTCGGCGATGACGAGGCGGGAGATGCGCTGCTCAGCTATTTTCAGCAGAAGGGGGTGTCCACGCGCTCGGTGGTGCGCCTCAAGGGCTACCCCACGCCCACGAAGTCGCGGATTCTGGGTGCGCTTAGCCACTGGCAGCCACAGCAGATTGTTCGCGTCGACCGTGAACCTGCCGAGCGTTGGTCCAAGGAGATTCGAAGGCGGTTAACTCGCAGCGTGCTTAAACTGGCGCCGAACTCCTCGGCGCTTCTGGTGTCCGACTACGGATACGGCTCGACGGACGCGCGCGAAGTGGAGTCTATCATCCGCCACAAGGGGAGAGGCCGTTTGCCTGTAGCGGTTGATTCGCGTTACGACCTCGTGACATTCAAAAACGTGACCACGGCCACGCCCAACGAGCCGGAAGTGGAGGCCGCCTTTGGCCAGACGATCGGCCACAACCTGGAGCGCCTTCACGAACTGGGACGAAGGCTGATGCGCCGGCAGGGTCTCCAGGCGTTGCTGGTGACGCGGGGCCGCGACGGCATGGTGCTTTTCGAGCCGCGCCGTCCGCCCCACCATCTGCCCATCTTCGGTTCTGACCAGGCGCTTGACGTGACCGGCGCAGGCGACACGGTGATTGCCGCTTATACGTTGGCGCTCGGGACCGGCGCGAGTTTCCTCGAGGCCGCCATGATCGCGAATTGCGCGGGCGGCCTGGTGGTGATGAAGCGAGGCACCGCGACGGTGACGGCGGCGGAACTGGCGGAAGCGATCCGTAACACGTGAATGCGCACCGCGGACGCTGTCGCACTTCCCTCTCCCCCTTGGGGGAGAGGGTGGCGCGCGGCGGCGTTTTCACCAGACGACGCGTGACGGGTGAGGGGGTTTGAATTTCGAGGCCGGCTGAGACCGGAGCTCAGCGATCTGGGAACATTCGAATTAATGAATAATTCCTGTTCGAAACGCATGAACGCCACCATCATCCCGCGCGAAGGAGTAGCCGAACTCGGTCTCGAGTTGCGCCGCAAGGGGCGTCGCGTGGCGTTTGCCAACGGATGCTTCGACGTATTGCACGCCGGCCACGTGCGCTATCTTCAGGCGGCGAGGCAGCAAGGCGATGTCCTGGTGGTCGGCGTTAACAGCGATCGCTCGGTTTCCGCGCTGAAAGGGCCGGGAAGGCCGCTGCTCCCCGCTGAGGCTCGGGCAGAGCTCGTCGCCGCGCTCGAGCCGGTCGATTACGTCGTCATCTTCGATGAACTGACCGTGGAGGCCATCTTAAGCGAGCTTCGCCCTGACGTACATTGCAAGGGGCCCGACTACACGGCTGAGACCGTTCCCGAAGCGCCGCTGGCCAAAAGGCTGGGGATTGCCGTGGCCATCGTGGGCGATCCGAAAGACCACTCGACGCGCGCCATGCTGGCGGAAATCGCGCGCCGCTACGGCAAGTAGCACACCGCGGCAAAGCCGCAAATGCAGATTCTTCGCTTCGCTCAGAATGACATGTCATCCCGAGCGAAGCGAAGGATCTGCTTTTCTTCGCGCGCTGCGAAGAAACTGACCCTTGGCAGCACAGGCACTCCTGCCTGTGCGTGCAGCGGATGGATCCGATCTTTACGAAACGGACAGGCAAGAGTGCCTGTCCTGCTTATTATGCGACGCGTCCTGGTCATTCGCTTGAGTTCGATCGGCGATATCGTGCACGCGCTGCCGGCCGTGGCGGCGCTGGGAGAGTCCTTCCCGCAGCTTCGCATCGACTGGCTCATTGAGGCTCGCTACGCTACCCTGCTGGCTGGCAACCCTTACGTGCGCCATGTTCTCACATTGGACACGCTGAGCTGGCGCGGCGGCCTGCCACCGCTTTCGGTGCTCGAGGACATGCTGAGGACGCTCGGTGGAATGCGGGACAACGCCTACGAGACCGCCGTGGATTTCCAGGGTTTGTGGAAGTCGGCCCTGCTCGCCATCATCGCGGGTGCGAACGAGCGAGTGGGCTTGGCTCAGCCCTGGATGCGCGAGCCCAGCGCCGCCGTCCTCTATACGCAACGGGTCTCCGCAGCGGGCAGGAAGCACGTTGTCGAAGAGAGCCTCGCCCTGGTCGAACATCTTGGAGCGCGCGTGGGCCGCTGGCAGTTCCCCTTGCCGCACGACCCCGACGACGACCATTACATTGACGAACAACTCTGCCGTTTCGAGGCGCAAGACTTCATCATCATCAATCCCGGCGGCGGCTGGAAGTCCAAGCGCTGGGCGCCGGAAAACTACGCTCTGCTGCTGGGCCAGTTGGAAGCCGGGCTTAATTGTAAGTTCCTCCTCACCGGGTCGCCTGAGGAAAGCGAGTTGATCCGAGGAATTCTCGAAAGCGCAGAAGCAAAGTGCGCCTTTTACTTCCCCACGAGCGTGGTTCAGTTCATTGCGCTGGCGAGGCGCGCTCGACTGTTCCTGGGAGGCGACACGGGACCCATGCATCTGGCGGCGGCCGTGGGAGCGCCGCTGGTGGCCATCCATGGCCCCACCGACCCGGCCCGGAACGGGCCGTTCAATGCCGCCGACATCGCCCTTTACAATCATGCACCCGTAAATCACTCCCGCCGGAATCCGCATGCCGCCTACATCGAGGGGATCTCAGTCGAGCGCGTTCGAGCGGCGATCGAAGAACGCCTGGCGAGGGCCCATGGCTAAGGACTATGCCACCTGGGCCAGTCGCTGGCGCGTGCCGATGGGGTTCGGACTTGCCGCGCTCTATTTGCTCCTTGCGCAGCCGGCGCCGAAACTGCTACTCTGCGGTGCCGCCCTGGCGTTTGCCGGTCTCCTCGTGCGGGCCTGGGCGGCGGGCCACCTCTCGAAGAACCGGCGCCTTGCCACGGGCGGCCCGTATGCCTACACCCGTAACCCGCTGTATCTGGGCAGCGCGGTAATGGGATTGGGGGGCGCGTTGGCCGGGCGCTCGTGGCTGGTCGGCGGAGCCTTCGCCGTCCTCTTCGTTCTGGTCTATTGGCCTGTCATGCAGCGCGAAGCCCGCTTTTTGCGGAGTGAGTTTCCCGACACTTTTGAATCCTATGCCCGCCAAGTGCCGCTATTCTTTCCCAGACTGTCCCCTTTCCGTGGAGGGGACGAGAGGTTCGATTGGCGGCTCTATCGGCGCAATCGCGAATACGAAGCCGCGGCAGGTTACGCGGGCGTAATACTTTTTCTGGTATTAAAACTCTGGTTGAGTTAAATTCGAGAGGGCTACCTTTATCCAAGCATGAACGTCCAATTAAATAGAGTGCGCGGCTCTCTACTTAAATTCGGCAGCTTGGCGCTGTCATTTTCGGTTCTGGCCAATCCCTCTCTTTTCGGGCAAACCAAACCCGCGCCCTTCCAGCCGGGTGAGCGCTTGACCTATGACGTGAGCTGGTCAGTCTTTCAGGCGGGGACCGTCTCCTCTACCTTGCAGCGCACCCTTCAGGGTACTAAGGAAAAATACACCGTCATCACCACCGCTCATTCGCAAGGCTTCGTTTCTCTGGTTTTCAACGTTGATAACGAATTCCGATCCGTTTTTGACCCCAAGACCTTATGCTCCGAAAAGATCTCGAAGAAGATCAGCGAAGGGCGGCGCCACAAAGAGACTGAGATCGTCTTCGATGCTCAACGCAAGTTGGCCGTTCTCGACGAACACGACTTGACGAGGCCCCACGACCCGCCCAAACACGCCGAGATCGAAATCCCCAGTTGCGTCGAGGATGTGGTGACCGCCTTCTACTACCTGCGCAACCAGGACTTTCAAGTCGGCAAGCCCCTTCACGTGGCGGTAAACGACGGCTCGAAGACGTACGACGTAACGCTCGACGTTCAGGCAGACGAGACGATCCAAACCCCTCTGGGCCAGCGCGCCGCCGTCCGTGTTGAACCCACGGTTTTCAGCGGCCTGTTCAAACGGAAGGGCCGCGTGCTGATCTGGTTCAGCAATGACCAGGAGCATCTGCCGTTGCGGATCAGATTCATCATCGCCGTCGGACCCATCACCGCCACATTGAAGTCCGTGACCCACGTCAAGGAGTAGGGACACGAATAGGCTCGATCGGCTTCCGGAGCCCGCCGGGGCGGGCGCAAGAATGTGGCCCACGGCGCGAGCCGTGGGGAGAAAGCAGGGACGATGCGCTTAAAAAGCCCCGGGAGGGGCGACAGAGCTGCCTTAGTAATCGCAGATCTTCTGTCGCCACTACGTGGCTCAGCGTGCTCTCCGTGTGCCGTGATCCCACGGCTGACGCCGTGGGCCACGTTCTTGCGCCGCTAATGTGGCTTGGCTTGGGGTGACGAGCTTATTTCAGCGCCTATGACCCCTAACCCCTAGCCCTGGCCCCTACACGATCCGGTATTTTTCCGCCAGCAAGCGCTTGAACTTGGGCTGGTAGATGATGTCGTAGGCAAGTTCTTTGTCGGGGAAAAGAGCCAGGGCGAATTTACGCGTGTTGGCGACGAGCTCCGATGCTTCTTCGATGGGAAGGTCGGATTGAGCCACCACGTTCAGGACGAGGTTCACCACAAATTGCAAGCGCCTTACTTTCCGGTTCTCCTCGAGGATTTCCAGTTGGCTGGCCATGGCGTCGCCCTCCCTCTTTTACCGGCAGGTCAATCCGTCAGTCGACGGAGCTAATGGCGAGATCCGCGTCGGACCGGAACCGGCAGAGCATGAAATTGACCCCACAACTCCCCACCTTCAGCAATTGTAGTATAAGCTAGTAGTCCTGGCCAGCCGTAGCGCTGGCGTTCCCGGACGGTGGGAGGGCGTGAAATGATCTCGCTGTCATGCTGAGCGAGGCGAAGCATCTGCATTTATCTCCCTGAAAAAGACCAATGCAGATTCCTCGCTCCGCTCGGAATGACGACGAAGCGGGCTTTTCCGCAATCCGTAAAGATCGGCGCTACGAGAAGACGGTCCTAGGAAGCCATGTCAACTGAAGTCACGACGCAGAGAAAACTACTCCTCTCCTGGCGCTGGGGACAGATACGCGAGGTCCTTCGCGAGGCGGCTGGCAGCTTTTTTCGCGAGAACTCTTTCGCCGTCTCCGCCTCCATCGCCTATTACAGCCTGCTGGCGCTCTTCCCCATGGTGCTGCTGCTTCTGGGGGTGAGCGGCGTTTTCATCCGCCGCTACGAACTCTCCGGCCGCCTGGCGCTGGTGTTGGGACATTACCTACCGGTGCGGCGAGACGTCATCATGACCAATCTGGTGAGCATCTCGCGCGCCTACGGAAGAGTCAGCGTCATGTCGTTTCTGCTGCTGCTATGGGCTTCCTCGGGCGTTTTCCTTCCCCTCGAGCGCGCCCTCAACCACGCCTGGGAAGTCGAAAAGCAGCGGTCCTGGTGGCGGCGGCGGCTGCTGGCCCTCGAGATGGCCGGCATATTCGGCTTCCTGGCTTTGCTTTCGACGCTGCTGGTGGGAACCCGCAGGTACACTGACGCCTGGCTCAAGACCTGGATTGCAAGTCCCCTCTTCCCCTTCGCCCAGCTTCTCTATCGCGGCATCTTCCTCACCGCGACCTTTGGCATGACACTCCTGATGTTCCTGATCCTCTTCGAGCGCCTGCCCAACCGCCACATGAGTCTTCGACAAGTATTCCCCGGAGCCCTGCTGACTGCGCTCTTCTGGCAGGTGGTGCGGGGACTTTTTTTCCGCCTGCTGCCTGTATTCAACTATCGCCAGGTCTATGGCTCGATCGGCGTGGTCGTGGCCCTGATGACGTGGGTTTACATTTCTTCGGCGGTCATGCTCTTTGGAGCGCAGGTATCTCGTTCACTCTACAGGACTTGGCGAGCACAAGAGCCTGCCGTCGGCGCGCTGACCTCGGCCGCCGGTGCGGAAAACCGCCCGCCTGCCCGCCCACACGAACCCCAGTTTCGCCGAACCGCGCCCGATTAGGGACCGAACCGGCGCGTAGAATAGGCTTTCGCGGCGTTAGGAGGCGAAATAAGGCCTCCTGGGCGGCCACGTTGATGCTTGGACAGGCTATTTTGTGAGATAAGTCCATTTTTGGCGGGTTCCGGGAAGGGCATCGCGAGATCTTGCCTTTAATCGCCCGCTAAGGCATCTAGCCGAGCCTTCGGACAAGAAGTCCACCTCACCAACATAGACAATTTGACGCCCGTGCCGTCACCGATTCGTGGGACGAAATGTCATCACCCGCAGGCTGTCACTCATCTCGACCGTCGTTGCCCCGTCAACGTCGGGGCGGAACACACGAATCCCCTTCTGATCTCTCATGCGCGCCAGAGTCTCGGCGCCGGGCAGGTTTCCTGAGGCGAACGAGCCACCACTAATTAACGCCACTCGCGGATTAACGCGGGCCAGGAATTCCCTGCGGCTGGAAGAATTCGAACCGTGACGGGCCGCTTTCAAGACTAGGCTATGAAGGTCTTGACCGGAATCCAGCAGTTCCCTTTCAGCCTTTGCGGTAATGTCTCCGGCCAAGAGCACGCTGTCTTCGCCGTAAGAGACGCGCAGAACCAGCGAATCGTCGCTCGAGAGCGAAGCCGCAGGCTCGCGGGATCGCTCGGGCCAAAAGGCGCGCACGGTGGCACCGCCCCGCTCGAGATTGTCGCCAGCCACGAGCGTCTGTTCCGCCACACCCTTCGCCCGCAGTTTCTCCAGCAAGTCCCAGTAAGCGCGGCCGGCACCATTTTCTGCGTGCCAGAACTCACCGATCCGGAAATTCCGGGCGACCGCAAACAGGCCGCCCAGGTGGTCCTCGCGCGGATTGGAGAGAACCACGATATCGATCTTCTCGATCCCCCGCGACCACAAGTACGGCGAAACGATGTCTTCGCCGGGGTCCCAAAGCCGGCCCTGCGCTGCGCCCTCACCGGTGCTGCGATGGCGACTTCCGCAGCCGTCCACCAGCATAGTTGTTCTGTCCGGGAGCACCACGAAGAGTGATTCGCCTTGGCCGCAATCGAGCGCCGTGACCTCCAGCCTTCCAGCAGGAAGCCGGGGAGAAAACGGGTGAGTGGCGACGAGCGCGGTCATCACTCCAAGACCCGCCAAGGAGAGCGCAAACACCGAGGGGCGCTTGCCGAGCGCCAGCGCCGCCGCGAGAATGAAAAGCACAAAACCGCAGCTAACCCAAAACGGCGGGTCAGGCACTCGGAACGAAAGCCATGCCGGGAGGTGCGGGAGGTCCGTCAGCGCAAACAATCCAGCCATGACGACCGCAAGTGCTTTGGCAGGCCAAATCGCAAGTGCGGGGACGAGAGCCGCCAGTACGACGGTCGGAACGGCCAGGGCCAGGAGCAAGGTCATGACCGGGATGGCCAAGGCGTTCAGTCCGATTCCTGCCAGGGCCACGCGGTGAAATGTGGTTGCCATGGGCAGCAAAAGCCCAACCTGGAGAACTGCCGAAAAAAGCAAAATGTTCGCCGTCCACAGCAGCGCGCGCGCTGGCCCGGTGACCAGAGCCGGTGCCAGCGCGTGATGCCGATCGAGAATGCGCAATCGCAATTTCAGCCAGGCGATGAGCGCGCGCAGGTCAAGGCGGAATTGTGCAAGGCGCGGCGCGAGATGCTCGTCCAAGCGCAGCTCGTCCAAGCCGCGCAATGCCCGCCGATAGGGTTCGGTGGTCCGTTCCAGGATGGGAACCGCCAACCCGGCAATGAGCAAGGCGGCTGAGAAAGAAAGCTGAAATCCCGATTCGAAGAGCCAAGCCGGACGCCAGAGAAGCAGGACGAGCGCTGCGAGGCCGATCGAGTTCAGCGTGCTACTGCTGCGGTAAAGGAGCCGGGCCAGCAAATAAAGCGCGATCATCAGCGTGGCGCGCAGGGTGGCCGCGCGCTGCTCCACCAGGAAGGCGTAGAAGATCAGGAGCGCGAGGACGGTCAATCGTCTTGCCCGTTCGCCGAGACGCACCAGGCGCAGCAGCCAATCCGCCAGCAACGCGAGTAAACCCACATGAAGGCCCGCGATGACCAGCAGATGATAGAGCCCCGTCTTGCGAAAACTCTCGATGGTTTCGGAGTCGAGCGAGGACCGGTCGCCCAGGAGGACTGCCTTGAGCACCGAGCCGCACCGTCCCTGGGCGGACCAGCGCGGGTAGAGATCGTCGATCGAACCGAGCAGCCGGCCTCTAACCCGCTCGGCGAATGTGGAGAATGCACTCGGGCTGAATACGCGAGCAACGCCGCTTGTTGTCATCCTGAGCGCAGCGAAGGATCGCCACAGTTGACAAGGTCCCACCCGATTCCCGCCGCCGATAGCGCCGGGCAACTTCTCAACCAAGAGTGGATTCTTTATCGTCCCGACCCAGTAAATATCCTCGGTTGACTCCATCCAGCGGCGAAAGTCAAAGCTGCCGGGGTTCAAGTAAATCCTCGGCTTGCGCAGGCGTACCCATAGTCGGACGGCGTCCCCATACTGAAGATGCAAGCCCTCCACAAGCGCCCACGCTTCCGCGTGCTCCGATGCCTCAAGGCGCAATCTCACCTTCCCGGTCACGTCGCGAGAAACTGTGCGGCTCTCGGCGCGTTCCGTCTCAAGGTCGAACTGAAGCCCATAGGCCGTGCGGAGGGGCGTGGAGGCTATATGGCCGTCGAGCCGAACCGGTTGTTCCAGGTCAACACCCCGAGCGGCCAACTTGCTTACATGGGTTTCCGGAAATCGGTATTCAAACAAGCAACCGGCGGAAGCGCCGGCGGAGAGAAACCCGAGCAACGCGAAAATGAGAGAGAGTCGCTCCCAGCCTGCGCGCAACACGAGCAGACCGGCCACGAGACAAACGGCCACGCAAACGGGAATCGCGGCTGCGGCCAGGCCGGGCAAGGGTGCGCTGCCAACCAGGAATATCCCCAGCACGAAACTGGCGGCCATTAGTAGCAAGGGACTTCGCATCCGCATTATTGCCTTCTAAAAATAATCGGCAGCAGGATTCGCGACGATGAGCAGAATGTGAAGGCAACAGGGATTATGAAAACACCCGCCTCCTCGTGGCATGAAAGCGCGCGAAGCGCCTCGGACTGCGGCAATGGAACGGCCACCTGGGATTCCGTGGGATGCCGGCCTGGTGCTTGGTTGGTTTAACGAGCGCAATTTCAAGTGCCCTGGGAAGGACGGGGCTTTAGAGTCTGTGTGAAAACCCGGGTGGCATGTCATCCTGAGGAGCCGAAGCGACGAAGGATCCCTGCAGTTCCTCGATTTTACCAGCCACCACAAACTGCAGGGATCCTTCGCTGCTATGAAAATGGCGGAAGCTTTTGTTGAAAATACAGGAGTTACCTCCAAAGAGCCATTTTCATGCACAGTGGTGAGCCGAAGGATCATGAAGTCTGCGC
>Ga0209517_10003646_pt1 | contig 20735 bp, 14 predicted proteins | sample PeaSoiMetSII2010_FD_187695 | JGI IMG/M metagenome (GOLD analysis project Ga0209517, IMG submission 187695) | Peat soil microbial communities from Weissenstadt, Germany - SII-2010 (SPAdes) (version 2) | ecosystem: Environmental > Terrestrial > Soil > Wetlands > Peat | place: Germany...
ATTTTTGCGAGTTGCGGCGCGCAATCATTCGTCGTCACCAAGCTTGAGCTTGAATGGCCGGGACATAAGCAAAAGATATGGGGCAAGGACTACTCGCTTGATGACTTGCGTGAAAAGCTGCCCGGCATTGTGCGAACCTCTGGCATCAGGCGCCCGGTAAAGCTTCCCGATGATTCGAGGGCGATGGCCGGCGAGAATGTCATCATCCGTCCGATGGGTTCCGGTGTTGCATTTGTGCAGCTCGACGACCTGAAGACCCAGGAGCAAATCGACCGCGTCCGTCCCGCCGCCTTTATCATCCATGAAACGAGCCCCGGCAACCGCCAGGCATGGATAGCAGTATCCGGAGTACCGGAGGGCAAGGAGCAGTTTAAGGAATTCACGCGCCGCGTCCGGCGCGCAGTAGGCGCCAACGACAAATCCGCCTCCCACGCCACCCGCCTTGCCGGCACTGAGAACTGGAAAACCAAATACCTGCCCAATCCCCCGACCGTCACGATTCTTGAAGCACATCCCGGCCGCATGATGACGCCAGCGCAGCTGGAGGAGCTTCATTTGCTGGCGGAGCCAGAACGAACGGAATCGGTAGTGGACCTACGCCCCCACCGTGCTTCCCGCCAACCGGACAGCGAGCGTCACTGGCCGGACTATCAGCGCTGCCTCAAGCCAAAACCTGACGGCGTCCCGGATCGTAGCGCCGCGGACTTTACCTGGTGCGTGTTTGCCGCGCGATGCGGCTGGAGCGTCGAGGAGACCGAACAGAGACTACTGGAAGTCAGCGAGAAGGCCAGGGAACTCGCCAGATGCGGGGATGAAGGCTACGCGCACGTCACCGCATCAAATGCAGCCGCGGCAGCTGCGCAGGGGCGAAGGCGGAGTAGGGGATAATCCGAAGATTCACTCCTGCCTGTACTCATTTGAAAATTTGCACTGACGGCCGAAAGCTGCTTTGATAATCCTTCACAGCGAATTGTAATTGAGAGCCCAATGGCCATCGAGCTGAATTTCGACGTGTCTTTTGTTGCGGGCCTGCCACTGCCCGTACCCCTATTCATACCCTTGCAAAGAATTTTAGGATGAGGCCCCTTGAGTCATGACGGGTGACAGAAGCAACAAATGTGTACCATCCACCTTGAGCACAGCCAAAATAGATTGGACGTAAGCTCGTTATGGAAGACGGACCAAAGCGGATTCTCGACCAAGATGGAAAACCATTTTCCGCCCCGGCGGTCCCGAGCAAGACAATCGCCAAGACGAAACGTGCCAGAAATATCGCCCTAGCCGTTGGCGCTGCTGTGGCGTTTGCCGCCACTCTGATAACTAACATACACACCATCCGTGATGCGTTATTTCCGCCTGAGGACGTGAAATACGCCGTCACCGTCGAAACCGCAACCGGAAAAGCCTCGGGAGGGCCACGCGTCGAGATCCCTGAGGCAGACAGAGTTGACTATACAGAAGTCGCCACCAAACCCGGCGAAGAGCTGACCTTTGAACCCAGTTTACCCTTCAAGACGGCCGAGAAAGACGGAACCATTGTTTACGACAACGCGCGCGTCGGGATCACTGGCTTGGAATTAGATTTCCCGTTTCCGGCAATCGACATAAAAATCGAGAATAATTCCAAAAATGTCGTCTTCATTAAAGGAGCGACAGTGGAGGTTCTCAGCGTCGTACCGGACGAAACGCCGCTGCTTGTCGAGGAGTGGCATGGGATAGGCGGCATCATCGAAATTGTCAATTACGGCTGGGGATCAGCCGACGATACCAAGGCAAGATTTCATGTGACGCCCGCGACCAACACAGACACAACCATATCGAAGGACATCGAGGAGACGTTGGGCACGATTGAAGCTGGTGGGCAGCGCGAGCTTAACATCAAAGCGGAACTGGGACGCGATACTATCCGCGCCGGCATGTTCAAAATCCCAGAGGCCGCTTTATACGGTAACGTCGTCAATTTGACCGGGTCACTCGGATACCGTGATGAGCGTAAATCCGTCTTCGAGACACGTATTGCTACCAAGGTTCCGTTGATCACCACCCCTTTGGGTCCGATTCCGCCTTCTTATTTCTATGATCTAAATCTGAAGGTAGCTGAAGGAAAGACAATCAAGCATCTCGATCTTTCGCAGGAAGTGCAAGCGAGCAAAACGGACCGATTTCAGTTTGTTGTCAATCCAGATCAATCAGCCACGTATCACCTGAAAGTTAGCTTGGATGGTGTTGGGGGAAGGTTAAAGGAATTCTCATTGGCGATGAAAGTGTTCCGGCCGCAAATAGCCATTCACAGCAAGGCAATACGGGATACAACACCACTGCCGGTGCCATCGCAATAAGCTCTTGCGGCAAAAGACCACGGGATTTGTAGGTTGAAACTGGGGTTCACCCCATATCCCCGCAAAAACCATCAACCAAGAACAAACACGCTGAACTTTCAAGATGTTATAGGCGGGGTACGCAATAAACCCCTAGACGCAGTCACTCCAGAACGTGGAGCTCCGCAGACGATCTAAGTCTTTTTTCTACACCAGACCTCGATTTTGGCCAAGAATAAGGGAATCGAAGGCCGAACGCCTGATGTTGGACTATCTGAGTGCTTGCCAGCTTGTCTATCGAATATTTCTTAGAGCTAGCATCTGTCTTTGTTGATAAGCGAAATACTGGTGTCTCAATCTCTGCAATTCCATGCAAAGCAGACCAACGCACGGGCCAGTCAAGGATTTCATGCATGCTGTTCATTTGCTCCGCGAGATCGGCAGACTTTGCTAGCTCGTGTAATTCGCTTGCGATTTTGCTCGTGTCTGCGCAATCGAAAGAGCACGGCAGATGAAATACGGGACGAACCCCCATCCATCGCAATAACATATTGTTGGTACTAGCACATTTAATTTGGATGTGCGTGCCATTAACAGTTTGAGCCGTGACAGTGTTTACACCCATTGGCCATGTTGTATCTATGTAGCGCTGTTCATTCCATGTTTCCTGGAAGAACCTTCTACAGCATGCTGGATATCCTAAATACTCCCCGATTGCACTTGTATCCCCGCTATCGCTACATTCCTTTATTCGATTGGTATCGAGTTTACTCCCGATGGCGATCATGGCCATGTTAGGTTTCGACAGCGTTGCTTCGCTAGAGTAGCCTGAGGCGCCAAAGAACCTATAGAGTTCCATGCTCGACATCCCCGCGGTCTCCGTCTTGCTGATGAATGTTTCGATCTCAGCCATGGGAACGGGAATCAGGGCACAACGTCTTAGGCCGTGTTTGACAGATTCACTTTCCAATGTGGGTATTAGGGAGCGGCACTTCCCCAATATTGGCTCCCAATGCCCTCTTGCCGACTCACTTACCCAGTTCAGTCGAAAGAAATCAGGCAGCTTAAACGGCAAGCGCTCCATTGCCTCCGCATGCTGTACTGCTTCGAGTGTGTGCATGTTAGACCGTGGGAGACTGATGAGTGCTGGATACGATATTCTGAAGCAAAGGATTGCCGCCGGCTTGCCAAGCCCCAACCATTCTACTCTCAATCGCTCCGCGATTAGGGCTGCGTGACAGTGGCGTTTTCCCCTCGCCTAACAACCGCGCCTCGATGTGCTCAAAGAGTTTGAACCAGACCTCGCACTGAGATGAGCGATTCCGCCAATCTCCGTTGAGACCTGTGCCAGGACACTGCCCTTTGCACATAAGAAAAAATCTGCATCCCTTACAACCGCCATACTCTTGTGGTGTGAAATATAACGCTATCACCCTTTCATAAGACGAGGAGTTGGCCTTGATGTATTCGATGCCCGTCTTATTGGTCCGTCCACAATTGCTCGTCTGTCCGAAGCCCTCGATTCCTTTCACTGCCTGCGTGTTAAGCGGATCGCATGCACGCCATACGCAAGATGCCTGTTTATCGTTCCCTTGCAGCAATGCTTCGATTTCATTGAAAATGTCGAACTTCAGACCTTTCAATCGTGTACGTTCCAATTCGTCGAGTGTTATAAGGGCTAAGACATTTTCCTCTGGCGATAGCGCCAAACTCACCTGAACGTCCTCGGAATCGACTTCTAACACATGGATTCTCGCATATGTTATTCCAAGCTCGTCTAAGCCTATTAGCCATTTAATTAGAACGGGTAGGCGAGATTCGCTCGCATTCCCTTTGTGAATGGTCGTTATTATCCCTGGAATAATCCCGGCATTGACCAAGGCCCTTATTGCTGCTTCTGTTTTTGCCGTAGCCTGCAGGGTCTTATTTTCACTTCCGGCCCAGCGTGCCGCATTGCATTGTTCAGGGCCATCTATAGAAATACCAACGCCGACGTTATATTTCTTAAACAAATCAATATGGTCGCCATCTAAAAGAACGCCGTTCGTCTGTATGGAAGATTTACCATATTTCTTGTGACCGAACGAAAAAAGCTCTTCTAAATCGTCTTTAGGAACAAGCAGTGGCTCGCCGCCAAATAATATGAAGTCTTGATTGTTCTGTTCAATGGCGGTTTTTATCTTTTCAAGATCGTATTCTTTGCTCCTGCTTTCAGCCGAACGAATAGGAGCCTGATAGCAATAGTGACAGGAAATGTTGCATTTCACTCCAAGGGGACGAACTTCGCTCGGCATATGGCTCTCCCATTAAAAAGCGGGCAGGTGACTAGAGACAATGTACGCCCGCCCGCAGGTGAAACACTTGTAGGGAAGTCAGTTATTAAGGATTGGCAGAATCATTATGCGGAGGATTGACGTTGAAGTCAGCATGAACAGGGGCTGCATCTGAATGGGGTGCCACCATTGCGTCGGCGTGTGGAGTAATGGTTGCATCGATATGAACACCAAATGTGTTGGAGTCTGCATGTGCAGGCGCAGCATCCGCATGAGCGGGAGCTACATCGACATGAGGCGTCACAATTACGTCAGTGTGAATCGGTTGATTCCCCGGGTCATTTCCTGGCATGAAAAGTCCTCCCTTTTGGTAGTAGCGGAAAAAAGTTGGTGAATACCGGCTGGCACGAAAACGGTTCAAGTATCATGGGGAAATCCTAGCGATGTCAATAGATAGTTTGCGCGTGGAAGTCGGCGAGAAGGCCGGGGATCGCGCCAGATGCGGGGATGAAGGCTACGCGCACGTCACCGCATCAAATGCAGCCGCGGCAGCTGCGCAGGGGCGAAGGCGGAGTAGGGGATAATCCAAATATTCACTCCTGCCTGAACTCATTTGAGAATTTGCACTCGCGGTCGAAAGCTGCTTTGATAATCCTTCACAGCGACTTGCAATTGGGAGCCCAATGGCCATAGAGCAGAATTTCGACGTGTCTTTCGTTGCGGGCCTGGCTCTGCGTGAAAAGCAGATTCAGCAAAATTACCGTCCTATTATCGCGGTTCACAAGTGGTTTGCTCGCCGGCCGGGGACACTCTTTCGCGCGCTTGTCCTGGCCGAATTCGGGGAGGGTCCGGTAGAGGACAGGTTTTTCGAGGGCAACGATTTCCCCGATAAGCGTATCGCCGACCCGTTCATGGGCGGTGGAACCCCGCTGATCGAAGCGAACCGCCTCGGTTGCGATGTCGAGGGATTTGACATCAACCCGATGGCCGCCTGGATAGTGCGCGAGGAAATCGAGCACCTGGATCTGAAGGCCTACGCTCAAGCTGCAACCGGACTTCTCACCACACTGCGCGAAAAGCTTCAATCCTTATATATGACCGACTGCCCCCTGTACGGGGACAAGGACGTGCCGGTTAAGTATTGGCTCTGGGTAAAGGAGATTGACTGCGAAGCATGCGGCGAAGCGGTGCCGCTCTTCCCTGGATACCTTTTGGCTGAGGATGTGCGTCATCCCCTGAATGTCCTGGTCTGCGCTACATGCGGGCAGCTCAATGAAGTGGCAGACCCGCTTGCGCCGGGTGCCTGCAAAGAGTGTTCAAAGCCGCTGACGCTCGACGGCGCGGCAGGACGCGGCCATTGTCCTTGCCCGAAGTGCCGGCACGACAATGCCTATCCGAAGCCGAAGGCCGGGCCCCCGCGCCACCGCCTGTTTGCGATTGAATACTACAATCCCCAGCGCAAAGAGGGCCACAAAGGCAGATTTTTCAAGCGACCTGACCAAAAGGATTTTGAGCGGTATCGCCAGGCGGAGCAGCTGTGGGCGCAAGTCACGGCGCGCTTTGTTCCCGACCAAACGATTCTTCCGGGCGATGAAACTGACCGTTTGCACCGCTGGGGGTATGAACGCTACCGGGATCTTTTCAACACGCGTCAACTCTTGGGCCTTGAGCTGAGCGCCCAATATATCGCCACGGTCGCAGATCAACGCGTCCGGCACGCGCTCGCGACGAACCTCTCCGATTTGCTGCGCTATCAGAACATGCTCTGCCGCTACGATACGATGGCCCTGAAATCCCTAGACATCTTCTCCATCCACGGCTTTCCTGTGGGCCTCGTGCAGTGCGAGTCGAATTTCTTAGGCATCCAGAATGGAAACGGGCTAGGGGTCGGTTCGGGCGGCTGGACCAACATCATCGACAAGTACACCAAGGCCAAACGCTACTGCGATGAACCCTTCGAGGTGCGCCGCGGCGAAACCTCTAAGAAGCAGATCCCGATAACCGGAGAGTGGATTGGGGAGCGCCTCAACGGCCACCGCACGCGAAGCGTTAATATCCGCTGCGCAAGTTCAACGACCAGTTCCTTGGCCGCAGGAAGCCTCGACGCGGTCTTCACCGATCCGCCGTATTTTGGTTATGTCCAGTACGGCGAGCTGATGGACTTCTGCTATGTCTGGCTGCAGCGCCTTGTTGGCAAAGAGTCGGAGGGTTTCGACCGTGTCTCAACACGCTCCCTGGAGGAATTGACCGGGAATATGACGCAGGGGAGGGACCTGGAGCATTTCACGGACGGGCTCTCAGCCGTCTACACCAACATGGCGAAAGCCCTGAAGCCCGGCTGCCCGCTGGTATTTACCTACCACCACAACACGCTCGATGCCTACCGCGCCATCGGCGTGGCGATTCTCGATGCGGGCTTAGTGTGCTCTGCTACGCTTCCCTGCCCAGCGGAAATGGGCGGCTCCATTCACATCCACGGAACCGGCTCCTCCATTGTGGACACCGTGTTTGTATGCCGTACGGAGGGCAGCCAAGTACCACAGCGGCTGTTCTCGTCCACCGACGAACTGACTCCCCTCGTTGCCGACGAGCTTGAGCAGCTACGCGCCGCCGGCATGAAGCCTAGTGCCGGGGATATTCGCTGCATTGTCTATGGACATGCCACCCGCATGGCTATTTGGAATCTACGCAAGGAATGGCAGGCTTACCAAACGACCAAAGAGAAGCTGACCCGGTTTTCTGGGGCTCTCGCGACTTTCGGCGAGCTGGACTCCGTGATCCGGCAATTGCGGCCCGCTACATCCATCACATCCCCCGTCGTCCGCACCGCGGCTCCGATCCCAAAGAAACAAAGGAGCCGCGATGCCGTCTCTCTATGAACTGTCGTTTGAGGACGTGCAGGCCAACATCGATGCTTGCGTCGATGAAGTCTTTGCTGCGCTGGAAACCGGGTTTCTCACGATGCCCAAAGGCGACGGCTTCATTGAGTATCCGACATTCGAGCATGGCTACCAGGAGCTGAAGAAAGCGACGCAAGGATTTCGGGACCTGAATTTGTCGCCTGTGCTTAAGACCGTCCACCAGACTCCCATCGCCCTCATCGTGCTGAGGGCAATGCTGGGATTCACGCCATCGGAATGGGCTGCTGTGACCTGTGCGCGAACCGATGTAGAGGTGACGCAGGGAGCGGCAAGAAGTATTGATCGAAAGATCCGGATGTCCCCTGAGACCGCTCTGCCTGAAGGCGGAGTTACCGGCACGCGGATACGCGCCCTTGTTACCACCGCCTGTCAGTTCTTGGCGGAAGGCCCAGAGGTGGTGGAAGAGGGCTTAATCCACCGGCTTCAGAAGGCAGATACCAGCTCGGGACTAGAGAGCATCGGCCCGCTGGCGGATATCGGCCTTCCGTATCCAATGCTGCTCTATGAACGGTTCCTCGGGCGGCCATTCGCCGGCCATCGGGATTCGGTGAGTGATGTCATCGGTCAGACCGTGGAAATCGCGATTGAGGAAGTGCTGCACGAGCACGGCATCAGCGCCCGCAAAACAAAACGCGCCGAGCGCGTAAAGGGCTTCGAGCAGGCGCCGGACTTCATCATTCCGGACGAATTCAATCCGAAAATCGTGATCGAGGCAAAACTGGCGGAGGACGACGGCACCGCGCGCGACAAGGTGACGCGGGTCCAGCATCTTTACGCGATGAGTATGCAAGGACGAACGGAAGAGCAGGGGCCTCGATATGACGTAATTGCGTGCATCGCTGGCCGCGGCTTCAAACAGCGCCGGGAGGATATGAAGAAGCTGCTTATCGCAACGCGCGGAAAAGTGTTCACGCTTCAGACGATTCCCCAGATCGTGCAATATACACGCCTTCGGGAATTCGCCAGCAAGTAGGTGCAAGGGGAGAATCGATGGCGTTTAAACTTCCAGAGAAAAAACCGGCCACTCCAGATGATCCGGAGGCACTCTTTCGCGACCTGCGAAAGAAGACGGTGCCTGGATTGCTTTCTCATCAAGCGGATGTGCTACGAAGCTACATCGCCATCCACACTAAATACACCGATATCGCTCTCCAGCTACCAACGGGCAGCGGCAAAACTCTTGTAGGTTTGCTGATTGCCGAGTGGCGTCGGAGAAAATATGGCGAACGCGTTGTATATCTTTGCCCGACCCGACAACTCGTTAATCAAGTGGCACAGCAGGCCAGCGGCAAGTATGGTCTTGATCTGCATGCTTTCACGGGCTCGCGGGCACAATACGGTGCACGCGCTTCTGCCGATTGGCAGAATGCGGAATCCGTCGCGGTGACCACCTACAGCAGCTTATTCAATACCAATCCATTCTTCACCGATCCAAATTTGATTATTCTCGACGACGCTCACTCGGCAGAAAACTACGTGTCGGCTTTTTGGTCACTGCTGATCGAAAAATCAAACCCGGAACAAGAGCCGGCATTCTCCGCACTCGCAGGTGTCGTTGCACGTCTATTGCCCCCTTCCGACAGGTCACGGCTCGCAGGAGACTCGAAAGATTCGACTGATCATCAGTGGGTTGAGAAGCTACCAACGCCGGCGTTCCAGGCCGTGGTGCCCGAAATAGTAGCTCTTCTCGATGAACACACGAAAGATAATAAGCTTCGACATCCATGGGGCCTGCTTCGCGATTCGCTTCACGCTTGCCATCTATATATCTCTCGACGGGCAATCTTAATCCGTCCTCTCATCCCGCCGTCCGACACCCATCCACCATTTGCCGGTGCGAAGCAACGACTTTATATGTCCGCGACCCTTGGAGCTGGAGGTGATCTGGAGCGGGTCACCGGTCGCCAGCCAATTCACAAAATACCGGTTCCGTCTGGTTGGGATAAGCAAGGCATTGGCCGCCGATTTTTCTTATTCCCAAAGCGATCGCTCGACGATGCTGAGACGGAACAGTTCGCGATGGAATCTATAAAGCTCGCCGGACGGGCACTCTATCTGGTCCCAGACGATCGATCAGCGGACGCGGTCAAAAACACAATCATCGAAACGGTGGCCTGCCCCGTCTTTGATGCTGTCCAGATTGAGACATCGAAAGCTCCTTTTATTCAATGTGATAAGGCTGTCGCTGTCGTCGCCAATCGCTACGACGGTATTGATTTGGTCGATGACGATTGTAGGCTGCTGCTTACGGACGGACTTCCCGGTGGGGCGAATCTGCAGGAAAAGTTTTTCGTGCTTCGCGTCACGGCGCAATTGCTGCTGGAAGACCGTATTCTCACCCGCCTGGTCCAGGGTTTTGGCCGGTGTACGCGCTCGCCCAACGACTATGCCGCCGTTATTGTCTTAGGGGAGAGTTTGAACAACTACCTATTCAAGAAGGAACGGCGGGAATTCTTTCACCCTGAAGTGCAAGCGGAGCTGGAGTTCGGCCTCGAACAGTCAAAGAGCGCGTCAGCTAACGGGATGCTCGACAATCTGAAGCATTTTTTGGCTCAGGACACTGCTTGGGATGGGGCCGAGAAGGCAATCGTGGCGCTGCGCGCCGGTTTAACGCAACACACCCTTGCGGCAACAAAGGAGCTTGCGGACGCAGCTCCCGCCGAATTGCTCTATCAGTACGCGCTATGGAACGGCGATTTCACCGGCGCGCTTGAATACTGCCGCACAGTCATCGGTAAGCTTAACCACAATGACCTGCGCGGCTATCGGGCTTTGTGGCTGTATCTCGCCGGTTCTGCGTCATGGCTCGCGCATAGGGCCGGGCAGCTTGATACAGATGAGATTGCCAGGGATTATTTTCGGAAGGCTCAGGCAGCTGCACCGGTCCTGCGGTGGTTAATCGGTTTAGGCGCCGAAAAGACCAAGGCCGCCAGCGATGCTTCGATTGAGCCCCGACTGACAGCAATGATTGAGCGACTGGAGACAGTTCTCGAAAACATGGGGACCATCCATGACCGCAAGTACGACGCGGAGGAAAGCACGATTTTGAGTCTTCTCCTTCAGAATTCCGACGGTAAAGCCTTCGAGGTTGGACACAAGAAGCTCGGAGATTTTCTGGGTTACTCGGCTGGAAGTTCATCCGAGGACGCTGCACCCGATCCGTGGTGGATTGCTGACGATTCTCTGTGCTTGGTTTTTGAGGACCATGCAGAGGGAAAGCCGGAGACAGTGTATTCTGTGACCAAAGCCCGCCAAGCCGCGTCACATCCTGAATGGATACGAAACAATCTTCCCCAACTGGCGCAAGCCGAGATCATTGGGGTATTGATAACACCCTGCAGACGGACGACGAAAGGTGCAATTCCGTCTTTGAAGCAAGTTCGATACTGGCATTTGGATGATTTCCGCGTCTGGATGAAGAACGCCCTTCAAGTCTTACGAGACATCCGTCGCGATTTTCCAGGGGCCGGCAGTCTTACGTGGCGCACTGCCGTCGCGGAGAAACTCAAGAGTGCGAAGATAGCCCCCCAACAGCTGATGCAAATGCTCGCGAAGACCGGGGCAGAGTGCATGCAAGTGGTTACTGCGAAGGAGGGGGATGAGTGACGGATTTTCTCCCTCTTGACGCATTTATTCGCTCTGTCGCGGTAAGCCGTGCCACTCCGCACGTGATGTTTCTCGGAGCAGGAGCTTCGATCACCTCCGGCATGCCGTCAGCGCAGATGTGTATATGGGAATGGAAGCGCGATATCTTCTTGACCAACAATGTTGGCCTAAAAACACAATTTTCCGAACTGTCTCTCGCGAGCGTGCGCCAGCGAATTCAACGATGGCTCGATCGGCAGGGCATTTACCCGGCTGAGGGCGCAGCTGAAGAATACGGCGTCTATATCGAGGCGTGTTATCCCATTCCGGAAAGTCGTCGCGCCTATTTTCAAGAGAAGGTGCGCAACGCCAGGCCTCACATTGGATATCAGCTTCTGCCCATATTGGCGGCTGAAGGGTTGATCAAGTCCATTTGGACGACCAACTTCGATCAACTTGTCGGCCGTTCCTTAAGTGCCAGCAGCATAATGCCCATCGAAGTGGGTATCGACTCTGCCCATCGGATTGTTCGCGCCCCCAAGACCGGAGAGTTTCTAACGGTTTCGCTGCACGGTGACTACCGGTATGACCGTCTCAAGAACACGACGGTGGAGACCAAGGAGCAGGAAAAGGCGCTTGCCGCAGCTCTTGTGCAGGAGATAGAGAACTCTCCGGTCATCGTATGCGGGTATAGCGGCCGCGATGAATCGATAATGAACGCGTTCCTTTGTAGCCTCGAAACAAAGGGAGCCGGAAGCGTGTATTGGTGTGTGCAGGACCCCGCGATGGTTGCTGAACCCGTTCGCGAGCTAATCGCCCGTGCACGTGCGCGCGGTCGTACTGCCTGTCTTGTTCCTACGCAGGGATTTGACGATCTAATGGTCCGATTGGCTCACCATTGCCTGGATGCCTCTGCACAGACCTCTGCAGTTGAAATTATTTCTCGCAACACAGGTGGCTCTGATGCGCCGATGGCTCCATTTCGAATCGATTCCGCCGATCCCACCGCGATCCTGAAGAGTAATGCATTTGAAATAGAATGCCCTTCAGAAGTACTGGCATTCGAGTTAAACGAGTGGCCTAAGGAGCACGTCTGGAGTTGGGTGCGTGAGCAAACGGCGAAGCGCAAGGTCGCTGCCGTTCCCTTCAAGGGTCGCATTTTTGCGTTTGGCAACATAGACGACGTGCGGGAGTGTTTCGCTGGCACCATTAAGGACCGACCTCGTCGCACTCCGCTCGCAGAGGATAGCCTCCGCTTTGAGGACGGTGCTATCACTGCGCTGATGCTGGAGGCGTTGATAGGGAGCATGATAGCTGGCACTGAGCTGCAGTCCGATCGCCGAAGAGAAATCTGGACAACGGACTCGGCAAGAGACGAACGGCTGGATGGCGAACTGTTTAAAGCGTATCAGTCAGTCCACTTGTCGTTGCGCCAGCTGGACAGGCGTTTGTTCTTAGTTCTGAAACCCTCCGTACGAGTGCTCGATGCCTCGGGCCAGCTCGCACCGCGTTCCAAAGGCAATCCCGTGAAGATGCGGATCTTGGGATGGCAGCACAACAAAGAATTCAACGACGCCGTCAACTTTTGGCGAGGGAAATTGCTTGCGGCAATGACGCCCCAGAACGTTTATGAATATCCTCCAGACTCTGGTTCTTCGTTTCGCTTTTTAGTGCGTCGGACCCCGGCGTTTGCTGGAATGGTCGGAGGAAAGAACTCGCAAAAGGTGAATTTAGAGCCTAAATTTCGACCCCTTATTAAACACAGAGGCATTCAGCTGGAAGAGCCGGAACTTCTCTTTGCCAACCGTGCTGGCACGGCGACAGCAAGAGATGCACATCCCGTGCGAGGCATACTGAACAATCGGCCTTTCGATTTTCCCTTAACAATGCAAGGATTTGGCAGCGAGATTCGCATGGGTGTCGTTTGTCCGAAGGCCGAGACTCGGCTCCTGCAGTCATTCCTTGGCAATTTGGGTAGCCACATCAACCCTACTCAACAAGAAGCCGACTACTTGCCGCCGTATCCGGGCTTTAGAAATGCGTTTGGCCTCGATCTCGTGGTGGCTGAGCCGGGGAGCCGGGGATGGATTACGTGTCCGGAGCCAGAAGGCATTGACGACCGATCCAAAACCGTTGAAACTGCGCGGGCGATTAATAGATCAATCGAATCCCTTCAGGCGTCGTTCTCGCCCAATGTTGTGTTGATATTCTTTCCAGACAGATGGGCCTCATATCGGAGTTTCGATACAGATGCTGAGCGATTCGACGTCCATGACTTCGTGAAGGCAAGCAGCGTACAAAAAGGTATTGGTACTCAATTTCTTGACCAAAGCACACTGGCAGACAAACTCCAGTGCCGCGTTTGGTGGTGGCTTTCTCTGGCCTTCTACGTGAAGGCCTTGCGCACGCCTTGGCTTTTAAACGATCTTGAAAGGGACACTGCATATGTAGGGCTCGGGATGAGCTACGACTTCAACCAAGAACAAGGGAAGCGGGTCGTAATGGGATGTAGCCACATCTACAGCTCACAAGGGGAGGGGCTTCAGTATCGGCTAAGCCAAGTCGAAAATCCAGTGTTTTACGGGAAAAATCCATTCTTGTCGCGCGACGATGCGCGACGTGTGGGAGAACAAATTCGCGAACTCTTTTTTGAGTCCCGCTCGGTTTTGCCAAGGCGCGTTGTGATCCATAAGCGCACTCGATTTACGAGGGATGAGCAGCTCGGTCTTAAAGAGGGCTTAAGTGGCGTATCACAGATCGACATGCTGGAGATCACAATTGATGAAGCGCTACGATATATTGCCTCGACGGTAGATAATCATGGCGGCCTGCACGAGGATAACTACCCGGTACCCCGCGGGAGCGTTATCCGGCTAGATGATTTTACGGCCCTTATATGGGTTCACGGCGTTACTTTCGCGGTGAACAACAGCCGGCGCTATTATCAAGGAAAACGACGAATTCCTGCTCCCCTCTGCATTCGCCGCCACTCTGGTCAGGCGGACATCCGGGACCTTTCGGCCGAGATTCTGGGCCTCTCGAAGATGAATTGGAATACGTTCGACCTCTACACTAAACTTCCTGCTACGGTCCAATCGTCCAATGAGATTGCTAGGATCGGTTCACTTCTCGGCCAGTTTCAGCCGAGGACATATGATTTCCGCTTGTTCATCTGAGGCATCCAAATGAAAGTTCCGAAGCACTCCCTGCGTAAGATTGTCACCTTCCTCAATAATCCTGACGAAGACGGCGGCTTTTGGTTGCCGAATATACAGAGACCGTTCGTTTGGAGTGAGGAGAAAACATGTCGTTTATTCGACTCTATTCTTCGCGAATATCCCATCAGCACCCTCCTGGTCTGGAAGACTAAGAGCACGATTCGTCGCCGCAAGTTCATTGACAATTTCCTGCCACAGCACCGTCACCAACTCACCGCCTTTTATGTGCCGGATGACGACAAGAAAAAGTGTCTGGTTCTTGACGGCCAGCAACGTCTGCAAAGCCTGTATATCGGCCTGAAGGGCAGCTACGAAGGCAGAGAACTATACCTCGATATTCTCAGCGGTGAAGTTGCCGCACCAGACGATGTGAAATTTAAGTTTGCGTTCCTTGAGGCCGATAAAGCGAAATTTCCATGGATAAAGTTTAAGGACTTGGTGTTCAGCAAGCAGGACATGCTCACAGTAGCTGAAGGGCTAGTGAAGAGCGCGGGCCGAGCACTCACCGATGCTGAGAAGCAGAAAATCAGCAAGCACGTCGCTCTCGTTTTTAAGGCGTTCCACAGCGACGATGGGATCGCGTATCAGGAGCTGGACAGCATTGAGAACGAAGATCTTTACACCGAGGACGACGTTGTAGAAGTGTTTATCCGAGCCAATTCCGGGGGTACCCCCCTCGGCAAGTCGGATTTGCTGTTTTCTTTGCTCACCTCGACTTGGGACAACGCGGACGATCAGATGGAAAGCCTGCTGGAGAACCTAAATCGACACGGCTTCAAGTTTACCCGCGATTTTATTCTCAAGACCTGTCTTACATTGCTTGACCAGGGTGCGCGTTACGATGTCGAGAAGTTCCGCAAGCAGGGCGTTCGGCAGGACATCGAAGAAAAGTGGGACGATATTTCCGATGCGATCCAAGACGTGCTCGATTTCATAAGACAGAAGACCTTCGTTCAGTGCGACAAGGCGCTACCCTCCTACTTGCTACTCATCCCGCTGATTTATGTGCGATACCACTTTCCTGAGCAATGGGTTCAGGCGAAGGACGTGGAGACATATCTCGTCCGGACAGCGCTAACCGGCGCATTCAGTGGCACACCGGATCAACTGATCGATTTAGTGGTAAAGCAGTTGAACACTCTTGGCCGATTTGATCTATCGGAGGTCTTCGGAATTATCCGTTCTGAAAACCGCGCACTTGAGCTCACCGAAAATCGTCTCTGGGAAATGGGGTACGGGTCCGATACGATCCACCTCATTTTCAATCTCTGGTATTCCTTCAATTACACCCCATCCTATGACAACAATCTGCCGCAGGTAGACCACATCTTCCCGCAGAGTCTTCTACGGAAAGTGAAAATGGCGAATCCAGACAGCGGCAAAATGAATTTGACGCGTTACAAGGCAGATGAACGCGATCAACTCGCCAATTGCATGCTCCTTACAGCGGCCGAAAATGGTGCGGGCGGGAAAAGCGATACGCCACCTGATCAATGGTTTAAGGATAAAACAGACGAATATTTGGATAAACATCTGATCCCGACGGATAAAGCACTTTGGAAGCTTGAGCGGTTTGACGACTTTATTGTCGCGAGACAGGCGCTCATCCGCGAGAAGTTCAAATATCTACTTGCTGGCACTTCCACGGTCGCCACGTGACGCGTTTTATCGCAATCAAGGTTCCAATATGAAATTTCGCATACACACAGCCCTTCATGGAGAAACCAACAATGGTTGGATCTGGGCCTCATTTCCCCAACTACAAGCTCGAAGTGTCATCCTTATTACCAACACCGAGACGAAACGCTCGGTTCACTGTGAATATCGCGAGATAGACAAGTTTTTTCTGAAGCGCTTCAACCAGTGTAAGCCTGACATAGCAAATCAGATGACTATGGAGGAGAACCCAGTCCTGATTAGCCTTTGGTACCGGAACGCGCTTGGAATTCGGGGAATAGGCGTGGACGTGGACCTGGAATTAGTCTCTGAGCGCTTTAAGCTGCTTGGGATAATCCGGGCAGGATCACAGCATCCGGATATGATTTAAAGATTGGCAACACGCCTTGGAGTTTTAGGCGTATGGCTTGGAATCACGAGCATTGCTCTCAGTCTTATATCGTTCCACCCCACAGGGCTATGGTTTCCCGCCGCCGGAATTGGTTTCATCCTTGCTGCTGGTGCGTTAGGTATGTGGCTGTCGAAGGGCGTAGAAAACTGAACTCATTTCAGGAAACACAGAATCTGCCCGATAATGTACGTTAACCACCGAAGATAGTCTTCACCTCATGCGTGCGCAGTCTCGTTCAATGCTACGCACTCAATGCCCACCGTATGTAACGCACTGCCAGACCACGCACACGCGACGCTACGTCCAGTTGTTCCAAAGCTCAACCACTTTGTTGATAAAGTTATCGCAATCCGCACATGGCCAACACTCCGCGAAACCATCCCGCGCCAGGTAGTATCTCTCGTTGGCGCAGACGAACTTGGTACGGTCCGCTTGCAGTATCCAATTGAAGGCCGCCACGAATGTGTCACCATAACTCTTGCCGAATTTATCGTTCGGCACGTTGTACAGGAGCCCTTCGATGTAATAGGACGGAGCGCTTCCGGCCGCGAGGACGCCATCGTCCACGAGTTTGCTTCGCATGTTCTTGAGGATTCGCACCATCGGCTTGAACCATTGGTTTGTTGCCTGATGCTTGGTCGTACAGTTCGCGGAATGGTACCTCGGATAGTTCGCAATCCGGGTGCCATCCGGAGTAAAAAAACAGATTCCCTGGTAGAACTGTGGACCCGATGCAGTTGAATAGTACCGCCGGAATTCGGTCGCCACCACGACATCGGCATTGCGGCGGTTTCCATTGGCTTTGATCTTGACCGCCTTCTTTCCCGGTTTTACGTCGTCCTGGCCGAAGCTTTTCTGAAGCGCGGCGATAACGTGGCTCTTGTAGTCCGCGTAAGAATAGGTGCCAGCGACAAATGCAGATTGGAACGCCTGCAGGTCTTCGGGCTTTAACTCCGACGTGTCGTAAAAGTAGATGGAATCCAGACGGATAATTACGTCCACATCACTCTCGGCATAAATGTTCGTGTCGTTGCCGTAGGAGCCTTGCAGGAAAACCTCGAAACTCTTGTCCGCGTATTTGGTGTCAGTGGCTTCGAGCGACCGCTTGACGGTTCCGTATGTATCACTCGACTGCTTCACCGAGCCTTGGTGCGACCATGTGTCGAGTTGCGATTCAGGAATGCCCATCTTATTCGCCTTTGCCAGCGGGCGGGGCTGTCTGGCCTAGCAGGTTCCTCAGCGCCGCCTCGTGTTTAGCAAATGATTCTCCGCCGCGCTGGTAGAGCATGTTCAATTTGGAGAGATTCGACTCCATCAGATCGGTCGCCATCTCCGGGCGCTCAAACGTGTCATTGATCCGCACGGTTTCGACATCCTTAAAAAGTATTGCCCTCAGTTGTTCCATCGAAAACGTATTGATGTTAAGCGTCTTCTGGAGCAGTTGAACGCTTAGAAGGCGTTTAAAGAGCCAAGCCATGCCCCAGCGCTTCGGTTCTGGGTACACGCCGACTCCAATGCTGACCACCCGTAGAGCGGAATGAGGCTTCCCGAGGGCGTTTACAGCATCGGCAATTGCGTAGAGCGTAGGATTATTCGCGCAGTAGCCGCCGTCGATGAGCATGACCGAGCTTCCGGCATTCGTCGTTACCTTGGCCTTCTCAAAGAATGGATAGGCAGAGCACGAAGCCTGCACCGCATCCGCGATGCTGCAACCGAATCCCGGAACGAACGTACTCTCCCGGCCATGTGCCTGTTTCACATCCGTCTTGAAAATCATGGGTTTTTCAAAATCCCAGCGCGTCGCCACGATACCCACGCCAGTTTTGAGATCGGTGAATTTACGATTGCCGAAGACCGTCTTTGCGAGATGAGTCAAAGCCTTAGACTTTCCCGTTGCTGACCGACGCCGCATGACCACTGGAACATGCTCTTTGTAGAGGGCGTGAATGTCATCCACCGAGGAACCCAGTGCCAGCAGTGCCGCAATGATTGCACCGGTACTGGTGCCGAAGACCAGGTCGAATGTCTGGTAGAGCGGACATCCACACATCGCTTCGATTTCCTTGAGGACCCCTAGGGTATAGAAGCCTTTAGCGCCGCCTCCATCGAGAGACAGAATCCGACAAGTGCTCGAAGAAGCGGGGGCCTGCGGTTCAGAATTCATGTGTACTCCCGCAATTTAAGATTCGCTTACCGTACTTTCTCATCACGTGACCTCTATTCCTCCATCATGGAATCTTGAGGTTCTTCCCGGAGACTCAGGTGTTCCAGCCGCCATTGTTTCAGCATCACAGACTGCGCGTACGTCAGCGCTTGATCCGACATAACCATGCATTCCAACAGTTCGATATCTCTCCAGGACTTATTCTTGTTGAAAAACAATTCTTTGAACGCGGCTTCAATCTGTTCTTTGACTTTCAACGCAGCCGCTTCCGATTCGTCGCTGTGGGGCTGACTTGTGTAGACCAGAACAATCGCAAGTGCGTACGTGTCTTCCGGCTCTTCGCGCTGAATTTCGTTGCCACCGTCCACATCAAAGAAGATTCCGCGAATATGCTCTCCGACAGGCTTCAGAATCTTTGAAAGCCGCCTATCGGCGCCTGATTTATCCAGCCGCTTCTCAAACGTATCGGGAAATGCCGCACGCCGATACCGTGCGCCAAGCCAGCGTTGAAGAACGGATTGCTGTGCCGGGCCGAGACTAAACTCGGGCCTCGGCACATGATCGGCAAAATCGCCTTTCGAAATGCGGGCCTTCCTTGTTGCTGCCAGCTCCACGAATTTCCCGCCTTCTGCAGTCGCAAATTCAATGTGGAGAACACGCGGAGTCTTCGCATGCGTAAAGTTCCCGTCAGCTTTTTCAATCAGCGGCCCGACGATCACCTCAACTTCAGGCTCTTTGTCCGGTGGTGCAGCAAGGTCGCAGTCGTGCGAGATGACCACAGCAACGGTAGATTCCGGAGCCTGAGCATCGCGAAGGGCAAACTTATCGACTGTATCATCGGTAAGCACATGTCCCTGCCGCCACGGCGTCTCCCTGCTCCATTCAGCCATTGCCTATCATCCGATATCCTCATCCAGCATCGGACTGCCAATTTCCGAAGGATCATAGACTGCAGTACGATTTGCCAGCCGGCGCTGTAATGTTTCGCGCTGGGAGGACTCTTTTCTTGCGATCTGCAATAGCGATCTTGCCGCATCCTGCGCCGAACCGCCTTCGCGCACCGTCTCCATCAGCGTCTTCCCATTCTCCAGCTTCCGCCTGAACAGATAAGAAGAACTAGCGACGCCGTCGGCCAGAAACAAGTCCGCGGCTCTCGCCAGATCGTCGAGCTTTTCCACGCTTTCGTCTGAAGGCTTTTCGCCGGCGATCCAGTTGTAAACACTTTGACGGGAAACACCGAAAATACCTGCGATATCTGAAATCGACGGTTTGAAAACAGCTCGTATCTGAGCGAGATCCCCGTCTGGCCCCCGGAGATGGCGGAGCAGACTCTCGCTGCTTGGTCGCACGTGGACAAAAGGATATCCTCGGTCCTGCCGCTGATTGAAATACGAAGGATCGCTAACCCCCCCCGTGCCCGCGAGGAATGCCGCCACTATCACTACTGCAGCGGCTCCGACAACCGGTCCCGGACGACATACAGTCACATTGCTGCTCCCTGTACTGTCTGCGTATGGATATACTGTCGTTTGCATGATTATTTCCTCCCCATTAGTTCCATGCATCAAGAGCATGCTGCGTCACCAGAGCCCTAAATGCTTCGTTGATTCTGTCATGCAGACCACCTAACCGTTTCTCAATTTCCCCAAGATCAAATGGCACCCGTTCCACATGAAAGGCATCGGTATCAAGGATGGCATGCACGCCGCTGAACGTCGCAAATGGCTTGGAAAGCCTGAGTTCATTCAGCTGAAGATCAGGAGGGACGCCAATCTGGCCTTCCTGAATTACAGCGCGGGAGATAACGGAACCGTCAGTGCTTTCTGACATCGTTTCCAGGAACGCGTGCTTTGTGCGGCCTTTCAGCTTGCCATACAAGCCCATTGCCTCCGGGATGAGATACTGATTTAATGTCTCACCTTCCTTCGGCATGACCGCATCCAGATAGCGCAGTCCGACTCTTTCAACAAAGCTGAGACCGCCCACCATCTTATTCACGATCTCAAGCCCTTGCATTAGTTCCCCAACGAACGTTTCGAAGACCTCATATCTAGTTGACTGAAATGACAGAGCGCCGTGCTCCAAGTGGAAAATCTTGGTATACGCCACGTCGGCGAAGATGTAGCGCTCCAAGGGTTGCGGCGGGGGCATCTGATTCTCCTGCTGCCCGCTTGCGAGCGGTCCGAAG
>Ga0209517_10003647_pt1 | contig 20734 bp, 18 predicted proteins | sample PeaSoiMetSII2010_FD_187695 | JGI IMG/M metagenome (GOLD analysis project Ga0209517, IMG submission 187695) | Peat soil microbial communities from Weissenstadt, Germany - SII-2010 (SPAdes) (version 2) | ecosystem: Environmental > Terrestrial > Soil > Wetlands > Peat | place: Germany...
GCAGAGTTCCACGGGTAGACGTTCTTCGAGCGCAGTGGCCAGCCGGTGCGCTTCTCCCACGGCGGTGGCATGGGGAAACAGCAGGTGCACTTCAATGATCTGCCGGTATCCGGTGGTGCGGTAGCGCACGCCGTGATAATTGATGCCGAGTTCGTTGCAGATCGAGTCCAGCTTCTCGCGAATCTGTTTGCCGCTCTCTGGGTCGGAGTAGTCGAGCAGGCCCACTGCCGACCGCCAGGCCAGGCGTCCCCCGGACCACAGAATGTTGATCGCAATCGCGATCGCGACGAGCGGATCAAATGGCTTCCAACCCGTCAGCAGCACGAGGCCAAGCCCTGCGACCACGCCAAAACTGGTGAAGCAGTCGGTGAGCACGTGCTTGCCGTCGGCCTCGAGAATCAGCGAGTGGCTGCGCTTCCCCACCCGCAGCAGATACCAACCCAACCACGCATTCAGCGTGCCGGCTGCCAGCAACAGCAAGGTACCGGCTCCCAAGTGTTCCAGCTTCAGGCCCGCCATCCATTTCGCGATGGCCTCCACCAGGATCCAAATCGCAGCGATCACGATCATGGCGCCTTCAAATCCGGCCGAGAAGAATGTGATGCGTTCGTACCCGTAAAGAAATGTCGGCCCAGCGGGCTTCGTGCTCAGCCGCAGGCTGAACGCAGCAAACGCCACCGCAATCACGTGCACCACCGACTCGGCAAAGTCGGACAGAATCGCCGCCGACCCGGTCATGAGGTAAGCCGTGGTCTTCCCGGCAAGCATCAGCACCCCAACTGCCAGCGACAGGCGCATGGCAAATTGCGCCGCCCGCAGTTCCTCGGCGTCGCGATGACCGGCGGCTAAATTCGGCAAAGTTGTGGAGGAGGGATCCGGCATGGTTCTTGCCCAGTCTGGACCATGCTCACACGAAGGCGCAAACGGGAATGTGATTGAAATCACAACGCAGGAAGGCAATTGTTGGTTCTTGATTTTTGATTGTTGATTAAAACCTTCCGCGCGGAACGGACGCTGCACTTCAGAACCCCACTCGCAACGTCTCTTTCGCTCTCACCATCATTCGGAATGCTGCAGGCAGAGACGTAGCGAGCTACGTCTCTACGGCGAAGACTGATTCAGTCCCCGAAGCCGATGCCGACGGCGCGCGCGGCGCGCACCAACTCTCCGTCGGGACGGACGGTCTTCAGCTTTCCGATGGCGTCAGCCACGTCGACCGCGACAATTGAGTCCGAGCGCAACGCGACCATTTTCCCAAACTGCCCCTCGGCGATCAGGTCAACCGCGGCTACACCGAAGCGCGTGGCCAACACGCGGTCATAGGGTGAGGGCGATCCTCCGCGCTGAATGTGTCCCAACACGCTGACCCGCACTTCCTTGCTGGAGATCAGGGAAATGGCTTCCCCAACCAGGTTCCCCACCGGACCGCCGTGTGCAATCTGTTTCAACTCGGGTGGCAGTTTGATGCCCTCGGCAACCACGACAATGGTGAAGCGGCTGCCGCGTTTCTCGCGCTGCGCGATGAAGTCGCAAACGCCATGAATACTGAAGGGGATTTCGGGAATCAGAATAATGTGCGCGCCGCCGGAGATGCCGCCGGCCAGCGCGATCCAGCCGCAATCGCGGCCCATCACTTCCACCACCATCACACGATGATGCGACGCCGCCGTGGTGTGGATCTTGTCGATGGCTTCACTCACCGTGTGCAGCGCAGTGTCGAAGCCGAACGTGAGTTCGGTGGCCGACAGGTCGTTGTCGATGGTCTTGGGTACGCCCACCATCTTCATACCCTTCTGGAAAAGTTCGTAGCCGATCTTCTGCGAGCCGTCGCCGCCAATGGTGATGATGGCGTCGATGCCCAGCTTCTTGGAGTTGGCGATGACCTGGTCGGAGATGTCGCGTACCACCTCCTGCCCGTTTTCTTCAGTTTTGTAGTTGAACGGATTGCCGCGATTGGTGGTGCCCAGAATGGTTCCGCCGCGCGGCAGAATCCCGCTAACCCGGTCGAGCGTGAGCTCAAAAGATTTCTCCGGCCAGATCAGCCCGTCGAAGCCGTCGGGAATGCCGATGACCTTCCACTGATGTTTGAGGATGGCGGCTTTGGTAGCGGCGCGAATGACAGCGTTGAGGCCGGGAGCGTCCCCGCCTCCGGTAGCAATGCCGATACAGCGTATGTCAGACATGGGGAGTCCGTTGAAGGAACCCATGATCATACGATCCTGCGCGGTGCGGAAACAATGTTACGTCTGGGCGTGGCGCAAGACCGCCCCGGGGGCCCCATTTCTCGCGCGCCCGTTACGCGAGAAGTGGGGGTTTTGATTCATCTTTTGGAGAGGACGATCAACTCCGACAACCAGACACCAATCCGTTTAACGAAAGCAGCACGAAGGTCAAAAGCCCCACTTCTCGCAAAAGGCGCGAGAAATGGGGCACCCGCTTTTAATTTCGGAGTGAAGATTCTGCCCGTGAAAAAGCGGGCCATCGGCCTAGTTGATGGTCAGGTTTGCCTGGAAATTGTTGTTCACTCCGTTACAGGTGTAGGTGGCGAAGATTGTCACGGTCGTAGCAGATGTTAATTGGTTCGTGTCAATCGTTGCCGGGTCGCCAGCCGTAATCGTGACCTGGTTATTGCTCGAAGACCAGGTAACACCCGAGCTGATATCGACGGCACCGGAGACTCCCGTTACATCGGCAGTCGCGGTCACGGTTTCCGAGGCCCCAATGGTAGCTGTGGTGGGACTGAAAGTGAGCTTAAAGTTGGTTCCGTTTTCGACACAAACTGTAGCCGTCGAAGTTGCACTCACACCTTGATATTCCGCCGTGATGGTAGCGGGCGTTGAGCTAAGGTCGTTGCCGGCCAGTACTCCGGCACCGCTAACGCCAACTGCGCCGCTGTTGCTGGACCAGGAGACCTTGCCGGTAATATTTCCGGCCGGCGTCGTATCAGTATTGGTGCCAAAAGCCGTGAGTTGCAGTGTGCCTCCGAGCGGTACGTTGGCAGTCGACGGCGTAATCGAGATCGAGGCGAGCTGTTCCGGTGGGAAAAATCCCCGGCAGCTGATCGCCAATGCTAGCGTCGCAAGCGCGGCAAAGGCGCCCATCAATCGGAGTTTGGACTTGGTCGAAGACATGGTTTTAGAAGACTCCTTGGGCGCGCGCCGGTCAGTTGCTAGCGTGTATTTCTACCCTCTCCGTCTGCAAAAATTGTAGCAGAGAAGATTTCGCCCGGCGCGCACTCCGGTACCTGAACTATGGGCGACGGAACCATCCCTGACAATCGTCGCCACGCATGTCGGCTTCCTGGTCAGAACGCCATTCCTAACCCAGCTTGCAGGAAAAGCTTAAGGAGCCAACAAAACTCAGGTGGGGACAGCCGCCCTCGGCTGTCCGGCCGGGCAAGGCCCGGCTTGGGTTGTTCGATAGAGCAGCACGACGTAAGACAGCCAAGACCGCAAGACCACAAGACCAGCGGAGCTTGGCTCCGCCGGACAGCCGAAGGCGGCTGTCCCTACATGTTTCCCCCCACAAAAAACGGCCAGCGCCGGAACCAGCGCTGGCCGCTTCACACTTAAAGTCCTCAGCCTTAGCGCCCTTTATGGTGCTCCGGCTTTGGTGCGCTCGGAGGGCTCGGTTTCTTGGGCGGCGGCGGGCTTGACTTGTAGGTGTTCTGCCTCGGCGCGCTCGGTTTCGGCTGCGGAGAATGAGCGGTGTGCGACTCGTTCTGCGGGCGGCTTTCGTTGGCGTGAGTCTGGGCATGAGTCGGGTTGGCATGAGTCTCATTGGAGCGGCTTTCGTTCCCGCGCGCGTTGTTGCCGGTCGACCCGCCGCTCTTGGCGGGCGGCGTGAAAGGCCGGAATCCTTCGTTCGAAGTCCCCTTATTGCCCGGGGTTGAGGCTACCCGGGCGTCTTTGGGCGACACGGCCGGAGCGTGATATTCCCCACCCGCGGCCCGGGCTGAAACCGCCGAACGGCTGCTGAAATCGCCGGCCTTGGCGGTTGCCGCGATCGCCGGACGGCCATGATTTTCAGACGCGAAGTTCTGCCGATTCTGGCTGGCCAGGTGCTCGTGTTGCGTCTGTTCCGCCAGCGCAGCGGTGTGGTGCTCGTGCTCGGCCGCCTGTTCCTGCTGCGTAGGGCGCGCCGCAACTCCGCCCTCGCCACCGTTGAAGGCCACGTGGTTCTCGTTCACAACCACAGTCCTGGTGTAAACGTTGGTCACGTTGGTGACGCTGACGTTGGTGACGGAGCGGTTGTAGTAGAAAGCTCCGCCGCGCCATTCTCCTCCGCCGAACCCCACGCCGCCGTAGCCGAATCCGTAGTTAATCCCGCCATAGAAGCCGATGTGCGGGCCCCAGTATCCGGCGTGCCAGGCATAGAATCCGCCGCCCCAGCCCCAGTATCCGGGCGTCCACAGCATGCCCACGGGCGCGACCACCCACGTTCCCGGGACCCAGTAATAGCCGGCGTCATCGTTCCAACCCCAGTAGCCGGGGGTCCAGAAGTAGCCAGGCCCCGGGCAGATCGGCTGCGCGTAAACCGGCAACGCCGGTGGGCCGATGCGAACCGAAATGCCCACCGCAATCTGCGAAAACGACGCGGCGGAAAACGATAAGATAACGACTGCCAGCAACAGCCAGCGAACAACGGCTTCATTCCTCTTCATTGGCCCATCTCCCTAGTTTCGTTTACTGAAGCCGACCGGACCGGTTCGAGCACAAATGCCATTTTGCCGCAAAAACCAGCGCCCGGACCCGGTTAGGTTCCTCCCTTGTAAACACTGAACTTCGGAGTATGTTGCTCGGGTTAGAAACTATTTGGAATGAGTGGGTTGGGTAGAGTCTGAACTAGTTGAGCTTCTTGTTGCGTGCGATGCGCTCGTCGATGGGCTTGCGCCCGGCGAATCCTTCCTGCGTTCCGTGCCAGTGGGTAATGGATTTCTCGCCCAGCTTCCAGCACAGCAGAATAATCTGGCCTTCGACTTCGCAGGGAAAATCGAGCAGGCCGATATCGATGTCCTTTACTTGCACGCCAATCGAGTCGATCTCCGCCAGTGCATCTTTGGCGCGCTGTTCGGCCTTGATGCGCTCGCCTTTGCGCCGGGCCAGCGGCACCACGTCGACAAACGTGCCGCCATTCAGAAAAATTCTGTGAGCCAGCGCCTGTTGTTCCGCTTCGACTTCTTCCATCACCTTCTTGCCCGCGATCGCGGCACGCAGCAGCGACTCCAGCACCGGCAACAAAGACTGCGCTTCATCGAGGGTAAAATTACGGTCTGACATGGGATGTGGTTATTTTAGCGCATGCCGACGGCGTTCACACGCTCGACATTCACCTGGTCGACATTCACCTGAATGTCGCCGCTTCCAGCGATGCTGCGTCGAGGCTTGACCTAAGGCTTGTTCGCGTCCGCCGTGGCGCTCAACCCTTGAACGTCGCTCACGATTCTGGCCAGAGCCTGATCAAAATTCTTGTCGCGGTTGCCTTGCAGAACGGCCCATGCGGCGTGCTCGGTGAACGCCCATAACAAGGCGTTGGTCCTGGGGTCGCGAATCACCAGGCGAAACTGAGGATCGTAGGGCCTCCCAAAAAGGGTATCTCCCCGGGACGCGGCTCCCGCAATCGGGGGCACCATGAACCTGATTTCGAGCAGCAGATCTGCATCGGCGGGAGCGCTTACGAGTTCGTAGCGGCCCCAGGTCTTCATCGCCGCATAAAACTGGTTGTAGGAACGATCAGGCCCACCGTTGAACAGTCCATCGTCAATCCAAGGTTCGTCACCTCCTGCGTTGGCAACGAACACTTTCTTTGCAGCAAGAATCTGCGCCGGAAGCGGCGCGGGCGGCGCCGACTTCGCCTGTTCCGCGGCCAGGATTGAGACCGGCAACAGCGAAAGTGCAAGACTGACTCCAAGAACGGATGCTCTGAATCGCCTTGTCATAATTCCTCCACCTGGACACTCACATCCAACGGACGAAACCCGAAATCGGATCGACACCGCATGCAACGCGAAAATACCGCAGCCTTCTCAAACCCCGAGCGGGTTCGAATGTTCCTGCAAGGCTTACCCGCAAAGGATAGACGCGCCGCCAACTCATCTGCTGTCTATTTTCCTCTAGCTAATGTAAATCCTCGTCAACATATCTCGCCGAAGCTTGCGTGAATCGGTGGCAAAGAAGTGGCTTGAATCAGCGAGTGCGGCCGTGCGAAGGATCGGCTGATGTGGCCGCGTTCACGTCGATTGGCAGCCCCTCGGCAATGCCAGGCGCGTCGCAATTCCCATCCCGGCTGTAGTTGGTGCAGCGTCCGGCAACGTCCTTGCGCTGCGGGGACTGCGCGAACTGCCAGACTTCGGCGAATTGCACTCCGCTTTGTCCAGGTACTGGCGGATGCTGTGGAAACGCGCATCCCGGCGCGGGCGGGCACGCGTCGTTGATCGCCCAGTAGACGATGGATCGTTTTCCAGCACTCTTCTGAATATCGTCGGCAGTGACCACGTTCCCGTCATCGGTTGCAGGTATGCCCGAACAGTAAATGCCCGCACGGAATCCCGTGGCAGTCACTCCGTCAACCCACGAGTAGATGTAAGCCTTCTGCTCGGGCAGCATGCGGCCACCTTGTTCCTGATCGAGAAAAATGATGGTCGCGCGTGGGAACCCCTCGCGCCGGGCGGCTGCTGCCGCGGCTCGAGCGTCCAATTTGCCCAGGCGCGTGGCATTCGCGACGGTTTTCAGCTGGGCGTACAGCCGTCCATTGAACAGCACCAGAAATCCGAATCCCGCGGACTCGACCGCAGCCCGGTGACCGGACCAGCTGTTCGACGACGCGCCTGGAGGATGGTTGAGCCAGTAGCCGGTGTAGGCGAAGGTCTGATGGAGAACTTTGAGGTTGGCGTCGCCGGGGTAGTCGTTACGGTCGAAACCGAGGTAGGTGGAGTTCTGCGCATGGAGCATTCCGCAGAAGAAGAAAATGAACGCTGCCGAGACTGTAATTCGCCGCTTCACACGCAAATTCTAAATGGAGCGAACCGCAGCGGCTATAAAACCCTCCCAGAAAAGGAAGCCTATATCGCAGCGTTTAAAGCGCTGCGCCACCCAAAAGCGAGTTTTTCAGCAAACTGTAAAGCCTGTTCTTCGCGAGAGTGGACCGATCGGCACGAGTAGAACTCGTGCCCTTCCCGGTTCTATCCCATCCCTACCCCCCGATATGCACCATGGTCCTCGACGCCGGGACGAAGTCTGCTTCGCCGATGTGGTGACGCTCTTCTTTCTTCGCCACGACGCCGCGGATGAAATCAGCCAATGCGTCGTCTGAAGCCCCGGCTTCCATCTGCGCGTGCAGGTCATGGTCCCATACAGAAAACAGGCAGGTGCGAATCTTGCCGTCGCTGGTGATGCGGATGCGGCTGCAATGTCCGCAGAAGGGATGCGACACGGGCGCGATGATGCCGATCTCGCCGACGCCGTCATCAAAGCGGTAGCGCCGCGCCGTTTCCGAACGCGCGTGCGGAATCTCGACCAGCGGGCGGTACTCGGCCATGCGCGCCAGAATTTCGTCGAGTGTGACTACGGTTGAGGGCGCCCAGGTTCGTCCCTCTTCGAGCGGCATGAACTCGATGAAGCGCACGGTCACGCCCTCTTCGCGGGCGAACATGCCGAAAGGAATGATCTGGTCTTCATTGAAGCCGCGCATGAGCACGCAGTTCACTTTCAGGGGCCACAGTCCGGCTCGCCGAGCGGCGCGGATGCCCGCCAGGACGTGGTCATATCCATTGGGCACGCGCGTGATACGAGCGAAGCGGTCCGGGTCAACCGCGTCCATCGAAACGGTGACGCGGGTCAGGCCAGCGTCCTTCAAGGGCTGCGCGAGTTCGGCCAGCATGTGTCCGTTGGTGGTGAGCGCTATGTCAAGCGGCTCGCCGCCATTTCCGTTGGGCCGGCGCAGATGCGCGAGTTCGCGCACGAAATCCACAACACCCTTGCGCAGCAGCGGCTCGCCGCCAGTTAGACGAATCTTTGTGATGCCCATGCTCACGAGCACGCGCGCCATGCGCAAGTAATCGTCGAATGGCAAGTCACCGTAGAGAGCCCCTTCGTTGCCCGTGCGGCAGTACACACACTTGTAGTTGCAGCGGTCGGTGATGGAGATCCGCAGGTCGGTAATGCCACGCCCGAATTTGTCGTGAAGGGGCAAGGTCCTTGGTCGTTCGTCGCTGGTCGTTGGTCGTTCGTCCCAGGCGTGTTGATCGTTGGATTAGACCAACGACGGATTAGCCAACGACCATCAACCATCGACTAACGACTTGTCCTGGAAAGAAAACACACAGGCGGGACCATCCCGGCGGCTGTTTCCTTTCCAATGCGCTCCTCGCGAAGCGCGGGAGGCGCCGGCGTTTCCGCCAGCACCCTCGGGAAAGTTGTGGGACGCACGCTGCCTTCGACAAGCTCAGGGCAGGCCCTGTCCGTCAAAACTTTTCCCTCGCCGCCGCAGCCTGAGTATCCCCGAAGGCCGAGGCGGTCGGAAACTACATTTCACATTATAGGACGCGCCGCGAGAAAAGGGGATTCAAGGTTTTGGATTGGCCAGCGCCTTCTCAATCGCGGCCTCCGCCATGGGCGCCATGATCTTGTAACCCGCAGCGTTCGGATGCAGCCCGTCGTCGGCGAGATCCTTCTTCATGAGTCCCTTGTCGTCGACCAGGGCGCCGAAATAATCCAGGTAGGTACAGCTTCCGGACGCGGCGCCACAGTAGGTCTTCAGCCACTTGTTTAGGTCCAGAATTTTTTCTGGAGCGCGCTGGGCAAAAAAATCCTTCGATTTCTCGGTGTAGTTGTGGATGGGCAGCACTGAGGAGTAGATCAACTTGATGTGGTTCGCGCGCGCCAGGTCCGCAAGCGAGGCGTAGTCCGCCTCGATGTCCTCGATCCGCATGGGCCCGGTATTGCCGGCAATGTCATTGGTCCCCGCGAGAATGATGACAACTTTGGGCTGCAGGTTAATCACATCCTGCCGGAAGCGGACCAGCATCTGCGGCGTGGTCTGTCCACCAATGCCGCGATTGAGGTAAGGCTTGCCAGGAAAATATTCATCGAGATGCCAGATGTCGGTGATGGAGTCGCCGAAAAAAACGACCCGGTTCTCGCCCGCTGCCGGCGGCTTGAGCGCGGCGTTCGCGTCGCGATAACGCGCGAGCTGGCCGAAATCGTCGGTGAACACTGCAATGCGCCTCGCCCGGTATTGATCCAGCCCCGCGAAGCCGGTGGAAGGAATGCTGGGCGGCGCTTGCGCCGGCTGCTGCGCGAAGGCTGTCAGGGCGAGGAGGACTAGCGTGAGTGTGTGGAAGCAACGAGATGATTTCATGTGGTGGTCTCTGATTTGACAGGATAACTCGGCCTACTGCTGATACTGAAACGTTGGGCTCGATGCCGCAATTACGGTCTGCCCGAAATCGCCCGCGCAATTGCCTTCTCCGCCAGCGGACCCATGATTTTATAACCGGACGCGTTGGGATGCAGCCCCTCGTCGGACAGATCGCGCTTCAGCATGCCCTTATCGTCGACCATCGCCGAGAAGTAGTCGAGATAGATGAGCCCGTTCTTCGCGCAATAATCTTTGAGCCAGTTGTTCAGTGCCAGGATTCTTTCGCGCGGACGCAGGGCAAACGACTCCTTCGCATCGTCGGTGTAGTTGTTCACCGGAAGCAGCGAGGCAAAGACTACGCGAATGTGATGCAGGCGCGCGAGCTCGGCCATGGACGCGTAGTTAGCCTCGATGTCCTCGTTGCGGGTGGGCCCGGTGACGCCGGCAACGTCGTTGGTTCCGGCGAGCACGACCAGGACTCGGGGATGCAGCTCGATTACATCCTGGCGGAAGCGCACCAGCATCTGCGGAGTGCTCTGCCCGTCGATGCCGCGGTTGATGTAAGGCCTGCCGGGGAAATAATCTGCCAGCTTCCAGTAGTCGGTGATGGAGTCGCCAACGAATACGACGCGATTCTCGCCCGCCTTCGGTGGAGCCAGCGCCGCATCGGCATCGCGATAGCGTTTCAGCTCCCCGAAATCATCGGTGTAGATGGCAACTCGCGAGGCGCGGTATTGGTCGAGGCCGGGGGAGCTAGTGGAAGGGATGGAGGGAGCGGGCTGCTGGGCGAAAGAAGCTAAGGACAGGAGTAAGACGACGACAACAATGATCCAGCAGCGCATGCCGCAAATGCTATCACGGCTGCCGGCAGCAGCCGAGCTTCGCTCGGCATGACCGGGTCAGAGACCCGGTCCCACACGAGCCACCTGTTTCGGCCGGGTGCCCCATTTCTCGCGTTCTTTGCGAGAAGCGTGGTTCGATCCGCGAAAATCCGTGTGAATCCTTGGCAGAGACGGCTCTGCGGCAGGTCCTGCCCCCCTTGCGCCTCGCTTTGCTCGGCTGGACGGGCGAAGGCGCCCGTCCCCACATGGCTCGTGCCCCATGCCAACATTCGCAAATCACATCCCGTCGTAATTTGGCCCGCCGCCGCCTTCTGGCGGAACCCAGGTAATGATTTGGTACGGGTCGGCGATGTCGCAGGTTTTGCAGTGGACGCAGTTGGACGGGTTCAGGCTGATGCGTTTGCCGTTGGGCTGGCTTGCGTCCTCGACCATCTCGTAGACGTTCGCCGGGCAGAAATTCTGGCAAGGGCTGCCGAATTCTTTCACGCAGCGCGTGTTGCAGATGTTGATGTCATCGATGACCAGGTGCGCGGGCTGGTCTTCTTCATGCTTGGTGCCGGAGTGGTAGAGGTCGGTGAGTTTGTCGAACGTGAGTTTGCCATCGCCCTTGGCGGGGCCGAGCATATGAGCTTCCGCGCCACCGTCGGCTGAAAGATCGGCCAGCTTGTGCATGTGCTCGTATCCGGCTTTCGCGGGATAGCGGTTGCGCAGGCCGCGTCCGCCGGTGATCATCTGCAATCCGGTGTGGAACATGCCGGCGTACATGCCATGCGCGAATCCCTGATGCAGGTTGCGCACTTTCCAGAGTTCTTCTTTGATCCAGCTCGATTCGACTTTTTTCTGGAACGCGCCCAGCGTCGCCGACGACGAATCATCTTTGGTCAGGGCTTCGAACGCAGTCTCGGCGGCGAGCATGCCACTCTTGATCGCGAGATGGATTCCCTTGAGCCGCGCCGAATTCAAAAAGCCCGCAGAGTCGCCAAGAATCATCCATCCATTGCCGGCCACTGGCGGAATCGCCCACCAGCCGCCGTACGGCATCGACTTCGCCCCGTAGCGGATCATCTTGCCGCCTTCGAGAAGCTTCGCGACAAATGGATGTCGCTTGAACTCCTGCAGCACCCGTTGCGGATCGAGCCGCGGATCTTCGTAGTCGAGCCCGGTCACAAAGCCGAGCGAGACCACGTTGTCGTTCGGTCCGCTACCCGGCGAACCGTAAATCCACGCGCCGCCGTATTCTTTCGTGGTGAGGGGCCAGCCCATGGTGTAAATCACCTCGCCTGCCGCGATGCGGCCTGCCGGCACCTCCCAGAGCTCTTTCACTCCGACGCCGTAGGTTTGCGGGTTGGCGTTTTTGGCGAGATCGAACTTTGCGATGAGCTGCTTAGTCAGCGATCCGCGCGGGCCTTCGGCGAGGATGACAACTTTGGCTTGCAGATCATAGCCGGGCTCGAAGTTGGATTTCTGGTGACCTTCTTTGTCGACGCCCTTGTCGTCGGTGCGGACGCCGGTGACGCGGTCGCCGTCGAACAGAAGCTCTGATCCGGCGAATCCGGTGAATATGGTGATGCCCGTCTCTTCCACCTTGCCGCCCAGCCACTTCACGAAGCGGTTCAGCGAAATAACGTAATTGCCGTGGTCACGGAGGAACGGCGGCGTAATCGGCAGCTTGAACTTGCCTTTCTGGGTGAGGAAGTAGACCGCCTCTTTCGTGACTTCCGCATCGAGCGGCGCGTCTTTCTTGAAGTCGGGCAGCAACTCCTGGATCGACCGCGGATCGAGCAGCGCGCCGGAGAGACAGTGCTGACCTATCTCGCGCGCCTTCTCGAGCACGTAAATATTTTCCTTGCTGAGCTGCGCGTCGGGGTGCGAGGCGTTGTGCGCATCGATTAACTGCGCCAGGCGCAGGGCACAAGCCATGCCCGCTGGTCCGCCGCCGACTATGACCACGTCGGCGGGCATCTGTGGACGCTCAACGCCTGCGATCGGTTTGCGGAAGATCAGCATAAGAAAAAATTCGCCACGGATTTGCGCGGATCATCACGGATAAGGCCAAGTGATGGCCGTGCTCATCCGTGATAATCCGTGGCAAAAGAAGTTCAGCTCCCCGCCTTAGCTTTCTTCACTTCTTCGATCAGCGGTGGCACGATGTCGAACAAATTCCCGACAATCGCGTAGTCCGCAATCTCGAAAATCGGAGCCTCTGAATCTTTATTCACCGCGATGATCGTCCGCGAACCTTTCATCCCGACAATGTGCTGAATCGCGCCGCTGATGCCCAGCGCCAGATACAGTTTCGGCGCGACCGTCTGCCCTGAGGATCCTATTTGTCGATCCATCGGCAGCCAGCCCGAGTCACAGATCGGACGCGACGCGGCGAGGTCGCCGCCGAGCGCGTCCGCAAGTTGCTTCGCGATCTCAATGTTCTTCTGCTCTTTAATCCCACGGCCCACCGCCACGATGATCTCGGCCTGGGTGAGATCGACGGCCTGTTTGGCCTCTTTGAAAACTTCCTGAGGCTTGTTGCGGATCACGCCGTCGGCTATTTCTACATTCACGGTCTCAACGGGAACCGCGCTGGCCCCAGCTTCCGCCTTGTCTCCGCGGAACGCGCCGTTCTGGAACGTCGCGAACCACGGCGCGTCGCAAGTGAAGCTCACGTCCGCCGCCAACTTGCCCTGAAACATCTGCCGCGTGAACACCAGCTTGCCGTTTTCGTGCTTGAAGCCGATGCAGTCGCTGATCACGGTGCGTCCCATCGCCGTCGCCAGCTTGGGCACGAAATCGCGCACTTGATAGGTGTGCGGCATCAGCACCAACTTGGGCTGCTTCGCGGTAAGGAATTGCTTGAGCGCCGCTGCGAACGCGTCGGGCGTGTAGGGCTCGAGCTTGGGCGACTCGACGGCGTAGACCTTCGCGACCTTCTTCGCCGCGACCTCTGCGGCGAAAGATGCGATGCTGGCGCCTACAACCGCCGCTTCCAGCGTCCAACCGGTCGCCGCTGCGATGGCCTGTCCGGCAGTGATGGTTTCCCATGAGACGCGATTCAGTTTGCCTTCGCGTTGTTCGACGACTACTAAGATCGTATCGGGCATAAAGTCAGCTCTTTATTTGCTAGCTCCTAGCTTTTAGCGAAACCTTGCCGAGCTGCGCTCGGCGGCCGGGTCAAAGACCCGGCCCCACACAACCATTTAGAGCACGCGCAACTCGTTGCGCAGTTTGTCCACCAGTTTTTTTGCAATCTCTCCGGCCGACCCTTCGATGTGCTCCGTCTTCTTCGTTTTCTGCGGCACATACAGGCGCTCAATCTTCTGCAGATTCCCGCCAATCGCGGACTGCACCTCCGCCAGCGCCACTTTCCGCAGCGGCTTGTTCTTCGCCTGCTTGATGCCGATCAGGGTGGCGTACCGCAGCTTGTTGATGCCTGACTGGATCGTCAACACGGCCGGAGTCGGCATGTCGACAAACTGAAAGAATCCGGCTTCAAGCTCGCGCTTCACCCGAATCCCGCTGTCGGTCTTTTCGATCTGCATGATGATGGTCGCGTGCGGCAGTCCCAGCAGTTCAGCCAGGATCACGCCGGTCTGCGCGTAGCCGTAATCGTCGGATTGCAGCCCGGTAAAGATCAGGTCAAACGATTCGTCTTTGATGGCGGCGGCAAAAGCCTTGGCCGTATTGAAGGCGTCCAGGCCGACGAACTTGTCGTCTTCGAGGTGAATCGCCCGATCCGCGCCTTTGGCCAGAGCCTCACGCAGCACCTGCTGTGCCCGCGCCGGGCCGCTCGTGATCACCACCACTTCGCCCTTGTGCTTCTCCCGCTGGCGCAGCGCCTCTTCCAACGCGTAGGCGTCCGGTTCGTTGACCTCATACGACACATCTTCGCGGATCCATGCCCCGCTTTCATTGAGCTTGAGCGGCGCATCTTTCTGCGGCACCTGCTTCATGCAGACCAGGATTTTCAAGACTGGGACTCCTTGCCCTGCGAGCTTCGGAAAGCTCCAGGAAAACCTGTAAGTATAAATGACTCGCGGGTGGAAATGTGCCTCTGGTAATTGAATTGTGATCTCAATCACAGACTGCGCCGCCAAGCCGCGTCAGCATGGCCGAGAGGCTCTATGCCAGACGACACGTTTTCTGCCATGCGGCAGAGCATCATTGACGGCGCGCCCGACACCGCTTCCGGGCTGGCGCTGCAAGCTCTTTCCGCCGGCGTTGCGCCCATCGACGCCATCAACCGCGGCTACGTTCCCGGCATGCACAATGTGGGCGAGCAATTCGCTCGCGGCCAGATGTACCTGCCCGACATGATGGCCTCCGCCGAGGCTATGCGGGCAGCGATGGCGGTGCTTGATCCCGAGTTGAAGAAGTTGGGCACGGAGCGCCCCATGGCCGGCATCGTGGTGCTGGGCACGACCAAAGGCGACATTCACGAGATTGGCAAAATTCTGGTGGGAACGCTGCTCACGGCGCATGGGTTCCGTGTCCACGATCTGGGAGTGGACGTCGCCGGCGAGAAGTTCGCCGCGCAGGCACGAGAACTCCACGCGGACATCGTCGGAGTCTCGGCGCTCCTGACCACGACCATGCGCAACCAGAAAGGCGTCGTCGAAGCCATCGAGAAAGCCGGCCTGCGACCACAAGTGAGAATCATGGTCGGAGGCGCGCCCGTGACACGTCGATGGGCCGAGGAGATCGGCGCCGACGGCTACGCTAAAGACGCCATGAGCGCGGTCGAACTAGCACGGGAACTAATGCAACTGCGTAGAGACGTTGCTTGCAACGTCTCTGCCGGCACCACCCCGGAACCTTGAGGTTCGCGATGCCGCCGGCAGAGACGTAGCAAGCTACGTCTCTACGACACTACGTCGCCGGAACTTCGCCAGAAGAGATTCTATGAGGCCGAGACTTCAACTGCTCGATAAAGCGCTCATCGAACGCATCCTGGAAGAAGCCTTCCAACTCATCGAGGATCCTGGCGTTCGGGTCGCGCCTTACGTGGTCGACCTGCTGCGCGCCGCAGGCATTACGGTCAAAGATGGCGTGGCGCATATCCCTGAAGCTCTGGCGCGCCGGTTGCTCGACCTGGCGCCCCGCGGATTCTGCCTTTACGATCGCACGGGCAAGCCGGCGGTGCGTTACGGAGGCGACGACGTCCACTTCGATCCCGGCTCGTCGTGCCTGAACATTCTCGATCCGGAAACGCAGCAGGCACGCCCGGCTCAGTCGGCCGATCTGGTGCGACTGGTGCAGGTGGCGGAAATGCTGCCGCAGTTTGCCGCGCAATCTACCGCCATGGTGTGCAACGACATTCCACCGGAAATCGGGGACTGGTACCGCCTTCTGTTGGTGCTGTGGTATTCGGAAAAGCCGGTCGTCACCGGGGCGTTTTCTGCCTCCAGCCTGCACACGCTGATCGAGTTGCTCGCCATCGAGAGCGGAGGCCGCGCCGCGCTGCGCCTGCATCCCCGGGCGATCTTCGACGTCTGTCCTTCGCCTCCGCTGAACTGGTCGGAATTCGCCTCGCAGAATCTGGTTGACCTGGCGCGAGCCGGAGTGCCAGCGGAAATCGTCAGCATGCCGCTGGCCGGCGCCACGGCTCCGGTGACGCTAGCCGGTTCCGTCACGCAGCACGCCGCCGAATGCATCAGCGGGATTACGATTCATCAACTCGCCCAGCCGGGATCGCCTATCGTTTGGGGAGGCGCGCCCGCCATCTTTGACATGCGCACGGGAAAGACTCCCATGGGGGCGATCGAAACCGCGATGCTCGATGTAGCTTGCGCTGAGGTCGGGAAATTTCTTGGTCTGCCTACCCATGCCTATATGGTCGCGGGCGATGGCCGCGTCATCGACGCGCAAGTCGAAATGGAAAGCGGCATGTCAGCTGTCCTGGGAGCACTGGCCGGGATCAACATGATTTCCGGAGCCGGCATGCTGGATTTTCTGGCCTGCCACAGCATCGAAAAACTGGTGATCGATGCCGAGGCCATTGCCTCAGCCCAGCGCCTGATCGAGGGCATCGACGCGCGGTCCGATTCGCTGGCCGTGGCCATGTTCGCGCAGACCGGATTGCAAGGCGACTTCCTGAAATTGAAGGAGACGCGCTCGCTCTTCCGCAAAGAGCAGCACTTCCCTTCGGCTGTGATCGATCGCGGGCTTCCCCAGATGGACGGCGCCATGCCCGACATTTTGCAGCGCGCCCGCCAGCGGGTGGGCGAATTGCTCTCCGCCTACGAGCGACATCCCCTGCCGCCGGAGCGCGAGCAGGAAATCATAGCCTTCGCGCTGCGCGAAGCTAAGCAATCCGGGCTCGAGGGCTTGCCCGAGATACTCCGCCCCGAGTACGTGCACGAGCCGGGGCTGATCTAGGAGGTAGCGCCGGCATCCCTTCGACTTCGCTCAGGGCAAGCTCTGCCGGCTGTCCCGCGGGCGTCTCGCCCGCGGCTGCGGGCCTACTCAGTGATCACGGTTGACTGGCCTGTAAGCTCGAACCGTTTACGGCAGCGCAGGTTCTTGCAGGCCATCATGTCGTCCTTGCGCACCATATACGATCGGAATTTGGCGAAGCGGGCGCGGTCGCGCTCATCGGCTCGGCCCTGCAGTTGCCGTTTCTTGGTGCGCACCACCCAGGTTACTTCATACTCCGCCGCCTGGTGGCAGTGAGGACAATTCAGCGAAGCTAGTTTCTTCTCCTGCTTTTCGTCAAAAAACTCGCGCTCTTCCATAAGGTTCAGAGTCAGGGCAGAGTCGTTCGGCTTCCGACCCACTTCCCCGGTCAAATATGGATTATTGCACATTTCAGCGGGTGCCTGATTCCCAACTCCCGGCCCGGCAGCGATCAGGGTTACACTTCTTTCAACTTCAGAGCAGAAGCGATTGGAAGAAGCGTGGCAAGAAAGAAAAAAGCGAAGCGCTTTCGCGCGGTCACCGCGGTCAAGGAATTAGCACGCGAGCGGGTCGGCGCGCCCCCTGCGGGACAGATCGTGGTTGAGAAGAAGAAGAAGCCGGAAAAGCACAAGCCTACACTGGGCAAGTTGCTGGAATCAGAGTAGCCGACGCTGGTCTCTACTGCCGTGTCAGTTGAATGCGGCCGTGATGGTAATGTTTGCATTCATAGTGACGTTGCACGTTAGTCCGCTTCCTGAAATGGATGTGCAACCCTGACCCCAGCCGGTGAAGGCTTTCCCACTGCTGGGCGTGGCCGTAAGGGCCACAGAAGAACTGGTTGGGAATGAGGCGGCACATGTGGTCCCATTAGTTCCACAGGTTATCCCAGGGGGGGCACTGACAATCGCACCATCCGCAATGCCGGCGGTCACGTCAACGGAGAGAATGCTTGTAGCAGTACCCTGCGGACAACCCTGACTTCCCGGACCTTCGACGGTAACGGTCATGAAGCCCACGACGACGTTGCCGTTCTTGTTTCCATCGGTATAGAAACTCGCCGAGATATTACCAACGCCGCAGGCAACCCCGTCCGTCAATTGGCCAGCCGGGCTGACATCGGCCACGATGGTGTTGTCCGATGTCCAAGTGACCTGACTGGAGATGTCTTTGGTTTCGGGTGGATGGATATACGAACCATATGCTGTAAGGGGAATCGGGGTCTGTTGAGCACCGGCGGGAGCAGGAGAAAAATAGGTGAAGTTGCTCGGTGAAATAGTAATAAACTGCAGCTTCTGACTGCGCGCACAACTGGACAGATTCAACAGTACGATGGCCGTTGCGATGAGTACCGTAATGCCAAGCCACTTCCGGTTCATGCCGACTCCTGAGCGTGCAGTTCGCGCGAAATACGCGCGCAGCGGGAATGCGTCTATTTAGTCAAAAGGGCGGGCAAAAAGCAATAGCTCATCTTGCGTCATTCTCTACTTTTTTCTTTCGCTCAAGTCCTGCTAGACTTTTTGCGAACGGGGAGAGCCGGTCAGAAGTAAAAGCCTGTTCGTGCGCACCGACACCCTGGCAAATGGGAAATCATGCCCAAAGGAGGAGCGTATGGGGAAGTTTGACAAGTTCATCGCCCTGAGCAACGTCCTAATCGCGTTGGCCCGTCTAGCATTACTGTGTGTTGGGGTTTACATTCTGGCTCACATCGCAAAGAGTTTTCAGTGAAGGAGGGAGCGTCGGGCCCGAGGCAAGAAACGCGCCTACTGCGATGAAGGCTATACCCCGACCGCCTCCGCCACGACCTTTACGAAATCCTTCACGTCTTCTTCCGTGGTGTCGAACGAACACATCCAGCGCACGATGCACTCCTCTTCGATCCATGGGTAGAAGAAATACCGCTCTTTAATTTTCGCGATCGCAGGCCGTGGAATCTGCGCGAACACGCCGTTGGCCTCCACCTTCCACACCACCCGAACCTGCGGAATCTTCCGCACCTCGGCTTCGAGCACTCGCGCCATGCGGTTGGCATGCTCTGCGCTCCGCTGCCACAAACCATTGGTCAACAGTGCCTCGAATTGTGCCGCGATGAAGCGCATTTTCGAAGCCAGTTGCATCCCTTGCTTGCGCAGGTAGAGAAAATCCGCGCTGAGCTTGCGATTGAAAAAGACCACGGCCTCCCCGCCCATGATTCCATTCTTGGTTCCGCCGAAGGAGAGCACGTCCACTCCCAGGTCGCGGGTAGCTTGCCGCAGCGTCTGGCCTAGACTGGCGGCTGCGTTGGCGATGCGGGCGCCGTCCACGTGCAGAAACATATCGTGCTCGTGCGCAAAGCGGGCCAGCGCCTGAATCTCTTCGGGCCGGTAGACCGTCCCCATCTCGGTCGACTGGGTGATCGAGATGACTCGCGCCTGCACGTGATGCTGATCGCCGATGCCGTGATAGGCGTGGCGCACCGCGTCGAGCGTGATCTTCCCGTCCTGATGCGGCAGCGGGATCAGCTTGCATCCCGTATGTTTCTCCGGTGCCCCGCATTCGTCGGTATAGATGTGGGCATACTCGCTGCACAGCACGGCATGGTACGAGCGGTTCAGAGACTGCAGGCTGAGCACGTTCGCGCCCGTCCCGTTGAACGTGAAAAATACGTCGATCCCCGGACCGAAGTGCTCTTCGAATTTCGCGATGGCCGAACGGGTAAAGGGATCGTCGCCGTAAGCCACCACGTGTCCCTGGTTAGAGCGCGCGATCGCGTCCAGAACTTCGGGATGCACTCCGGCATTGTTGTCGCTGGCGAAGCTGCGTGTAGGCGGGTTGGAAACCTGCGGCATAAGAAAACAATGTAGCAGAGTACGTGGGCTTGCTCACGTAGCGGCGGACGCAGCCTGCCCTGAGCGTAGTCGAAGGGTCCGCCCCGCGAAGCAAAGGAGAGCCCGGACGAATGCGTCCGGGGCTACGTGTGTTGTTGTTCGTAGCCAGATTGGCGCGGGCGCCACCCACGCATTACAATCCAGAATTCCTGGAGGCAAGCCAGTGAGGCGTTCGCTGCGGATCGCTCTTTATCTGTATCTATTCGTCGCTGTCTTTTCTGCTCTCGCCGCGGCGCAAACTGCCGAGCAAAAAGCAGCCCGGTATCTCGACTCAATCCGCCGTCAGCCTCCCTTGCTGCTGGCGTTCTTGCGCGAAATGCCCAAGGGCGGGGATCTGCATAATCACCTCGACGGCGCGATCTACGCGGAAGATCTGCTGGACTTCGCCGCGTCTGACAATTTCTGCGTCGACCGAACCACATCCCGCCTGCTGGGAGCGCCCTGCGATTCCTGCGAGCACTACACGCCGAAACCCAGCATCCGATGCGCTTATGACGATCACATCCTCTACAACCAGATCATCGACGCGTGGTCGATGCGTAACTGGCGCCCCGGCGATGAGTCCGGCCACGACCACTTCTTCGCCACCTTCGACAAGTTCGGGCTGGCGTCTCACAACCACGTGGCTGAGGCCGTGGCCACCGTAGTCAACCGCGCCGCACGTGAGCATGTGCAATACGTCGAATTCATGCACACCGCCGATGGAGGCGCCGCCCCGAAACTCGGCATGCAACTCGGATGGGACAGCGATTTTGCTGAGATGCGCGACAAGCTTCTGGCCGGTGGTCTCAAAGAAATCACCGCAGCCACCAGCAAAACTCTGGCGGAAGACGACGCCCGCGCCCGCACCGAATTAAAATGCGGCACCGCCGACGCCGAACCGGGATGCAGCGTCACCGTCCGCTACCTCTACCAGGTGCTGCGCGGCCTGCCGCATGAAGCCGTGTTCGCGCAGATCGTGCTGGGCTTCGAACTCGCGTCGTCCGATCCCCGCTTCGTGGGATTGAATCTGGTCATGCCCGAGGACTGGTACGTTCCCGTTCACGATTTCCACGAGCACATGGCTATGCTCGACTATCTGCACGGGGTCTATCCCAAGGTGCACATCAGCCTGCACGCCGGTGAACTTGCGGCGGGATTGGTAAAACCCGAGGATCTGTCGTTCCACATTCGCGCCTCAGTCGAGCGCGGTCACGCCGAGCGCATCGGCCACGGCGTCGACGTGATGCTCGAGCAGGATCCCATCGGCCTGATGAGGGAGATGGCCGCGCGCAACGTGCTGGT
>Ga0209517_10003648_pt1 | contig 20722 bp, 16 predicted proteins | sample PeaSoiMetSII2010_FD_187695 | JGI IMG/M metagenome (GOLD analysis project Ga0209517, IMG submission 187695) | Peat soil microbial communities from Weissenstadt, Germany - SII-2010 (SPAdes) (version 2) | ecosystem: Environmental > Terrestrial > Soil > Wetlands > Peat | place: Germany...
TGTCGTAGCGTAGCCGCCGGACATTGCAACCGGCACGAGGAGAAGTGTGGGACCGTAAACTGTTCACTGATAACTGTGAACTGTCTTTATCCGCCCCACCGGCCAATTTCCGCACCCCAATGGCGCGTTCGTCTTTTCTTTGCCCAGGCGCGCCGCCAACCACTTGTAGAATCAACACTTCCAAATCTGTATGAAAACAAGAGACTTTATCCCCCTCTAGAATCAACACTTTCAAAAAACATGGGGGGGTATTTTTGAACTTTCAACTTTTAACTTTGAACTGCTACTCGTATCGTGCCCCTATAAAAGGGGAATGGAAGATTACGCGGAGCGGAGAAAACGCGCGGCGCGATTGCGCAATGTGGGTTGCGGCGTGATGGCTTGTGGCTGGGCTTTGCGGCGCGCCAGGGGATAGAGCAGTTCGGCTAGCTCTTGGGCCGATGCCATGCGCTGATTGGGATCCTTGGCCAGGCATGCGGCAACGATTTGGTCCAGCTCAGCGGGAATGGACGGATTGCTCCGTGAAGGCGGCTGCGGCGAAGACGAAAGCACGTGGTTGCACACGGCCTGCAGTGATTCGCCGGCAAACGGTGAAACCCCTGTAAGCATTTCGTAGAGCACAACGCCAAGCGAAAAAATGTCGGAGCGCGCATCCTGAGCGCGGCCAATAATCTGTTCCGGGCACCAATAAGCCGGCGTTCCGAGCAGCGAAGTGTCCGCGGAGTCGTGACTCGCGAGCCGCGCCATGCCGAAGTCGGTCAGCTTGGTGTGGGATTCTTCATTGATGAGAATGTTCGCGGGCTTCACGTCGCCATGAATGACGCCGCGCCGATGCGCCACGTGCAAAGCAACGGCAACTTCCGAAGTCCACGCGCAGGCTGTGGTAAACGGCACGCTGCCCTTGGTAAGCAGCTTTTCCAGCGGCTGCCCTTCCACCAATTCCATCACCAGATACGGTGTGGAAGTGCTTTCCTCGATGCCCATGTCATGCAGCGTCACGATAAAGGGATGAGAGAGTTTGCCGACTACGCGAGCTTCGCGCAGGAAACGCGCGCGAGCATCGCCGCGGGCGAGTTCGGGGGACAAGAGCTTGATGGCCACGGGGCGATCGATCAGGGGATCGTAGCCGCGAACGACGCGGCTGTGTGCGCCCGAGCCAATAGACTCCAGAACTTGATAACGGCCAACTTGCAAGATAGTCCTCTCCATGCTGCGGAAACTCTGATCCACGACCACCAGAGAAATGGTAGAGGAAGGGTACAGAGAATGGTATGAAGCAGGAGTTACGAGGAGAAGGGTACGAAAGTACTAGGTGAAACGGGGTAAGGCGCGGGCGGATTGGCGTGATTGCGAGCTCAAGTTGCGGCTAAGGCGCGGCGAGAGCGGCTTTGAGCACGGGATCGGATTGCAGGCGAGCGGGAAGTTGTCGCACAAAGCCGGCCATGTTGGGATGCCAATGATTATGGAAGCCAAAGGCGTACATTTCTCGGAGGGCCTGGTCGGCGGTCCAGTGTTGGATGGCGATGCGATAGGAGGCGATGAAGACGCCGGTGCGGTCTTCGCCGAATTCGCAGTGAACGAATACTGTTTGCGGAGTCGTTTCGCGGAAGAGGGAGAAGAACTGCGCAAGTTGCGGGGACGAGGGAGTGGAGAAACCGTCGACGGGAATGTGTACAAAACGCAAGCCAAGGGATTCCGCGAGATGGCGCTCGTTTTCGCGGGTGCTCGGCGCTTCACTGCGAAGGTCAACGATGGTGGTGATGCCGAAAGTCTTGAGTTGCGGCAGAGAGGAAAGGGCGGGTTGCGCTCCGCGAAAGAGTTGATCGGAGATTTTTCCCGCGTTGTGAATGCCACGAAGAGGGATTCTTTCGGCGCTGGCAGGCGGCGAAGGAGCATTTGCGGAAGATTGCGCGAAGGAACGGAGCGGAGCTGAAACGAAAGAGAGTGCAGCGAGAAGAATTGGAAAAAATCGCATAGAGAGTTGTGTGGAAAGAGTTTAGAGAAAAGAAAGCGGCGGCAGAAGAAGAAAATGAGAAGGGCGCGCAAGGAACCTCACCACAAGATATAGGCGCTTAATGAAAAAGTTAGCTAGATTTTGCGATTTTCTCTTGACAGCCATCGCGCGCGGGACAATACTGCACATCCAGATTCGGGGGACGTGGAAGCGCCAGACGGACCAGAGTCGGGGATCTTGCCTTGGTCCGGCAATTGACCCACGCTCCAGCCTGGGATCACCGTAAAAAAACGAGCGCGAAGTGGATGCTCCGCGCAGTTCAGTAAGGTGCGGAGTAAGCTGTTCGGCCGTGTGGAAAACACCGGCATCGGGCAGTGCATTCGCTTTTTTATGTTCTTCCCAGGACAGGACAACGTTACCCACGAAACCTGGAATTGGTTGACGCAACCACGGAAGTGGCTTGTGACCCCCTGTCAAACAGGGGAGTAAAATAGAAGGGTTCCCCGCTGAAACGGGAACCTGCAGCGGGGAGGAAATCGGATGGCAACGGTGAAGCCAGCATTGAATGGCAAAGCGGTGGAGACGGCGAATGAGATGAAGGGCGCGGGAACAAAGAGCGGCTTGAGGTTTGAGCGGTACTTCACCGACGGAAGGACCTCCCCTTTCAACAACGTGGAATGGGAAAAGCGCACAGCTCTGATCGGGAACGAGAAGGGCGTGACGATCTTCAAGCAGGAAGACGTGGAAGTGCCGAAGAGCTGGTCGCAGACGGCGACGAACATCGTTGCCAGCAAGTACTTCCACGGGAAGGTCGGGACACCGGAGCGGGAAACGTCGGTGGGCCATCTGATCAGCCGCGTGGTGAATACCGTGGTGCGGTGGGGCGAAGAGGGCGGGTATTTCGCGGACACGGCGTCGCGAGATGCATTCCGGGATGAGCTGACGCACTTGCTGGTCGAGCAGAAAATGAGCTTCAATTCGCCGGTATGGTTCAACGTGGGCGTGCAAGCGAAGCCGCAGTGCTCGGCGTGCTTCATCAACTCCGTGCAGGACAACATGGAATCGATCATGGGGCTGACGCGGACGGAGGGGATGCTGTTCAAGTGGGGCTCTGGAACGGGCACGAATTTTTCGGCGCTGCGCGGAAGCAAAGAAACGCTGTCGGGCGGGGGCATTGCGTCGGGGCCGGTGAGCTTCATGAAAGGCTTTGACGCGTTCGCAGGCGTGATCAAGAGTGGTGGAAAGACGCGGCGCGCGGCGAAGATGGTGATCCTGAACGTGGACCACCCGGATATCGTCGAATTCATCGAGTGCAAGGTGAAGGAAGAGAAGAAGGCGCACGTCTTGATCGAGCAGGGTTACGATAGCGCGATCGACGGCGAAGCCTACAGCTCGATTTTCTTCCAAAACGCGAATCACTCGGTGCGCGTGACGGATGAATTTATGCGCGCGGTGGAAGAGGACCGCGACTGGTGGACGAAAAACGTAAACGATGGACAGCCGAACGAAAAGTATCGCGCCAAAGATCTGCTGGAGAAGATCGCGAATTCTACCTGGCGTTGCGGTGACCCGGGGATGCAGTACGACACGACTGTAAACCGCTGGCACACGTGCAAGAGCACGGCGCGGATTAATGCCAGCAATCCCTGCAGCGAGTACATGTTCCTGGACGACACGGCGTGCAATCTGGCTTCCCTGAATCTGATGAAATACCTGGAAAGCAACGGGAAGTTTGATGTGGAAGCCTTCCGGCATGCGGTGGACGTGACGATTACGGCGCAGGAAATCCTGGTGGACAACGCCAGCTACCCGACGCCGAGGATTGCCGAAAATTCGCACAACTTCCGGCCACTGGGGCTAGGGTACGCGAACCTGGGCGCGCTGCTGATGTCCATGGCGCTACCGTACGATTCGGATGGAGGACGCGATGTGGCGGCCGCGGTGACCGCGCTGATGTGCGGCGAAGCGTACGCGCAGTCGGCACGCGTAGCGGAAAGAATGGGACCGTTCCCGGGCTATGAGGTGAACCGGGAAGCGATGCTGGACGTGATCCGGATGCACCGCGAGGCGATGCGAGGGATCAAGCCGGACCACGTGCAGACGGAATTGTATATGGGAGCACAGGGTGCGTGGGATGCGGCGCTGGAACTGGGCGAGCAGCATGGTTACAAGAACTCGCAGGTGACGGTGCTGGCGCCGACAGGGACGATCGGGTTCATGATGGATTGCGACACCACCGGAATCGAGCCTGATCTGGCGCTGGTAAAGACGAAGAAATTGGTCGGCGGCGGTGTGATCAAGATCGTGAACAACACGGTGCCGCAAGCGCTGATGAAGCTGGGCTATTCACCGGAAGAGATGAGCGAAATCGTCAGCTACATCGATAAGAACGGAAAGATCGATGGGGCCCCGTACTTAAAGGAAGAGCATGTGCCGGTGTTCGATTGCTCACTGGCGCCGATGGGAGGCGGGCGTTCGATTGCCTGGACAGGCCACGTGCGAATGATGGCAGCGGCGCAGCCGTTCCTTTCCGGCGCGATCAGCAAGACCATCAACATGCCGGAAGAATCCACGCTCGAAGACATCATGAACGCGTATATTGAGTCGTGGAAGCTGGGACTGAAAGCGGTGGCGATCTATCGGGACAACTCGAAGAGGTCGCAACCGTTAAGCGCCTCCGGGAAGAAAGAAGAGAAGAAGGCGGCGGTGATGGAACCGGAACAACGCGAACTGTTTGCGCGGGCACAGCGGGAGAAGATGCCGGTGGAGCGCGCATCGGTCACGCACAAGTTCAGCGTGGGCGGGCACGAAGGGTATCTGACCGTCGGCATGTATGAAGATGGGCGGCCTGGCGAACTTTTCATCAAGATGTCCAAGGAAGGCTCGACGCTTTCGGGCGTGATGGATGGACTGGCGTTGACGGTTTCGCTAGGCCTGCAGTATGGCGTGCCGCTGAAGGTGTTCGTGGACAAACTGGTGAACACCCGGTTTGAACCGAGCGGCATTTCGGCAAATCCGAACATCCGGTTTGCCACGTCGGTGTTGGACTACATCGCGCGGTGGCTGGGCGGGCGGTTTATTTCCGCGGATTATTTGAAACTGAATGGGATGCCGCCGGCGGAAGGATCGGTTATCGCGGGGATGCCAGCGGCGAACGCGACGATGTCCATGCCGGTGCTGCCACGTTCGAGCGGGTCATCGAGCACGTCACCGCGCGACACGCACGAAGGAGCGCCGACATGCTCGGAGTGCGGCATGCTGATGGTGCCAAACGGAGCTTGCTACAAATGCGAGAACTGCGGCAGCACGAGCGGTTGCAGTTAGGGCGGTAAAAGGAAAAAGGAGAAGACGCCGATGAGCGCGCTCCCCCATGGAATCGCATTAACCACAAAACTGGCGTCGAATCAGCCCAAGGCGCGGGGATTCCTTCATATAGTGAGACACGGCGGAGGACTCAACGCTTTTTACATCGTGACCTATCACCGGCTGGACAAGGCAGGGACACGGCCTCGCGCGATGCTGGCGGAGGGTGCGCAGTCGCTGATCGATCTGCTGGAAAAGGTCGGCGTGGATTTCCGGCTGCGGGAAGTGCGTGGGGCTCTGGAAGATATCCTGCGGCTGGGGTCTGCGAATATTCCAGACCTTTGGCTCAGTGATGAAGAGATGCTGGAGAAGGGGTTGGTGGAGACGTAAGCCAAACCGAAAACAGTTTGCAAGAGCCGGGGCGAAGTTGCTCCGGCTTTTGTTTTTTGGGAGCCAGAAATCCCAAGCTCAAGCACCCACTCCGTGCCTGGGGCAACCAAGTTCCAGCCCAACTGGCCGCCAACGCTGCCGCAAGACGGTAACAAATGAGGAACGCAGTGCTACGGAGCGTCCAAGGCTAGTGGTTTGGGACGGTAACATCTAAACGAGATTGGGAGTTGCCAATGAGCTTCGTTTATCTGATTGCGGTCTCTCTTCTGTTTGCGGGTGGGGCGCAACAGGCACACAAACAGTCTGATGAGATTGATGAGGACGATCTGCGGAACTACCTGGCGAAGCAGAATGATTGCGAGTACGACCAGATTTATTTCTCGATGCTGGAGCAGGCAGACTTTCTGAAGAAGGGGTACAAGCAGGCGGTGGTTGTGGCCTCGACGTGCATGACGGGAACCGCCGGGCCGGACATCCACGCGGTGTATACGCGGGACGCCGGGGGCGAGATCAAAGAGTTGCCCATGCAGGAAGTGAAGCTGCCGCATAACGTGCTTTTCGGCAACTCCAATTCCACTTTCCGGATTGGCGATGGAATTCTGGTGGAGGTGTACGGCGACACGTCGGAACGCGAAGACCCGCTGATCGTGAAATATCGCTGGAACGCGGAAAAGGAGATTTTTGGGATTATTGCCGTCGAAGCGGCGAAGCGGTATCCCACGAGTTATGACTGCGATAAAGCCGAAGAGGTTGGCGACGGGACTGCGCTGGCCATCTGTTACGTGGAGCAACTCGCCGATCTGGACATTGACCTGGCCAAACTCTACAAAGCTTATCTTGCTCCACTGAGCGCCGAAGAGCGAAAAAACGCCATCGCGGAACAGCGGGAATGGCTGCAAGAGAGGAACAAGAGTTGCGGTATTTATAAAATGTGGGTGGACTGTCTGGATGAGGCTTACAAGAAACGCATTGCGGAACTGCAGAGCAAACTCGAGCAGAAGAACAAGAAACCTATTCCGCAGGCCACGAGGGAAAGTCATCAGTTTTAAGTTCTAAGTACGGAAAGAATAAAGACAGTACTCGAGTAGGCCGGGGTAAACGCAGGTGCAAGAACGCGGAGGTACGCGAACGGGGAGGAACGCAAGACCCAGGTAGAAAACAAATCTAGGGCGCCCGAATTCCTGAAGGCCACTGACCGTGTGAAATCAACGGCACGGGGTGTTGGGACAATCGAGAGGACTACCGGAAACTGGCGGCGGCTTCGCGCGTTGCCTTCTCGTAGGCGTCAATCAGCTTGTCCAGAGCCGCGTTCTGAGCAACGTCAATTTGTTTTCGAGAGGGGTCGGCGTCGAACCACGCGAGGGTTTGGCGAATGCCGTGGGCGAAACTTGTCGTGGCGCAGTAGCCGGGGACGAAGCGCTTGATTTTGGTGTTGTCGAAAACGACGCTGGAGGACTTGTCGCCGATGAGGGTGCCTTGCAGTTCGGGCATGCAAGCGATGATGAAATCCGACGGGATGTGAACGATTTGCGGTTCGACGCCGATGGCAGCTCCCACAATCCGGTAATACTGATCCCAGGTCATCACTTCATCGGAGGTGATGTGAAACGCGTGGCCAATCGTTTGCGGATGCCCGAGCAATCCCACAAATCCCTTGGCGAAATCGCTGTTGTGGGTGATTCCCCAGAGGGATGATCCGTCTCCCGGCACAACGACCTTCTTTCCCTTGAGCATGCGGTCAATGACGGTGTACGGCTTCTCCCAACTATTGAGCACGAGCGGGAATTGCGAGTCGCCATACGTGAGCGAGGGCCGAATGATCGTCACCGGAAAGCCGGTCTCGCGATACGCCTTCATTAAGCGTTCTTCGCAGGCAATTTTGTTGCGCGAATAATCCCAGTAGGGATTTGCGAGCGGCGTGGATTCGGTAATGAGGTAGTGCGAAACAGGTCTTTGATACGCGCTCGCCGAGCTGATGAAGATGAACTGCTTCGTGTGCCCGGAGAAGAGTTCCAAGTCACGCTCGACATCTTCCGGGACAAAGGCAATCCAATCCACCACGGCGTCGAACGACATGCCAGCGAGGGCGCGGGCCGCGGCGGCAGTATCTTTGACGTCTGCGTTGATGACTGTGACTCTAGGAGGAACAGTACTTTCGTGGCGCCCGCGTGTGAGGAGCGTAACCTCAATGCCCCGCTGCGCGGCTAGCTTCGTGCAAGCTGTGCTGATGATTCCTGTGCCACCGATGAATAGGACTTTCATAAAAGGATTTGTAGCAGGAACGTTGGCGGCAAGGCCAGCGAAAAACGCGACAATTCTCGGAAAAGAAACGTGGAAATTGGAGCGTGGCGCGGCGCCGTAAAGAAAGAGGCCGGGAGAGAAGAATAAGTTCCCGAGGGAAGTTACTGGGCGAGCGCAAAGATGACGTCGATTTCGGTGTCGACTTCGACGGGTTGACCATTGAGCAAGGTAGGAGAATAGCGCCATCGACTGACAGCGGCAACAGCGGATTCCGCAAGCGAACAATATCCGCGCACGCCTTGGATACGGGAAACCTGACCGTCCTTTCCGATGATGGCATGGATTTTCACCGTGCCGCCAAGATGCTCGCTGCGCGCCCTCTCTGGATAAGCCGGTAGCACTTTCTTAATCAACTTGGCGGCTTGAAAAACGCCGCCAATGGTGACTGAGCGAACGGCGGGAGTCTGCTTTGCGCTGGGAGGACTCTCAGGTCCGGAAGGATTTTTTGGAGAGTTACTGGGAACTTTATAATCGGGAGACAAAAGAAAGCGGAAAGCACCGTCAACGTAGGCAATCGGGAAGATACGGATGAATTTGTTTCCACTCAAGAAGCGCAGCTCGTAAACAGGGAAAGGCTCGCGGCGGCGAAGCAAGACGCCGTAGGCTTCTTCAGCGGCGTTGTCATCACAAGAATGCTCATAGCGGAAGGCATCGATTTGCGAGAAGTTTTGCTGTTGGATATCGACGAAAATGTGAGCGAGGGACGGAGCGACAGAAGGGGCAGCCTTTTCGTAGTATTCGCCGACTACGTCGGCGGCCCCGCGACCAAAGAAATGGTCATACCAGTCGTAAGCGTTCGGCAAAACAAACGACTGCAGAAGAGCTTCGGCACGGGCTCCATCATTCTGGGCTTGGGCTTTGAGAATATCTTTCGCGAAATGCTCTAGACCTGATGTGGAGTCCGGATAATTCGGTTTCGGGATGGAGGGAACGGGAGGTGGAACCGGGGGCGAGCTTTGCGAAGGGATTTGCGCGGAGAGCGAGTCGGCCAACCCGAAGGTGAGCAAAAGAGCACCAAGGAAAAGAGGAAGCTGGCGAAGAGCGCGGAGCATAGCGGCATCATCGCAATGGAGACGTTTTTTTACAAGTATGCGGTAAGTTTAGGTTACGGCCATGAACTGCGCGGCATCACCGAGGGGTATATGGTGCGGCAGGGCAAAACGGGCTGAAGCTAGCGCGGCCGAAGGGGCGGGCGCGGCGCGATAGGACGTGGGCGAAAGCGCGGACGAACCGCGAGCGGCGGAGGAACGTAGCGAAGGGATTCGCCGCAAGTTGGGCAATGCTCAGAGGGAACTAAATCGGCGCGCAGCCAATGGCCGCGAGTCTGACAAAGAGGATTGATACATTGCAGCGTGGAGCCCGGCATGAAGGCCATTGCGCACTCCCCCAGCGGCCACCCAGCTCACATGCGGAAGTGAGCTCCCCTGGAAGGCCGAAAGAATTCGCAGGCGAACGAGCGGAACGGATTGCATTGTCACGCTGGAGCAATACGGTGTCAATCAAAAAGAGCCACTAGATATAGGGGTAGCGTTACAAAGTTGTGGAAAAGCAGAGGGAGAGATAGGACGACAGGCAACAGAGATTCCTGGCGCCGTTTGGAATGACGGCGCCTAAACGCAGCGATTGGGGTAGTACCGAAACGGTACGACGATCCCTCCACTACATGCCGCAAAGAGCGCGGCGCTTCGGTCGGGATGACATCGGGATGGGAAAGCCGTTAGGGTTTGGGAGGAGCGGCGGGAGTTTTGGGTTCTTCCGCGAAGCCGAGGTCGGCGAGCTTGGCCTTGAGTTGAGCAAGATCGTCCTGCTTCGACTTGAGGTCGGCCACAGCGGCGTCAAGCTTGGCCTTGCCGTCTTTATCGTCGGAGGAATCTGGTTTGGCATAGAAAGCGTCCTGGTCAAGGGACAGGGAACGCTGGGCCAGATCCACTTCATCCTGCAATCTGGCCAATTCTCGTTTCAAACTCTCGATTTGCTTCTTTTTTTCTTCGGTGTCCTCGGGAGTTGCAGGCGTGGTTTTAGCGGAAGCATTACTGGTGGCGGCGGGGGTTTGCTGACCCGTCGGAGTCGTGACTTCGGCGCCTGGCGCAGGCAGAGTAGCGGGCGAGGTTGCGGGCGCGGGAGACAGAGTGTCATTGGTAATGACCGTGGCGGGTTTGGCAGAGGCTTTTTTTTGTTCGCGGGCGCGGCGGGCGGCATCGGCAACAGAAGTATCCTGAGAATCCTGTGCCGCCAGGGGCAGGGCAAAGGAACAGGCAAGCGGCAGGATCAGGGCAAGAGTCCGCACAATATTGGTGTGGCGCATGGGAACCTCTTCCAGCTTCCAGTTGGAGGCTTCCCGGATAGGATACGACCCGGGGGTGTAAGGCTCAATGAGGAAGAATAGGGAGAGGCGAATTAGGCAACGTAGGAAAGGTGGCGGCAGGGGTTGAGAGGCATGGCATACTCGCGATGCTGGGCTTGCCAACATGAACAATGAGGGGAGGAAAGAACTTTGAGGAGAGGCAAAACGCGGAGAGCCGGATGCGCGTGAAGTTGAGCAGCGTACGGCGAGGCTGGTTATTGGCCATTGTTGGAGTGTGCGCGATGGGGATGAGCGCACCGAGAATGGAGGCGAAGGCGGCGGGGGCGGCAATCGTCTCCGTGCAGCCGGAACAGAAGGCCCCAGTGGCGAGCAGCGGAGATGAAAAGGAGCAACGACCGGCAGGGCAATACCACTTGAGTCGGGAGAGATACGAGAAAGCAGTGGGCCTTTCTGGTGCGGAATACAGGTTGTACTTCGTTTCCGTGGCATGGGGGATTGCGGCGCTGCTGCTCGTTCTGCGACTGGGAGTGGCGGCGAGGCTGCGTGATTTTGCGGAGGCTCGCGGAGGCAGGAGTCGCTGGCTGCAGGCGGCGATCTTCATGTCGGGGTTGTTAGGGGTGTTGGCGTTACTGCATTTGCCGCTGCGAGTGTACGGACACACGCTGGTGCTGCGGTACGAGTTGTCAGTGCAAGGATGGGGCTCGTGGTTGTGGGATTGGACGAAGGGAGAACTCCTGACCATCGGACTGGCGATCGTGGTCGGACGGCTGCTTCTTGCGATGATTCGATGGAAGCCGCGGACGTGGTGGTTGTATTTCTGGATGGCAGCGGTGCCGCTGGCGCTGTTCCTGTTTTTTGTCAGCCCATGGTTCGTCGATCCGCTGTTCGACAAGTTTGTGCCGCTACGAGAAAAGCATCCGGAACTGGTGGAGTCGATCGGACGGTTGACGCAACGCGCCGGCGCGCCGATTCCTCCGGAGAGAATGTTCCTGATGGAAGCGAGCGCAAAAACGAACGAGCTGAATGCGTACGTGACCGGCATCGGAGCTTCAAAGCGCGTGGTAATTTGGGATACGACGATTGCGAAGACGACGCCGGACGAGTCGCTGGTGATCGTAGGGCACGAGTTGGGGCACTACGTTCTGGGACATGTGGCGAAAGGGTTCGCCTTTTTTCTGGCGGGGCTGCTTTTGGGATTGTATGTAACGTTTCATACGCTGAAGTGGATGCTGAAGCGTTGGGGAACCGGCTGGGGAGTGCGTGGACTAGAAGATTGGGCGGCGCTGGCGGCTCTGCTGCTAATTATGAACGTGTTGGCTTTCGTGAGTATGCCGATAGACAACGGGTTCAGCCGGATGCAGGAGCATGCCGCGGACGTGTACGGACTGGAGGTGGTGCACGGGCTGGTGGCGAACTCGCAGGAGGCCGGGGCGCACGCGTTTCAAGTGCTGGGAGAGACGGATCTGGCGGATCCTAAGCCTCCGTGGCTTATCACTTTCTGGCTATACAGCCACCCGCCGCAAGCGGAACGGCAGGAGTTTGCGTATACGTATGATCCCTGGTCAAAAGGGGAAGCGCCGAAATACGTGAAGTAGGCGGAAGGTGGAAACAGAGAATCAGGAATCGCGGCGGTGGGCGGTGCGGCGGCGGAGAAACAAGGCTACTTTGTGGCGATTGCCGCAAACGGCCATGGAACACCAGCGGCGGCGATGGGTGCGCGAGTCGTCATAGAAGAAGAGGCGGCAAGCCGGATTGGCGCAGCGGCGCACCGGGGCGTTGGGGCCCTCGACGAGGAGTTCGGCGGCGGACCGCGCAATGGCGGCGAGGAGCCATTCGAGGCCGCCTTCGCGGGCGATGAACTCCAGACGCCAGCCCTCGGCGCGGGGAACGAGCTCGTCGTGGCCTTCCGTGAGGCGCAGCAAGTCGTTGATGGGCTCGACCCAGATTCTTGGGAAGGGCTTCTTCTCGACGAGCGAAGCGAAAATGGCGCGGAGAGACTCTCGGAGGCGCAAGACTTTGAGGAGAACCGCGTCGACAGCCTGCGGCTCTGTGGTAAGCAGTGGATGAAGGCGAGTGGCGCGCTCGGCAGTGACGACGCGGGCGTTGACAAGGAAAGAGACGAATTCGTTCCAGGAGAGGTCGTGCGCAGAGGGCGAGGTATTGGCGAAGTCGAGAGCGAGGCGTCCAGCGATGAGCTGAGGCGTCTGGATGTGGAGTGACTGTTTCACGAGTAATAGAAACCAGTGTGATGCAGAGCGTAACTGCTTTAAGCTTCTATACGGGTTATATCACAAACGGTTGCCTTTTCGTGGGTTAAGGAGCATTAGTCGGCACAAACAATGACGAAGTGGAACTCGAGCTAGGGGTAGTTGAGAGGAGCGCGAGATTTGGCCTTGGATCAAGAATCCGAACAGCTTGACAAGATTGGCAACGAGCGACAGAAAGCGACGGCCTCGTCTGGAGAGCGTCTACCGCTGGTGCCCCTGAATCTTTTTGGCGGGCAATCCAAGGTGCGGTCACTGGTGAGCGTCGTGATTTTCCTGGTGATTGTGTTTGAGCTGGGCCCGGCGATCATCTACACACTAGCTCAGATTATTTTTGGATCATTCCGTGTGACCGATTCACCAGCCATCCTATTGTTCATGGAAGCGGGAAACTTCGCGTTTCTTTTTGGAATCACCGCAGGCATGGCACTTCTGGAGCATCGGCACGTTGGTGATTATGGTCTGCCGTTGCGAGGATTATTTGGAAAGAACTTCTGGCTGGGAGGATTGCTGGGAATAGCGGAGATCTCCGCGTTGATCGGATTGATCGCCGCGTTTGGTGGGTACTCCTTTGGGAATCTGCTCCTGCGTGGCGAAGGTGTGTTGCGGTGGGGTGGCGTTCACCTGGTGTTGTTCCTAATCGTGGGCTTATATGAAGAGTTTTTGTTCAGAGGTTATGCGCAATTCACGTTGGGTCGAGCGATCGGATTTTGGCCATCGGCCGCGTTGCTTTCCGTGGGATTTGGCATAGTCCATTTGAATAATCGAGGCGAGAACTGGATTGGCGCGGCGAGCGTGGCGATCGTCGGACTACTTTTTGCCTTCACATTGCGACGCAGCGGGAATCTCTGGTACGCGGTTGGATTGCATGCGGCTTTTGATTGGGGCGAGACTTTCCTCTACTCCGTTCCGAACAGCGGGGAAGTGCTCCGGGGACATTTGTCCAGCGCCTTGTTGTATGGGCCGAAGTGGCTGACCGGAGGATCAGTTGGACCGGAAGGAAGTGTATTCTCCTTTCTGACTATGGGATTGCAGTTTTTTGTGGTGATGTTGTTGTTTCCGAAGAGAGAAAGCAAACGGCCTGTCCAACCTGGCGTTCCTGCGGAATAGTTTTGTGTGAATACGAAGTAGAGGAGCGATTTCATCGCACAAAAAACGTGCGATGCAAAACCGTTTCTCCGCTCTGGTACGGCCAAAGACGGCGTTCCTCCGGTCCCTTCGACTTAGCTCAGGGCAGGCGGAATGACACACTTTGTTGATTTAATGGACTAAGTCGGAGACGCGGACCAGGTGGACGCCTTGGGTTTCCACTTGGGGCAAGAACTCTATGAGAGCACGAAGCGTTTCCGGATGAGGATGGCCGATGGCGATGGCCTCGCCTTTTTCCTGGGCTTCGCGGAGCGCGAGTTGGAGTTGCTTGCGAATCGCGGAAACTTCCTCGACATCATCGAGAAAAGGAACATTGCGGTAGGCGCAGCGAAGACCGGCATTTTGCGCGGCGTCATAAGCGACGGTGGCGGCGGTGGTGCGGCTGTCAATGAAGAAGAGATTGCGCTGACGAAGAATGGCCATGAGGTCGGACATGAGTGGACCGTCGGTCGTGGCACGGGAGCCCTGGTGGTTATTGACGCCAACCGCATGGGGGACGTTTTGCAACATTCCGTTCACAGCCTCCGCGATTTGAAACGAAGTCATTCCGGAGTGGAGTTGTTGCGCTTCGTGGACTTCATTGCCGAGGGGCTCCATGGGCAAATGGAGCATTACCTGAAAACCACGGCTGTGGGCCTCTTCGGCGATTTCGCGGGAGTCGGGATAAGCGGGAAGAAAGGAAAGAGTAAGCGGGTAAGGAAGGGTAAAGATGGAAGCGGCGGCGGAACGATCGTTGCCCATGTCGTCCAGGATGATGGCGAGACGAGGAGCGCCGGAGCGAGCGGAGGATTGGGGATGAGGCGCGGGATGTCCCTTGGCAGCCTCGCGGAGTTTGGAATGGAGATTCCCCGCCGATTTAGGGCTGTCGCAACCAAACAGGCAGACAAACAGGGCGAGCAGAAAAAGCGTTGCGGGACGACGAAGAATGGAGCCGTGGTTATAAGTGTTCAGGAAACCCAAGAGAAGAGAGATTCTTCGCTCCGCGGACTTCGCTCTGAATGATGGTGCTGGGAGTATTTCCGCGAACCGTAAAGATGCGGTCTCACGAAAAGAGTTTATGAAATGTTTCTTAAGATACGCTGCCGAAAAGAGAACAGCCACGATCGGACTAAGCGGCTTTCTTCACCGGGTTCTTCAGTAGCTCCAGGGCCTTGCGAAGAACGGGATCGTCGGAAGAAAGCGGACGCGGACCCTGGGCAGAGTCCTTGGGCGCACCGGCAGTGGATGCAGTTGAGTCATCGCCGTCGTCGCCATCGTCAGCAGAGGCGGCCGACGCGCGCACGATTTCCGTGGGAGTGACGCCTTCTTCGAGAATGGATTTGCCATCCTGGTTGTAATAGTTGGCAACGGTGAGGAAGAGGGCAGCGCCGTCGTCCAAGGGAATCAGTTTTTGTTCGGAGGCAAGACCAAAGGTGCGATCGCCAACCAAGTCGCCGCGTTTTGTGTTGGCGAGAGAGGCGGCGAGAACTTCCGCAGCGCCGGTAGTCGTGCCGTCTATCAAGATGGAAAGGGGTCCTCGCCAGACCACTTTGGTGGGATCGGCGACAAAGTCCTGATTGGGAAGAGTCTGTCCACGGAGAGAGATGAGATTGCCGGAGAGAACGAACAAGCGGGCAACAGCAATGGCTTCGCTGATGGGGCCGCGGCCACAGTCGCGCAAGTCCAGGATGACGCGGGTAACTCCCTGCTTCTGAGCGTCGAGGAGGCGAGTGCGCACTTCATCGGCCCGTCCGGCGTCCAGCGATGGGAAGCGCAGGGCAAGAGTGTCGTTATCAACGCGCTGCGCGATGAGTTTTGGAGTAGTGGGCTTCTCCCTAACGACCTCAACCTCTTCCGGATCGGTTTTTCCGCGGCGAATGACGCCAACTTTCACGCCGGTTCCCAGTTGACCTGCGAGAAGATTCTTGGCCTGGCCGACGGACATTTCGCGCGTAGTGAATCCGGCGATGGATTCGAGGATATCGCCGCTACGCATACCGGCCTTATCAGCGGAGGAATCAGGGAGAACGGAGGTGACGATGATATACCCAAAACGTTTGCTCAAACTAAGGCCGGTGTCGCTGGCGGCATCATTGGCAACCTTCTGTTTGTATTCGGTGTACTCGCGCGGGGTGAGGTAACTGGATTCCGGATCGAGGGATTCAAGCAAGCCGTGGAGAGAACCGGCGGTGACGAGATGCATGTTGGGTTCGTCGACATAATCCTGCTGGATCTTCTGCAGGACTTCGCTATAGACCACGAGAGATTTGTAGGTGTTGTCGTTGGCGCTGCGGCCAAGCACCTTTCCGAACCCTACCCAACCGATGATGAGTACGGAAAGGGCGATAATGGCATAACGAGTGAAGCGATTCATCCGGCACCACCTTGCTTGAAGATAAACTCTAAGTATACCACTGTGATGAGACGCAGGGCGCGGGGAGTTGGATAGGGTTTTTGGGAGGGGAGAAGAGGAAGGGATGCGCCATAGACACGCGAATAATGCTGTTTGTTGTATTCTTGACACATCAGAACTAAGCCCAGTGTACCTTTGCACATCTAAGCGGTTGATAGCAAAGCACAAAGAGGTCTGAGAACTCTCTACAATGTGCTATCGTTAGGGGCTGTAGAGACTGCAGCATGTTTCAAACCACGATTCTCCAACCGGCTGAAACGGATGGCATCGGACTTCACACTGGAGTTCATGGGAAGGTGCGGCTTGTGCCGGCCCCAGCGGACACCGGAATTGTGTTTCGGCGGGTGGACCTGGACGAGTTCCCGATTGAAGCGCAAGGGCGAAATGTGGCGCGCGTTAGCTATGCAACCAGCTTGATGAAACAGGGCGTGCTGCTGTCCACAACGGAACACCTTCTGGCAGCCATCTATTCCTGCGGAATTGATAACGTTTTTGTTGATATTGATGCGATCGAAGTGCCGATCCTGGATGGATCGGCTGAGCCGTTCATGCGGCTGATCGATCAGGCAGGAATACGGCGTTTGCGGCGGAAGCGGCGGTATTTGAGGGTGCTGAAGCCGGTCGAGGTGATCGAAGACGGGCGGCGGATAGGGATCTACCCGGCGAACGAATTCCGCGTGCGATGCTACGTAGATTTCCCGCATCCTCTGGTGGGGCAGCAGGAAGTGGAAATGGTGGTCAATGCGCAGAGCTTCCGGCAAGTGCTTTCGCGCGCGCGGACATTCTGTTTTGAGAGCGACATAGAACCATTAAGGGCCATGGGGCTGATCCGCGGGGGCTCGTTGGAGAACGCGATTGTATTGACGAAAGATGGAATGTTAAACGGTCCGCTGCGGTTTCCCGACGAGTTCGGCAGGCACAAGGCGTTGGATCTGATCGGCGACCTCGCCTTGTTGGGGCTGCCTCTGTTGGGCCGCGTGGAAGCGAGGAAAGCCGGCCATGCCCTGCACACGCAGTTGGTGAGCCGGTTGCTGGCTGACCCCACGGCCTGGCAAGTCACCATGCGGCATGCGGAATCTTCAGGAGCTGCAGAGAACGAACGAGAGGCCGTGCCCGCCTCCGCTGCGGATTAAATTCAAAGCGTAATGCCCGCTTGACGCGGCAGGCTTCTGGACGATAATGCCAAAGAGCGAAAGATACCTGGCGGCTGAGGCGGGACGCGATCCCCCCTTGCAAGGTCGCGCAGAGATTTGGCGGACAATCCCTTGAGAAAAAGTGGAGTAAGAGGTTCGAGGCTGGCAGTGAGTCTGCTGGTGGCCAGCATTATCACACTAGGTAGCTCGTCGAGCGCGCGGGGGCAAAATTGGGGAACGCCAGTATGGTCCGATGAATTCAACGGGGTGGCAGGAACGCCAATCGACCCAACGAAGTGGACGTATGACACGGGGATTCTAAACGTCAACAATGAAGTGGAGTATTACTGTTCCCCGGGCATGACGACGGGAGGGTGCCTCGCGACGAATCCGAACGCCTATTTGGATGGCAATGGAGACCTGATCATCCAGGCCATCAAGGTGGGAACGAGTACGCAAGCAAACAGCGGGAGCTGGACTTCGGCACGATTGAAGACGCAAAGCCTGGAGGCGTTCCAATTTGGGCGCGTGGAGGCGAGGATGAGCCTGCCGCCCGTAGCGCCTGGAATCTGGCCAGCATTCTGGGCCCTGGGTGCGAATATTGACACGGTAAGTTGGCCGAACAGCGGCGAAGCGGATTACATGGAGAATGTGCCGGCGTCTGGGGGACTGGGGGCCACGAAGATTGCATCCAGCCTGCATCAAGGTGGAACTTCCGGAAGGATTGACAGGAGCGCGACGTTCACGTTTCCCAATGGAGAGGACGTAACGGGCATGCATGTCTACGGCGCCATATGGTCGCCGAACATGATGCAGTTCTATGTGGATGACCCTACGAAGGTGTTTTACGTGCAAACGGCCAGCGATATTGGCGCTGGCCAGACCTGGGAATTTAACCACACATTCTTCCTGTTGTTGAACCTGGCGATCGGCGGGGAGGGGTCGTGGCCGGGCGCATTTGACGCCACGACACCGAATCCCGCTGTGATGACGGTGGACTACGTACGGATTTACCGGGCCACAGCCGTTCCGGTACCTAGCATGGGCAATCCGCCTTCGATTACGGTGAAAGCGGGGGCGACATCGGGGAACACCAGCAACATTAGCGTAGGAGAAAAAGCGGGCAGTGGGCGCGTGTATTTTTCCTGTACGACGACGGCGCCAAGCGCATCGTGCCAGGTAAACACGGGTGACGCGCTGAACGTGAACACGGTAGATTTTTCCTCCGCCTCTGCCGGAAACGTCACGGTCAGTGTAACAACGGCAGCCAACGCATTGTTGCCACCACTGGTTCTGTGGCGGAGGATACCCGAAGTGGGGCAGTTTGCCGTTGCGGCAGTTTTGGGGATGGTGCTGCTGGGATTTGCCGCGAGATGGCGGAGTCGGTGGTTACGTCCCGCGTTCTCCCTTGGAGCGATGTTGCTCCTGAGTGGGGGATTGCTATTGAGTTGCGGCGGCTCGACGCCAACGATGCCACCTCCTACCGGAACGGCGCCGGGGAGCTACACGATTACGGTTAACGCTTACACGCTAACGGGAAACGGGACGCAACCAGACGCAACGGTGAGTATTCCGTTGACCGTAAACTAAAGAGGAATCAGCAAGCAGAGATTGTCAAAGCGGGTAGCATCACGGGAGGATGCCGGGGGCATGGCGAACAACGACGTTGCAATCCTGATCCTGGCCGCAGGCAAAGGCACGCGGCTGAAGTCCAGCTTGGCGAAGGTGCTGCACACTGCCGGGGGGCGCGCGCTGGTGGAGCATGTGGTGCGTTCGTGCGGGCCACTGGGGGCAAAGAAAATCATTGCCGTGGTCGGCCACCAGGCGGAGAAGGTGGAGGAGGTTGTTGCGCCTTATGAAGTGGAAACGGTGGTGCAGCAGCCACAGAATGGCACGGGCCATGCACTGTTGGTGTCGAAGCGGGCGATGGGCAATGCGAAGTACGTGGTGGTCTTGCCGGGGGATGCACCTTTGGTGCGGACGGAGACGCTGCGCGGGCTGATCCACAAGCACAAAAAGGGAGAAGCGGCGGCGACGATATTGACAGCGGTGCTGGCCGACCCTTCGGGTTACGGGCGAATCCTGAGAAAGTCTGGGGATACGGTGGCGGCGATTATTGAGGAGTCGCAACTGACCGCGGAGCAACGCGATCTGAACGAAATCAACTCGAGCATTTATTGCTTTACGGCGGCGAAGCTGTGGCCCGCCTTGGCGCAGGTGAAGCCCAACAACAAGCACCGCGAGATTTACCTGACCGATGCGATTGCCGTGTTGAATGCGAGTGGAGAAACGGTACTGGCGGAAATTGCGCCGGATGCGCGCGAAGCGCTGGGCTGCAATACGCGGGCGGACTTGGCGGGAGTGGACCGGACGTTTCGCGAATGGAAGCGCGATGAGTTGATGAACGCCGGAGTGACGATCCAATTGCCGGAGACGGTGCTGATTGACCCGGACGTGACGGCGGGCGAAGACTGCGTGATCGAGCCGTGCGTGCAACTGTTGGGAAAGACGAAGATGGGCGCACGGTGCACAATCAAGACCGGCAGCGTGGTGCACGACGCCGTGTTGGGCGACGAGGTGATGATTGAGGCTCACTGCGTGATAACGAAGAGCCGGCTGGATTCGGGGGTTACGGCTGGACCTTTTGCGCGGATACGACCGGAGAGCCATGTGAAGAAGGACGCGCGGATTGGGAATTTCGTGGAGCTGAAGAAGAGCGTGGTTGGCGAGGGCAGCAAGGTGCCGCACCTTTCGTATGTTGGGGATACAAGGATCGGAACGAAGTCGAATATTGGCGCAGGAACCATTACCTGTAATTACGACGGTTTCTCGAAACACCCTACGACGATCGGGAACCGGGTGTTCATTGGGAGCGATTCGACCCTGATTGCCCCGGTGAGGATCGGGGACGGAGCATACGTGGCGGCGGGCTCCGCGATCACGGACAACGTGCCGGCCGATGCCTTAGGGATTGCCCGGGGCAAGCAGGTGAACAAGCCGGGGTGGGCCAGCAGGAAGCGGAGAGAATTGGCGGCGGGAGAGAAGCCGAAAAAAAGAAAGAAGAAGCGGCGTTAGAGCGGCGCGGCCTCGGTATGTTGAAGTCCGCGCAATTTTGGAAACTTCGCGAGAAAGTTTTAAAGCGGCGGCGTGTGCTAAAATAGAAGTTCCCCAAATGTCCGCCGGAGTGACAAGACGATGAAATTTGGAGTGGTGGTCTTTCCGGGGTCCAACTGCGACCACGACGCGTTTCATGCCATCGGCCAGGGGCTGCAGAAGCCGGTGGAATTCATCTGGCACCAATCCGAAGACCTGCAAGGCTGCGACGCGATCATTTTGCCCGGAGGATTTTCCTACGGCGATTATTTGCGGACAGGTGCGATCGCGCGATTTTCGCCGGTGATGAATGCGGTGGAGAAGTTCGCCAAGAGCGGCGGGCTGGTGCTGGGCATCTGCAACGGCTTGCAGATTCTGTGCGAGGCGGGGCTGCTGCCGGGGGCGATGATGCGCAATGCGGGGCTGCGGTTCATCTGC
>Ga0209517_10003650_pt1 | contig 20704 bp, 17 predicted proteins | sample PeaSoiMetSII2010_FD_187695 | JGI IMG/M metagenome (GOLD analysis project Ga0209517, IMG submission 187695) | Peat soil microbial communities from Weissenstadt, Germany - SII-2010 (SPAdes) (version 2) | ecosystem: Environmental > Terrestrial > Soil > Wetlands > Peat | place: Germany...
CGCCGCACCAAAGATAGTCCACAAGTCCACCTTGGCTAGGGCTGATTGGCCTGAGTTGGTGCTTGGAAGACGAACAAGCTGTGGTTGAGAATCGCCTTTCGGGGATATTGCAGCACCCAGTGGTAGCTATTTGGATCGGGCAGAGTCTGTCCGGACAGATAGGTCGCGCTGACAACAATGGTTCCTGAAGCACGCTCGTTCGGCATTAAAGGGATAGCTTGTATGCCATATATGGCTGGATCGATGTTTCCGAAGTATGCGAGATGAACCGGATCGTTGGGGTGCGCTTGTTGATAGTTACGCAGGGCGATCAGACCTTCGCCCCAATCCACATTGCTGTCGCTCAGCAGTTGGTAGCTTTTGGCGGGATTGACGAACACATTAAAGTACGACAAATAGTCGGGCGCGTATCTCAGAACGTCTCCGATATGGAGAGCCAGAGCTACCAGTATAAGCGCCAGCGGTACGCGACGGTTTCGCGTGAACTGCCAAAGACTGCCGCAAAGCAACAGGACAAAGGGATAAACCGGCAAAATGTAGCGTTCTCCCAAATTGAGGCTGGAGAACTCTACGAGCGCGAAATACAGAGCCGGAAAAAAGGCCCACAAGGCGAAGTCTCGTGGAAGTGGACTGCGCCGCATGAGCAGTAGTCCCATGGCAACGGCGGCCAGCACCAGGACCATTGTCGGCCATTTGAGAACTGTCACTACCGGAAAGTACAATGGCGATCCGCCTACATAACTGCGCCCTAAAAGAAATCCGCCGTGACCTTTTTTGTCGTGCAGCAATTGAAATCCGAGTCCCTGAATGAACTCAAACGCTGGAACCGGCACGGAGAGTTGGTAGGCCCGGGTGGAATCACGGACGACCGGGTCGGGCCGCTTCGGGATGTCCAAGCGCATCTGAACGTTGTTTGCCGTGAGCGTAATCTTGGAAACATGGAATTGGTAGGCGCCCCAGACCACCAAAAAGGCGACTAGGGAGGCTATGACCGCTCGGCTCCAGTTCCATTCCGCGGGGAGAATCGCAATGGACCCGGCCTTGAGCACAAACACGAGGGCGAGCGCCGCAAGGAAGAACGGCAGTGCGGAGGCCTTCGATACCAGCAGTCCGCCCAATACCAATCCCAGCAGCACGGTCTGTATCCAGGATGGGCTGTGGTGCCAACGGACAAGCTGAAAAGCCACGGCAAAAAGCATGAGGGTGATGAGTCCATCATTTGTGGCTGCCAGAGAGAAGTGTGCGATGAGCGCTGGCGAAAACGAAAACAGCGCCAGCACGAAATTGGCTGCGCCAATCGAATATAAAGACCGTGCAGCCAGCCAGAGCAGCACACCTAATATTGCGCCGAGCACAGCGTTCACCGGGCGGGTGTGCCAGGCCAGTGTTTCAGGACTGGGAAGGACGGTACCGAAGGAGTCGAAGTCGCGATTGTGGTAGGCCACGGCTTCGGGATTGGGGACGACTTTGTTGCCGATTTGAAATTTGGCGTTGGTCGCTGGCAGCGTGCACAAGAGCCGGGACAGTGGAGGGTGATCGTTCATCGCCAGGCCGCCGCTGTATTGTCCAGTTCGCCATTGCACTAGCCCCGACAAAATGTTGATGGGCTCGTCAAACGTGAAGGACTGCGATTGGATAAACCAGGCGCACTGAGCCAGGTATAGGGACAACAGGATGGCAGGCAGAACCAAGGCCGATAGAGTCAGGCGGCTGTTGGCGCTGCGCACGTCAGATGGAATTTGCCCGCCAGTCTGCTCTCGCGCCGGCGTCGGTTGGAGCTCTGTTGGGGCTTGGCGGTTCATGTCAGAGCGCGCTCTCGAGCTTGGCCGGTTTTGGGAGCCACCTCCCTGCGGTGGGCCGCAATCGTTTCGCGGTATACGTCAAGGAGCTTGACTCCGGCCGCGGTCCAAGTAATTTCCGGGGCGATTCTTAGGGACTCAGCACGCAGCCTTTCGAGCAGAGCGCGATCTTCGTGCAGCATCGTGATGTGTTGGGTCAGCGCTTCGACGTCGCCGATGCGATGCATCAGCCCTGTCTTCATGTGGTCGCAAATCTCGGTGCATGCTTCCGATGCCAGAGGGACACAACCACTGCCCATTGCCTCGGTGATCACCAGACCGAAACCCTCCTCAATGCTGGGAAGCACGAGAAGGTCGCTCTTTCGCACCAGGTCCGGCACATCGTTCCGGTGGCCGAGCACTTTCACGCTGGGATGCGCGAGCATCCCGGCGAGTTTTTCCTGGTATGCCGGCAGAAATTCTCCTGCGATGAGAAAAGTGCCTTCTTTCGAGGCTGGAGATCGCAGCCAGGCCTCAAGGGCATAATGCACGCCCTTCCGGACCGCGCACACCCCGACAAACAGCATGGTCAATCCCCGTTTGGGGTCCCGCCGTTCGCTGCCGGGGTGGTAAACGGTTTCGTCATATCCGTAGAAATGCCTGGCTAGCTGTTCTTTCGGATATCCCTTATCGAGAAAAGTCTTCACCACAAATTCCGAAGGGCACAGGAGCCGCGTGGCCAGACGGTATTCCTCTTCCTCCTTGTGTAACTTCTCCGCGTTGTAGGCATGCTCATGATTGGGGGGCAGGGTTACTCCCATGCGCTCGCCCTCTTTCTGCACCACATCCATCGCGAATCCCGTATGCGCATTGGGCCTTTCCAGTACCGTCGGAATTCCCAGGCGCTTGGCCGTCTTCAGCGTGTTGAGCGCGCCTAGAGGCCAGGTGTGGATGATGTCGATCTGCGCGGCCAATTTTTCGATCCGGCGAGCCACAATCCAATCGTGCAGCGCCACGGCGCGCATCGTGCCCACAACCCTGAATGGGACTCGGACGTTCCCCCTCTCCAGCGTCGACGATACGACCGCACTAGCGGGAACCGGCCGGCCCAGGGAAGCAGGTACAACAAGCAGGTCCGCTCCGGCTGCCGCCAAGCCGTTCACCTGCTGCCAGGCCGTGTAGCACACGCGATCGGCGCCCAGCCGCATCGGGAAACTGTACAGAACCCGGACGCGCTCGTTTTTGTGGCTCATTGTTCCTCTCCTTTTATGGCGTGCTGCTGGGGCTTAAGAAGGGTTATGCGGTCAGGTATGACAGGCTTTCGGCTGCGCCGGCCGCAGGTACTGGTTGCGCCTCAGCCGGGCGCTCCAGCCTGCGAGCCTCGCTCTCCCGTGCCTCGGAGGTTGCCACGGAGACACAGGCCACGAAAACAAAGAGATCCATCAGCAAGACACCCACATAATTAATACCCCAATGGGTCATTACCATGGAAAACAGTTCGGAGCCCATGCACCAGTAGAACCACTCCTGTCCGCGCATTCCAGCTACCGCTTTCCTTGCCGTCCCAATCGCGCCGAAGCTTCGGCTAAGGATCGCGATGTAAGCAATCAGCGGCAGCAGTCCTCCGGTCAAAGCAACCGCAACGAACTGATTGCAGAGATCATAGCTATCCCATCCCCAGTTGACGTAGTCAGGTGTACCTATGAGCCACCAAGTGCTGAAATGCCGTATGGTCATATCGACCAGCGTGAATCGCTGATAGCCGGAGGAGGAGCCGGTGAGATCGATGCGGGCGATCAGTGCCCACACTGGCGCCTTCATCACCATGTGGAGTCCCACTATCGTACAGAACAGTCCCCGACGAACCATGCGCATCCGTTTGCGAAGAGGCCAGAAGGCAAGCCCTATCAGACTCCCGGCAAGGGCCATCCACGACGTGCTGGAATACGACGCGACCACCATGGCCGTGGCCGCCGCAAGCCCCACGTACGCTATCATTCGCGACCCACGTTCCGTCCGTAGCCAGAGAAACACAGGAATCAAAGCACCGGCGAACGGGCCGGCTGTGAGACAACCCATCGTTCCCGATGCACGTATGTGCCCTTCTCGCACCGCCGGCGCAAGCGGAACCCCTGCAACCAGACCGAATACATTGATATGGGCTATCTGCTCGATGACCATGGGGATCCCCTGAATTACGCAAACCACGGCGATCACCCTGATTGCCTTCCGCATTGCCTGGCCGTCCGGAATGAGGAATCTCACCGCCAGGTACCCGCCGAAGGTGTCCACAAGAACTCCCAGGCCGGTGACAATTGCTTCCGGAAACTGGACCCAAAACATGACTACGGCCGAAACAGACCAGAGGATCGCCATCCGATCCATACCGTTGAATCCACCCGGGTACTTTTCACTCTTCCGGAAACTGGCCCTCCGCGCCAATACAGGCAAAATCAAGATGCGCAGCGGTGTTAAGTGAATGCCCCCCAACACCACTACTTGTCCAAGTGGGATGATGAAACAAGCCGCTAGAAAGGGCGTCAGTGCCTTGTGGCGAGGAAGGGCCAGGATCAGAACGACAGCAATCAGCAGGCAAAATGCGACCTGCGGGAGAATCGCCGATTCGGCCGCGCCGCCTCCAAATCTAAGGTTCGCAGGTGTCAAGGGTGTCTGAGTCGGGGAGTGGGAGCCTAGGGCTAAAGAAGATACTCTTCCTACCGGTCCACGAAGATCCAATGTCTATAATGCGGCTTCCAAAAGGGCTTACTAACGGGCCAGTCCACGCAGTTGCGAAAGCCGGGTATTGGCTTGGTGAAGATTGGCCTGCACACACGTCATCTTGGTTCACTGGCCAGCAAAGGCAACGTTGCGATCCACTGTGCAAAGCTGCGCGCCGATTCCATTTGTCGGATTTTAGTCTTGCCTTAGCATTCTCGCAGGATGCGGCATTTGAAGAGCACTGTGTCTCTCCAGTTCCGGGAAAAGTCGCTCCATTTGTAGCTGATGCGGAGTACATCACGGACGTCCAACTGTTTGGATTCATCCGGACGAAGTCGCTTGAATTCCAGCGTGCTGTCTTCAACTGGCGAGCCTGGCCGCTGGTCAATGCCCGGTTGCAGCGCAAACGACTGGCCCCGCATCCGGGCACGGAGTTGCCGTCAAAAGGGTTGGGACTTGTGGAGCCGCAGGTTGAGTCTGCGAGCTCGAATACTGATACGCCCCTACGTCCCACGCACCGCTCACAGGCCTTGCTACCGGCGCCTGTGCCGGGCACACCATCGTGTGCGTGGCCGCGTTGTAGGAGCAGGCGTTCGTCGTAGCGTATTTGCAGGCATTCGCCGCATCTGTAGCAATTGCTGGTTCCGATGTGTATCCGGCCAATGTCGTGCAATAGGATTGCAAGTTGTTCCCTGTACCTACGGTGCTAGCTCCGGAAGCCGTCGGAGAGCATGGCCTGGTTGAATCGTTCGCACAACTATCTATGAATGCCGTGCCTGGAGAACCTGTCGTGTAGCCCTGGGTGGAGGCCAACGCGTCGGACATGTTGACGATGGTGGAGCTTGGGGTGTTTCCGGGACCGCCAATGCATCCTCCCGCTCCGCTGCCATCATAGCCTCCAGCACCGATCATCTGCTCGTTCGCGATAATGAGATATTGTCCTTTGGTACCGTTGGGGCCCAAGTAACACGGCTGGTTAGTGTCCACAAGGGTATTATTGAACATATACTGCCGGCCAGTGTTTGGACAACCTCCGTAGGTTGGCGGACCCGCTATGTCCCAGCTTCCCTGTCCGGGTGTAGGGTTCAGATCATACATTAAATTGTTGAACCAATATTCAGGAATCGCCGTAGGACAAAGCCACAAATCGACCTGTCCGTTCAGCCCCATACCCGGGTCAAAGTGTCGCATGATATTGTTGTAAAAGACATTCGGGGTGTTTTGCGGCTGTCCTTGGGCATTTCCCGTAGCATCCATGTTGCATTCGAGAGCATTGCCATGAGTTGGAATGTATGGATTGTAAAAATACTCGAAGATATTATCGTGAATGTCGTGGCACCAGTTCGCCACCCCTTGAGTCGTGTGGCGGAAAATGCTATCTCGCATATGCTGAATAGACGGAAAGGTACCCCATGCGCATGTACCGGGATTAGAATCGGACCCATCCACAACCACATGGTCAAACGTCATCAGAGATCCGCCGGCAAATATCACGCATATCAAGGAACTGCCCGTTGCCGTCGCTGCAGTTACACTCCATCCATGCATATACAAATTTACATAATACGTCATCATGGGCGTATTCTGTGGCTGATCTAAGCCGTTGTTTGAGATATATGCACCCTGTGCCGTGGTTGCACAAAGGCCTGTAAATTCTAGACTATCCAAGATTTGATACGGAGACGCAGAAATGTTCAGTAGCGTATCACTCGATCCCGTCTGATAAGCGCAACTCGAAACAGTAGTTGAAGTGGTCGGGTTATCGCCACTTAAGACCGGCCTGGACCAAGAACCGCCTGAAAACCAAGAGGTATCCACGCCGATATAGAAACACCCAGTTTGGTTTCCCTCAAACTGACAGGTCGATCCTTGCCCATCCCATTGCGGAGTCCATGTCCCCCCCGTGTACGGACTTGCGCTGGAGTTGCCGAAATGCCAGGTATCTCCGCCGCGAAAAATCAAACCTATTCCAGCGGCACTCGACCCATAGGAACCGAGGGCGGCCTGCACCGTAGCGCATTGGCCTGAGCAATTCGGCATGCCCGGAGCGTGCAGCCAGGGCGTGCTCTCGGAGATTCCGTTGTTCGTGTCGGAACCATTAGCCGCAATGAAGAAGCAGTGGTTGCCAGTCACTGGCGCATTAGAAGGACAAGGCCCGCCCGTGGGGGCGGCGGCGAATGACGCAAGCGGCATCAGTAAGCCAAGGAGAATTAGTCCGAGTATTTTACCAGCGATGTGATTGGTTCGCGAAGCACGAACACCCTGAAAATCAGCAGTGCCGAGCAACGATGGGAGGATGGCGCCACCCTTTCTTAAGCCTAGATCTCTCTTCATTTCCGCCTTCTGCGCACCGTCGCCTTTTCGCGGGGCCGCGCACAACCATAGGCTAGCAAGGGCGCTGTGGAGAATCTACCATGACAAAGGTTATTATGTGAGCGATTCGCCTTGGCCGAAGAAAGTGAGAAAGGAGACTCACTTTTCAATGATTTTGGTGAATCTGAGGAATCGGCCCTTCGGGGGTGACTTGGAGGTCTAAAAGGGCCTCGAAATCTGTTCCTATCGGGCGGCTAAACGGTGAGAATCCCGCGTGTTGGTCGCTTTTGTGCGCGCCTGCCCGTCCGGGGTTTTCTCGTTCGTTGGAGGCGCATCTCCCTCGGACCACCACACGAAAGTACGCCCGAAGAGCGTCAGATTTCGAACCCAACCCAGGCGACGGAAAGATGTCATTCCAATAGAGGCCAACGATGCGTGATTCCACTCCGCCGCTTCGGCAAACGCACGCCCCGCCGCGCCGTCGGCCGCCACCCTTTGAAGGACATAAGTCATTAAGAACCAATCGATTGCCCGCCCACGATATTTCGGGAACACGTGGAAATCGAAAAACTGGACATCATCTTTCGACAACGGGAAGTAATACGGCGCAATGACTCGTCCCTGGAGGGTCCAACCATACCCCGCCAAACGATCGTCCACCTTGATCACCCAGAGCGAAGCCCCCGCATCGAATCGCTCCTTCATCCGGGCGAGCGCTAGTTTGGCGGTCCAAACGTCGAGGATCTGCTGGAGATCCTGCGGAGCGATCTCAGCGGAGTCCCTTTTACGCTCCAACTTCAGAGACTTCGGCAGGTCGGGTGGTGGCGAGGTCTGTGCCGCCAGGTCGCAGTAAAAGACCACTGCGCGATTGGCGAACAGCGCCCGCCTCGTGGCTTGAGTAAAACGGCGGATGGTCGCAGCGAAGCCGTGACGTTTGTAATAGCCTCCAAGGCGTGAAACGGAAGTGAAAATCGCCATAAACCCAGGCCTCCTAGGCCGCCCCTCCGGCTCGATTCGGCATTCCGCCGAAGATGAGTTCCCTCAGGCAGGCGCCACTCACCTGTTTTCCCACCTTGCTTCGTTCACTTCCCCGGATCACGGCAAATGTGTATCGCAGAACGTGATGAAACAGCATGATGCTTCGGATTCCCAACACCTTCAAAAACCCATGATGTTTCGTCCAATAATGGATTACCGACCGTTGTTGGGCGATAGCAAAGCGAACCGGATATGACGCGGTTATTTTTCCCCGGTCATGAATGGCCCTCGCGCCCGGATAGAAGACGACCTTCCATCCCGCTTTCCAACACCTGCGGCACCAATCGACATCGTCGCCATACATGAACAGGTCCTCATCCAACAGGCCCACCGCCTCAAAAGTTTCGCGGCGTATCGTCGAGAAACAACCCACCAGAACGTCGATCGCCAGAGTCCGGTCATGGGGGAAGAAGAACATGTGCTCGCCCGCGAAAAATCGGTTTCCTTTGAATACGCTTTCCAGGCCGCTCGCTGAACAAAAATTATTCCACAAACTCGGAAAACGCCGGCAGGTACTCTGCTGTGTCATGTCGGGGTTGAACACCCGCGGGCCCACGTTTCCCACATCGGGGTTCTGATCCAGGAAGTCCGCCAATGCATCTAAGCAGCCCGGAAAGACGATTACGTCCGGATTCACCAGCGCGATATAGCGTCCGCGGCATTGCCGGATCGCCAGGTTATTGCCCTTGGAAAAACCGAGATTCTCAGCGCTCCGGATGAGTTTGACGTGGGGAAACCGGGTCTGGATCATCTCCGACGTTCCGTCGATTGAAGCATTGTCAACTACCAGGATCTCCATCGTCCGTTTTGGCGGCGCTTCCGCCAAACTCTCCAGGCACAGTTCCAAATAGCGCTTCGCATTCCAACCAACAATCACCACCGAAATGTCCACGGCGATGGGAGGAAACCTGTCGAACACCTTCTTCTGATCCGCCCGTCGCTGCCCTGCTTGCATGGCTTCTATCGGCTCCTGCTTAACGTGTTAACGCTCCAAAAACTCCAACAGCAAGAATCCCTTGCAACAGATCCAGGCAATCCTCCGCCCGCCAAAGGCCACAGCGGGAGTTGGCTCGCCGACAACGACTGCACCTACGGCGCGTGCAGCCTGGAGCCTGGATTCCAGATCATCGGTCTCATAACAGACATGGTGCAATCCGACCCGCTTTTTCAGAAAATTGCTCACCGGCGAGGTGTCGCTCGCCGGTTCCACCAACTCGAAAACCGGATTCCGCGGATCCGCCGGGTAAAAGAAAGCCACCCGAACCCGCTGCAAGGGATCATGAATAATCTCGCCACTCCACCGCGCTGACATGGATGCGGCAAATTGCTCTGCAACGGTTGCGATGGATGCTACGGCAAAGCCCAAATGGTGAAGCGTAGAGTTCCCGCTCAACAAGGATGCTTCCCCTGCATCCGCTCGATCCTGCAATTCCACAGACCCGTCCAAAGGCCCTATGTCTTGTGCCATGACTTTTTTCCGGGCGACGTGATTCTCAACCGTTCGACTGCGCCGGTACGGCTTCCATCCGGCCGCGAAGAGTCCGCTGAAGGGCCATCCCGGCCCTGACGACCGTCGAAGATACAACGCTGGTGCAAGCCACCATGGGGCTCATTTGGACAACATCGGTTCCTGAGAATCCTCTCTTGAAGGAATACACGCCGGGATTGCGCTCAGGATCGATGCCACCCAAATCATAGAATTGGATGCCGTTCTCCTTGAGCCATCCCATCATCGTCCACTGCAGCAGATACGCGCCTTGCGACTTCAATCCCTCGTCGCTGGTAGCCCCGAGGAGATAGATCGCAGAATCGCCCATTGCCGACGTCACCAGCCCGGCTACCGGCACGCCCTTATCCTCGCAAATCAAGACTCGCATGCGGCTGCATTCCGGCAGATCCTCTTGAATCCGCCCAAACTCCTCAACATCCACCGTGGTTTCAAACGCCTTCCGCTTGCGCATTTCATTGTAAATGAAGCAAAAGGTGCGGTATTCTTCGCCCCCGCTTCCTGCAATTATCTTCAGATTGCCCTTCTCCGCGCGCGAAAGGTGATTGCGCCACTTCGCATCCAGTTTCTTGCGCAGCACGTCGACCCCAGGCGTCAGGTCCACAACGAAAGTCCGGTACAGGTTCTCCGGAGTCATCGATTCCGAGGAGAATCGGCTAAACGCCGTTTCCATCACCGCAGCCCGCGGCGATCCCACAAACGCGTTCGGCAGGATTCGCAGGAAAAGCTTTCGTTTCCGTACATACTCTTCCTCGATAGCCTGGGCCATGCGCGTGACGATCTCCGAATCGAGCGGTCTTCCGCGACGCTCGCACAACGGCCCCCACCGAAGATACGCCATGCCGAAGCTGAGCACCGTCGGGCGCACGACCCGGAGCTGCGCCATGGCCACAACCTCTCCACATTTCCTCAGCACCAGATGGCTCAGGTTCTTTCTTCCCCAGCGAATTTCGCCATACGACCACGTCTGATAAATGTTGGCATCGTTGAACAGATCCATCGCCTGGGACCACTCATCCCGCGTCGAACGGTCCACTTCAACCTGCCACTCAGGATTTGGCGTCACTCTTGACCTTTCTTCTGTCCGCATGATGCCGTCAGGCTAACGAAGCATGCGCTGCGACCGGGACCGCAACCGAGGTGCGGCGAATGTAGCGCGTTCGCTCCACATATGTCTCCGGCACATCGTATTGCCAGAGGTCCCGCCCGCCGGTACTCCCCTCGATGCGAGTGAAACCGAGGTCGGCATAATGTCCAGCGACCATGCTGTTCTTCTTGGAGGGAATATAAACGCCCACAATCCTGCGGATTCCTTCCGCCTGACACTGCTCGACCAAGGTGTCGAACATCGCCAATTCCATCTCGCGCTTCAGGACGCGGCAGCTCATGAGCCAAAGATCCACTTCAACCGCCGTCTCAATCACCCGCCCAATCAAGACCGTCACCAGGCCGTTGTCACCAAATCTGTCCGCTAGCCGGCCATACAGGGTGATGAATGAGGGGTCATTCGCCATACCCTCCACTTCCGCGCCCGTGTATCTCCGCGTGGTCAGATTAAATTGATTGGTCTTATTGATCAATTGCGTGATTCGATCGAGATAGACTGGAGCGAACGGACCGATTTCGGCAGTCATTTCAAGCGACGCAAGGAACTCGCCGTAGTTGCTAAAGGCGGCCTGGGAGGCCTCCCGCTGCGCGTTGGAACTATAGTAGGTGGTGCGGTCGATATCGTCCTGAACCACCTTTCCCAACTCGAAGTAACGCTCCTGGTCAAGGATTCCCGCGAAACAAGAAACGTCTGAACCTACATCGGGCACCGCCACTTCGGGCAACTCCGCCTCTACAAGTGCCCTCTCGGCGGGATTATCGTCGACAAAAACCAAGGAGTCGACTCCGATGTTGAGCTCCTCGGCAATCCGGCGGATATTCTCCGGCTTCGGATCCCAATTTGCCTTGAACGCGCTGAAGTCCTCAACCTTTAGCACGCTATCCGGGTGGGAAAAGCCCTCCAAGGCATTTTGGCGATCGTTCTTCGAACAGACCGCGAGAATGACGCCGCGCTGCTTCAGCGATTTTACGTATCGCTGGAAGTCCACAAAGGCTTCGCCGACCGGGTTGTCCCGGCCCAGAACTACGTTTTCCACGCCGTCATCGCCGATTACTCCGCCCCACAACGTATTATCTAAGTCGAGGACCAGGCACTTCTTGGACTTACCGTAAACGGACTTGACAATCGCAGCCACGCTCCGGCCTAAAGTTACAGTTGCGGTCGGGCTCAAGGCCATGTGAAACCGGTACCAATAAGCCGGCGTATGCCATGCTTTAAGGCCCGCCTGCGCCGAAAGGTACAAAATGTCATTAATCAGAAACCGGGAGTGGCTCCGGGCGTAGCTTGCGAACTCCGCATTTAACCTCAACAGGAAGTTCACCTTGCCAAACGCCTCGGTAGCTTCCAGGTTCCCGAGCGTCCGGAGCTGCGGGAGATCGAAGTTATTCTGGATGATGACCGCTCCGAGTCCGGCATGGATCCGTTCCCACATCGACTCAAATTGGGTCATCTCCCGGCGGACCCGTTCCTCCACCTGGGCCTGGGATTCCATCACCTCTGGAAATTCGGAGACGTTTTGCCAGGTCGTGTGGATAAAAACAAAATCGGGCTTAAAGTTCCACAGATCCGGGTTCTGGGACAGAACATCCTCGTAGTAACGGTTATACCCGGATTCGTAAAACTCCGGCCGGATTCCCTGCGCTAACAGAAATAGCTCCAAAGCGTTCTTGACTTCCACGGTTGTGGAACCGCCGAGAATTGCAACCCGAGTTTGGATCAGGTTCGTTTGCTTGAGTAGCTCGTTTCTCAGCGTCTGGCGCTTTCGCAATATGTCCGCGTCCGCCAAGGGTAGCCGAACCGCCTTCGAAGCTTCCCCCGCCGAGATGTTGGTCTCTGATGCCACTCGCAACCTTCCGTGAGAGCTGTCGGTCAGTTTCAACTGGCGTGCTTTCGAACCGGGTCCGCGTCCACCTTGGCCAATCGTAACAGGTCAGCGACTGTGGAGCAGTCCACCACTTGGTGAAGAGAGATGCTGACGCCGGAATTGGCTTCCGCCATCACAATAAAACTGATGAGTGCGGTAGAGTCCCAGTTTTCCAACTCATCGAGTCTTTCGGAGCCGCGAATTGTCCCGGCACTCAAGCCGAGAAGTTCGTCCATCTGTAGAAGTAGATCGTTGCGGGTCACTGTTGGTACCCCAATAATGATTTTCCAATAGTCAGAGCTAATTCCCGCCTTGAAATAGTAGGTTGCGCATTGCTCTCAGACGAGGCAATACCTCAAGCTCGCCAAATAACTCTGCATTATTATTCGCCCGGGCGCTTACCCTGTCGAACCGGAAGGTGTTGCGGTCGGAATTAGCCACACTTTCGCTGAGGAAGACAGCCTGGTGTCCGGTATCGCCAAGGTGCTTCGCCAGCTCATCGGTAAGATCGGCTCTGGAGCCATACGGCAGACTGAAAGAACGCACTTTGCTGCCGGAAACCGATTCCAATTCAGCCTTATTTCGGTCGATCTCATCGCGCAAAACCGGACCCGACAAACATCGGCAATGGACGTGTGTGTAGGTGTGATTACCAATCTCAAAATCGGAAGCCACGAGCGTTTGGAGCTGCTGGCTCGTCAGGTACAAGCCTGCCTCCGCCCAATCGCGCTCTCGCTGTGGTAGCAAATTCAATAGGGCTTCTTGAAAGGCCTGTCTTCTTTCCAGCGAGATGTTGGGCAGGAAACTGGAGAAGATTTCAGCCATGGATTGAAGTTGCGCCTGCTGGCTTCCCATGATCGCGTGAATTAAGCGGTTCATCTCAGACATACCCACGGCGTTGGTTACAGAACAAACAAGATTATCTAAAGCCAACTGCCTGTTGTCAAGGCAGGATGCGTTCACGAAAAACGCCGCAGGTACTCCGTACTTTCGGCACAATGGCGCGGCAACTTCGGCAACCGATGCGTAGGTATCGTCGAAGGTCACCAAGACCGGCCGGGGTGGAAGATGCTTCCCATACAAGACGTCGCCCAGACGGACGGGGGTGTAATGCTTGGTCAGAAACTGTAGCGCAGCCTCAAACTCGCTGCGTCTGGTTGTAACGTTCAGCCCTCTTGTAAACGGCGATTCCACATCGGAAATGTCATGAAAGAGCACGCAACGCAGAGAATAGCTGGGCCCGAGAGCGCGGGCAATCCCGAAACTGCCAGGCAAACGCCAGAGTGTTCCCGCGATATGCAGCGCGGCGCGCCGTCCTCCCCGCTGGGTCTCAGTGCGTACGGCGCTTGCTGCTCCCATGGCTGCCTCAGTCATGCAAAGGGCTCATACCTTAATAGCTTCAGGCGCCGGCTGCTTCTGCTCCAGGAAGTTCCTGTGCCACAACTCCAGCGTCAACAAGGAGAAGACTTCCTTAGGATATCGTCCCGTAACTTCGTTTTGGGTCAACAACTTCTCGACAGCAGACGTGGTGAAATAGCCACGGTTCGTGGTAGTCCGATCGAATAATACTTCGTGGGCCCAATTGCGCAGATCCTTCCGCAGCCAAGACTCGTAAGGGACTGGAAAGCCCACCTTGCGCCGATCCAGGATCGGTTTGGGAATCCGGCTTCTGAGAGCTTTCTTGGCAAGGTACTTGGTGGTAAAGCCGTGAACTTTGAAATTTGTGGGTAAGCTGGCGGCAAACTCCAGCACTTTGTGATCCAGCAGCGGCACGCGCAGCTCCAGCGAATTCGCCATGGTCATCTTGTCGGCTTTTACAAGCAGGTCATCGGGCAGCCAGCTCTTGGTATCGATGTACAACATGGCGTTGAGCGGATTCATGCCCCGAGTCTGGGCTTGAAAACGGCGCATCGGTTGGAGCGTCTGCTCGCGATCGACCGATGTAGCAAAATCCGACGAATACGCCGCGCCGAGACCGTTTCCTGAGTAGCGAAACGGATTTGACGTGCGGCTGTAGTAATACTCCGGAAACCGGGATTTCACCAGCGGCGCGTACTTCGTCAGTAAGGGGGAATGCATCCACGCGTTGGCGGCGGTCAGTCCTTTGGCAGCCACACCATTGAGGCCCGGCAGAAGCCCCTTCAAGCGCTCCAGCCAGAGCAGATTCCGGTAGTTGCTGTAGCCTGCAAAAGCCTCGTCTCCGCCCTCTCCGGACAGAAGCACCTTCACATACTGCTTGGCCAGTTTGGAGACGTAATACATCGCTACGGCAGGCGGCTCACACACCGGCTCTTCCATATGCCACACGTATCGCGGCAGGAACTCCAGGAAGTCGGCTGACGTAATGGTCATGTCGTGATGCTGACTGCCGAAGGTCTCCGCCGCCAGGCGCGCGTATGGTCTCTCGTCGGCTACGCCCTGATCCGCAAAGCCGACGGTGTAACTGCTGATTTCCTTATCTGTCCGCTCCGCGGCGAAGCTGAGCACCGCCGTAGAGTCCACTCCGCCACTGAGGAGCACACCGACCGGAACGTCCGCGATCATGTGCAGTTCCACAGTTTCCGCCAGCAGTTCCCGCAACTCCTCCTCAGCCTGCTTGAGGCTCAGACGACGTGCACGCTTGGGAAACTGCAGGTCCCAGTATTGCCCGATCTCCGTTTTGCCGTCCCGGACGAGGAGATAGCATCCCGGAGAGAGCTTCTGGATCCCCTTCAGCAACGTTTCCTCGCCAGGCAGGTACAGGAAGGTCAGGAACCGGTCGATGATCTCGGGAGAAACCTCGCGGGGGACGGAAGGGTCCGCCAGGATGGCCTTGATCTCGGATCCGAAAACCAGCGATTTGCCTGTCTGACAGTAGTAAAGAGGCTTTATGCCGACGCGGTCCCTGGCCAGGAATAAGGTCTTTTTTCTTTCGTCCCAAATAGCGAAGGCAAACATCCCGCGCAGCTTTTCCAGGCACCGCGGTCCCAGTTCCTCGTACAGATGAACGATCACTTCCGTGTCGCTATGGGTTCGGAAGACATGGCCTTTGGTCAACAGCCAGGTGCGCAATTCTTTGAAGTTGTAAATCTCCCCGTTGAATACGATCCAGACTGTGCCGTCCTCATTGGAGAGCGGCTGATGGCCGCTCTTCAGGTCGATGATCGACAGCCGCCTGTGACCCAGCGCAACCTGGGTTCCGAGGTAGATGCCCTCGTCGTCAGGGCCGCGATGCCGGATCGCGTCCAGCATCCCGCGAAGCAACCGCGCGTCTGGCTCCGGGCCTAACTCGAAGTTTAATTTTCCGCAAATCCCGCACATACTGAACCGCCCGACTTTACATTCGTCAAATTATTTCCAAATCGTCTCAAGCCCGCACAGCCGCCGCAATTGCTGCCGTTGCAGATAACCGATCAGCCGTTTATCCTCTACGCGCCGGTTGCCGGTAAATCGCCCCTTGATGAATCCCCAGCACATGGCCACCGAACCGAGAACGACCGGCTTCTGTTTCAGCCGCGAGACGCAACTAGCGGCGACAAATAACGGATGGTATCCAACAACGTAGCACGCCACGCCATGCTTCATTCTGTCCCTCAACAACCCTTCCGCTTGTCCCGTAAGGCGGTGGTGAAGCAACTGCAGATCGGGGAAGCTGTAACTCTTCCAACCCAGCATATTCGCCTTGACTTCGTCGAGCGTGTCCCATCCCGGTGCCTGGCGCAGCCCGCCAATCGCCTCCCAGCATTCCCGCCGATAGATTTTGGTCGCTCCCCGGACATGGAACCTGGGATTCGACTCGAGACTCAGGCGCCCCTCAATCTCGTGGTAAATCTCCCCCCCGCCAATTCCTAACCGTGGTTCCCGCTCAAAGTGCTCAAAGCACTTCTCAAAGTAATCCGCACTGAAACTCAGATCGCCGTCGAGCTTGACGACGAACGACCAGTCGCTGAGAGACACGGCGCGGTAACCGTCGTTAAACGCCTCGATTACGCCGCCTCCCGATTTTCGAAAGCCCCGATTCTCCCGGTGAATGACCCGCACCCAGGGCAGTTTATCGGCGCATCGATCCAGGATGGCCGCGGTACCATCGGTAGAGCCGTCGTTGACAATCACCCACTGCGCCGGCCGGATCGTCTGCCCGGAAACGGCCTTGATGGTAGCTTCGATGTGCTCTTCCTCATCGCGTACCGGAGTGATGACAACGTACTGAACTTGCGCCATGATCTATGTCCTACCAACCGCGCCCGCGTTACTCATCGCCCTGCCGCACTGCTCGCCATGGCGGCAGTACTCGCCATATCGTGAATCTCGATCCCGCTTTCCAGGGCGCGGAAGCATTGGATGTTGGAGTACGCTGGATTGTCCCAACCTTCGTACTTGTCCATGTTGTCGATCAGATTTCCGACGATCGATTTCACGTTGCCGGTTGGGTGGAAACTCAACACGTTTTGCGCCTTCTCAGTCGTCACCTTGTAGTTTCTGAAGTCCTGCAGGTGCTTGATGCACAGGTTAATGTGAATGGACAGGCGCTCTTCGATGGCTGACTTTACCGAGTCGCCCACCTCACCGACGGTGTAATTGCCGGAAGCGATGTTGAAAATGCCCGAAATTCCATAACTGGCTTCGATCGAGCGGATGTACGCGGTCACGGCATCCTCGATACTCAGAATCGGCCGCCAGATCGAGGGGTTGTTGATGGTGATCGTGCGGCTCTTCATGGCGTTCTTGAACATCGTATTGATGATCAGATCGAAGCGCATGCGCGGGCTGTATCCCGAGACCGTCCCTTTGCGGAGAGCGATGACTGAGAAATCCTTGTCAATTAGCTGCGTGGCAGCCTGTTCCCCTTGCAGTTTGGAAATGCCGTAGGGATACATCGACCCAACCTGCCGGGTTTCGTCGTAGAGCTCGTTTACCGTATACCCATAGACCGAGCACGAGGAGGCATAGATGAATCGCTTGACCTTGGCTATTTTCGCGATATAGGAGAGGTAAGCCGGCGCCGCCGCGTTGAAGATGAAGTTCTTGTTGGGCGAGTACTCGGCCATCGGATCGTTGGACAGCCCGGCTAGAAAGATGACCTGGTCATAAGACCTTAAGTCGTCTGCGACAAGCTGGAAAATGTCCTTGCTGAGAATGCCGACGTTCGTTGGAAGGTGGTTGCCAAACCAGAACAGGTCGGCGACGTCCACCTCATAGCCGCGATCAAGCAATTTCGGTATGAGAACCGAACCTATGTAACCGGCACCTCCGGCAATGAGAAGCTTCATGGTTTATCCCTCAGAACAAGATATGTGAGTTTGTAAGAACGGCGAATCGGCGTGTCCTACGAAGGCGCCTATGCCGAATACTGGAACTGCTCCGAAAGCGGAGACGCCAGCCACTGCTCCAGGGTCTGCGCTTTGGCGTCTTTTGGGGAGAGAATCGGGCTCTCAAACGGCCACTTTATGCCGATAGCAGGGTCGTTCCATAGGATGCCGGATTCTGCCTTGTTGTTGTAAATTCCCGTGCACTTATACTGGACCTCGGCGGATTCGGAGAGCACACAAAAGCCGCGGGCGAATCCTGCGGGCGCCCAGACCTGTTTCTTGTCCTCCGCCGAGACTTCAGCCCCGAACCACTGGCCGAGAGTGGGTGAGCCTTTGCGGATATCCACCGCTGCCAGAAAGGCCTTGCCGGCGGTTACACGCATCAGTTTACCCATGGGAGGTTCCCATTGGAAGTGCAAGCCCCGCACCGTGCCGCGGGCTGACTTCGAATGATTGTCCTGTACAAATTCGCTGGGCAGTCCCAACTCTTTAAACTGGTCGGCCCGATAGACCTCCATGAAGAAACCGCGCTCGTCCTCAAAAACCTCCGGCGCTACTATCGCGATTCCGTTCAGGTGTCTCGATTCAATTCGCAATTGCATAGTTCGTAATCACTAGGCCCGGCCGGCTGCAGCGCGCCCCGCGATGTAGCACTGGAGGGCTTCGCGCCAATGCGGTAAGTCCGGGAACCCCGCATCGCGCAGGCGCTGGTTGTCGAGCACCGAATAGTTTGGACGCTTCGCCCGTGTGGGAAAGGCCGCCGAGGTTACGGCGGTCAGATCCGGCCGAAGGCCGGCATATTCAAAAATGGCCTGCGTGAATTCGTGCCAACTGCACTGGCCGGCATTAGTCAGGTGGTACAAGCCATAGCGATCAGTCCCAGCCAGCAGGCGAACCGCGCGTGCCACGTCCGCGGTGCTGGTCGGCGTAAGCACCTGGTCGTTCACCACCCGGATAGGCTTACCCTGGCGCGCCAGCCCGATCATCATCTCGACAAAATTCGTGCCCTTCTCCCGGCTGCCGGCATAGCCGTATAGCCCGCTGACGCGAAAGATAAAGTGCTTTGGCCAGATGGACTGCAGGAGGAACTCACCCGAGAGTTTGGAGACGCCGTAGACGCACTTGGGACAGGGCAGGTCCGTTTCCCGGTATGGAGTGCTCGCAGGACCGTCAAAGACGTAATCCGTGCTGAAGTGCACCAGAACAGCACCAACCCGGGCCGCCGCCAAGGCCAGATTGCGAACCCCGAAGACGTTCACCGCGAAAGCGCGATCGGCGGAGTCCTCGCAATCATCCACCCGGTGGAACGCAGAGCAATTCAAAATCAGATCCGGCCGCACTTCTGAAACTACCCGATCCACCTGCCCAGCCGCCTCGACAGACATTTGTTCCTGGGTGCTCAGGACCAAATCCTCTGCCCCAAAAGCCCTGCGTAGATCGCTCCCCAGTTGGCCGCGATGCCCGATCAAAAGGACTTTCATTTACTCGTGGCTCCGAGGTTGCGACATGAGGATGTCCAGGATGCGGACCGCGGCGTTTCCATCCCATTTCACCGGAGCCTCATTGGTGAAGGTCCTGTGCAACTGGCTTTTGGCGGCCTTCCGGATATCTTCTCTCCGCACGCCAGCCAGCACGTTGGTCCCGCTCGTCACGGTCACGGGCCGTTCCGTGTTCTCTCTCACCGTGATACATGGGACACCCAGGCAGGTCGTCTCTTCCTGGATCCCCCCCGAATCGGTCACGACTACTCGCGCCCGCTTCATCAGGCACAGAAAATCTAAATACCCCAGAGGATCGATCATCCGAATCTGACCGGTTGGAATCGCCGCATCCGATCCGTTGTCTGGCAGGAAATACCGATTGAGACCGAATTCCTTGATGCGGTTCCGGGTGCGGGGATGCACCGGAAAGACCACGGCGTACTCCCGGGCGACTTCATCGAGGCCCTCCAGAATATCCAGAAATGCATCGCGATCATCCACGTTTGCCGGGCGGTGCAGCGTCAATAAAGCGTAAGGTGCTACCGGCCGGCCCGACCCGTTGTGGGCCACGCCGTTGCGAAGGCCGAGATCGTCGAGAATCGCGGATGTATCCGCCTTCTCCTTATACGCCAGGAGCGTGTCGATCATGGTGTTGCCCACGAAATGGACCTTCTCGGCCGGAACACCTTCGCGGGCAAGATTGACTAAGCCGCTCTCTTCGGTGACAAAGAGCAGATCGGACAGTTGATCGGTCAGGATCCGGTTCAGTTCCTCCGGCATAGTCCGGTCGAAAGACCTTAACCCGGCTTCGACGTGAGCGATCAGGGGGCGCGTTCCGTCCGGACCAAAGGAAATCTTCGCAGCAACCAGCGCACACGCCACGGTCGAGTTCACATCGCCGACGACTACCAGGACGTCCGGCTGGTGCTCCAGTAATACCGCCTCGAACTTAGCCATGATATCGGCCGTTTGCGAGGCGTGTGATCCCGAACCAACACCTAGATGGACGTCGGGCGCCGGAAGATTCAGGTCCGCAAAAAAGGAATCGGACATGAGGCGGTCGTAGTGTTGACCCGTGTGGACCAGAATGTGGCGAATTGCCCCGGGATCGCCCTCCGTGGTCCGCCGGCGAATCGCGGTGATAATGGGGGCGATCTTCATGAAGTTCGGCCGCGCCCCAACCACACTCATAATCTTCATATTTCGACGGCGTCCCAAGTCCCTGTTATTCCCAACCCGCAAATGCGTAGAGCAGCCATCCCAAATGGTACGGACGGCATTCGTATAATACGCGTAAGTCGCCCGTGGATTGCCTGCTCATCCCCAGGAGATCCGACACTTCACGTGTGCGTCTCCCGACTCCCTGGCCATAGATGCTTCTCCAGATCATCAGAGAGGACTCATCCCGCATGTCGCAACCGAGTTCGTTGTTCCCATAAATCCAGGAAAGGCCCTTATAGATCGCCCCTCGGTAATCTCGCCCGGTCGCTTCTCCCACTGCCCACAGAGCCATGGGGGCCATTCCATCCTGGTGCACCGAGTACACCGGGTACCGCTGGAAGGTCTTGCCCGAGCCTGCGTTGTAGTGCCACCACCACTGGCCGAGCGG
>Ga0209517_10003651_pt1 | contig 20699 bp, 13 predicted proteins | sample PeaSoiMetSII2010_FD_187695 | JGI IMG/M metagenome (GOLD analysis project Ga0209517, IMG submission 187695) | Peat soil microbial communities from Weissenstadt, Germany - SII-2010 (SPAdes) (version 2) | ecosystem: Environmental > Terrestrial > Soil > Wetlands > Peat | place: Germany...
CCTGTAAGTGTTCGGCCTCTTGATTGCGTTCCATAGTTTCGCCGAGACGGGCAGCCGTGAGCTTTTTGGTCGCGACGTCCAATTCATCGGCAGTCGATTTTCGCTGCATCACAATCGCGTAAATGTTCTTGTCGTCGGGCGTTTTCGGATTATCGACTCGTGTGATTTGCTGCTCAAGCGCGGCGATTCTCTTTTTCAGAGACTTAACGACGGGGTGGGCGTCGGAATACACAGCCGTGGCCTGAGTCAGGCTTTCTCTGAGCTTGGTCAGGTCGGTAATTTGTAATTTGTGCTCTTCGGAATCTTCGGCGGCCCCCTTGGTAGGATCGGCCGCGTCTTTTCTAATCTGAGCAATCTGCGCGTCGATTGAGTCAATTTTATCTTGCAGCCGTTTTACTTCTTGGGAAAGGAATTGCGTTGTATCCGATGCGCGGGCGGTCCGCGCTTTAACGTCTTCGCTGAGAATTGAAGTGAGGAATTCATTGGCCACGCGCATGGCCGATTCCGGATTCTCATAGTCGAAACTCACCGTGAAGGCGATAGCCGAATTTTTTATGTTGTTTGGCCGCACAAGCGGCGCTGGCTTGCCGTCTTTCGTTGGAGCTATCAGCGCATCAATATCCAAAAGCTGAATTTCGGCGCGGTCGCGCATGAGGTCGAGGAGTTCGGTTCCAGACATCCACTGCCGTTGGGAGGGAAAAAGTCCGAACTTGTTCATGATCGGAACGAGATTGTCTCTGCTCATGAGGCGCTGCTGAATAACCTGGATGCGTTCGGTTGCGGCAGCGGTAACCGTGGGCTCTACAAGACCACTAGGAATTTGAGACGATTCCACCAGAATTTTGCCTTCGGCGTGATAGATCGGCCGTTGGATGGCGACAATGAGGGCGCCGATGATGAGCAGCAAAACGAAGGGGATCGCGAAGTAAAACATCCGGCGTCTGAAGATTGAAATGAAATGCGCCAGATCGAGACCCTGCTCCTGGTCCTCATAAAAACTCGGTTGGGTCGGACTAAGGGTCTGGAGCATGGTCATTTCCGCGGAAGATCGCCCGTCTTTGCCACAATTATAGAGGTTTTTTCCATAGACAGATCGAAAACTCGAATTTCATCATTAATGTGACGCCCCCACATCTGCCAATGCGTTAGGCGGCCCGCCCCAAGAGGTTTCACCGTTTTGAGGCAAGCAGCTATTTTTGAAGCTGGATGTGATCTACATCACATTCCCGGGCTGGCGGTTACGTTAACTGACCCAGTCAAAGGCCGGACGTGCTTCGTATAGGTGGGGTCGACCACAACGCCTTTAAACCCCCAAAGTCATTACCGTTTTCGCCAAGCAAGGACATGCCCCGGCGCTCGCCAAGTGCCATAAACCTCGTTAAAGCTCTTCTCTGGCTTTCTTGTGACAGAATGTTAGATAAGTCGCGCATTTGGAGCGTGGTTTTGCTGCAGCTAGCGTGCACTCTCGTCGAGGTCCCTGATGTATGAAGCGTATTATGGGCTCCGGGAGAAGCCATTTTCCATCCTGCCGGACCCCGACTTAATCTACTGGGGCCAAAATCATCGCTTGGCGCTTGCCATGCTGCAATTTGGCGTCATGAACAATGCCGGATTCACTGTCATCACCGGCGAAATCGGCTCCGGAAAAACGACGCTACTGCGCTACCTTTTACGGCAGCTCGATCCCCAGATTATCGTCGGGTTGATGTCAAGCACGCCGCAAGGCCACGCCGGCCTTTTGCAATGGGTCATGATGTCGCTCAATCAGCCCTTTGAAGATTCCTATCCGAAATTGTTCAACCAGTTCCAGCAGTTTCTCCATGCCCAGTTTGCAAAAGGGCGACGCACCATCCTGATCGCCGACGAGGCGCAAAATCTGGGTCTGCAAGAGCTCGAAGAACTTCGAATGCTGTCGAACATCAACGCCGACAAGAACCAGTTTCTGCAAATTGTCCTTGTCGGCCAACCGCAGCTTAAGGACCTGCTGCGCACACCGCAGCTGGTTCAGTTTGCGCAACGGATCTCGTCGGATTTTCATCTCAAGCCACTTTTGGCAGATGACGTCGCGGCTTACATCAATTTTCGCCTTCAGGCGGTTGGATGTGAGTACGAGCTATTTTGTGAAGATGCCTGCCGCATGATTGCACAAGCGAGCCGAGGCGTGCCGCGGACGATCAATATTCTTTGTGATACCGCGTTGGTGTACGGTTTCGCCACCGGCAAAAAAGAGATCACGCCAGAATTAGTGTCTCTGGTTATTCGAGACAAGCAGCAATTCGGCATTTTCCCCGCGGCAGCGGCAGCGGTGACATGAGATTATAACTACGGATCATTGGCTGGCGGTTTTCTTGAGTTCAGCCTTGATAATATCTGCCAATTCATTGCTCGGGTTCTTGGTCAGCGCTGCCGTGAATTCGTCAGCAGCCTTACCAGTCTGACCCGCCGCCATATAGCTCATGCCGAGATGGTAGCGCACCACGGCGAGATCTGGTAGCGCCGCAGCAGCCTCTTCAAGAAGCGGCACGGCAGACTTGAAATCACCCAACCGATAATCGATCCAGCCAATTGTATCTTTGAACTGCGGCACAGGAGTTTTTCGCAAACTTTCAGCGAGCTTCCGCGCTTGCTCAAGGCTTGCTTTGTCGGTCCGGTGGTCCGCCAGCATGCTCGCAAGGTTGTTGGCGGCGATCAGTGAGCCAGGTTGCTGGCCTAACACGTACTCATACGCAGAGATTGCACCCTCATAGTTTTTGTTCAGCTCCATGAGACCAGCCAGCGACATATGGAGAACTACATTGTCCGGTTGCTGTTTCAGGCCAGCTTGAATGGTCGTCAGGGCAGCATCCGTGTTCTTCTGATTGACGTAGAGATCGGCTAGCGCACGATAGCCGATAATATTTTTCGGCTGCTTCTCAATGGCAGAGTTGAAACTTTTAATCGCCTGATCCGGCGCATTTGTTGCGATCTGGACTGAACCTAAAAGCACGAAAGCCTCAGCATTTTCCGGATGCGTCTTTAATTCGGATTGCAGGAATGAAATCGCTTTATCCGGCTGGTTTGCTTGCAAGTATGAACGCACCAGAGCAACCATCGGCTGGACTGCTGAGGGGGCCTCAGTCACAGCACTCTGAAACGCTGCAATGCTCTGATCATATTTCTTCTCGCCGCTGAAAGCCGCGCCAAGAATCTGATCGGCTATGCCGTTATTGCCACCGATGCGCTTGATGGTGTCGCCAACTTCCTGCGCGCCCGCATAATCCTGGCGAGCGAGCCTGACTTCCGCCATGGTCGATAGGATCGAGATATTATTCGGCTGGCGGCTGGCGAGATCGCTGAGAACATCCTCCGCACGCTGCAGATTTCCGTGACGACGCAAAAAAGCAACATAGCTGAGTGCGGCATTGGTATCGAAGTTCGACGCGCGCATCGCATCGGCATATTGCTTTTCTGCGAGTTCCGTCGAGCCGCTGCGTTCATAGGCCGAAGCCAACAGCAACATGAGCTCCGTCGAGCGCGGCTGGTCATTGAGCGCTGTACGAAGGTCGTTTGTGGCTGACTCGAGCTGGTTGCGATCCATTTCAATGATCGCACGAAGCTTTAATGCACTGGTATTACGGCTGTCGCTGTGAAGAACGTCAGTGATGACGGCTTCGGCGGCGCCGATCTTCTTTCGACCCAGATTGAATTCGGCTAACTTGATTTTTGCCGCCAGCGCATGGTCAGCGGAATCGGTCTTGCCGGCGAGGGTTTCGAGCAATTTAAAGCTGTCGTCATCATGGCCCTGACTGTAGTCGAATTCTGCCAACGCCATTTGATAGGTAAATACGTCGCCACCAGCATTGATGTGATTGACAAGTTCGTCACGTGCCGCAGTCGGCCCTTTGGTTGCATACAAGAACCGCACGAGGTCGAGGACCGCTGTGGGGTTCTTCGGGTCTGCTGCGACAATTGCACGCAGCTGGCTTTCCGCATCGTCCAACCGATGCTGGTCGATATAAAACTTGACGAGTTGCTTGCGGAATGCGGGCTCCTGCGGATAGAGGCTAACGAGCTTTTGCAATTGCGCTTCTATCTTCGGCAGGTCCTTTAATTGTTCGAATATTCTGATCTTGAAGAGCTGGACGCCAAGATTCTTCTCGGTTGCGTCGGGATTGGCGTCGAGGATCTGCAACGCGCCTTGTGCATCATTTTTTTGCAGGCGATCCGCGGCGAGGATCATCATCGCGTCGACGTTTGCTGGATCAATTTTGATCGCCGCCTGTGCGTCGCTCAGCGCATTGCCGACATCTTTGAGTTTGTAGGATATCGCCGCCCTAAGCGCGAGGACGTTCGCGTTGTCTGGAGCATCGATCTCGTTGATAAGTTTCTGCGCCTGGGCCGTCGCGTTGCCGTACAGCATCAAGCGGGCAAGTTTTAGCTTCGCGTCAACATCCTTGGGGTCGAGTTCCACAATCCTTCGCAGCGTTGCCACCAGCTCAGACCAATTGTGATCAGCCTCGTCGATTTTCGCGAGGCTGCGGTACGCCGGGAGAAAGTCGTTTTTGAGTCTAATGGCGTTCTTGAACTCGAGTGCCGCGCCTTGTGAATTGTTTTCGGCAAGGAGCTTTTCTCCGTGCTCGTAATAACTCTGGGCCTGTTCCGCCTTGGAACTGCAGGCGGAAACCGCAATGGCCAGCAAAAACAGGAGTGCGAAGCGGCTACGCGAAGACTGATTGATGATTGGGAACATAGCGGTCCTAGGATTGCTGGCGCTGTGGCTGGGAAGACATTGAATGCGACGGAGCGGCATTATTAGCCGGCAAAAACTGCGCTAGCTGTGGTACCGCGTCGCGCATGAAGCTTTGCAGACGCTGATCCGCATCCTGCTCGGTTTCGCCAGGCAACACCTGTGTCGTAAGCCGCACCATGGCCCCGTCGGTTCGGTTCATCATGATGGCATCGTTTAACAGATAGAATTTCGCGAACCATTCATTTGCGATTTTCCTGCCGCGTTCGTCAAACCAATAATAGACCAGTTGTTTGACGTCGCCTTTTTGAATGATGACGCGGTTAAGAGGCTGCGCTTGGCCAAGAGTGACGTAGTTAATCTGCTTGATATCGGTAATCGCCCAGCCCCCGCCCGGGATGCAAACGATCGGCGAATGGGGTGACTCGCCTTTGCGCTGGGAGGCGTAATAGGCGACGTAGAGATTTACCATCTTGCCGTCGGGTCGATTGTAGTCCGACAAAAGGTAATCGTCGAATCCCAATGCTTTCTCGGTCGCCAAGTCGAGTTGGCCGGTGTGGCCTTGCCATTGACCAAGGTGCTGCGGAAATTCGACGAAACGGGTCCGGTCCTGGATGGGTTCTGTGCGGCCAGACACGGTATAAACAGCTACTCCGCCAGCGCAGAGCAGGACCAGACTGGCCAAAAGCGGGCTCACGCTGGTTGGTTGAGGTTTGGATGCCGCGGCTACTTTCGATGCAATCCGCGGGAAATAGAAGACGTCGAAGAAGCGTTTGCCTGACAACAAAGCCAGCAGATACATTTCGCCTGCCAGGATCACGGAACAGGCGAGGAAGATGACCCACCCTTCGAAGAAGTGGAGCACCCCTTCGGCCATTTGATTGCCCCAGCGATTGACCAGGATGCCGACCAAGCCAATGCGAAAGCCGTTCATCGCGATGGCAATCGGAATGCTGGACAGAAAAACCACCACGCGCTGCCAAATTGGCGCATGAAAAAGATAAGCCGCCAGAAAGCTGAGGCTCAGTAGCGGATAAAGATATCGCAATCCGCTGCAGGCTTCGACGACCTGCAATTTGTAGGTTCCCATGTCGATGATATTGCCATCGAGGTAAACCGGAATATCAAACAACCTGATGAAGAAAACGCCTAGTTCAGAGGAAATAAGCTGCAGTCGCAGGGTGAGAATGGCGTCGATAAAGTAAGGAAGTGGAATGGCGAAAAGCAGGAACACGATAGGGACGAACGTTACTTTAAGCAAAGGGTAGCCGCCGAGTGCCAGGACAATACCGATCAGCGCGACAACAAAACTGACCTGGGAGAGAAGAAAGACTGCGCTCAATTCGCCGATGATATTCATCACCAGCGCGAGCACAATCAGAACAACGCCAAGCCAGGTTGGCTTGCCGAAATTCGATAGCATTGCTTCGCGACGCGTCCAGAGCAACCAGGCCGTTATAAAGGGAATGAGGAATCCGTGACTGTATTCTTCCTGCGAATTCCAGCGATGGACCAGTTCCGCTAAGGCCCCGCTGAAGACCAGAATCGCTCCAAGTATTGCTGCCGACACCAGCAGAACGATGCTGATTCCACGAGTTTGCGCCACTGCCATAGGTCGAAACAACATCACGCAACCTCACTGCAGGAAATAAGATATTCAAGACCGTTCAAACGAAATGCTCTTTCCAGTTGGCGAGAGAGGCCCACCAATTTTAGGCCCAGGCCCTGGCATTTGAGCTGCTTCCTTAGCATGAGAAGAAGTCCCAGAAAACGCGCATCGACGGCGCGAACTTGAGAAAAGTCGACCACGATCTGCTTCTTCGTTATCACCGCGCTCCGGAAACAGGTAATAGCCGTTCCGACCTGACTGGCAATGGCAAAACCTGAAAAAGTTAACGTGACCGCGTCTGAACCGTGGACCACCTCGATGACCAGATTATGTCCGTTACGTTCGCCTCTTCGCCGCAATAATCGCCCCCAGATGGCGAGCGGCAGGACCCGGGTCAGCATCAGGCGGAGGAACACGCCGCCGTCATGCCAATAGCGTCGCCAAAGGTGCGGCTCTTCTTTGATGCGCCACAACCATTCGAGACCTAATTTCTGCAGGATATAAGGCGCGCGTTTGACCGCTCCCGCCTGGAAATTGATGGTCGCTCCGAGGTGAGCGCGGACCGGGATCTGAAGCCGATAGTGGTTTCGCTTCAACCACAATTGACCCTTCGTGGCCCCCAATGCAGCGACCAAAAAGTCTGCGTTGCTCGAATTGATCTTGTCGATATATTTGTCCTCGCTCAATTCGTCGATGGTACCAAATCCTGGACAGATCCAACCGGCGCAATATAGCGTGGCCGGTTTTATATTTAGCGCCTTGGCGGCCGCGGCGGCCACGCTTTCTGTGGCCCCGAAGAGAAATACCTTCAGCGGCCGCTCGGAGCGGGCACGAGCCTTGAGGGCTTCAAAAATATCGGAGCCTGCAATCCTGTGTTTGATCGGAATACCCATGAGCCGAGCGATCCACACGATCGGCATGCCGTCCGTCGGACAAAGATCGCTTAGGAGAAGTGACTCTCTAAATTCTGAATCCTGTTGGCTGTTTATCAAAAAATTGAGGTTGGGGGTCGAAATGACAAAAGGCGTCGAGTTTGCGGCGGCCGTCTCGATAATTTGCAAAACCGCAGGCATCTCAATTGCGTCGACCGGAATTCCGAGGATGCAGTAGACTTCCCGCGACATATCATCCGAAATTGCCACGGCAGAACTCCGAACGACGCCACTACCAACCTCGCTGGGCGAAGATTCGGTCGCACTGCTAGGCGGTCGTGCCTTTGTGGTCATTGCAGCGCTTAGCATGTCATCTGAGTCTCAATTTGAACAAGATCCATAGTCACACCAAATAAATTATACAATCAAAGTGAACACCTTAATAGTAACCATTACTGCCTGAAGAACTGACTTTTTTTCTCTTGATCGGTAATTAGGTTTCGGCGATCATCTATTTGTCTGCGCGTTGTTCTCGCGGTTAGAAACTGAGGCGTGGTATCGCGCGGATGACGCAGCAAGAAATCTGCACTGTCCGCGGGCTCAAACGTGTGAATTTTATCACCAGTTGTTGCGGGTGTGTGTAACGGTCCCCGCAGAGATAGAGCGCTTGGGTCAACAACCTAGCGACAATCAACCAGTCATGGACATTCACCTTTTGCTACTAAAGATCGTTGGGTCGCTTTGGAGCCTGGCCGCCATCATCTTGATCGGGCTGGTCCTCGAGCAGTGCATTCCGGCGGAACCGGGACAGCCGTTTCGTATCTCGTTATTCAAAATTCGCATCCTCGTTGTCTTTACCGTGATCGGAGTCTTTCTCGGGTACGAGATTTCGCTGCTCGTCGGCAAGGTCGTTTCCAGGATACAAGGCGATGGGTCCGGGTTCACATTTGGCTTAAGCCTGGAGCCCCGTATTGTGCGCGTTTTGGCTGCCTTGTTGATATTCGATTTTTTTTATTATTGGTATCACCGACTGCAGCACGAATGGTCGCTGTTGTGGCAGCAACATAAACTACATCATGCCGACCCGGCTTTGAACGTAACGAGCGCCACGTTTCACCACTGGCTGGAAGGGCCGCTACGCACCGTCTTCATCGCCATTCCGATGACGTTCGTCCTCAAGCTGTCGGAGGCTGACCTCGGAATCATCGGCGTAGTCCTCGCCCTTTGGGCAGGATTGAAGCATGCTAACCTGCGTCTCCCGCTTGGTCCGGTTACACCGATTGTCGTCGGGCCACAGCTGCATCGTCTGCACCACTCAATCAAACCGGAGCACCGCGATCGAAACTTCGCGGCGTTTTTCCCGATTTACGATCTCGCGTTTGGGACCTATTGCAAGCCCAAGCGCGGCGAATGGCCTGCGACCGGGTTGCCGAGCGGCGAATGGCCCAGAAGTGTCGGCGAGGCAAACTTGTGGCCGTTCGTGGCCTGGTGGAGCCGCATTACGGCGCAGCGTCCAGTCCCTGACGCCCGTTGCCAGCACGCACGCACGATTGGGGTAACACAGGGCTCGTCCGAAGCTTCCCACGATGACTCGCCACCCTGACACATCATCAGAACCATGTGGTCTTTAAAACTTGGGCTAGGTCTCCGAGCCAAGACGTTGCGCGTGCGCAATGAAGTCCGTTACTTTGCGGCGAACACCCTTGGCAAGCCGCGCATCTATATAACCTAAACACGCCGGAACACGTCGCGCGGGGCATGAGCAAAAATTTTTGGATCAGTTCACATTGGGGCGCATTTCACAATCGATGCAAATGCTGTCGTATCATCCGACGTGCCTAGTGGAGCTTTGGCGTTTGGAATACTCGCAAAAATCCTCAGATTTCAGCGTAAATGAATCAGCCAAAGTAGTGCCACAATTTGCAAACAGCGGCGCCAATAGCGATGTAATTTTTCGTGAAGCTCGTTAGCGGTTGATTGGATTTGATGGCATTCTCACCATTTCGGACGTTCTTCTGCATCCTGCGCCAGCCGAGCAGTCCCAACGCGCCGAGACCGAGCGAAGAGCGGGAAGTTGGTGCTAAGCTCTCGTTCAAGAATGCAGCGCCGTTGGCGGCACCTAAACCGGACCCCATAGCCCAATAGGAACGTCAACGCAGCATCGTTGAGATTCGTGAAGTACACTAAGGTATCATTGACAGGAACGGCGCGCCCAGAATCTGCGCGCATGAAATCCAGTTGGCAGGCTTGCGCAAGCATCCATTACTTCGCAATTTCCGCTCGCTAACATCGCGTGAAGAAATTTGATGCGGTATCGGGCCTCAACGATTTCTATATCTCGCAGAGCCTTATTGGCGTCAGCATCGACCATTTTGCTGCCGGCCGGAGCAAAATCGACTTTGTTGCTTGCGGCTGAGCCGACCTCAAGCAGCGGCCGCATCAATCTCGGCCTCACCGGCACTAGCAATAACTTACTTGTCTATCCGTTTATCAACATTTGGAAATGCGCCGGTCATATTCAGGTAATCGCCCGTGGTACCAGCCGCTTGAGTAGCATTGCCCCTGGCGCTCCAGGCTCTGCCTGGGATGGCTATATCGACAGCGACGGCGAACTGGTGAGGCCGCTGCCCAGCGATCTCACGCATATGCTGCGGGTTTTTTATGGCCCGCAACGCGATGGCATCCCCGAAGGCTACAATCGTGTCGGCCAGCAATGGGTGCTCAAGTGGGATGGGATAGCGAGTGATGTGTCGATTGCTGGCGCGTCGTCGATAAAGCGGGGCCTCGATCGCATTAATTGGACGTGGGGCAGCAATACCACCACAATGTGGGTGACCTTCGCGGGCATGGACCGCAACGATCCGCCGCGCAACATTCGCCTGTGCGAGGAGCGGCACGAAGCCAGGCTCGATGCCGGAGAGATATTCGATCCCGAATGGCTCGCTAGAGTTCGCGAGGGTTCCGGCGTCGTCCGCTTTATGTGTTGGCAGATCCCGAGTTATGACATCAGCACACTGCGATTTTCCGATATTCCAGACGAGAAATATTGCAGTTACGGCGGGCTCAACACGAGGCCCTATTTCGGCGCCACCATGAAGCCTTTCATCAAAGGCGGCATGCCGCTCTCCCTCATGTCCGGCTTGGCGGATCGGGTGCAGTCCCACCCGTGGGTGTGCATCCCAAATGTTCTTGGCACCAAAAAGCTGTCCTCCATCGCGACCATTAGCAACGCTAATCCCGCCATCATCACATCGCCAGAACACAAGTGGGAGGACGGAGATCAAGTCATTCCCTTTGGTACGAACTGGCCGCAGATCGAAAATGTCCGCTGGACGGTCGTCAATTCGGATCAAAAGGCGGGAAACTTTGCTTTGGCGGGCGTGGACAGCACGAGCTTCGGTCTTTTTGCGTCAGGATGGGCATCGGTAACGGCGCTCTATGATCTGGACGGCATCGCAAAAGAGCTCACGCCGTTCGCGGCGCATTTTCGTGATAATATGTCGCTCGGCCTCATCACCTATTTTGAACTCGGCAACGAGAATTGGAATGATAGTTTTATTGCTCATCATTGGCTAAAGGCGCAGGCCCGCAGCAAGTTTGGACGGGACGATAGCGAGCGAATGTCGGGCTATTTAGCAGCGCATTGTATGAAGGTCGTACGCGACACTTACGGCGCTCAAGGCCGGAATAAATGGCGAGGGGTGCTGGCGACACAGACCGTTAGTACCGACGTCACCTCTCGCTTGATTGACGGCGCCAAACGATACATTGAGGAGCACGACCGTTCGCTGAATATCACGGATTTATTCAGCGACCTCGCAGTCACAGGCTATTTCGGGCAGCAATTCGGCAATGCTCAGAAGACCACTGTGATGGGCTGGATAGATGTAAGCGAACAGCGTTGGAAGGATGGTCTTGAACTCACGAAATACAGCTTTTTTAATCGCGTAGTGAATGAAGATTTAGCCGACGGCCGTCACACGAATATTCGGTTTTCAATAGACAAGATAAAAGCATTCTGGCGTGCGCAAAAGACGATCGCCGACGCCAACGGCCTCGGGTTTATTCAATACGAGGGCGGCAATGGCAATGTTCCCGGCTTCTTCGACAGCCTGCCCCCGGGTGAACAGGCGCGCTTAATGGAATTTTACAGGCACTCCTGTCATACTGCCGAAGATGCCCTCAACTATACGTCGATGTTCGACGCCTTCGTTGCGATGGGGGGCAAATATCCGGCGAAATTTGTTGAAGCGGGGGACGTCAGCCGCTATGGCAACTGGGGCGCGTTGCGGTATCCCGGCGACAGCAACCCAGTATGGGACGCGGTGGCCGCATTCAATGCGCGCGTTTGATTGAAAAACGACGACGACCATCGCACATGGTCGCCCTGCCAGTTTCGTTCTGGTAAGCAGATCGCCTTCGCTTGCCTATTGTCCAACTTGGTGTGTCTCTCCAGTCAAGTATCCCCGATCATGCTCTATAAGAAATTCTGCAACTCGGTGGTTTGTCATCGCATTCCAATGGTCATCGCGGCAGCCCAAAGTGATATCATGAGATTGGTCAAGTTCTGAAAGGATATCTGCCGTATCAATGATTTTCCAACCGTCTGAACGAAGATCTTCAAGAAATCGGCTGACTTCTTCGCTGAAATTGGCTCCACGCTTCCGGCGCTCGACTAAATCGGGATGCAAATAAAGGAGCAGAATTGCCTTGGGGCGGCTTCCAATCTCCTGCGAAAGATCGTTGAGAGCGAGCTTCGCTGCAGCTATTTCACGTTGATTGTCGGTAAAGGCACCCCAATTGCGCGGCTGTAAATTCCTGTCCGTCCATTCCGAGCTCAGCTGGCGAAGAAGACTGAAAGTGGCTGATACTTTTGATAGGCCGCGCGCTATAATTCGAATCGTTGACTTTTGACTTTCGTCCGCGCTTGGCGTTCGCGGATCGTAGAGACCCTGCACCAAATGTGTGTGGGGCACCGAAGGCGGTACGTTATAATCAGCTCTAGGGGTGGCGTCGCCATTCACGCCGTAGATAATTCTGTAAGATTTATCATCCGCAGATAGTACCGAATACGGCCTATATCTGTATTGGTTCGCGAGATTTCTATTTAGTTTCCACCATTCAGCGTCATTGTCGGTGAAGTCGTTAAAAAAAGTAAATCCAACGATTACCCCGTAATGTTCAAACTTTTTTGCGAGATCCTTATAGACTAACAGATACTGCAAAGGGCCCAAGTCTCCAGAACTTGCAAAGTTTGCAAATTCCCATCCCAAACTTTTCTCCAAGATGTCCGTGAACCGCTCGTTTTGCTCAATTCCGTACCCTTCTGGTCCTGAGTCGCCGAGAACAATCCAACGTTTCGGCGACTCGATCTGCCTCTCACGATCGCGCGCTCCGACACCATTAAACTTGTACTCGACGCTATAACACTCGCTGACTTGACGAGATGTTGTATTTGGGATCCCCCACGCACCCCACGGATCCTTTTCTGATCTCAGTGGCAACACGATCGGGGGCTGCCAAGTTTTATCGCTATTCCAATATATTGGTCGACCGAGCAGCTTGAGTCCCACCGCCGAAGTCGACTCCGCTATCATAATGCTGATCAGAAGCGATAAAAAAATACCTCGCCAGGTATTCGCCTGCGGCCCCTTTGACTTTTCCATAATCCCTTCCCTTTCCAACGAACTTGCATTGTGAGGTCAGCTTCCGTTTATGCGCCGCACTTGAAGAAATTTCTCGTCACTCCGATTTGCCCATTTTCTCTTGCCTTTCAGACATCCCCCTCCCATTGTGATGACGCATCTGCTTCCGAACCTCTAACCCCGGCACAGTTCCCACCAGTCAGAAACCGGGAATGCCGTTCAAACAATCCAAGCCAGCTCTAAACCCGAGCACAATGTGTCTAAGGCTTGCGCTGGCCGATCAATACGAAGAGAGCGCCTTCGGACGATATCGAGGTCAGCCACGATAATTGTGTGAGCACCCGATGCATTTTAGATTTCGAATCGGTCATGGCAAACATGTCACTTTTGCCGTTGTTGGCCGTACCGATGATCGGGGGATCACAGTTGAGATAGGCTACATTGTTTTCTCGAAACCAGCCCATTATTTCATCAATCGAATGCCAGGTTTCGTGTGGGTTGTAATATTGATCCTTTATCCAAATCTCCGCCTTATTCCGATCACGGATGCGATTGCGCACGACGTAGTCGATTTTGGGACCCAAGAACCCGATCAACTTGGAACGCACGAGCGTCGGCGCTCGCGCGATCTGATTGTAGAGACCAACAACGACGATTCCGCCAGGCTTCACCTTGCGCACGATCGAGGCAAAGGCTTGACGAGCGTCCTTCGTGTGATGAAGGACACCGCTGCTGATGACCACATCGAAGGTGTTATCCTTCACGCCGAGCTCGAAAATATTCATCTGCGCAAAGGCCGCACGGGGAACCTCGTTGCGCAACTTGTGCTCCACAGCGAGCTTCAAGCTCGACAACGAAAGATCAATTCCAAGCACGTGATTGTTGTTGAGCGAAAGAAAATGGGACATTTGGCCGGTCCCACACCCACATTCGAGGATCAGCTTGTTGTAGCCGATTGCGTCGAGCAATCGTTTGCCGAACGGATTTTTTTGTCCACGATTGACAAGGTCACCGAATTCCTGAACGCCGTCGTAATTTGGAAAGGGAAATTCTTCATAGAACGCTTTCATTCTGCCGGTGATGGGATCGACGTCGCTTCCCTCGATCCCGGCAAGCAACGAAGGCACGCCGTCCTGATCTGGATAGATACGGCCTGTCTTCATGCAGCGAAACGCGCCTTCAATGCGTTCGAGGGAAGTATGGTCCGCCGCTCCCGGTGGCTTCATGCACATCAGCAGTCGCGAAGGAAAAAGCTGGTCTCCGCGCGGCGCTGATGCAGGTAGCGGAGGAAGTTGATCGACCTTGCGCAGAATTGCGTTGCCGACGACCAGAACGTCCATCTCGCACGCCATGAAGCATCGATAGGCATCCTCAGGGGTGCATACAATCGGCTCGTCTCGCACATTGAAACTAGTGTTGACGAGGACGCTGTTCCCTGTGCGCTTATGAAAGGCGCGCAGCAGCCGATAGAAGCGTTCGTTGGTCGAGCGGTGCACGGTTTGTACCCGAGCGGAGTAGTCGACGTGGGTGACAGCCGGAATATCGCTGCGCGGGACGTTGAGTTTTTGTATTCCTTCAAGTTTCTGCTGATCTGGCGTCATTGCGATCTGACGGCTATGCTTGACGGGAGCAACGAGCAACATGTAGGGGCTGTCGCAATCGAGGTCGAAGTACTCCGACACATCCTCGCGCGGAACGGCTGGTGCAAAGGGGCGAAAACTCTCGCGGTATTTGATTTGCATGTTGAGCTCGCGCTGCAACTTTGGCGAGCGGGCATCACCCAGGATGGAGCGGTTGCCAAGGGCGCGAGGACCGAACTCCATACGCCCTTGAAACCAACCCACGATCTTCTGGTCGATTAAGGCTCCGACGACTTCATCGAACAGCGCATCATCATCGATTTCGTGATAGACGGCGCCGGCAGCATTGAGGCAACGGCGAATCTCGTCGTCGGAATAAGCGGGCCCCAGATAGGCCCCACTCATTCCGTCGGGCTGGTTGTTTACACGACGCGGCTGGCCCCTATGAAGGTGATAGGCGGCCAACGCCGCCCCGACCGCCCCGCCAGCGTCGCCCGCTGCAGGCTGGATCCAGATGTTCTTGAAGGCGCCATCTCGCAGGACTTTGCCATTTGCAACGCAGTTGAGTGCGACGCCACCCGCAAGGCATAGATTGGCGAGACTCGTCTCTTTCGCGATGGCCCGCGTAAGCCGTAGTACAGCCTCTTCGGTCACGGCCTGGATCGAGGCGGCCAAATCCATATGGCGCTTGGTCAGGCGTTCATCGGATTTGCGCGGTGGACCGCCGAACAGCGCGTCGAATTTGTGATTGGTCATAGTAAGACCGGTGCAATAGTCAAAATATTCTAGAGCTAGCCTGAACGAGCCGTCCGGCTTGAGGTCAATTAATTCATCGAGAATGATCTTTGCGTAGATGGGGTCACCATAAGGGGCTAGACCCATGACTTTGTATTCGTCCGCATTGATCTTGAAGCCGGTGTAATAGGTGAAGGCCGCATAGAGCAGGCCAAGCGAATGGGGAAAGGGAATTTCCTGGGTAATTTCGAGTTCGCGGCCGTGGCCGACGCCAGCGGACGTTGTGGTCCATTCGCCGACGCCGTCCATCGTCAAAAATGCCGCCTGCTCGAATGGTGACGGGTAGAAGCAGGACGCAGCATGACTGAAATGGTGCTCTGTGAATAAGAGTTTGGAAGCGTCGCCCAAATCGTCATCGATCGCGGCAAGCTCTCGCTGTAAAACATTCTTTTGAAAAAACTTTTCTCCGATCCACACCGGCAAGGCAGTTCGGAACGAGGAGAATCCGTGCGGGGCAAAAGCGAGATAGGTTTCGATCAGCCGTTCGAATTTTAGGAACGGTTTGTCGTAAAATGCGACGTGGTCGACATCCTTGCCGCTGATTCCAGCTTCAGCTAGGCACCAGCGCACTGCTTTGGTTGGAAACTCGCTATCGTTTTTCGTGCGGGTAAAGCGTTCTTCCTGTGCAGCGGCCGCAATTACGCCGTCGCGAACAAGTGCGGCGGCGCTATCGTGATAATAGGCTGAAATTCCGAGGATATTCATCCGACGAGCGAATTAGAAGAGGGTGTAGATGAATGGGGCTACCGCTGAGCCCTTGATCAACACCACGAATCCACCCAATACGACGATTAGGGTCAGAAGGGGCAAGAGCCAGAACTTCTTTCGTACCTGCAAATATTCCCAAAACTCACTAACAAAGGACATGCTGATCTCCTAGAACTGCTTTGACATCGATACCGGCGAAGGCCCAGGAGGCTGCCGACGTATCCAATAGCTCGGAGCATCAGGCTCCCATCGTAATCGGAGCAAATCTTTGCCGCTCGCCTTTATCGCAAGACCCATCGGCACAAAACCAACAAAGTAGATCAGCCCCATGACCACTGGATTTCCAATGCGGTGCATCGCGATCCCGAGTCGGAGCCACGCGCGATTCAGCGGAGATAAGACCCTTGGCGCGAAGAGAGCAGCCGCAGCAAAGAGTGCAGCTAGCACAAGCGCCCACAACCGGAATGGGCGATTATGGAAAATCCATGGCGCCACGCCAATTAACAAAAACACAGCGGCGAACGTGACGCCGAAGTTTCTTTCCGATGGACCTATAGCGACTTTCGACATCGCTCCTTGTTACAAGATGTCGACGCAGAATTCAAATTTTAACAGATCGTAGCGCCCTTTATTGGGCCGCAACAATAGGATTGAAACAGTAATTAAAGGCAGTTTGTCACAATTAACCAGTATAACAGTCGGGTTGCGATCGAGGCACGGACCGGGCTTCGGATGACGCCGATGTCTCCTCGATCCCCCTATCATTCCGTACGGTGGGTTTTCCCCAATGCGGCTGAAAGGCGGGGCCTATTAGGCGAGACCTTCTCAGTTCCTCATTCATCCCAAGTCAGCTCCTGGCATGTACTGGCCAACGACCAGCTTGTCTTCGACTTTCGAGGACAGCACGGTAGGCTCTCTCTCGATCGCGTACTGCTTAATGCAAACTTGCGCATCTCGTGGTCACTTTGATGGACCGAGGCAACCTCAATGCACCTGCCTGATCGCTTTACCGGCACACGTCTCACTGAAGCGGAGTCCGGCCTAGGCAGAGGTCTTATGTACTTGCCCTGGAATTGTCTATGATTTCGCGCAGAGCGCTCTCTAGCAACTTGGTTGCGTCTTCCCAAGAATATTGGGTGGCAGTCGCAAGTGCAGCGTCAGACATGGCGCGCCATTTCGCGTCATCAAGGCTCAGCACATCGACAAGTCGATCGGCCAGCGCGTCCGAATCGCCAACAGGAACGAGGTATCCATTGCGGCCGGATTCAATAATATCCACGGGGCCGCCGCAACTCGTCGAAACGACTGGACATCGGCACGCCATCGCCTCCAGTAGCGGCAAGTGAAACCCCTCGCTGTAGCTACCGCACAACCAGACATCGCAAGACGAATACAAGATACGTAACATATCCTGTGCAGGCAGAAGATGAAACTTTGCGTCGGCCGGCAATGGAAGTTGACCAACTACCGGTGTAGCGCCGAATGCGATTAGATGGAGGCTCGGCACCCGCTCGCGAGCTTTTTCAATTGCCCTCAGGCTCACGTCGACGCCTTTCCATTTGAGCGTTGAATAAAGCAGCCCGACTGTCGGCCGCTCTTGGCGACCGCGCGGCGGGGCGCGGAATTGATTCATGTCAACGCTATTTGGTACCAGCCACACTTTGTGGTCGCCGTACTCCCGCGACGCCAGTTCCACTAGCCACTTTGAGATAGTGATTTTTCGCAGCGGCAATCGCCAGGTTGCCTTGACGCGCTCAACAGGCAGATAGTCAAAAACCTCATAATGCTGAATGAAATAAGCTTTAGCGCCTTTACGAGGGGATAAGCCGGCAACCCATTCTGCCGTCTCCCACCACGTCGCAATTACCACGTCCCCATCAGGTACGTCACGATCGGTGATCGGTCGGAAGCGGTCAATCACGTGATGCGGCACATCGACGTTATCTAAATGCGATGCTTCAGTGTTTGCAAGCTTCGTCGGATTAATCCACGGCTCCAAGTGATCCCGCCATGAATGCCAGTCTAACAGTAAGCGCCGAATCCTGTGCCGCAGCCGCGGTTGCGGTGCCGGTGTCGACACCACCGTCACCTCATGCCCGCGCGCAGCGAGATGCTTTGCATAGATCGCTACGACACGCACTCCGCCCGATAAATTTGGCTTCGGGATGATAAACGTTATACGCACTCACTCTTCTCCAGTTCTGGATGCGTAGGCGGACTTCGCGCTAACGATACGGACGGTAAAACATTGTCGGCGGAATGATACCAACGTTACCTCGTGCCCACGCCGTTGTAAACGATTCGCATAAATCGCGATCACCCGATTGCCTCGGCCAGTCCGATGGAAGGTGATACAAAAGTTACGCGCAAATTGTGTCTACCGCTGTGAACCTTTCTTTTCGAACACCGCGATTAGTAAGGCGAGTGTCCATCCAATGGCACCTACCTCCAACGGCCGCATTTTCTTAGACGCGGATCTGACGCGCACGAACCTCCAGTACCAATGCGGCTCGCTCCCGATAGGCGATACGAATGAGCGCGACACACAATCCTGCAAAGGACCAATAGGCATAGGGAATGACTAGAACGCTACTGACAGTGCCGATCGTTACTAGTATGGCCATCAAAGTCGCTATCGAGGCGCGTCCATATACGCTGAAATCGATATCCCGAACGGTACGAAACTTGAGCACCCGCCGCAGGCCAACCAGGATCGTGGCAAAGAAGCCAATGAACAAGCCTAATCCGACCAGGCCGGTATCAAGCATAATTCCCAAATAAGTGTTGACGATGTCGATGATACCCTGACCCTGTATCATCTTCTGCATCTCCGGCGTCGAAAGATAATCCACTGATCCGAACCATAGATTGCGTTCGATGACCGGGATTGCACTTTCGAACAGAAGCTGTCGATAGTTCACGGTTCCGACGTCGACAGAGCCAACGAAAGGCAAGAGTTCAATCAGCCGTTGCCCAACCGGCGTCAACAGTATTGGTAACAGCGCTAGTGCTGCGATGATGGCACCGGTCGAGAGTTTTGCGACGGCATTGGGACCAGTTGCCAAGTATACAATAACTAACACTGCGGCCCCGACCCACGGTCCGCGCGAAAGGGTGGCGATAAGCCCGGCGGCGAGAACCGCTAGGGCAATTCCTGAGAATCTCCGCGCCGGAATCGTTGTTTGTCGAACAGCAAGCATGCAACCAATGGCCACCATGATGATGAAGCCTAATTGGATCGGGCCCGCCGATGCCGAACCCCGAAAGGTTCCTGCCCTTACGCCAACGTTCGCCGCTTCCGCACCCCACTTCAGATAGATTGAACTATAAAGTGGCCAACCTTTGGCCATCTCTACCACGGCGATCAGCGATAGCGGGATTACGGCCACGACGAATGCCAACAAGACTGTTCGAAAATTCGCCACGCTGGTGACCGCGCGGCTAAAGACGAAATAAGGAACCAATACGTCGAGCATGAGCTGCGTCGCGCTCCGCATGACGCTCGTAATATTCGCTTGCCGAAATTCGAGAACAACAGACAGCAGCACGTAGCCGACGATGAATAGATCTGGCATTGCAGAGGCCCTGGCCTTTCGGCGGCCAGATCTGACCGTCGCGAAGAGGATCGGAAGCAACAGGACGATGACCAGTAAACGGGCGTTGTTGAGCTCAATCAGGTTATTGATTGCGCCGAATCCACCAACCGTCACTTTGACTAACGGCACGGCAAATAATAATATGACGAACAGCCCGACAGTCGCAGCACGAGCAGAGTGCGCATATAAGCAGAAAATTGCTACCAAAGCTGCGAAAACGAAAAAGTTGCCGGACAAGAACACCGCTATCGTGACAACGAACCAGGCATTCCTCCAAAACGCAAACTCGCGTGGAGCGGTCACGGAGGCTGCGATTCGGCCGCTGATGTAGAATGCCGGGACCGCCAACACCAAAACGACTATCAGAGCTCTAACGCTTTCCGGCATCACGTCAACACATTTCCGCAGCAGTGGGACTCTAGAGATAAAGTATATCAATCATTCAAAAGAAATTTGGATCTTTGTCGGCCATCGCGAATCTTATCGTCAGTGGGATCAGGCGGGACTGGTCGCCGACCAACCGGCAGGAGAAGCTGATCAAGATCGGCGCGAAGGTCGTCAGCCCATGTGCCGGGGCCACTTCTACCCTAGCAGCTCGTGGATGCATCTATCTAGGTCGTCTCAAATGTCAATTGGACGCCTAGTTTACCCCTGTATTCCTTTATTTTCGCACACCGCGATCAACATGGTCGGCGATCACGGAAAGAATTTTCGACTAATGGTCTATTAAATAATCGCCTGAATATAAGTCCGCTGCCGCGGCGAACCCCCGCGGCGGCGCGACCTTTTTCGCAACGCCTGTTTGCATATTCTGACCCAACCTGCTCAAAAGGTCATGGTGAGCTTCCCAAAGCTGTTCAAGCAACTCCCTTGTCCTCGCCCTCCACAGATGCCCTCCGTGCGTCAACTTGACCATGCATCGATTCGCTTTGAAAATGAAATGTTAAAAGCGATATTAGGATCTGGCCTCACAACTTAATCCAATAGACTGCACCGACGAGGGCTTCGGCGGCAAAAACGTTTCGAGCGAGTTCGTCGTAGCGCGTTGCGATGCGCCGCCAGTCTTTAATGCGGTAGAAGTAGTTTTCGATTTTGTGGCGTCGTCGGTAAACGTCGCTTGGGACAATCGGATGGAACAGAGCTTTTCGCAGATGATATCCTCTGTACA
>Ga0209517_10003652_pt1 | contig 20696 bp, 16 predicted proteins | sample PeaSoiMetSII2010_FD_187695 | JGI IMG/M metagenome (GOLD analysis project Ga0209517, IMG submission 187695) | Peat soil microbial communities from Weissenstadt, Germany - SII-2010 (SPAdes) (version 2) | ecosystem: Environmental > Terrestrial > Soil > Wetlands > Peat | place: Germany...
TTTGGGCAACCACGCCGGGCGACACCAGCGCGGCGAGTACGAGCATACCCTGGGTGGTCATGGCGGCCACTCAAAACCGGAACTTTCTACTTTGGCCGAAACCGGAACTTTCTACTTTGGCTTGACACCTGAGCGTACGCGGCGCAATGGAACAGCTTTCACACATCCCTCCATTTCCCACATTGCGGATTTACGACACGTTCGATCCGCGGTTTCCCGAGGCGGTGGACCAGAGCGTGCGCGCGTTTGCTGGGGAGCGGCGCAACGACCCGTGGCTCATCGGATATTTCGTGGACAATGAGTTGCCCTGGGGGTTCATGCGGAACGACCGCACGCGGTATGCACTGGCGCTTGAGGCGCTTTCGCTCGGTGCACCGTCGCCCGCCAAGCGGGCGCTGGTGGAACAGCTCAAGGCACGGTACGGCGGCATCGAAAAGCTGAACGCGGCCTGGAACGCGCGGCTGGCTTCGTGGGAAGAACTGCTGCAAGAGCCCTATCAACACGACAGCGATTTCACCGCGGCGGCGCGCGAGGACATGGGCGCGTTCGTGAAGGAGTTGGCGCTGCGATACTTCCGCACGATCCGCGAGACGCTGAAGAAATACGACCCCAATCACCTGTATCTTGGCGCGCGGTTCGCTTGGTTAGTGAGGGAGGATTTCGCCTGGACCACGCAGGAAGTGGAAGATGTGGCCGCCCAGTACTGCGACGTAATTGGCTTCAACGTGTACCTGCCGCGCGTGGACGCCCGTTGGGATTTCCTGAAACGGCTGGACAAGCCGGCGATTATCGGCGAGTTCAACATGGGAGCGCTGGACCGCGGGATGTTCTACCCCGGGATAGTGGGAGCGAGCAGCCAGACGGACCGGGCGCGGATTTACCGGGAATACGTCCGCAGTGTGGTGGACCACCCGTCGTTTGTCGGCTGTCACTTTTTCAAGTACGGCGACGAGCCGCTGACCGGCCGGCGCGACGGCGAGAACTTTAACACCGGATTTGTGACGGTTACCGACAGCGTATATCCGGAGATGGTGGCGGCGGCCAAGACGGTGCATGCGGAAGTGTATCGCCGCCGCGCGTCTAAACCGTAGCGTTAATCCGGGCAGGCGGAAAACTCAGAAACCACATCCTTCCATCGCGAACGCCGTTCGCCGCCCGATCGCGCAATTGGCCCGCAGACATCGGGCGACTCGACCGGCTTCTCATACGAGTCCGCTGCCGCGGAGTTCCGACTCCGTCGCCGTCCCGCGCGCGATCGCCCGATTGGCCGGCGAGTCCCGTCAACGTCAAGCGCGCTCTCGGACACCGCGGAGCGCGGCGGCAGTCGTTTCCGTCGCTTTCCGCTGCGCGGTCGCACGATTGGCCAGCACGCGCGATAGGCTCGTGACCCGCGACGGAATAGCGCAATTGTGGGACGCGAAGAGGGTTTTCGCCTGCCAACCGGACCCTACTTGCCCGAAGGCGTGTAGGAATCGCCAGCCCATTCGGCATCCGGGTCTGAGTTTATGGAGGTAACCACAACCTGGTCTTCCCCGGGCGTGGGATCTTTCGGGGGCTTGTTCTTGCGACGGCCGATCGAGCCGGAACGCTCCCGTTCGGCCTGCGGGTCATACCGGCCAATGGAGCCCACACGGAAATCGTCCATGCGCGACCTCCCTTTGGATTTAGTTCGCAAGGGCGCGAGAATTTCTCAGAAAGCTTTAGCAAAAGGGAACGCGGCCTGGACGCGCCGAAACCGAAACCGCGACCGCCGGCCGCGGCTAGCGGCTGCGCAGGCTGCCGCGGCAGTCATTTGCGGCGCCTTCCCGCCGGGCGAACCGCACGATTTGGCCCCCGCGGGCCCGCGATGGAGCGGGTTGCGGCGCCGCGCTCAACGCCAGCGAGATTCCGGGCGCACTTCCCGCGCCATCCGAAGCATCCGAAGCAGGAAATTGCACGATACGATTCAAGCGGGGCCCCCTGCGCCGGCGGAATCACCGCAAGTGGCAGACAGATAAAGGGCATCGGACCACCTTCTGCTGGAGGTTCCGGCGGTGGCGCCGGAGTGGGCCACCCTCCGGCAGCTTTTCATGCGTGATCAACACTACCTTCGTGGCGCCGCCCGCCAGCGGCCATTTCGGTTGCGCAGCCCGGCGCGGCCCTCGATTTCATCGCCTTCCGCCGCGCGGTCGCCCGGTCGCAGTTGATCGAAAACGGCGCGAGCCGCTCCTTTTGGGAGCTGAGGAGCCCCTCCCAGAAACGCAAAACAGCTCAACCCACGGGTTAACAAGATTTCTTGGCGTCGATAAAATATCGAGCCCGCTCGTTCGTCTACCAAGGTGGATGGATGATGTGCTGAACGTCGCGGCCGAACACGGACAGCAGCGCGCCGAGGAGAATCGACGCATTTCGGATGTGATTCAGCGGGAGCGGCGGCGTCTTTTCGAATTCATTCGGAGGCGGGTAGACGACCAAGGAGATGCCGAAGATATCCTGCAAGATGTCTTCTACGAACTGACAGAAGCGTACCGGTTGATGAAGCCGGTCGAGCAGGTCGGCGCGTGGCTGTATCGCGTGGCGCGAAATCGCATCATCGATCGTTTCCGCAAGAGGAGACCGGAAGCGTTTGGCGAAATGTCTATGGGCGCAAGTGAAGAAGAGGCCCTTCGGTTCGAAGACCTGCTCCCCTCGCCTGATGCTGGACCCGAGGCCACCTACGCCCGCAGCGTGCTTCTTGAGGAACTCGACGCCGCATTGGACGAACTTCCAGAAGAGCAACGCGATGTATTCATCGCTCACGAAATCGACGGCCGCAGTTTCAAGCAGCTTGTCGAGGAGACGGGGCTGAGCATCAACACTCTTCTATCGCGTAAGCGCTACGCGATTCTTCATCTGCGGCGTCGTCTACGGGCCATTTACGAAGAGTTTAGAAGTGCATGAGGGCTAGAACATGAAAGGACGATGGGTGTTAAGAGGATTGAAAATCGGGGTGATCGGGATCATGGCCGTAGTGGTCTTCGGTTTCGTAGTGATGAGTTTATGGAACTGGCTGGGGCCGTCGGTGTTCGGAGCACGCACGATAAGTTTTTGGCAGGCCTTGGGCATTCTTGTTCTTAGCAAGATCCTGTTCGGAGGATTTCGCGGCCGACCGGGCTACGGCGGACACTGGAGGCGCCGGATGAGCTCTCGCTGGGAACAGATGACTCCTGAGGAACACGAAAAATTCCGCCAAGGTGTGGCTGGCGGCTGTAGTCGCGGCGCGGTAGTAAAGGAATCCCGAGAAACAATATGACGGCAGAGGCATCCAGTGCGACGGCGCAGCGTGTCACCGTGCGCCGCGCTGCGCCCCCAATTACTGGATGAGCCGCCATTGTCGCCGGCCTCAGGCGGCGTTGGCCTCCAAACTGACCTGTCACAGCAGGTGGCTATCGCCTCTCGACTCTAGTTGATACTGCCTTCGCGAAGGATACAATCTTGCGGGCACTCTTGGCGGAGTTATCAGAGCGCCGCGGCATCGACCGGCGGTGGGTTAACGCACGCGCTGCTTTCGCCAAGGTCCATGGGCGGGAATTTGGCATCGAGAGCTGGCCTTGCCGAGGCGAAGACGAGGCTGCTAAATCAGGGTCTGTTTAATTGAAGCCCCCGCGACTCGGCGCTCGCCTTGCCGGCAAGCCCATTCTTGCCGGACGCTCGCCCCACGACCAAAGGTCGCTCTGTGAAATTGGGATAGGCACCCCGGCTGGACTGTCGAGCGATTGGAAACGGCCCCGACCGCTGTTTGCGACGGGTGCCGGGTCGGATTAGTAACCACAAGTCGGCTAGTGTTTACCGACGGTTTGGCACATGCCTAATAAAGCCGGGATTTCCCGTTAAATCTGGCTTACCTTAACGCCTATGCCCCCAACTCCCGGTTTTCTTACCGATTCCTCACGTTTCTTAACCACGCTTCCGCCAGCGTCTCGAGCTCGTCCGCCACCGCGGGAAACTGGTGCCGCAAATTCTTCGACTCCCCCGGATCGTCCGCCACGTTGGACAGAAACAACGCGTCGTCGCCCGGAAGCGCCTGGTTGCCCTCCGGCGTGCCATCGAATACCTTGCCGTTCTTGACTAGCTTCCAGTTGCCGCGCCGCACGGCAAGCTGTCCCCCCGACGACCAGTAGATGGCATCGTGATTCGACCCCGCCCCTGACAGCGCCATCGGCAGCGCATCGAAACCGTCCATCGTCCGGTCGGACGGCGCCGCCACGCCCGCGGCTTTGCATATCGTCGGCAGCACATCCAGATGGCTACCGATCTGCTCCCGGACCGGCCCCCTGGGGATCGCCGCCGGCCAGTTCATGATCATGGGAACGTGCATCCCGCCATCGAACGCGCTGAATTTATTTCCGCGGAACGGTGCGTTGTTGCCGGCCGTCGCCGGTTTCTGAGCCAGCCCCGCCCGCGCCTCCCGCGTCGCCCCGTTGTCGCCGGTAAAAAACACCAGCGTGTTGTCGGCCAGGCGAAGCTCGCGCAGCGTGTGCATCACCTGCCCGACGGCCTCGTCGGCGGCCGAGAGCATGGCGGCGTACATGCGGCGTTCCGGCTCCAGCGCCGGGAATCGCTCCACGTACTGCCGCGGCGCGTGCATCGGGTAATGCACGGCGTTGAACGGCAGGTAGAGAAAGAACGGATTCGACCGGTTGTCGCGCAGGAACCGCACAGCTTCCCGCGCGAACAGCTCGGTCGAGTACTGGCCGTCCTCGAACACCTCTGTGCGGTCCCGCCACAGGTCGTGATAGTTCACCGTGCGCGGCTCGCCCCAGTAGTAGCGGTGCGAAAAGAAATCGATGCAGCCCGAGTGGAAGCCGAAGAACCGGTCGAACCCGTGCGCATTGGGGCACGTGTCAACCGTCGATCCCAGGTGCCACTTTCCGAAAATGCCGGTGGCATATCCCGCCGGCTTCAGCATTGACGCGATCGTCTGCTCGGTGGGCGCGAGAGGCGGGCCGTTATCGGGCACTCCCGCGCGAATGGGATATCGGCCGGTCAGGAGGCTGGCCCGCGATGGCGCACACACCGGCGCGGCCGCGTACCAGTTGGTAAACCGCACCCCGGAGGACGCCAGCGCGTCGATGTTGGGCGTCTTCAGGTCGGCCGCGCCCCAGGCTCCGATATCGTGGCAGCCCAGGTCGTCGGCCAGGAACAGGATGAAGTTGGGCGGGCGGGCCTTGGGCGTGCGGACCTGCGCCGCGGCGGCGGCCGTCGTGGCTGACGACAGAAAACTCCGGCGGGTGAGCATGTGGACAGATTATCGCACCGTGGATCATGATAAGAGAATCCAGTACGCGAAATGCTGGTGTTGTTGACTGACCGGCGGCAAGACCGCCGGTGCTACCTGGAGGGTGAAGCATGATCGCAACCGACGCGACGATCTCATTTGTGTCCTTTTACGTGAATGGCTCCTGGGAGCGGCCCGAGGGGCGAACCAGCGGGTCCGTAACCAACCCCGCGACCGGAACCCTGTTGGCCGAATTGCCATACGCCGACGAGTCCGACGTGGACAATGCCGTCCGCGGCGCCCACGCGGCGTTTCTGAAATGGCGCGACGTCCCCGTGGTCGACCGCGTGCAGGTTCTCTATCGCTTCAAAGCGCTGCTCGAAAAGCATGCCGCCGAGCTGGCCGCCATCCTCACGCGCGAAAACGGCAAAACCGCCGCCGACGCCAAAGGCGAAGTGCACCGCGCCGTCCAGATGGTGGAGGTGGCCTGCGGCATGCCCAGCCTCATGATGGGCGATGCGCTCAACGACGTGGCCGCCGGCATCGACTGCAAGACCATTCGCCAGCCCCTCGGCGTCTGCGCCGGGATCACCCCGTTCAACTTCCCCGCCATGGTGCCGATGTGGATGTATCCGTTCGCCATCGCCTGCGGCAATACCTTCGTCCTGAAGCCCTCCGAGAAGGTGCCGCTCACCCCCACCCGCGCCATCGGCCTGTTGCACGACGCCGGCCTGCCGCCGGGCGTGCTCAACCTGATCCATGGCGGCAAGGGCGCCGTCGACGCGCTGCTGCATCACCCCCTGGTCAAGGCCGTTTCGTTTGTCGGCTCCACGCCGGTGGCCCGGCACGTCTACACCACCGCGGCTGCCCAGGGCAAACGCGTGCAGGCGCTCGGCGGGGCCAAGAACCACCTGATCGTCATGCCCGATGCCGACATGCCCAAGACGGTGGATGCGATCATCGGCTCCGCGTTCGGCGGCGCCGGCGAGCGCTGCCTTGCGGGCAGCGTGCTGGTCCCCGTGGGCGAGGCCGCTGGGCCGCTGCTGGACCTGCTGGTCCAGCGGACCAGGGCGCTGGCCGTCGGCGATGGCTCCCAGCAGGGCGTGGAGATGGGCCCGCTGGTGTCGTCCGATCATTGCCAACGCGTCGAGGGCTACATCCAGAAGGGCGTGGCCGAAGGCGCGACTCCCCTGGTGGACGGCCGTGAGCGGAAAGCCGCTGGAAACGGCTATTTCCTCGGCCCCACCATCTTCGACCATGTCACCCCCGAGATGACCATCGGACGCGACGAGATCTTCGGCCCGGTGCTTTCGGTCATGCGCGTGAACACGCTCGAAGATGCCATCCAACTGGTGAACCGTTCGCCGTACGGCAACGCCACCGCCATTTTTACGAGCAGCGGCAAGGCCGCCCGTGAGTACTCTTCGCGATGCGAAGTCGGAATGGTCGGAGTCAATGTGGGGGTGGCCGCGCCCATGGCCTTCTTCCCCTTCGCCGGCTGGAAGCACTCCTTCTTCGGCGACCTGCACGCCCACGGCAAAGACGCGGTAGCCTTCTACACCGAGCAAAAAGTGATCATGAGCCGCTGGTTCTAGCTTAGTCAGACACCCCCCGCGGAGCGGGTGGCTTGATGAGTTGGGCCGCCTCAAAGGCGGTCGGCCAAAAGTCTAGGCGTCGCGCTAAAGCGCGCCTTGATTAACGGTTCAGAACAGTCCGCTTTCGCCATCCGCGATCTCCTGTTCGCGGATGTATTGGCGGACCTGCTCCAGTTCGAACCCGACTGTGGACACGGCATATCCCCGGGCCCAGAAATGCTCGCCGGTGAAATTCCGTTCCTTGCCGCACAGCCGGGCTATCGCAATCGCGCTCTTCCCCTTGAGGAACCCGATCACCGATGCCACCGGGTGCTTGGGGGGAATTGCGATGCACATATGGGCATGGTCCGGCATCAGATGCCCTTCGAGAATCTGGCATTCCTTCTGCCGCGCCAGCCCATGGAAAATCTGCCCCAGTTGGCGGCGCGTCTGCCCGAAGATGGCTTTCCGCCGCCGTTTCGGCACGAACACAACATGGTACTTGCAGTCCCACTTGGAATGGGATAGGCTCTGGTAAAGCTCTGACACTCAGTCCTCCTCATCGTTGGTCATCAAGCCACTTGAGGAGGATCATACTCCCGGAACGGTCAAACCTTTTCTAGTCGCACTGGTCGAACCAGTGGCTTACCATATTCAGTTACACCGTTTCATGAGCTAAGCGGCGGCACGTTGGCTTATCGCAAACGGACCTGGTACCGGACGGCGAGGGAAGCTAGACTGTGGATTACCAATGACGGACCGGCGACAGTTTCTTCAATCGTTGACTGGGCTGGGAATGGCGGCCGCCGCGCCCCAGGCGCCGGAGAGCGACCGGCAGTATTGGGTCCGGACGCTGGCCAAACTGACGGAACCCGTGCTGCGCAACCTGGCCGCGGGCACGTTGAAGCGCAACATGCCGGTGGAGTGCGTCACGGGCAACGTTGCGGACCGGCGGAAATACTCGCACCTGGAGGCGCTCGGACGGCTACTGGCGGGCATCGCGCCCTGGCTGGAAGCGCCGCTTGCGCCGGGCGCCGAGCGCGATTTGCAGCAGCGATTCGCCGGCCTGGCGCGGGAGGCGATCCGCTCCGCGACCGACCCGGGCTCGCCCGACCTCCTCAACTTTCACGAGGGCGCCCAGCCGCTGGTGGATTGCGGGTTCCTGGGGCAGGCGATCTTGCGTGCCCCAAACGAGCTTTGGAAGAAGCTCGACGCGGGGCCCCAGCGGCGCCTGGCGGAAGCGCTGGTTTCGTCGCGCGCCATCACGCCGGGGTTCAACAACTGGCTGCTATTCGCGGCCACCGTCGAGGCCGCACTGGCGCTGATGGGCGAGCGGTGGGACGCGATGCGGATCGACTATGCCGTCCGCCAGCACCAGCAGTGGTACCTCGGCGATGGCATGTACGGCGACGGGCCTCACTTCCATTGGGATTACTACAACAGCTTCGTCATCCAGCCGATGCTGGTGGATGTGCTGCGGAATATCGGCGGGCACAGCCGCTCGTGGGACGGCCGGCTGCCGGACACGCTGGCCAGGGCGAAGCGGTATGCCGCGATCCAGGAGCGGCTCATTTCGCCGGAAGGGACGTTTCCGGCGGTGGGCCGCTCTATCGCCTACCGCTGCGGCGCCTTTCAGCTTCTGGCGCAAATGGCGCTATTGGGCGAACTGCCCGCTCCCCTGACCGGTCCCCGGGTACGTTCGGCGCTGACGGCGGTGATACGGCGGACGCTGGACGCGGCGGGAACGTTCGACCGGAACGGATGGTTGACGGTCGGCTTCTGCGGGCACCAGCCTCACCTGGGCGAAGCTTACATCTCGACCGGCAGCCTGTATCTGAGCGCGGCGGCGATGCTGCCGCTGGGTCTGCGGCCGGAGGATGTATTCTGGGCGGGGCCGGCCGAAGACTGGACGGCGCGGCGCATCTGGCGCGGGGAAGATGCGCCGGCCGATCATTCGATATAGTATCGCGGGTGCCCTCTGGGCCCGGCTCCGTTCAGAGCCACGACCGTGAGGGGTGTTCCTACGGTTGAAAGTTCACATTCACCGTGGTGGCCACTTCCACCGGTTGCCCGTTCAGCAGCGTCTGCCGGTACATCCATTTCCGCACCGCATCGATCGCCGCGGGCACCAGCAGCGGATGCCCGCTCACGACCTCGATGTGCTGAACCGTGCCGTCCTTGGCAATCACCACGCTCATTTGCACCGTCCCCGAAATTCCGGCCTGGCGCGCCAGGGGCGGATAAACCGGCGGCTGCTGGCTCACCAGTTTCGCCTGTTGCACGCTGCCCTCAATGAGGATCGCGCCTGGAGGTATCGCCCTGGCCTGCGCATCCCCCGGTGGAGGAGGTGGTGGAGGCGGAGGTGGCGTGGACCCCAGGGCCGCGGGACGCGACGACTTCTGCGGCGGATTCTGCGCTTGTGTGCGTTTGGCGGCCAGGGCCTTCTTCACCCAGCTATCGGCCTGGGCGACGAGGCCGGCGGACTCCTGCTCGCTCTCGACGATGCCAGCTTCGATGCGGTACAGAAGATTCATGTAGGCCATGGCATCGACATAGTCTGGGTCGAGTTGCAGAGCGATCTGCAGCATGCGGAAGCCGTCCTCGATCTGGGCCATGTGTTCGGTGCGGACCTTCAGGCGCAGATTGGCGTCCGGGATGATCCCGGGATCCTGGGGCTGCATGCCGGCGGTCTGGCGCGCGCTGGCGTAGTCGGGATAGCTCATGGCCCAGTCGAGGAAGCCGGCGGTGTAGTAGGCGAACTTGTCGGTGGCGTCGGCCTGGATGGCCTTCAGCGCCCAGTCGTGCGCTTCGGCGAACTGCTTGGTGTTGGTGAGCAGAGCGAGCATGCCTTGGGTGGCTTGCTTGTTGCCGGGGTCGCGCGCCAGGACCTCGCGATACTGCTCCTGGGCGCGGGTCACCAGCGGGTTGGCCGCGTCCGTGCCGGGTATGAATTGCCGCAACAGGGCGTCGGCCAGGAGCAGCCTGGCTTTCAGATTGCCCGCCTCAAGTTGGACGGCGGTTTCGAACTCCGCGGCCGCTTCCTTGAAATCGCCGCGATTAGAGGCGGCCTCGCCCTGCTTCATCAGGGCGTCGGCGCCGCCCTGGGCGCGAGCGGTGAGCGCCAGGCTGGAGGCTACGACGGCGCAGATCGCCAGCGCGGAGAGTCCGGTGACGAGCAGTAGGCGTGCGCGCTGGAGATTGGCCCTGGGACGGTCGACCAGGCGCCGGATGCGCTCTTCGAGAATATCGCCATCGAATACGCCGAGGGTGTAGCCGGGACGCGGCAGCGCCGTCATGCCGCCGGCGATGCTCATGATGGATCGGGCGTAGACACCAGCGTCGATCAGGCGCTGGGTGACCAGTTCATCGCACGCCATTTCGCGGGTGCGCTCGATGCCGCTCCGGATCAGCCAGGCGCCCGGGTGAAAGCTGACCGGCAAGTGGAGCAACTCATAGAGAAGGTTGCATCCGAAGTCCCGGCGGACGACGTGCGCCATTTCGTGGCCGATGGCGGTGGTGAGGACGTCCTCCGACGGCTCGGCGTGCAGGGATTCCGGCAGGATGATGGTGTGGCCGGCGGCGACCGGGCCGGAAATCTGGGCCGAGAAGAGAAGTTCCACGCCGGTCAGGCCATAGGCCTCCTGGCACCGGTCCCACACGCGTTGGAGCAGTTCCGGAATTGGCGCGGCATACGCCGCCCGGCGGATCCGGACCGTGTGGACGGATGCCCAGGCCAGCCGGCCGATGCGGAAGAGGATAAACAGAAAGTACACGCCCAACAAGATGGTCGCCGTGGTCTGGGCGAAGGAGATGGTTCGGGAAGTCGCGGCCGGCGTAAGCGCGGGCGCTGCCTGGGCGGGTGCGAGCGGCGCGGACTTCAGAGCAGCGTCGTTTTGCTGCGCAAGGGAAGCGGCGAATTGGGGTGTGGGCGCAGGTTCCCCTTTGCGGACGCTGGCCAGGGGCAGCAGGATCGCGGCGGCCAGGGCCGCCACCCACACGGCATGCCGGTGCGCGGCGGGGCCATTGCGCATGACCCGCCCGGCGAGCGCGGCTACCGCGGCCGCCAGGGGAATCTGCCAGAGGGAATTGAGCAGAAAGGTAAGCAGTGAACGGCTGATCGTTTCCAAGTTATTTCTCCGCCGGACGCTCCAGCAGCCTTTGAATCTGCGCGAGTTTCTCCGGAGTCAGTTGTCGGGTTTCCACCAGGTTCAGCACCAGGCTGTCGGCTGAACCTCCAAAAAAACGGTCGAGCATGTCGCCGACCGCCTGCGTGACGGCTTTCTGGCGGCTGAGGACGGGACGGTACAGATAGGCGCGGTCTTTCAACACCCGTTTGACCTTGCCCTTGCGGTCGAGGACGTTGAGCATGGTCTGGACGGTGGTGTAGGCAAGCTCGCGACCTTCGATGCGGGCCTGGACGGTCTGAACGTTGGCGGGTCCGGTTTCCCACAGGACGTTCATAATTTCCAGTTCCAGGGGTGTGAGCGCCTGCTCTTGATTTTTTCGCCTGGGCAACATCGCCTCCTAAACATTTAGGATTATGCACCCGAAAAAGGCGCTTGTCAACTAAACTTTTAGGAGGCTCGGGCGGCTAACGGTAGCGAAGGCGCGGCGGCGCCTTATCGCATGCCTCGGCGATCTCGTAATCGTCGGACGGATCCGCTTCGCCGGTAATGCACGTGAAGCAGGCGTTCCCGGCTTCCGCCGAGCCGATGACCCAGATCGGCTCGCCACAACCGCACCGGGCGCCGGCCTTGTACTTCTCGAGCGCCGACCGGAGGCGCTTGGTTACCTCTGCCGCGGACTCACCGCGATTACTCTTCAGGAACAGGCGAACATAATCGCTGAGTTGGATTGGAATGAATCCCATGGCTTTCCAACGCGATTATAACGTGGGTTGGTCGACCGCAACTACAGCTCCCGCCGCGGTTTTATCGAGTGATGCACCCGGCGTGTTTCCGGCGCCGCTGTTTTACATCTCGCCGAATCAGGTGAACTGGCTCATCCCCAGCGGTGCGGCCACCGGGGTCGCGACGGTCACGCTGGCTAACGGAACCGCGACGCTCACGGGCACTGCTGCCATCGCACCGACGGCGCCGGGCCTATACACCGCGAATGCCGCCGGACAGGGGCCTGCCGTGGCGCAAGCGACTAACGGCCAGACGTACTCCAACACCTTTCAATGCAACTCGGCCGGCAATTGCACTCTGATTCCGATCGACGTTGCGTCCCAACCTTACCTGATCCTTTACGGAACTGGGATCCGCGGGCTGCCCTGCCAAAACGTCAGCGTCAAGATCGGAAACATCGACGCTCCGGTGACATTTGCCGGCACACAGGGCGCCTACGCCGGCCTCGACCAGGTCAATGTGGCCCTGCCGGCCACCCTCAAGGGGCGCGGCCAGCTTGTGGTCACCGTCACGGTGAATGGCCAAGCCACCAACATGGGGCAATTGCTGGTTCAGTAGGCAGTTGCTGCTTCAGTAAAGCGGGGGAGGCCACTTGCCCCCTTTCCAATCCGGCAGCCGGCCCGGAGTCGGCGGCGCGCCGGCCGCATCCAGTTGCTTTTCGATAGCCTTGATGTCGGTCTCGATCAGCTTGCGGAGTTTGGGGATCTCCGCGGCCAGCTCATCGGAGGCGATCTGGTACTGCTCCATGGCCGTCTTGGTCGGCCGGCCGGTGGTCCCGCGAGTGGGAGAAGCGGCCGCCTGCATGTGTTCGGAAATCGAAGCCGGAGCCCCTTCGTTGTGCGCGCGCATGATGCGGTCGCCAGTGAGAGCGGTGTTGATGTCGCTCAAGTTCTTCTCGATCTTCAGCGTCTCCTCCCGCAGCCTGGTCGGGAGACTGGGGGTCGCGTCGATGGCGCGGCGAATGGCGGAAAGCCGCGCGCCGGCTTCGGTAGCGGCTTCCTGGGTAGCGGTCACGGCTTTCTGCAGGCTGGCCAGTTTGTCCTGGAACGCAGCCAGCGCCAGCCGGTCCTCCCGGGTCGAAGGACCTTCGGCCACCACTTCGAACGCCTGCGAACCGGGCAGGGGCGTGATCGCACCGCCCTGACGTTTGGCCAGTGCGACGGTGTACTTGGCGGGCGGGACCAGCGTTCCGGCGCCACCGCCGCGGCCGCCGAAGGCTACGAATTCCTCGTCGCCGCCACCACCGGCGCCACCGCCTCCGCCGGCGCCACCACCGCCGCCTGCACCACCAACACCACCGGCGGCAAGACCGCCGGCGCTACCTCGGCCGCCGCGGCCTCCACCGGCGGCAAGACCGCCGGCGTTACCCAGCGGGATGGCGGGGGCCAGAGCGGGCGCTTGCGTTCGCAGATCCCACGTCACCCGGTGGATGCCGCGAGCCGCCGGCGCGTCGAACCGGCGGATGACTTTACCCGAAGCGTCGCTGATCGAGATCACGATCGCCGGCGCCTCTTCCTCGGCCTCCGCGCGCAGTTCTTCCGGCGTCGGGTAGAGCGGCGTCTCGCCCTTTTGTATCGCGGCCCGCTCGCGCTGCTGCCGGTCCTGCTGTTTGGTGCGGATGGCCTCCTTCAGGTTGAAGGTGATCGACGCGCCAACCGGCGGATTGGGCGCGGTGAAGTGGTTCGTCCCCAGATCGCCGCCGGGATTATACGGCAGGTATGACAGCGCGCTCCTCACGGGGAAAATGGCGCTGTCCTTCTGCATCATTTCCGCCGTGGCGAGGCGCAGCGGGCTGTAGTCGTCCAGAACATAAATGCTACGGCCGAAAGTCCCGATCACCAGGTCGTCCATCTGATTCTGGATGGCCAGGTCGCGCACCATGATGGTGGGCAGCCCGACATTGAGCTTGATCCATTTCTCGCCGCCGATGTTGGAGAAGTAGAGGCCGAACTCGGTGCCGGCGAAGAGCAGCTTGGAATTTACGTGGTCCTCGGCGATGGCGTACACGCCGCCGCGCTCCGGCAGGTTGCCGGCGATGTTGACCCACTGCTTGCCCTTGTCGGTGCTGCGCAGCAGGTAGGGTTTGAAGTCGCCGTTCTGGTGGTTCTCGTACGCCACGTAGACCGTGCCCGCGTCGTGCTGCGATGCCACGATGCGCTGCACGTAGGCGTCTTCCGGCACGCCGCCGGGCTTGTCCACTTTGCGCCAGTTCTTGCCGCCATCTTCGGTGATCTGCACCAGGCCGTCGTCGGTGCCCACGTAAATCAGCCCTTCCTGCCTGGGCGATTCCGCGATGGCCGAGATGTTGTCGTAGAGCGCCGTCGAGACGTTCTTCTGGATGGCGTCGATGGGCCAGATCTTGCCCATCAGCGGCAGCTTGTTGCGGTCTAGCTGACGGGTGAGGTCGGGGCTCACCGCGCGCCAGCTATCGCCGCGGTCGTCGCTGCGGTAAAGCCGCTGCGCTCCGAAATACAGCCGCGTGTTGGAGTGCGGGCTGACGATCAGCGGGGTATCCCAGTTCCAGCGCATGGCCGGGTCGCCCTTGGCCGGCTGCGGCTGAATGGAGACGCGCTCGCCGGTGCGCCTGTCGAACCGCACCATGACGCCGTTCTGCATGTTGGCGTATATGGTGTTGGGGTCCTTGGGGTCGACGCGCGAGTAGAACCCGTCGCCGCCATTGGTGACGAAGCAATCGGCGTTGGTCAGGGAGGTGTTCTTGCTGCGCCCGGCGCAGCCGACGCTGTTGTTGTCCTGCGTGCCGCCGTAGACGTGATAGAACGGCGCGTCTTCGCTCACCGTCACGTCATAGAACTGTCCGGTCGGAAGATTCTCTTTGAAGATCCATGTGGCGGCCCGGTCGAAGCTCTCGTAAAGGCCGCCGTCGCAGCCCACCAGGTAGTGATTGTTGTTCTTGGGGTCGACCCAGATATCGTGGTTGTCCACGTGTTTGTTGCGCGTGCCGAGGCTTGTGAGGGTGCGGCCGCCATCGTCCGACACCATGATGTTGACGTTCATGATATAGAGGCGGTCTTGATTGGCAGGGTCCACCTGCACCTTGGCGTAGTATTGGCCTTGCGAGTCGGAGTTGTTGCGCTTCTCCCAGGTGACGCCGTTGTCCGAGGAGCGGTACAGGCCGCCGCGGCCCTCGTTGGCCTCCACCTGGGCGTAGATCATGCTCGGATTGGACGGAGCGTAGTTGAGGCCGATGCGGCCCAGGTCCCCGGTGGGGAAACCGCCGCGGACTTGCGTCCACGTCTTTCCGGCATCGATGGAGCGCCATAGCGCGCTCTCCGGTCCGCCATGTACCATGCCGAAATAGCGGCGCTGGCGCTGGTGCGTGGCCGCCAGCAGGATGTCCGGATTCTTGGGATCCATGACCACGTCCGAGCAGCCGGTGTACTCGCCGGCCTTTCCTCCACCAACTGCTGGTCCTCCACCAACTGCTGGGATGAGGCTCTGCGACCAGGTCTTGCCGCCGTCGGTGGTTTTGTAGAGGCCGCGCTCGCCGCCGCCCTTCCAGAGAGGACCCGGCGCGACGACGTAGACCACGTTCGAGTCGCGCGGATCCACCAGGATGCGGGCAATGTGCTCGGTGAGTTTCAGGCCGGCGTTGCGGAAGGTCCGGCCCGCATCGTCGCTCCTGTAGACGCCGTCGCCGTAAGAGACGCTGCGCTGGTTGTTGTTTTCGCCGGTGCCTACCCAGACGATGGACGGATTCTTGGGATCGATGGCGATGGCGCCGATCGAGTAGGAGCCGTAGTCATCGAAAACCGGCGTCCACGTGGTGCCGTTGTTGTACGTCAGGAAGATGCCGCCCGATGCCTCGGCCACCAGGTAATGGTTGGAATCGTCGGGGAACACCGCGATCTCGGAGACGCGGCCGGAGATGAACGCCGGGCCGATGCTGCGCACGCGCAGGCTGGAAAAGGTAGTGGCGTTGATGGGTTCGTCGGACGCGCCGCCGCCGCGGCGGCCGCCCTGGGCAGGTTCATCCTGCGCCAGAACGGGCACAGTAAGACACAAAAGGAGCGGAAATAGCCTCATGGACGGTGAGTATAACTTGAATAGCTATCGGCTGTCAGCCTCGGGCCTTGGCGGGCGAAACGGGATTTTGCCGCGGAGACGCACAACCCCGTGTGGTGTCCAATAATAACTGGCAGACCGTGGGGCGGCCAATCCTGGGTGCAGCGCCCCGACTCGTCGGACGCTTGGCCGGTTCCTGCCGCCAGTCGAACTCGCACATTTTGTCGAGTCAGAGGTGTAGTGATTTTCGAGAGTGTCAACCCGGGTCACCGCGCAAGCGGCAACGCATTGATGATAGATGGCGCCGACGCGCCACCCGCGTCAATTGAATAGCGCAGCACGTAATACTGCATGGCCTTCTCGAACCAGCTCATTCCAAATGATCGAGCTTCACCCAGGGCCTTCTCGTTGGGCCAGCGGTCGTGCGCGATGCGGTAACAGGCGCACACGGTGCCGGTTCTGTCGGCGCCCCGCCGACAATGGATGAACACGGGGCCGGCAGAGGTGTCGTCAAGCATGGCGAGCAGCTTGGCAACTTGCGCGTCCGAGGGCGCCTGAATGCCACTCAGCGGTACGCTGACATAGCGCATGCCGGCAGCCTCTACTAACTCTTGTTCCGTACGAGAACGGCTGCCCGTCTCGCGCAGGTCGATCACGGTTTTGACCCCCAGTTTGGAAAGGGTCTGAAACCCCTGGGCAGCCGGTTGGGCTCCGCGGTAAATGTGGTCGTTGACCTGGTGGAAGTTGCGAATCCCGGTTACATCCGCGCCCCAGCCGGATATGGAAAGGGCGCTGGCGCCGAGAATGATCGCCAAAAACTTCATCTCACTGTTGAGATGCGCGCCGGCCGGTTGGGGTTGCGCGGCGCGCGGCGCTGCGGCCACGTATAATCGAAACAAGGCCCATTCCCATGAAAAAGAGCCTGTTGTTCGGTATCGGCACGGTTGTGCTGGCGCTCTCCGTGGCGCTGGTGGTATGGCAGGGCGCGTTCAGCCTGGGCCGCTTCGACCCTTCCGACGTGCGCCAGACCTTCATCTTCTGGGCCACTTCGAGCCTCATCTTCGTATTGATGGTCACCCTCGGGTTCATGCTGTTCCGGGAACTGGTCAAACTCTACATCGCGCGCCAAAGCGACCAGGCAGGCTCAAGAATTCGAACCAAGCTGGTGCTGGGAGCCCTCACCGTCACTTGCGTGCCGGTCTTTTTCCTGGTGCTGTTCAGCTTTTTCGTGCTCGGCCACAGCCTGCAGCGGTGGTTCACGAATCCCGTCGATCAGCAGGTCGACCGGTTCGTGAATGTCGCCAAGTTGCTCCGTCATGAGATGCAGGATGAGGTGAACGCCCAGGCGGCCCTGCTCGCGGCCCAGCCGGAGACCCGGCAGTTGCTGGCCAACGGTGCTCCCACGCCCGGATTCCTGGAGCAGTTCGCAAAGGAGGAGGACTCGGAATCCGCAGTCATTTACCCAGTGTCCGGTGGCACGCCGGCCGACTCCTGGGGACCGTACCAGAAGGTCATCGACGAGGCAGTCTCCGTCCGCGCCCGCGCTCCGGTGATGGACGGCGCCAAAACCATCGGCTACGTCGAGCTGACTTCGCCCATTCCGCTGGACGTTGCCAAACAAGTTTCCGTCATCAAAGGGTACAACATCGAGTGGATTCTGCTGCACGACCGGCTCAGGAACGCCAAGCTGTTCTACACCATGCTAATGACGCTGATAACGCTCTTCGTGCTGTTTGTGGCCACCTGGATTGCCGTGTTTCTGGCCAAGCAGATCAGCGTGCCCATCACCGCGCTGCTAGACGCCGCGAGCGAGGTGCGCAAGGGCAACTTCAAGCGGGTGGATGTGCGGGCAGTGGATGAATTGGCGTCGCTGGTGCGCGGATTCAACCAGATGACCGAGGAGCTGGAGTCCCGGGGCCACGAGATCGATCGCCGGCGCCGCTTCACGGAGGCGATTCTCGAAAGCATTCCGACGGGTGTCATTTCGATCGGCGCCGACGGCTCCATCCGGCGCGTGAACCAGGCGCTCTCCAAGATCTTCCCGGCCGACACCGTGGCCAAAGCCGTGCGCCTCGAGGATCTCTTTTCGCGCGAAGATACCGCGGAGATCAAGTATCTCATGAAGCGCGCGCGCCGTACCGGCAGCGCCTCGCGGCAGCTCGATCTGCGGACTGCCAGCCGGACCTTGAACCTCGCGATCACGGTTTCGGCGCTGGAAGAGAAGCTCACATCGGGATTCGTGGTGGTCCTCGAAGACACCAGCGAGCTGCTGCGCGCGCAGAAGGCCGCCGCGTGGCACGAGGTGGCGCGGCGCGTGGCGCACGAAATCAAGAATCCGCTCACCCCCATCGCGCTCTCGGCCGATCGCATCGCCCGGCAACTCGATCGCCTGGACCTTCCGCCCTACGCCGACCGCGTTCTGCACGAGTGCGCGGCCACCATCTCGAAATCCGTGGAGTCGGTGAAGACGCTGGTGGACGAGTTCTCGCAGTTCGCGCGCTTTCCCTCGGCCCAACCGGTGCGCAGCGATCTCAACGAAATCGTCGAAGAAGCCCTTGCGGTATTCAAGGACCGGCTGGATGGCATCTCCATTCAGACTAGCTTCGCGCCGGGCCTGCCGGCGGTAAACGTGGACCGCGAGCAGTTTCTGCGGGTGGTGGTCAACCTGGTGGACAACGCCGCGGAGGCTATGCAGGATTCCCTGGTGAAGAAGCTCTACGTGGCCACTCAGCCCGGCGCGGCGGAGACGGTGGAACTGGTGATGGCCGACTCGGGGTGCGGTGTCAGCCCCGACGACAAGGAGAAACTCTTCCTGCCCTATTTTTCGACCAAGAACCGCGGCACCGGCCTGGGGTTGGCGATTGTGAGCCACATCGTGGCCGAGCACAACGCGCACATCCGGGTGGAGGACAACCAGCCGGTTGGAGCGCGCTTCACGGTGGAGATTCCGGCGATGGAGCCGGAAATCGCGGAAAACGGAGCTGCGGTGTCAACCCAGCCGGCCGCGGCTTCAGCAGTTCCGGCCGCGGCTCCAGCAGTTCCGGCCGCAGTTAAGGTATGAAGCAGCAGCGAATCCTGGTGGTGGACGACGAGCCGGACATCTGCCAGTCCCTGGGCGGCGTTCTCGAAGACGAAGGCTACATGGTGGAGTCCGTCGAGAGCGGCGAGGCGTGTCTCGCCCGATTGGGCGACAGCGGGTTTGAGCTGGTGCTGCTCGACGTATGGCTGCCGGGCGTGGACGGCATGGAGGTGCTGGCGCGCATCCAGGAGATCCCGTTCGTCGAGCGGCCCCTGGTGGTGATGATTTCCGGCCACGGCAGCATTGAGGCGGCGGTGCGGGCCACCAAGCTCGGCGCCTTCGATTTCCTGGAAAAACCGCTCTCCATCGAGAAGGTTTCGGTGGTGGTGAAGAACGCGCTGGCCCATCGCAGCCTGGCGATCGAGAACAGCCGCCTGAAGGGCGATAGCGGCGCCCGGTATCGCATCATCGGGGAAAGCGTGCCGATGAAAGCCCTGCGGCAGCAGCTCACGCTGATGGCCGGGACCAACGGCCGGGTGCTGATCTACGGCGAAAGCGGCACCGGCAAGGAGTTGGTGGCCCACGCCATTCACACATCCAGCCCGCGCGCCAGCGAAGCTTTCGTGGAGGTGAACTGCGCGGCCATTCCGGAAGAGCTGATCGAAAGCGAGATGTTCGGCCACAGCAAGGGCAGCTTCACCAGCGCCCACGAAACCAAAATTGGCAAATTCCAGAAGGCGGATGGGGGCACTCTATTCCTGGATGAGGTGGGCGACATGAGCCTGCGCACCCAGGCCAAGGTGCTGCGCGCGCTCGAGGAGCAGCGCTTCGAGCCAATCGGCGCCGCCGGGCCGGTGAAAGTGGATTTGCGGGTGGTGGCGGCCACCAACAAGAACCTGGAAGAGGAAATCGAGCGCGGCAACTTCCGGGAGGATCTTTTTTACCGGCTGAACGTGATTCCGTTCGCCGTCCCCCCGCTGCGCGACCGGCGCGAGGACATTCCGCTGCTGGCCGACCATTTCCTGCGCGAGTTCACCACGGCCTACGGACGCAAGCCGAAGGAGCTGACCGTGGAAGCCTACCGCGTGCTGGCGGATTACCACTGGCCGGGCAACGTGCGCGAGCTGAAGAACCTGATCGAGCGGATCGTGATCCTGAACCCGCAGGTGCGCGTGGATGCGCGGCACATCCCGCTGCACGCCGCGCGGAAGCAGCAGGACCGCCCGCTCGACCGCTTCGGCAGCCTGCAGGAAGTTCGCGAGGCCGCCGAACGCGAGTACATCCTCAAGAAGCTGGAAGAGACCAACGGCAACGTAACGCGCACCGCCGAGCTGCTCGGCTTGGAGCGCAGCAACCTGTACCGCAAGATGAAGACGCTGGGGATCGGGCCGAAAGAGTAGGGGAGGGCCTGTCGGCGCTACTAACTACTTTCCCACTTAAAACTAGGCAAGGGCTTCGGTAGACTAGGGCGCAGGCGCGTTACGCTGTCGCACGTTTCCAACGCCCCCTCATCGAACTGGACGTGCGGATTTCCCGCATCCAGCTCTCCGGCCATCTTCATCCGGCGGCATGCGCCGCAAGCCAGGCAGATGGCTCACCCTCCCTACCATGTGGTACAGCCGGCATCGCTTATACAGGAACTGATAGTTCCAGCGCTTCCGAGCGGACCGCCAACTGCGTTGATGTTTGCGTCGGAGCCATAACTGCAGCTCGCTCAGCACGGCCCAATCGATCTGATGAAAGACCCGGTTGCTGTTGCCGACCCGAAAATACGTACACCACCCATTCAGAATCGGATTCAGCTTGCCCCTCCGTGTCAACATAGATGAGACAGTTCTCCCGGTCGTGATTACCGAGCAGGGCGAGAATAGGAATGAATGTGAAGAACAACGGAATCTCTTCGGCTTCCCCCACGGTTTTGCCTGCTGCGGAAC
>Ga0209517_10003653_pt1 | contig 20696 bp, 23 predicted proteins | sample PeaSoiMetSII2010_FD_187695 | JGI IMG/M metagenome (GOLD analysis project Ga0209517, IMG submission 187695) | Peat soil microbial communities from Weissenstadt, Germany - SII-2010 (SPAdes) (version 2) | ecosystem: Environmental > Terrestrial > Soil > Wetlands > Peat | place: Germany...
GTTGTGGCGACCGCTCCCATAGGCGATGGCGTCGATGCGAACGCCTTTGATCCCGGAACCGGGCTGGCCTTCGCCTCCTGCGGCGAAGGCGTTCTCACCGTGGTCCACGAAGATTCGCCTGCGAAATTCAGCGTGGTGGACAATGTGCCAACGCAGCAGGGAGCGCGCACCATGGCGCTCGACGAGAAAACTCACAACGTATACCTGGTGACGGCGAACTTCGGGCCCCCTCCCGCGCCCACGGCGGACAACCCGCACCCGCGGCGTACCATCCTGCCAGACAGCTTTGTGGTTCTGGTATTCGGAAAATGATTGGCAAGCCAAGGGCCGGCAAACTTACAAAGAACGAACCTATTCGGTTTCCGCCGGCGCGAAGAACACCAACACCGTCAGGTCTTCTGTGATGTCATAAAAACGGTGCTCAACTCCCGCGTCCACAAAAATGACGCTGCCCGCCCCCACCGGCTGACTTTCAGCTCCTACTCTCATCCGCGCCTTTCCCCGGACGACGTAATACATCTCGTCCTCCTGGTGTGGAGATTGAGAATCGGTACTGCCCGCCGGCAAAACATAAACACCGGCACTCATGGCGGGAACGCGCAAGAATTCTAAATACGCCTTGTGGGACGTCGCTCGTTGTTCTTCGAGGGCAGAGGCTTGCCAGAAGTGTTTGTGGTGCATGGACGCTGTGTCATCTTTCGAGTGATCGGTAGAATAAGCATACAATGCCGCCAACGAAAAGTTCCGACAGGGGCCGCTTCCGCAGGCTCTTGTTGAAGTGGTTCGACGAGTCCAAACGCGATCTTCCCTGGCGGAAGGATCGTGATCCCTATCGGGTTTGGTTGTCGGAAATCATGTTGCAGCAGACGCGTGTGGCGGCAGTGGTGGACCACTACGAAAGATTTCTAGAGCGCTTTCCAAGCCTGGAGAAGTTGGCCAAAGCACGCGAAGCTTCTGTGCTGGCGGCGTGGAGCGGGCTCGGCTACTATCGGCGGGCGCGGATGCTGCATGCGGCCGCGAAAAGGGTTGTAAAGGAGCACTCCGGCAGCTTTCCCCCGACCGCTGCCCAGTTGCGCCAGCTTCCGGGAATTGGCCGCTACACTTCAGCGGCCATTGCCAGCATCGCATTTGATGAGCCCGTTGCTGTGGTGGACGGAAACGTCGAGCGGGTATTGCAGCGCGTGTCCGGAAAGCGCCTCGCGGGCGAATCGTTGTGGTGTGCCGCCCAAGAGAAGCTGAGCCCCAACAGGCCGGGCGATTTCAATCAGGCCATGATGGAACTGGGCGCGACTTTGTGCGTACCTCGGCACCCGAAGTGCTCCCTATGTCCTGTTTCCCGGATGTGCGCTACGCGTGGGGAATTGCCGGCGCCCCCGCGCCCGGCTCGGCAGAAGAAACGGGAAATTAACTACGCCCTCAATCGCCGCAACGGTTCCGTGTTCCTGGTGAAGCGCCCGGCTACAGTGTCTCTCATGCCAGGCATGTGGGAGTTACCTGAGATTACCGGCAAAGGCGATCAGGCCAAGGCGTGCCTGACTTTGCGGCATTCGATCACAGTAACCGATTACTCGGTGAGGGTGACGCGTGGCGCTGCAACTGCTGGGACCCCTGGCCGCTGGGTGTCAAAACCTCACCTTTCGACCCTGCCCCTGACGGGTTTGGCCCGAAAAATCCTGCGTGCTACTAAAGTCATCTAGAATAAGTGGTTCTCATGACTGCACAATGAAAAATTGGTTTGGCAATATTTTCGGAGGAAAAAGTATGGCTGCTCTAACGGTGGGAACTTCGGCGCCGGATTTCTCCCTGCCCACCATGGAAGGAAAACTATTCTCGTTGAAAGACGCACTGGCTCGCGGGCCGGTGTTGGCGGCATTTTTCAAGATCTCCTGCCCGGTGTGTCAGTTTGCCTTTCCGTTTCTCGAGCGGATTTACAGAGCCTACGGTAACCGCAAGATCACCGTGGTTGGGATTTCACAGAACGAAAAGAAAGACACGGCAGCGTTCATCAAGGAATACGGGGTGACGTTTCCAGTGCTGCTGGATGACACCCACTCCTACCCGGCCTCAAACGCTTACGGCTTGACGAATGTGCCGAGCCTGTTTTGGATCGCGCCGGACGGACAGATTGAGGTTTCCAGCGTGGGCTGGATGCGCAAAGAGATAGACGAAATCAACCAGAAGGCGGGCGAAACTTCAAAGGAAAAACCGCGCACCATATTCCGTCCGGGTGAAAATGTGCCTGAATTTCGTGCTGGTTGAGGGTCCAAGAACTGACCCGCGGTCGCGGGTCAAGAGACACAGGGTTTGGGGTCTTTTCGTAAACTTGGTTCCAGTTCATCCATTAAATCTGACCTTAGGAGCTTCAGCGGATGCGCAAAGGTGTGCTTGTGCTTTTTACGATCTTCGTGATTTCTGGCTTCTCTTCCGCGCAGACGGCACAGAAATCAAGCTCATCGGCTGTTTCCGCGCGATTGCCGGGCACTGCGATCGCCGCCATGCAGAGGATCAATCCCGAGCGCATTCGAGCGCATGTTCGCTACTTGTCGCACGACCTGCTCGAAGGGCGCGGCACGGGCGCACGCGGCGGCGACATTGCCGCGGAATACATTGCCACTCAGTTCGCTCTCGCAGGACTGAAACCCGCCGGCGACAACGCCACCTACATGCAGAAGGTGCCACTGGTGGGGATCACGCCGGATCCACAGACCACCTTTTCCCTGGTCCCCTCGAACCATGCGGCGATCAGCCTGAAGCCGCTCGATCAGTACGTTGCCTATGACCAGACCCAGCAGCCGCAGTCGGACGTCGATGCTCAAATCGTCTATGTGGGCTACGGAATCGAGGCTCCGGAATACAAGTGGGATGACTACAAAGGCGTGGACGTGCGCGGCAAGGTGCTGCTGATGCTGGTGAACGAGCCGCCCTCCGACGACGTGAAGTTCTTTAAGGGCAAAGCGCTCACCTATTACGGGCGCTGGACCTACAAATACGAAGAGGCGGCCCGTAAAGGCGCGGTGGGAGCGATCCTCATCCACCAGACCGAGATGGCCAGTTACCCCTGGGAAGTGGTGCGCAACTCGAATTCCGGCGAGAAGGCGTTCCTGAAACTGGAAGGCGCGCCGGTGCTGAAGGTGGCTTCATGGATTCATTTCGATGCGGCAAAGATCTTGGCTGAAAACGCGGGCATGGATTTGCCACAAATGCTGGTTGATGCCCGCTCGCCAGACTTCCATCCCGTGGCGCTATCGGTGAAGCTGAAAGCTCACATGGTGAGTAAAGTGCGTCCGTTTGAATCGAACAATGTGCTCGCCATGCTGCCGGGATCTGATCGTAAGTTGAAAACGGAAGCGGTCATGTACACCGCCCATTACGACCACCTCGGCATTCGCCCTGACATGCCTGGCGACAACATCTACAACGGCGCGAAAGACAACGCCACCGGTTGCGGAATTCTGCTGGAAGTGGCGCGGGCGTATGCAGAGGCCATGCAGCGGCCCGCCCGGTCGATCTTGTTTGCTTCCGTAACCGCCGAAGAGCAGGGATTGCTCGGCTCCGAATATCTTGGCAAACATCCGCCAATTCCCGCCAGCAAGATCAGCCTCGACATGAATTATGACGATGTGCCTCCTTTGGGTTCGCCCGAGGAAGTGGAAGTTTCGGGTGCGGAGCGGACCACGTTCTATCCCGTCATTACAGTTATGGCGAAAACGTTCCGGCTGGCGATTCGCCCTGATTCGCGCCCCGAAGCCGGACACTATTACCGTTCCGACCATTTCAGCCTGGCGCGAGTGGGGATTCCCGCCTTCTCCATCAACGAAGGCGTGAAGTACAAAGGTCACGATACATCATGGGGCCAGGCTCAAGCCGACGAATACACCGCGAAACACTACCACCAGCCGAGCGACGAATACAGTCCCGACATGGACTTTACCGGCGACGCGGTGATGGCCCGCTTCGGCTTCGCGCTGGGATGGATGGCAGCGACTCAGTTGAAAGAAGTCGGTTGGCAAAAGGGAGATGAGTTCGAAGCGGCCAGGATGAAAAGCGCGGGCGGGAGCGAGTAGCTAGCTTTCCATCGCCTTCAGACCCGGACTCACAATCAACCGGGCATCGGTCGCCCGCTGAACTTCTTCCGCCGTCAGCCCAGGCGCGGTTTCTTCCAGTACCAGACCCTTCGGCGTCACCTGAATCACGGCCATATCGGTGACGATGGTGTTCACCACGCCTACGCCGGTCAGCGGCAGTGTACATTTCTTCAGAATCTTGGGTTCGCCCTCTCGCGTGGTGTGTTCCATGGCGATAATCACGCGGCGCGCCCCGGCGACAAGGTCCATCGCGCCGCCCATGCCCTTCACCATTTTTCCGGGGATCATCCAGTTGGCGAGGTTGCCTTTCTCGTCCACTTCCATGGCGCCTAGGACGCTTAGGTCAATGTGCCCGCCGCGAATCATGGCGAAGGAATCGGCGCTGGAGAAATAAGCGGTGCCGGGTAGTTCGCTCACGGTTTCTTTGCCGGCGTTGATGAGGTCGGCGTCTTCCTCTCCTTCGACTGGATACGGCCCGATACCGAGCATGCCGTTTTCGCTTTGCAGGATCACATCCATGCCCGGAGGCACGTGATTCGCCACCAGCGTAGGCATTCCAATGCCCAGGTTCACGTAGAACCCATCGCACAGTTCGCGGGCGATACGCTTGACGATGCGTTCGCGCTTCTCAACGTCTTTGCCGAGTTTGTTCATAAGTACGTCGTTGGTCGTTGGTCGTTCGCTTGCCCAGAATCACCGCGATCTTCAAAAAGGCCAACGACCGGCGACTAACGACCAACGACGGGTCTTACCATTCTCTTCTCAATCCGCTTTTCGAAGATCTCTCCCTTGAAGATCCGCTTCACGTAAACGCTGGGAGTGTGCACGAGGTCCGGTTCGAGTTCGCCAGGTTCCACCAGGTGCTCGACTTCCGCGATGGTAACTTTGGCTGCGGTCGCCATCATGGGATTAAAGTTACGCGCAGTCTTGCGATAGACCAGATTGCCCCACTTGTCGCCTTTCCACGCCTTCACCAGGGCAAAATCGGCCTTCAAGGCATGCTCCATCACGTAGGTGCGGCCGTCGAATTCGCGGGTTTCTTTCTTTTCGCCAATGATCGTGCCCACGCCGGTGGGGGTAAAGAAAGCTGGAATGCCCGCACCACCGGCGCGAATGCGCTCGGAAAACGTGCCCTGGGGCACCAGATCCAATTCGATCTTGCCCTGCAAGACCATCTGCTCCAGCAGCTTGTTCTCGCCCACGTAGGTCCCGATGTGTTTGCGAATCTGTCCCGCCGAGAGCAGCAGCCCCATGCCGAGGCCGTCGACGCCCACATTATTGCTGATGGTGGTGAGGTTCTTTACGCCCTTGCGCACCAGGGCCCGAATCAGGTTCTCCGGAATGCCGCACAGGCCGAAACCGCCCACCATGATGACAGCGCCGTCAAACACGTCGCGGATAGCTTCATCGGCATTGGCAACGACTTTGTGCACTAGACAAGGATTCTAAACGAAAGCTGCCCCGCGGGGACTGACGAACTTCAACTCTTCCGGGGTTTCCTCAACTCTCGCGCCCGCTCGAACTCCATGGCCAGTTCTCGCGTGTCAAGATTCTCGCGGATGTGGGCCAGCCGCTGCTCCAGCTTGGAGATCGCGTCCTGGAGGTGCTTCTTGTTGGTGAGCGCGATGTCACGCCACACCGAATATGGACTGCTGGCAGTGCGAGTCATTTCGCGCAGGGACCGACCGCCGGCATCGAGTAGCGGGGCCTCCTGGCCGTATTCGTCTACCAGAGTTGCCGCCAGTGCAGTCGAGATCATCTGTGGCAGGTGACTGATCCAGGCGCAGAGCCTATCGTGCTCATCAGCGTCGAGGCTGGCAATTCGGGCGCCGATTCTATCCACCCAATCCAGAAATTCTCCGCTCACGCCTTCGTAGATTTTCTGTCCCCGGATCGGAGTCACAAACCAGGGCGCTTGCTGGAACAAGTCAGCATCGGCGAACTCAATCCCAGACTGTTCTTTGCCCGCCATGGGATGTCCAGCGAGAAAGCGGACACCGGCGTTCTTGCCGAAGACAGCCTTGGCTTCCTCTAAAACCTCTCGCTTGGTACTGCCTACATCTGTCAGCAAAGTTTTGACCGGAAGCGCCGGGCCGAGGCGATGAATGAGGTCGATGATTCCCAGCACGGGGGTAGCCAGCACGACCACCTGGCTGCCGCGTGTTGCCTCAAAGGGATGCGGGAAACCTTCGTCGATTGCGCCTCGAATGAGCGCACGGTCGAGCACTGCCGCCCGATCACAGCCGACGATGCGGCCAGTGAACCCCTGCCTCCGGAGCGCCAGGGAAAACGATCCGCCAATCAGGCCGACGCCGATGATCGTGATTTGGCGAATCGTCATCAGTCAATCTTGCCGCCAATTTCTTCCTGCTGAATCTGGCGCATGATGTCCATGATGCGCTGGTAGATGCTGAACAGTTCGTGATCGCGTAGTGGTCCGGGGTTGGCGCGGCGTACGTTCTCGAACACCGTCTGTTCGCGTTCCGGCTCGTAGATGGGCATTCCGGCGACCCGCTTCAACTTGCCGATCTCATGAGCAGCCTGCGCCCGCTGGCTCAGCAACTCCACCAGCCTGCGGTCCAGTTCATCGATTTGTTTGCGCCGTTCCGTGATGTCCATACCAGCGTCTTTCGCTCCCTGTGACTAGCTAGTCACTTCGTTTTGGCTGAAGGCTGAGAGCTGACAGATGTAAGCTGTCTCACAAATTCTCCCACAGACTTTACCTCGCTGCCTGGGTTGCTCTCGATGGTCTGCATAATCGCGCTCCCGACCACCGCGGCGTCGGCAAACTCTCCGACCGCCGCAAACTGTTCCGCCGTCGAGACGCCGAAGCCGACCGCAACCGGCAGCTTCGTAAACCTGCGCAGCCGGCGAACCAGCTTCTCTGCGTCTTCCGCCATTTCCCGCCGGGCCCCGGTCACTCCGGTGCGGGAGACGGCGTACACAAACCCGCGGGAAACATCGGCAATCCTCTTCAGCCGTTTATCGGTGCTGGTTGGCGCGGCTAGAAAAACCGTCGCCAAGTCGCGTCGTCGCATCTCGCGAAGGTAATCGCCCGCTTCTTCCACCGGCAAGTCAGTGACCAGCGCGCCATCAATGCCCGCGTCTTGGGCAGCGGCGCTGAAGTTTGCGATGCCCATGCTCAGAATTGGATTCAGGTAGGAAAAAATGATCAATCCAGCTTGCGATTGCCGGCGGATTTCCCTGCCGAGCTCGATCACTTGAGACAGCGATGTGCCGCGCCGCAGGGCGCGCTGGCTGGCTCGCTGGATGACCGGACCGTCCGCCAATGGATCGCTGAAAGGTACGCCCAGTTCAATCACGCTGGCCCCGGAATCAATGGCCGCCAGGGCAATGTCGCGGCTGGTGGCAAGATCAGGATCACCGCAAGTGATGTAGGCGACAAGCGCCGGCCGTGTTTGAAAAGAAATGGGCATCTTAGCTGTGGCTGACATCTTCAATCCAACTTCAGATTCTCCCTCAAAATGCCCATGTCTTTGTCACCGCGGCCCGAAATATTCACGATCACGACGTCCGATTTCTTCATCTTGGGGGCACGTTTCACTGCTTCCGCTACGGCGTGGGCGGACTCCAGCGCAGGAATAATGCCTTCGGTGCGGGCGAGAAGCGTGCAGGCTTCGAGAGCTTCCGCATCTGACGCGAATACATATTCGGCGCGGCCGGAATCCTTCAGCCAAGCGTGCTCCGGGCCAATGGAGGGGTAGTCCAGTCCCGCAGATACGGAATGTGTAGTCGCAACTTGACCATTGTGGTCTTGCAACAAATATGAAAAGGTTCCTTGCAACACGCCGGGCGATCCTCCCTGAAACCGGGCAGCGTGATCACCCAGGGCACGACCGCGTCCGCCAGCTTCGACGCCGATCAACTTCACTCGCTTGTCTTTGATGAAGTCGTAGAAGATCCCGATTGAGTTGGAACCGCCGCCGACGCACGCGATGATTGCAGCAGGCAGCTTGCCCTCGGCTTTGAGAATCTGACTCCGCGTTTCACGGCCGATGACTCGATGAAAGTCGCGCACCATGGTGGGATACGGATGCGCTCCCAGAACGCTGCCCAGCAGATAATGCGTCGTACGGACGTTAGTGACCCAATCACGCATGGCTTCATTGATTGCGTCTTTCAGCGTACGCGAACCAGATTCGACTCCGCGCACCTCCGCCCCCAGCAACCGCATACGGAACACATTGAGTTCCTGCCGGCGCATGTCTTCCGTGCCCATGTACACGACGCATTCGAAGCCGAAGAGCGCGCAGACGGTAGCTGTTGCTACTCCATGTTGACCAGCGCCGGTCTCGGCAATGATTCTCCGCTTGCCCATGCGCTCGGCCAAAAGTGCCTGCCCCAAACAGTTGTTGATCTTGTGCGCGCCGGTGTGCAGCAGATCCTCGCGCTTGAGATAAATCTTCGCACCGCGCAGTCGTTCACTCAAGCGGCGGGCGAAAAACAATGGCGTGGGGCGTCCGGCATAGGTTCTCAAAAGCTCTTGCAGGCGCCGCTGGAACTTGGGGTTGCGTTTCGCCTTCTCGTATGCGCACTCTAGTTCGTCGAGCGCGGCCATCAGCGTCTCGGGAACGTAGCGCCCGCCGTAAACACCAAAACGGCCTTTGCGAGTTGGCGATTTCTTGCTCTTCATGAAAGTCGCTGCCATTTCCTATACGAGCCTCTCAGCCTGACGAACCGCGGCGACAAACGCCCGGACTTTGTTCGGATCTTTCTCGCCCGGACTCGATTCGACGCCGGAGGAAACATCCACCCCCCAAGGCTGAAATATCCTCATAGCTTCCCCAACATTCAGGTCTGTGAGGCCCCCGGCCACGATGATGGGAAGGTTCACGCCGAGAGATTCAATCATCCCCCGCGCTTTGCTCCAGTCGAATGTCTTGCCCGTACCGCCTGGCATGGCGGTCGAGACAGAGTCCAGCATAAGAGCATAGAACATCCTTATCTCCGTCCCCAGAAGAAACCGCCCCTCTCTTCCAAGTTCACTCCCCAGTTCACTCGCTGCCATGACAGCAATCACTCTATAGGTGGTTGCGTTTTCATTCAGTAACAGCAAGTTCTGAACCCGCCCAGGTTCCGCGAAGCCCATGTGAGCCTGGACAGCACTGAGGCCCGCCTGTTGTGCGACCTCAAGCATGCGTTCGGCCGATTCGTCCACGAATACTCCAACCCTCTCGATCTTTGACGGTAGTTTCTCGACGATTTCGCAGGCCGTTTCTGGGCTCACCCTTCGCGGACTCTTCTCATAGAATACAAATCCCAGCGCGTCCGCGCCCGCATCTACTGCGGTCAACGCATCCTGGACGTTCGTGATTCCGCAAATCTTGACCCACGTCATAAAGTCTTGTCCTCAGACTCGGTGAGGAGAGTGCGCAACGCTTTCCCCGGCGAGGCCGCCTTCATCAGAGACTCGCCGATCAGAAATGCCCGGTAGCCAGCCGTCCGCAAGCGCGCAATGTCGTTTCCATTTTGAATGCCACTCTCGGCGACCGCCAGCACGTTCTTTGGTATGAGGCCAGCCAGACGAAAAGCAGTGTTGAGATCGACGGCGAAGGTTCGCAAATCCCGGCTATTCACGCCGATCAGGTCACAACCGGCGGTGAGCGCCCGTTCCAGCTCCTTCTCGTCGTGAACCTCACAAAGCACGTCGAGGCTGTAATGTTTCGCCTTCCTGGCCAGGGTTTCCAGTTCCGATTGGGACAATGCGGCTACGATCAGCAGTACCCCATCAGCATGGCTAGCGCGAGCTTCCAGCAACTGGAATTCATCCACGATGAAGTCCTTGCGCAGACAAGGCAACTGTGTCGCAGCCGATGCCTGTTGCAGGTTCTGCAAGGAGCCTTGAAAAAACTCGGCGTCGGTAAGCACGGAAAGCGCAGCCGCTCCGGCAGCTTCGAGTTCTGCGGCCAGACCTGCGGGTTGGAAGTCGGCGCGAATCAGGCCGCGAGAAGGCGATGCCTTCTTGAGTTCAGCGATAACTGCGGGCCCGGTGCGGTTTCGTCTCTCCAGGGCCTGCCGAAAACCCCGCGGCACGTGCTTCTGAGCTCGCCCCTCCAGTTCCCGCAGATCAGCCGCACGCAGAGCCTCCGTAACTTTCCGGCGGGTGGCAGCAACAATCTGGTCCAGGCTGGCGGGCACGATGAAACCACGATTATAATCCCTTCATAAACCGTGGGTTAGCTGGAACGCAACTAATCCCGGCAGACTGGGTTCAAACCCTCAGCAGCAAGCCAAATCCCCCAGACGGAGCACAGAGTTATGAAAAATAGAATCGGAAAGTCGTTGTTATTTCTCGCAGTCGGAGGTCTGATGTCGGTGGGCGCCGCAATTGCCCAAAACGCGCCGGACACCCAGAGCGGTGCGGGTGCGGGACAAGATGATCCCGGCCACCCTCGGGTGAACCAAGTCGACCAGCGTCAAGCCAACCAGCAGGACCGCATTGCCAATGGCGTCAAGAATGGCGATATGACCCCCGGACAAGCCGCGCGTCTGGAAAAGAACCAGCAGCGCATCCAGAATCAGAAATCGGCTGACATGGCCGCCCATGGCGGGCATCTGACCAAGCAGGAGCAGAACCAGTTGAACCGCGAGCAAAACAAGCAGAGCCGCAAGATCTACAAAGACAAGCACCAATAGGCGTACTTGCTAACTGCTAGTCGGTTGGAGCACGAAAAGCCGCAGTCAATCTGCGGCTTTTTCTATCGTGAAGAAAGAACCATTGGTGCCATCGAAGGGACTCGAACCCCCACACCCTTGCGGGTACATGGACCTGAACCATGCGCGTCTGCCAATTCCGCCACGATGGCAAAAATACTAGGCGACGGCCCTCGCGGGCCATCCATCAGGAAGAACTACAGCCAATATTCTACAGGCTGCCGCGAAATGTTACCAAGCCTAGCCTTCCAGCTCGGCGGTCATGGTGATGTTGGCTTTGAGCAGCTTCGATACCGGACATCCGCTCTTGGCGTTCTCCGCGGCCTTCTGGAACGCAGCCTGATCCGCATTGGGCACCCGGCCCACCACATCGAGATGCACCGCCGTGATCGTCCAGCCTGACTCCAGCTTTTCCATGGTTAGCGTGGCCGAAGTCTCGATGCTCGACGCCGTCAGATTGGCGCCGCCCAACTGGCCCGACAGCGCCATGGAGAAGCAGGCTGCATGTGCCGCCGCAATCAGTTCCTCGGGATTGGTGCCCAGAGTGTTTTCAAAACGGGTGGTAAACGAATAGGGCGTATTCGCCAATACGCCGCTGGCGGAGGAAACTGACCCCTTGCCGTCCTTGAGCCCGCCCTTCCAAATAGCGCTAGCTTTGCGTTGCATTCGCAGCTCCTGTTGTGCGGAAGTTTGATGACTCAACCATTGTAGATGGAAGCGCCCGATGTGTCAGGAGCAGCAACTAGCACTTAACAATTGGCATTTAGCCATGCGACGTTCGTTGGGACGCCCCGAAACCTAGACGGCCAAATGCCAAGTGCCAAATGCCGCCTTTCTAGTAGAAATCCGAACAACTCAGATAAAACCCGCAGCGCGGACAGCTCAGCTTGCAACGGTGCTCCTTCAGTTGCGCAGCGCAATTCGGGCAGAAGCTGAATGCGGTCAGAGTCTGGAGTTTTGGTGTTTCGGCCAAAGTCGTGCGCGAGTTTGTAACGGACGGGAGAGGCTCACTCATTATAGAAAACCTAGCAGCATGGCAGTACCGACGCAATGACAATTGCGGTGCGGGTGATGTCACGGCCTGTTTGCGACTTCGCGGCATTGGTCTAAAATCCCAGTGGGAGCAACGATCATGTATTTCGAGCAGTTCTATCTGGGATGTCTGGCGCACGCCTCTTATATATTGGCATCCGAGGGCGAGGCCGTGGTGGTCGATCCCCAGCGCGATGTGGACATCTACCTGAAAGCTGCCGAGGAACATCAGGTAAAGATCCTCCACATCTTCGAAACCCACCTCCATGCCGACTTCGTTTCCGGACACAAAGAACTGGCCGCTCGCACCGGCGCAACCATCTACATGGGCGCTCGTGCCGGCGCGGCGTTTCCGCACGTGGGCGTGCATGATGGCTTCGAGTTGAAGGTGGGCAAGGCGCGAATATCGGTGCTGGAAACTCCTGGACACACGATGGAGAGCATTTGCCTTGTGATTAGCGATGAGGAAAAATCGCCCAAGCCCTGGGCAGTTCTGACTGGCGATACGCTGTTTCTCGGCGACGTCGGACGGCCCGACCTGTCGAAAACGCACACGCCGAAGCAACTGGCGGGTATGCTCTATGACAGCTTGCACAACAAGCTGCTGAAACTGTCGGATGATGTGCTGGTCTATCCGGCGCACGGCGCAGGTTCGCTCTGCGGACGCAACATGCGCGCCGAGCGTTCTTCCACCATGGGCACCGAGCGGCTCACCAACTATGCCTTGCAGATCGGGAGCAAAGACGAGTTTGTCCGGCAACTGACCGAGAATCTGCCAACCCGCCCGGAGTATTTCCTCCAGGATGCGGAGATCAATCGCGCAGGTGCCGCTTCCCTTTCGGAACTGGCTGCATTAGCGCCAATTTCGGCGAAGGACTTGAAGGCGCTGCTCGATGACGGCGTGATCGCTCTCGATGTGCGCCCCGGCGACCAGTTTGCCGAAGCCCATGTTCCCGGCTCCATCAATATCGCGCTCTCCGGACAGTTCGCTTCCTGGGCGGGCACGGTGCTGGGACTATCCTCTCGGCCCGTATTGATTGCAGACTCGCCGGAGCAGTTGTCCGAAGCCCGGCTGCGACTGGCTCGCGTAGGAATCGAAGATGCGTGTGGATTCCTGAAAGACGGGATCGCCGGCTGGAAGCAGGCTGGATTGCCGCTAGCAGAAACGCCGCAGATTTCGGTGCAGGCTCTTCAACAACGTTTACAGGATGATCGCTCGGCGGTGCTCGACGTTCGCCGCGAGCCGGAATGGCAAGCCGGACACATCGAGGAAGCAGCCTGGTGGCCGCTCGATAACTTCAAAGTCGCCGCGCCCGAGATCGATCGCGCCGCGCCGGTCGCAGTTCATTGCAAGAGCGGTTATCGCAGCATGATCGCATGCAGCCTGCTGCAACGCGCCGGCTTCCGCAACGTCACCAACGTGGTCGGCGGATTCGACGCCTGGCTGCTGGCAGGCCTGCCAGTCGAACGCGAGAAGCCCGTGGTGGCGTAGGCCCCGGAGCAGTTGATTTGAGACGGGCAAAGGCTACGCGGGGAAATAAGCCTATGCTAACCTGTGGTTGCCACTCCTCAGCCGGGATGGCGGAACTGGCAGACGCAGCGGACTCAAAATCCGCCGGACTTCGGTCCTTGGGGGTTCAAGTCCCCCTCCCGGCACCACCTTACGAGCCGCATTAAATAAGGCGATTATCGCTTTCCGCGCGATTTTTTCTTGCTGCCTTTTGGCGCTCGCAGAAAATTTCATGCACCTAAAGATAGAGTGCCGCCTTACCCTGAGGTATTCTCGCAGGTGCTACGTGACTTTTCCCTACCAAACTGAGGATTGACCACAGACTGCTCTTGCCGGGTGGGAATCCGTCAAGGCACCGTTGCAGCGGTCGTTTTCTGTGCTACAGTTTCCGAATATGGGAGAAACAAACAAGTTCGATCTGTCCGCATTCCGGCCTAGCAAGCTCGAGTGGGAAGAAGCTCTGGCGCGTGCGAATCGCCGCGCGCAAGAAGAGGCACGAGACACAAACACTCTGGATTACAGGATGTACGCGGACGAGAATTAGGGTTTGAACAATGGGCGAATACAAGTTCAATCTTCGTGACGCCGTTAGAAGAATTGGCCAGCATGAGGTCCGTACCGTACAGCAAATCCGCGATAATCCTCCTGGCGATCCGCTGTACTTCATTCAACTCGGAACTGACTTTGCCACATCTATATGGGCTAAGGAAAGTGAACTGGGACTTGTGGCCTCGGCTTCCAAACCGGATAGTGGTCCAGGCTTCTACCCGGCCAAATCAGTCACGGATTGAGGGCTGTTCCTGTGAGCCTGTTCGGTATCGAATCCGAAGAGGATTGCCGTCAGAAGATAGACGCGCTGTTGGAGTTGCATGGCCGCGCTGAGAAAGCAGCGACCAAAGAAACTGTTGCATCCATCAAGGCTGCGCTAAAGGCTTACTACGATAAAGGGAACAGCGGTAAGGCTAAGGGTGAAATGTCACAAGTCGAGTCCGTTTGGTTCTGGCCTGGCGTTAGCGAGGCCTTTGTGAAAGGACCGAATTTGAACGATCCCTCAACATGGCGCGACGGCTTGTACGAAGTGCAACTGAATCTGAGTTACTACCGTCCAAAGCCGTGAGCCGATGTGCCTAATTTTGTGCCTACCAGCAACCTCCGCGTGTTGCCAGATATTGCGATAGAATCACGTGCAAGTGAAGGCACGGTAGCAACTTGTAGCAATTCGCAAGGAGTTCGTCGCAAATCTCGTAAGTGCTTTGTTTGCGGAGTGCAGGTAACTCAAAATCCGCCGGGCTTCGGCCCTTGGGGGTTCAAGTCCCCCTCCCGGCACCACCTCAGAAGCCGCATTAAATAAGGCGAACATGAGCGTAAGGCCTGACCTGTGATCGACCCCACGGCACCGGAGGATTCTTTCGATATCTGGCTTGACCGGCACGTTGATTTGGCCGCCCTGGTATTCCTGCTGCTAGGGTTTGTATTGCGCCTCGGGGCGGCATGCGGGACGTTTCTCAATCCCGACGAGGCGCTGCACTTTTTCGTCGCCAACCAGTCCTCGTGGGCGAGCGCATACAGAGCCAGCCTTACCATGGCGCATCCGCCACTACTGATATTTCTGTTGTACGCGTGGCGCAACATCGGAACTTCGGAGCTCGTTCTTCGCCTGCCTTTTGTTCTTGCCGGCACTGGGTTCTGTTGGGTTTTTTTCAAGTGGTTGCGTCACTTGTTCGGGAAATCAGTGGCCCTGACAGGGCTGACACTCGTGAGCCTGCTTCCGCCGCTGGTACGACTTTCCGCCGAGGTGCGTCAGTACGAGCTGCTGCTGTTGTTCGCCATCGGCGCGGCATACTTCCTGGAAAAAGCCTTGGCCGCAAATTCCGTCGGCTTCATGCTGCTCTCCTCGGCCTTCACTTGCCTGAGCATGCTCTCCCATTATTCCGCGTTCCTGTTCGCGGCCGTCTTGGGCATCTATTCACTTTGGCGCATCGTGAACCGCGAAACTACAACTAAAGTAGTAATGGCATGGGTTGCGGGTCAGACAGGCGCGCTCGGGCTTGCGAGTTTTCTCTATGTAACCCACATTTCCCGGGTCAAAGGTACGAGCATGGCGGAGCAGGCTTTCGATAGCTGGCTTAGCCGGTCGTATTTTCATTCCGGTCAGGGAAGCCCGCTGGTTTTCATGGTGGCGAGAAGTTTCAGCGTGTTCCAATATCTTTTTGGACAGTTTGCGGTCGGGGATATTGCGGGCTTGTTGTTCATCGCCGGCATCGTCTTTCTGCTCAGAAACAGAGTCCCACTGCCGAGGTCCGGGCCGACCGCACTTCAGTTCGCAGCCCTTCTGATTCTTCCCTTCGCAAGCACTTGTGCGCTGGCCCTTCTCGATGTGTATCCTTACGGCGGTACGCGGCATGCAGCGTTACTGGCTATTTTCGCGATTGCGGGAATCAGCCTTGGCTTGGCCGGAATTGCCCGGAAGAGAATGCTGCCGGGCGTCATCGCTGCTGCCGGAATCGTGTTACTTTGTTTCGCGTTTCCATCGCGGTACCCGTACATTTCCCGGGATGATCAGAAACAAGAACGCATGCAGCAAGCAGTCCGGTTTGTGCGCGAGCAAATGCCGCCTTCTGCGCCGCTCTTCGTCGACTACGAGAGCGGCATCTTGCTCGGGCATTATCTCTGCGAGCAAAAGCAAGTGGTGGACGACGGTTCGATTCCAGGTTTTCTGGTCTTTAGTTGCGGTGGTCACCGCATTGTTTCCACGATGCAGGATCTCTGGGGCTTTACTCCTCAGATGTTTCTTCAGCAATGGAGTGATCTGGTGCGTAATGGCAACTTCCAGGCCGGAGAAACCGTCTGGGTGGGCCAAGCAGGATGGATTGTGAACCTCGATGACTCGCTGAGGAAAGAGTTTCCTGAGTTCCGAAGTTTACAGACTCACGCTTTCGGAAGGAACATCAAATTCTTCACCGTCACGGTAGGCCAAGCCATGCCGTCACTCGCCGCCAGGCGTAGCCGCGGATTCTCATATCCGAATCCGCACACTTAACCTGGACTCACCTTGCCTTCGAGAAGTCTTCCACGGCAAACCATTGCCCGTCGCGTTCCGCCACGCCGATGCCGGCGGAGTCCATGCTGCTATCCAGTATGTTGGCGCGGTGCAACGGCGATGCCATCAGGCTTCGGTGAATAGTCTCCATGTTCGGTCCTTGGTCGACATCCTCGGCCAGGGAACTGTACCGGGCGCTGGCTTGCCGGGCTCGCGTGGGAAGGTTCGATTCGCCAGGAAACTGGTGCGAAACCGTGCCCCGCTTTGCCATTTCTGACGCATGGTTGCGGGCGGCCGAGGCCAGAGCTTCGTCCCACCGCAGCGCTGGTATCCCGCGGCCTTTCCGTTCCCGGTTCGCTGCGTCGAACAGTTGCCGTTCTGCGCTCGATACACTCTGCGCGCGACTTGCGGACGACAGAAAGATCGAAGTCAGAGAAACGATGAGTAGGGCCGAACTGGACCAGGAAACGCGCAAAAGGAACTCCGTGAAGAACATTAACCCGCTTCATTCGGCTTCCACTCGGTGATTTTCAGCGAATCCTGCACACCGTGGCCCATCCAGCGGCTTTAATTCCCGCGCTTTCACCTCCCGAATCCGCTCCCCAGGTAGAAAGTAACCGGAACGTCAAAGCGTACTTCGAGACGGCTCTGCGAGGCGGGGTAGGTGTTCCCGGACAGCGGCGTGCAGGCGTCGGTTTTGTTTTCGCATTATGAACCGGTCGCGTCGTGGGATGTTGTAGACACGCATGGAGAGTTCCACCACCATCCGATCCAAGGCAAGGAGGATGTCCAGCACTTGGTTGCGGTCGCTCTCGCTAGTGAGTTGGTTGGGCAATTCGCACCACTTCCTCTCGTCATGCTGGATCATTCGGTTCACGCTGCGATCAATCTTGAACTGACACTTTGATAACAAATTGAACGCGAAAATGGAAATTGAAACAATTTATCGCTGCCATAAACGCGAATGGTCCCCATAACTACCTGAAAACAACTCGAATGAGATGTCGTGGACGGCAAAGGGGCTTGCAGGTCTCGTCCCCTAAGCCTCTAATATTTCCGTTGACATCCGTGCACCGGCAAGGCAGTCTGTTTAGCGTTTGTTTTCATGCGGCACCGGGCTTCTGTACGGTGTATGCAGGGCGGCTTTTGGTCGCTTTCTGGGCAGAGATAGCGCCCTCGATGGAGAATTTGTCGCATCGGAGGAAAAGGATGGGAATCTTCTTTGCGTCGCACCAACCCGTGGTGCCTGAGATCAATAGTGCCATTCGCGTCGCGTTGCAGGTTGACCCCGCCACCGTCGCGAACGTCGAGCAGGAAGCTGCACAGAGGACCTTGGGGCTGATTCGAGCAACCGCCCCCCAATTTAGTCCTTTGCGGTTCTTTGGCGCTGTGCTGATCGCCGTTGCCCTGCTCTGGGGAGGGATATGGACAGCCCAACACAATCTGCCTGACATTTCCAAGGACTTGATGAATTCCTTCGTCGGCTTTAGCGGACTGGTCTTGGGCCTCCTCGGCGGCGAGGCGCAAAAATTCTCTTCCGCATAGCCAGGAGGCCCCTTCCGCCTATCAGACGGCTTGTCCGGGGATTGAACCGCGCTTCTCGTTTTCGAGACACTAATCTCAATTCCAGAAACAATAATGTGCGGCAGAGAAGAAACGATCTTATGCTGATGCAAATCTACAAGCCGGGCACGGAGACACAATGTCAAGCGGCCTAGTGATACCGGAATCAGGGGAAATCGAGATTCCCAGCTTTCGGGTCTTGGGGGTGCGCATGAACCCGCTGCAGATTCCAGACATCCTCCGCATCCTCGACCACTGGATTCAGGAGCGCAAGGGGGTCCATATTGTCGTCCAGACCGGCATGCACGGCGCTTCGGAGGCGATCAAAGACCTCAAACTGAGGGAGATGATCAACGCTGCGTCCCTGAATAACATGGACGGCACACCCATGAAATGGCTGGCGCGCTTGCATGGTTTTAAGTACGCGAAGCGCCGCGCCTACGGGCCTGAGGTGATGGGTACGTTGCTTCGCGAGACCGGTCCGAAGTACAAGCACTTTTTCTATGGAAACCGGGTATCGGAAGAACTGGCCAACGTTTGCGCAAAGAAATATGGGACGCGCGTGGTAGGTGTTTATCCCCTGCCCATTTGGCCGTTGCCCGAGGCGGAGAAAGTAAAGATTGCCCAGGCGATCGAGTCAGTCGCACCGGACATTGTATGGGTTGGACTGGGCGCGCCCAGACAAGAAGGATGGATGTACGACTTCAAGAATCGCCTCACCGTGCCGGTTCTGATCGGAGTGGGGGCGGCATTCGATTTCCATGCCGGCAAGCTGAAGCAGGCGCCGGTCTGGATCCAGGAGAACGGATTGGAATGGTTTTACCGGCTGGTGCATGAGCCCAAGCGATTGTGGCGGCGTTACCTGGTGAGAGCTCCAATATTCGTGTGGAACGTGGGATTGGAATTGGCCGGCCTGAAGAAGTTCGATTGACGGGTTGTTCCTCCGACTAGGCTCAAGCGGCATGCGTACCCGTTATAACCAGGCAAAGGGGATGTCGAGGTGTCCGTGATCCAGGGTAACGACACGATTTTGATTACTGGCGGTTCCGGCCTTGCAGGTATCAATCTAAGAGAATATTTGCAATCGCAGGGCTTTACCAGAATTTTGACGCCCACTTCGACGGAATGCGATCTCACCGACCGGCAAGTGGTGCTGGATTATTTCGAGCGCAACAGGCCCAACTACGTTTTTCACATGGCCGGATTTGTTCGCGGCATCATGGGCAATATGCGCAACCAGGGCGAAGCCTATTTCAAGAACACCCTCATCAATACGCATGTCATTGATGCCTGCCATACCGCCGGCGTCAAGAAGGTTGTTGCCATGGGTACAGCCGCCATGTATCCCGATCCCCAGCCCGGCGTTCCTCTGGTGGAAGAGGACGTTTGGAAAGGGCCACCCCATGTTTCGGAATATGGCTATGCTCAAAGTAAACGCGGTATGCTGGCGCAATTGCAAACTTATGAGAGCAGTTATGGCATGGCTTATGCCTTCGCGTTCTGCACCAACCTTTATGGCCCGCATGACCGTTTCAACACCGAAACTGGGCACGTCATTCCCTCGCTCGTGAAAAAATTCCATGATGCCAGGCAGGCGAAAACCGCAGTCACGGTGTGGGGCGACGGTTCGGCACACCGCGATTTCCTCTATATCAAGGATTGCGCGCGCGCGCTTCACACCATCATGAACAACGTTACTGGCCCCATCAATCTGGCTTCAGGAACGACACGGAAGATCCGCGACGTAGTGAATATTCTTGCCGCCCACACCGGGATGACAGAAGAGATCGTCTGGGACACCAGCAAACCCAGCGGCTATATCTTCCGGGCCTATGACGTAAGCCGTTTACGGACAGCGGGTTTTACCTGCCACTACACGCTGGAGCAGGCTTTGCATGAAACTTACGACTGGTACGCCGGCCATCACGACGCTGTGCGAAATTGAAAACAACCAACCCTGAAGTGAATGAAAACAAGTCTCTTAGCTAGCGTCTAGAGACTTTCGGTAGGGTTGACAAGAAGTCCGATCCGGCTAGAATAGGCCGTGGGATGTTCGGTCGTTTGTGCGGTCGGCGTTATGCGTCCTTCTATCTGTACACTTCACTTCTCCCCGACGCGAACTGGCGGTGGGTCGTCCGTCTGCGGAGTCATAGTAAAGGCGTCGCTTGAAACCGAGCGACAGGGTACGGATCTTCGAGCCCTTTCGGTGTATTTCCCCCTCCGGGATGCTCGGAACGCCAAGAATTGAATTCCGGTTAAGGTGTAGCACTCTGCACGGCAGTTTTCATCAACCAAGCTAGGGAGAATATAGGCAATGAACGAGAAAAATGAAATTGTAGTGGTGGCAGGAGCGGACGGCTTTATTGGCGGCTCTCTGGTGGCAGACCTTCGCCGCCAGGGGTACACGCACATTCGGGCCGTGGGCGCAAAACCGTTGGAGCGGTGGTATCAGCACTTCCCCGACGTCGAAAATGTGGTGCTTGACCTGAAAGATCGCCAGAATTGCGAGACGGCCTCGCAGGGCGCCTATCAGGTTTTCATGCTTGCCGCGGACATGGGCGGGATGGGATTCATCGAGACCCACCGGGCGGAATGCATGCTTTCGGTGCTCATCAGTACGCATATGCTGATGGCCGCGCAAAAACTGAATGTGCAGAAATATTTCTACTCTTCCTCGGCCTGCGTCTATAACGCCCACAAGCAGGAAGACTTCGATTGTCCTGGGCTGAAAGAAGAAGATGCCTATCCCGCGATGGCTGAAGACGGCTATGGTTGGGAAAAACTCTTTAGT
>Ga0209517_10003654_pt1 | contig 20696 bp, 18 predicted proteins | sample PeaSoiMetSII2010_FD_187695 | JGI IMG/M metagenome (GOLD analysis project Ga0209517, IMG submission 187695) | Peat soil microbial communities from Weissenstadt, Germany - SII-2010 (SPAdes) (version 2) | ecosystem: Environmental > Terrestrial > Soil > Wetlands > Peat | place: Germany...
AGAAGTTGTTTGGTCAGATCCATGCCTTGGACGACGACACGATCGACGGTGCTCCATCCCATGTTGCTTTGGATGGCTTTATTCGCCTGCGCCACGACTCCATCTCCTCTTTTCAAAATGTGACCACAACGAGATCCGCGAGCCCACTTCTCGCAACGGACTTGTCTGTAGCAGAGCTTGGGACGTGATCGCCAATGGCGCCCGCTATGACCGGCTGTGCCCTCTTTTCAGCGTAAGCGACAGCCCGCCGTTTCGTACTTGAATGTAATTGCAGTCGGCTGCTCTGCTGAGCTTCTCGATCAGACCCAGGACCGGATATCCGACGCTGGCATGCCGCGTCGACACTTGCGCGGATCGCATCGCATCGACCTCGTCCTTTCCCGCGAAATACCGCAGCAGCAGATCGTCGTCGGAAACGCCCGGCCCTCCATACTTGAGGCGCACCTCTTTCAACGAGGGTTGAGGAGGCTGCCAACCCGCGAGTTCCCTGGCCCGAGGCCTGCTCAGTATCTTTTCCCGGACGTCTGCATCCATCGAGGAGCTTTCTTCCTCGCCCCACAATCCCAGGGCATAATGAATGACCTCATCGGGCACCCCCTTGTATCGCTCTCCTAGGATGATGTTCATGACCGCCTGTGTTCCCACGAACTGAGAATACGGCGTGACCATAATGGGGTGCCCGAATTCGGCCCGAACCCGGGCCGTTTCCTCCAGGACGGCTGTCAGCCTGTCCCCCAGTCCGAGTTTGGCGAGCTGATGCCTGAGGTTTGAGATCATCCCGCCCGGCACCTGATGGACATAATGGTAGGCGTCGTATGCCGGCGGAACGCCGATCGGCAGGCCTTCACGATGAGCGATGGCGGTGAAATGTTTCTCGACCGATTTGAGCGCCTCTTCATCTACGCTCGGCGTGTATCCTAATGCGCGCGCATTCTTGGCGACGTTGAACAGGGAGGGATTCGACGAGCCGTTCGCCAGCGGCGGTATCGCGGTGTTCACGGACCTGATTCCCAGCTTGATCGCTTCGAGACAGCAGAGAGGGCCGAGTCCAGTGATGCAGTGGGTGTGAAGCTCGACGGGAACGCCGTTGACGTTTTGCAGAATGACCGGCACCAGCGTCCGCGTGCGCTCGGGCGTAAGCAATCCGCCCGGATCTTTCAGGCAGATCCGGTCGACGTCCAGCCCTGCCGCTTCGCGCGCCTTCTGAGCATAGTATTCATCCGTGTGTTTTGGAGAAACCGAGTAAATCAGATTTACGATCGTTCCTAACCCTGCCTTACGGCATTTATCGACTTGCCACCGCCAGCCGGCGGCTTCGTTCGAGGGATCGGATATCCGAGCCTGGCTTATCCCATTCGCAGCCAGCCGTTCTATCCAGAGGTCTTCTATGGCCTGTGGCGTGATGTGAAAGGCGCTCATCGACCGGCCGCGAATGACTCTTAGCGGGGTCGTTTTGATACGCTGACGGACCAGTCGGATGCGCTCCCAGGGATCCTCGCGCAGTTCGCGAACGCATTTCTTGAAGGGGGCCGACGCGATTATTTCGATCGCCTCAAATCCGACCTGGTCCATCGTCGCGGCGACTGGCAATATCATATCGGTCCGCATGCCGTACGCCCACAGGCTCGACTGGCCGTCGCGAAGCGTCGTGTCGACGAATTTAATCTCGTTCATGCTTGACCTCGTTCATAGCGCCCTCAGCGAAACCGGATTCTGGTTTGGTTGAGGCCCTGTGCGAGCCCCATATCGCATCATGATCCCTGACGAGCAACCAGGCGAGCCTCTGGCCGAAATGGCTGCACCCATTTTGCGAGCACGCGATCCGCTTTAACCTTTCGACGTCCGGGCCAATAATTGAGGGGTCATCTCCTCGACCAGACGCGTACCGCAAGAACGGCGCCAGCAATCGACAACGTTCGCTTACAGCCTCGGTAACGCCCAATCAGTCCGGCGCCATCAAAAGGGCGAGGCGTGGCTGCGCGACCGTCTCATCATAGACCAAAGATCCGGAATATTTCTCTTGCGCGATCGAATGGGCAATTATCGAGATCTCCTATTTCGTGGTTGGCTTTATGGTGCAGTCCATTGCGGCGAGGTGAGCAAGTGATTGCCGACGCTGGAGCGCACGGACCCGTCTTCAGGCCTCAATGGCCGGCTCGAAGGCGGGGTAGTTGAATTTATCATCAAGCCGCTCCCAGACGAGCCGGACCGGCATGCCGATGCGCAGCGTCTCCGGTCGGCAATTGTACAAATTGGCCAGGATGCGGACGCCTTCGTCAAGATCGACGAGCGCGCAGAGGTAAGGTGCGCGATCCTCATGTCCCGGCCATGGCGCGATCGTCAAGGTCCAGGAGTACAGCACACCGCGCCCCGAGACCTCCCGCCATTCGAGATTGCGCCTGCCAGTATAGAGACTGACAGGTCGCGGGAAATGCTGAAAGCGGCCGGTCGTGGGACAATATTGGATCACCAACCGTTCCCGGTCGGCCGCGTCCCAGAACGGCTGGGTGCGCATGTAGGCGTTCGGATGGGGCAAAGGACGCGGAAGGGTTTTTGACTGTTCCCTGCTCATCTTTGCTGCTCCAGGATGAGGACGGCCGAAGTTGCCCAGTTGCGGGCATAGGGGATGCCGCCGATTCCGGTGACCAGTGCGTTGCGTCGATCCTCGACCTGCCGTTCGCCGCCCTCCCCAAACAACTGACGAACCGCCTCCACGAGGTTGACGCCCCCGCCCGCCAGTCGGGGCTGCCCCGCCGAGATCTGGCCGCCACCGGTGTTGAGAGGCAGTTGGCCGCGATACGACAGGTCGGTCTCCAGGATGAAGTCGCAGCCGCGGCCGCGTTCACAGAAGCCCAAATGCTCGAATTGCAGGAGGATTGCCATGAGAAAGTCGTCATAGGGATGGAAGGATGCAATATCTTTCGGCGTCAAGCCGGCCTGTTGGAACGCGCGCGGCCCCGCCGCAAGGAATCCCGACTCGGTGATTTCCGTCATCGGCTCGCACAGCCGATAGTGAGTCTGCTCGCCATAGCCGGCAGGAAACACCTTTTTCTCGAGACCGAGGCGGCGGGCGTTATCGTCGTGCATCAACAGCACGCCATTGGCACCCTCACAGACCAACACGCTGTCGAGTAGCCGCAGCGGCGCCGAGACGCGTTTCGATTGCAAGTAATCTTGTTCGGTCAGGGGGACACGCAGCTTTTCGCAGGAGTTAGGGTTGAGCAGGGCATGGTTGCGCTGCGTGACCGCCAGCTTGGCCAAGGCCTCGTCCTTGAATCCGTAGAGGTGTCGGTAGCGCTGCATGATCAATCCGAATGCGCCAACCGGTCCGTGCAGGCCCGTAGGATATTGGAATTCGAAGCGTTGTCCGCCCTGCTCGGGAGCGCGGCTCGGTTGCGCGTCGGCCGAGATGACCAGTGCCGTGCGGCAGAAGCCCGCGCGGATAGCGGCAGCTGCACGCGCCACGCCGCCGATGGGCGAGGCGCCACCCAGCCCCATGAGTTCCAACCAAGTCGGCGAGAGCCCCAACATCTCGCATACGTATTGCGCCCAGAACGAATTCTCCGTCTGACTCAACGTTTCGCCGACGCACACCCCGTCGATCTCGGCCTTGTCAATTCCGGTGCGCTCGAGAATCTGCTCCAGCACCTCAGCGGCAAGCTCGTAAGCAGTCCGACCGGAGCGCAGTTCGATCTTGGTCTCGCCATAGGCGACGACGGCTACATCCTTCATTCCGGTCCCCTCGACGCTTCCAGCCCTGGCTCAGCGGCAAGATCTTTTGCGGTTTCCATCCCCTAAGGCTATCACCCGGAGTAACTGGAGTGATACCCTATTTGCGCGAAAGACCGCGCCCCATTTTGGATGACGCGTTCGTTTGTTCATCCGTGGTCGGACAAACTGATACGCTGTCCGTACCGCCGATTGGAGGGAGCAGAACTATGCTCAAAGGAGTCCGCGTCGTCGAAATAGGCGCGTTCATCACGGCGCCTCTTGCCGGCATGATGCTCGGAGACTTGGGAGCCGATGTCATTAAAGTCGAACGCCCAGAAGGAGACCCCTTCCGTCGCTCCCGCGGCGGCCTCTACAGCCCAAACTTCGTCGCGCTCAATCGCAACAAACGCAGCATAGTCCTCGATTTTGGCAGTGGACAGGACAAAGCAGCTCTGCTCGCACTGATCGACAAGAGCGATATCTTGCTCGACAATCTTCGGCTCGGAGCTCTGACAAAGTACGGCCTCGACCCGAATCATCTTGCCAGCCGAAATCCTCGGCTTATCCATTGTTCGATAACTGGCTTTGGAGCCGTCGGCCCCTACCGCGCGCGACCGGCGTTCGATGCCGTCGGACAGGCCTTGAGCGGGATCAGCAGCCTTACCCTCGACCCGGGCGCTCCGATGAGTAGCGGGCCGACCATTTCGGACGACGTGACGGGCATGTATGCCTGTTTTGCCATTCTTGGCGCCCTCTACGACCGTGAACGCACCGGGCGCGGCCATCGGCTAGAGGTCAACATGCTCGAAGCGTCGATGGCGTTCATTCAGGGGGCCTTCGCTCATTTCATGCAGCGCGGCGTGATCCCGGATCGCTTCACCCGGGCCGCGACGTCTCAGTCCTACGTTTTTCGTTGCGCGGATCGCAAAGTGCTGGCGGTGCATCTGTCGACCGGAGAAGTATTTTGGAATTCTTTGGTCACAACCGTCCTTGAGGCGGCAGAGCTGGCCAGCGATGCGCGATTCGCCGGTCATCTGGAGCGCGTGAAACACTATCCCGTCCTGCGCGACTTGATGGCAACGCGGTTTCTGGCGCGAACGCGCTCGGACTGGATGCAGCGCCTGGAGCAGGCGGATGTGCCATTTGCACCGGTTTACCAGGTCGACGAGGCCTTGGCTGACCCGCAGGTGTTGGCGAACGGCACGGTATGCGAGCTCACGCACCCGACGGAGGGACGCGTACGGACCATCCATTCTCCCGTGCTGGTTGACGGCAAGCGTCCAGAGAGCGATCTGCGCGCTCCGCCGACGTTAGGCGAGCACTCGGAAGAGATTAGAGCCGCAATCGGGAATTCCGGCGCCGCCTTGCCGCGCGGCAATTCTGGCTGAATGCGTCGATCACTGTGGCGCGGCGAGCTAGCGGCTGCGCCAGGACAGACGACGCATGAGATGAGGTGCGTCCAACATCGCGACGACGGCAAGAATGGCGCCCATCGCGACGTCGTTGGCATAGGGCGGAGCCCCCACCGCGTTAAAGCCCGTACTCAACACCGCAAGGATGAGGACGCCGACGGCGATGCCGAGCGGTCGGCCAGTTCCGCCGCTCAGGGACACCCCGCCCAAGATCGCCGCCGCAGCTGCGGGAACGATGATCACCGATATCCCGACAACCGACGCAGATGCCAAGCTATAGCTCAACAGCGCGCCCGACAGCGCGGCGCAGACTCCTGAAAATGCAAAAATACCCACGATCTGCGCCTCTACATTAACGCCCGCAATCATCGCTGCTCGCCGGTCGCTGCCGATCGCGACGATGTCGCGTCCCACCCGCGTCACTGCCATGACAACGGCGGCGGCAATGAAAGGCACCAGCGCAACGAGGCTCCGGACGGAAAATACGCCGGCCAGTTGGGCCGCGAGATCAAGAGCGACTTGCATGTTGCCGTAGGGTATCGAGCGGTTTTCCGTGAGGACGGACGCACCGCCGACGAGCACCAGAAGCCCTCCGAGAGTTACCCCGACCGATCCTAATCGCAGCCGGACGATGATGAAACCTTGCACGATGCCCGCCGCCAATCCGGCCGCCAGGGCGAAGGCTATTCCAACCCAGGGATGCTGAGCGCCGGTCAGGACCGCGATGCAGCCCGCCATGCTGAACATACCGATCACCGAAAGATCAAATTCGCGAATCATCATCGTCATCCCGAGGCCGAGCGCCACGGGTCCGACGGTGGCAAAGATTTCAAAGGTCGAGAAGGCGGTAGCCATGCTGAGAAACCGACCCTGTCCCCAATCCGCCAGCGACAAAAGCAGAATGCAGGCGGCGAGAATGCCAATCGGCCTGACATGAGGGTCATTCCGCAGAAACTTCTTCATCATCCGCCTAATCTCTGGTGCCGCGCGTATGCAGGATTATGACGGCGAGGACAATCAGTCCCGAAATCAGGTATTGCCATTCCTGTCGCAAGCCCCGCAGCAGCAGCACGACCTGGATGATCGCGATGATCATGACGCCGCCCAGGGTTCGCAGGATCGAACCTTCGCCGCCTTTGATGAGCGTTCCGCCGACGAGCACGGCCGCAACCGCTTCGTAGTCGTAGCCGACGCCATAATCCATGCTCGCCGAACCGTACCTAATGGACAGCATTATTCCCGCGAGCGCCGAGAATAGGCCGGCCCAGAGATAGGCGCCGCTGACGGTGCGCCAGGTCCTGACGCCGATGGCATCCACGGCGCGGATGCTGCCACCAACCATATAGACATTCCGGCCGAAGACCGTGAAGGAAAGAATCAGTTGGCCGATCGCGGTCACGCAAAGAAACGTCACGAACTCGATTGGTATGCCGGCGACGTCTCCTTTGAACATGCCGTAACTCACGCCGGCTTGCGCATAGACCGTGCCATCCGCTCCGACTGCCTCCACGACCCCGTAAATCAGCGCCAGCATTGCGATGCTGATCATGATGGGGTTTGCCCGCGCCCAACCGATAGCAAAACCTTGCGCGGCGTCGAGCACCGCCCCCGACACCAGTGCAGCCACAAAGCCGAAGGCAACGCCGCCCCAATTCACGGCCGCGATAAAAATCATCGCGCTGGCGCCTACGATTGCGCCAAGGCAAAAGGACATGATGTTCCCGCTGATCGTGATCAGCGTCATTCCAACGGCGACGCATCCGATGAAAGAGACCGTCGTCAACAGCGATAAGATGCTCGGCTTCGATAGAAAGCCTGGCGTCGTGAGGGCGAGAATGCCCAGAAGAAGGATGAAGACCGCCCGGATCGCAGGCAGCCGATTGCGCGGTGCGCCGACAAGCCGCCGCCAGTTCTCCGGCATCGCCCGCACGTGAATCCTTGATGGCCACCGGGCGAGCGGCTCGGTCATGCAACGGCCTTTGACCTGGGGGTCGGGTGAGTGATGTCGACCATGATCGACGCCATGTCGATTCCTTCGCGCTCGTATCGGGCAACGGCGCGGCCCCGATACATGGTCACGACGATATCGGCGATGCCGACGACCTCCTCCAAATCGGAGGACGTCATAATCAGCGAATAACCGAGAGCGCACAATTTGCGCATCAGCAGGTAGATATCCGCCCGCGCCCCGACGTCGATGCCGCGGGTCGGATCGTTCATAAGCATGATTCCCGGCTCGCTCCGCTCGACTGCCCTTCCGAAAAGCAATTTCTGCTGATTGCCCCCACTGAGATTGCCGGCATAGGCCCGCAGACGTTGGCGATCTATGCCGACCCGATCGGCAAGCCGCGCCGCGAATCGACCGAGACTCGGCCAATTCAGCACGCCGAGGAGGGCATGCGCGCCAAGGCTGGTCGCGACGAGGTTGTCCAGCACCTTCATCCGATGGAAAATCCCCTCGGCCGCGCGATCCTCGGACAGGAAAAGGACATTGCGAGACACGCAATGCGGCACGGCGCCGAGGCGCATCGGTCTGCCGTTGACGATCACGCGTCCGGTGGCCCCGTATACAAGGCCCGCAAGCGCACGGATCACCATGCTCGCACCCGATCCGATCTGCCCGGCAATGCATAAGATCTTGCCGCTCGGGGCGGTCAAGGAAAAGTCGTACACCGCGTCCGGCACGTTGAGCCCCTCGACGACAACCGCGTTGCCCGCTTGACGGTGCGCTGGAACGCTCGGGTACATTTCGCCGAACGAACGCCCGAGCATCAGCTCGATGAGACCGTCTCGCGTGATTTCGCCGACCGGCTTGGTCGCAACGTGCTCGCCATTGCGGAATACGCTAACCGAGTCGCAAAGTTCGAAGACCTCTCCAAGCCGGTGGCTGATGTAGATAATCGAATGCCCTCGCGCCTTCACGAGCTTGAGCACGCCGAGAATCCGCTCGATTTCGGCGTCGGTCAGGGTCGCGGTGGGCTCGTCGAGTATCAGCACGCGAGCTTGGCGTGCCAGAAGACGCGCGATCTCCACGAGCTGCTGCTGGCCAATGGTGAGCGTGGCCACCGGCCGATCGAGGTCCCAGTCGCCGATGCCCAGCAGCTCCATGGCCTCCTGGGCCCGCGCGCGAAACCGAGGACGCCGATGGATGAGCGGTACGTCTGCACTGCCGAGCCAGATGTTGTCTAGGATCGACAGCCGCGGCGCCAGACTCAACTCCTGGGCCACGAACCCCAGCCCCAATCCTTGTGCGCGTTGCGGTCCGACAATGGTCCGGACACGGCCGTCGATGCTGATAGAGCCGCTGTCCGGTTGGGTAATTCCCATAAGAAGCTTCACGAACGTACTCTTGCCCGCGCCGTTTTCGCCGCAAATCGCCCGAATCTCTCCCGCAGCAAGCGAGAACGAGACATCGCGCAGCGCATCGACGCCGGCATAACTCTTACATAACCGGTCGACAGAGATGATTTCCTGAGCCATCACGCCTCTTTCACGGGACAGCGCGGAAGTCGTGGCTTACGCGGTGTATGCTGCCGGAGCGCATTCCAGGTAAATTGAGCGGGAACGCGCTCCGCGGTGGAGATGTCGCCCGGATTTTCTCCGGCAAACCCGCGGCCGCTCCGCTGGAACCTGCGCTAGAAGGTACATGCGGCAGTCCATTGGTCGACATTCGCTTTGGTGATGGCCACGATCGGAAGCAAATCCTCCTTCGGCAGTTTCTTTTTGCTGAAGTAATCGTTGATCATGTCGGCCGCGCTCTTGCCGACATCCGTCGGACTTTGGACGATCGTGCTGTATTGTAGCCCGGCTCTAATGGCGTCGAGCCCTTCTTTTAGGCAGTTGCCGCCGACAACGATCAGCTGCTTTGGTCCCATGCCGATCGGTATACCCGCCGCCTGAGCCGCCTTGATTGCCGCGACCGCCTGGTTATCGGCCATCGCATAGACCGCATCGAGGCCGCCGGAGGCGGCAAACCGGGCATAGAGTTGCCCGGCGACTCTTTCGCTCGTGGCGGTATCCCAATGCGCGTCCTCGACGGCAACGATCTCCACCTTCGGATTGGCCTTGAGCGCCTCCTTGAAGCCGGCGATGCGGCGCGGCCCGATGCCTTCCTGCAACGCACCCGTGATCAAGGCGACCTTGCCGCCGTCGCGGCCGCTCTGCTGCAGCGCCTTCAGGACCAGCTCGCCAGCCATCCGGCCCATTGCAACTTGATCTTGGCCGACGAAGGAAAGGTATAGGTCCTCGCTGCCGACCTTGACCGGGTTGTTGACGATGATGACGGGCAGGGCAGCCTGCTTGGCGCGAACGAGGGCCGGCACGATGCCCTGCTCGGAAAGAGGCTGGATCGCCGCAAAGTCGAATTTGCGCGCGATCGCGTTGTCGACCTGTTGCGCTTGCAGGGCGGCATCAAGCCCACTGGCCAGAATTGTGACGTCCATGCCGTAAGATTGGGCCCGCTCATGGAAAGCCTTGACCAAGGCCGTCACATACGGATTCGTCGCCAACGTCTGGAGATACAGAACCTTTTTTCCCTTGCTCGCATCCGCTGCATGGGCCGGCGGCGCAAGCGGCGTGCCGAACACGAATGCCGCGGCGATTGCAACGGCAGCCGTCGTCAAGCCGGGCCGCCGCGCGAATGAACAACGGTTCAAGTGCATGTCCACACCTCATTTTGCAAGAACAACGCTTGTGAACGGCATGCTGTTACGGCGGTGCGAGTCTCGCCTGAAAATCAGATTCAGTTTGCAACCGCCGCACTGCGGGAGCACGCACGCGCACTTCGGCCCGCATTCCCCGTGTGAACCGCGGTTCCGAGCCTCACGCTAGCCATCTGAACCCCCTATGACAACAGAGAGCGCGCTCGGTATGACGAACATGCCTCCTGTTCCCGACTTCCACTGAACAGCTCAGGCCGGAGCGGTCAGGATTTCGTCCCGCGGGAAGTGATCCATGACCTCCGCTCCGTTCTCGGTCACAACGACCATGTTCTCCAGCCGCACGCCGCCCTCTCCCTCGCGGCCCTCCCGGCTTTCGACGGCAAATGTCATGCCCGCTTCGAGAATCTGCGGATGTTTCAGGGACCACTGCCGGTTGATGACCGGATATTCGTACAAGGAAATGCCGATTCCGTGGGCAATTTCCATGGTCAGAACTTCGGCTTCATCCTTGTAGCCCCAGGTACTGGCCGGAGGAAAATGCTGAGCCAACTCCGCCGTGCTCACGCCGGGCTTCGCCGCCTCGATGATCGCATCGAGGCTGTCCAAGACCCGCTTGTACCAGTCCTTCTCCTTGTCGTTCGGCTTCCGTCCCGCGACGAACGTGCGGTAGTTGCAGCTTCGGTATCCGAGATACCCAATCCCGCACATGGCTGCGTAAACGAGATCACCGGTCTCGATCATCCGTCCCGCACGATCAAACCCGCGTTCGAACGTGAGCGGCCCGGACATGAAGTAGATCGGCCGCGCTTCGTCCGAGCCTGCCTTGATGAGCTCGTCCACGGAGATCCGGCTCAATTCCGTGTCGTTCATCCCCGGCCTCATTTCCCGCCAGAGCCTATGCCAAGTCGCCTCGCAGATCGACGCCACGATTTTCAGGCAATTGATCTCGTCCACCGTCTTCGTCGCCCGCGCCTCGAGCATCATGGGCCAGAAATCTACCGTCTTGATGCCGACCGCATTCAGGGATTGCTGGGCCACACCGTCCATCGCCAAGAGGCCGAGCCGCTCCCCGGCCAAGCCGCGTTCCTTCAATTCCCGAAGGATGTCGGCCGCGAAAAGCTTGCCCTCTTCCTGCACCACTTCCGGCCCGCCGATACCCGCCAGCCACGCGCGCGCGCCACGCCAATGTTTGATCCAAGGCGCAGCGGCGGGCAGCTGCCTTTGCCAGCCAGCGTGAGCGAAAACCACCGGATCATGCTCGGCAAAGAACAAGACATACCAGAGCTGCGGCATGAACTCGGCGCCGCGCACCCCGGTCAGATAGCGGGTATTGTCCGCACGCGTGGCCAAGAGCGCCGGGATGCCGTACTTGCGCATGAATTTACGCGCGCGCTCGGCGCGTTCGTCGCGCATCCGGGCCACGTTTATCCGCTCTTGCCAGTCCGCCGCCGCCGTCCCAAATGCAAGCTTGGATGCCATCTTGACCATTCGTCGTCTCCTCTGCAAAGAACGATTGTTCGATTACTCGGCTCGCTTTCGTCTCTGACATCTACCGCTATTCAAAGGCGGGCGTGATCGCCTTGTTTTCTCTGTCGGCGTTGGTCTAGGTTCGCTTTTGCGGGCATCTCAACGCCGTCGCGTACCACCCATGGTCCTGGGCGGCAATTAGAGGCCGGCCCGGTTCTCGGCGAAGGCAGATGATCAGGCTCATAACCGGAAGGTCGGAGTGTCCGTCGTCAGATTATTTGGGACAGAGACGGGCAAGATCGACCGGAGGATGCTGGCGCATCTGTTGACGATGTTAGGGGAGCCGGGATCGACCGCCCTGCTGTCGGCGTCCTTAGCTGTCGCGCCCTGGCACCAGCCCGCCTCGATTAGACGGCGAGCCTCCCGCAGAATCTCCAAAACATCGAGATCACACCGCTCGTTCAGCTGGTTGCAAGCGCTCATCGCGCCCTCCCTTGCCCAGGAAGCGACTGATCTGCGTTCAAATTTATTCCGCGGCCCTCGGTTAGACATTGACGTGGATCAATCGCGTCGCATCCACGCGGGAACTCACGGCAGAAGAAGGAACGCCCATACGGCTCCGATACCCGTAAGGGCCACAATCGGCAAAAGTCCCACCAGGAGCAGCGTCGGTTGAATATCCTTCAATAACGGCCTACCGGAGGGTCGAGCCACGAGACGCGACCAGACGGGGCGGTCATGTGCCGCGCGACGGTCAGCCGCACCATCGGGCTTTTTCACCGGTCCGCGAGTGCTGCCACGAGAAATTCCAACACTGCCTTATGAATCCCGGACTGCCCGCTTTCTCGGTTACCAGCGACATTGAGGATCCGAATTCTGTGTTCGCTGAGCCAATGGTGAAAGTCTGAAATGGACTCAACCGGAACCGCCTGACCGGAGCGCCATGACAGCACGTAGCAAGGTTTCTGGTATTTGGCACAGAACTCCTTGGTATTGCGGCTCCCGCCCGAAGTCACATCACCGAAGATCAGTGTTCCATCGGCATCATAAACGTTGGCTTCGTTACGCGGTCCGTACTCGGGCTCTGGATGCTCTCGCATGCCATAGAGCGCCGCGAAATCCGGTCGCTGGCCGGTCTCGGTGAGAAAGCCCCGCGGCATCCAGCCGCCAGTCGGGATACCAAGCTGCTTCGCGGCCGCCAGCGAGCCTTGATCGGCTCCGGTTTGACCGCCCGAGATGACACGAGCCAGTTGAATCATTTTGTCGGCGTGATTCCGCCTCCCCAGATCGTGCGCGGCTTCCGCGTCTCCCATCCGGTGGACGGGCTATCAGAAAAATCCGAGCCCGACACCCCGGACGATAACGTCGCCACGAAACATATTAGCCCCCAGTGCTCCGGCGTCGCATGTTGCGCCGGGAACGGCTGCACACCGTCTTGCCGAGATCAATCCCAACCACGACAATCTTCATCGGTCCGCTCCCTCTCATCCTGGAGTTAAGCACCGGTATTCTGCCGGTCCGACCGGGAGGGGGCGCGCCACCCCATAAATCTCATCCGCGGCGCCACGCCTTGATGCCGGCCATGAGCCTCGTGCCGTATCGCGATGATCTGCGCGAACGCTACCAAGCATGGCTCCAGGAAAGCCATACGAAGATGAGCCGGTCGACGACGCTGAGCCGCGGTCTGGGTGGCGCCTTCCGGCGCAAGTTCATCGGCCGGCGGCGAAGGATCGGGATATCCACCGTCCTCAATGGAACGCTTTCTCCGACCTCCCGCGAGCCTGGATCGTACTTTCGGCAGGGACAGCGGCTCAGGGCGTCGGTCGGATGCTCGCCCGTAAGCGACACGCGTTTTCGCCTCGCGATTGCATTTGCCGGCCTCGGCCGGTACAAGCCGCGAACGACCTCATCCGGGGCATCACAGGGGGAGCGCCATGTCGCGACCGCGAAATCTGCTGCAATCGGCCGTTCTCACCTTGTCCGGAATCCTGGCGGCCGGCAGCGTCTCCGCCCAGGCGCCGCAATCGATCCATGTCGGCTGGACCGTGCCCGCGGAAGAGGCGAAATGGCTCATCATGAAGCGGCCGGAACTATTCCCCGATTACGGCAAAGCCTACAGCATCGAATGGTCGCAATTCCAGGGCACGCCGCCGATGTCGCAAGCGCTGATGGGCGGCGCACTCGACTGCGCGACTCAGGCTCCGGCGAGCTTCGGCCAGGCCGCGGCCGCCGGCAATTTTCAGGGCTACATCCTCGGCTCGCTGGCGCAGGAGCGGTCCGATCATTTCTCGGTGTTCTGGGCGACCAAGAAGGGTTCGTCGATCAAATCGGCCGCCGATCTCAAGGGCAAGACCGTCGCCAGCACGGTCTTCGGCGGCGGCATCTACTACTACATGCTGATCTGGCTCAAGGAACACGGCATCGATCCCGAGAAGGACATTCGCCTTACCGAGATCGGCTTTCCCATGATCGAGGACGCGCTCAAGGCGGGCCGCGTCGATCTCGGACCCTTCGCCCAGCCCTTCGCCAGCCGCGCCGAGGAGCATGACGGCATCACCAAGCTGTTCTCGATCTCCGAGGTCCAGAGCCCGCTGACCGACACCTTCGAAGTCTGCCGCAAGGCATTCGTCGACGCCCATCCCGCGGCGATCAAGGCCTATATGAACGATTTCAAGGCCGCCACCCACTACGCCTATGCGCATCCCGACGAGGCGCGCAAGGTGACCAGCGAGATCACCAAGATCGATTTCGCGACGCTGCAAAAATACTTGCTAACCGACAAGGATTTTTACCGCGATCCCAACGGCACGCCGGATTTCGCCTCGATCCAGAAGACATTCGACCTGTTCTTCAAGAACGGCTATCTGCCGACGCATATCGACGTGAAGAACTACGAGCGGCTCGACCTCACGCCTGCGGCGAACTGAGCTGCAACCGCCTTTGCCGTCGGCTTGAGATGATCGTATTCGACGACGTCACGAAGCGGTTCGTGACGGCCGGACGGGCCCAGACGATCATCGCGCTCCAGGGCATCTCGACTTCGGTGGCCGAAGGCGAGTTCGTTTCGATCGTCGGCCCGAGCGGCTGCGGCAAGAGCACGCTTCTCTACATCGTCGGCGGCTTCGTCCAGAGTTCCTCGGGCCGCGTGCTGGTCGATGGCCGGCCGGTGACCGGCCCCGGTACCGATCGCGGCCCGGTGTTTCAGGAGTTCGCCCTGTTCCCATGGAAGACCGTGCGCGGCAACATCCTATACAGCCTCGTCGAGCAGAAGATGCCGCGCGCTGAGGCCGAGGAGCGCGTCGCCTATCTGGTCGATCTCGTCCACCTTCGCGGCTACGAGGAACTCTATCCGAAGGAGCTGTCGGGCGGCATGAAGCAGCGTGTGGCGATCGCACGCACACTCGCCTACAACCCGGCAATCCTATTGATGGACGAGCCATTTGGCGCGATCGACGCCCACACGCGCACGCGGCTTCAGGACGAGCTGCTGTCGATCTGGGAGACCGAGCGCAAGACCGTGCTCTTCGTCACCCATGCGGTGGACGAGGCGATCTATCTCTCCGATCGCGTGCTGGTGATGACGCAGTCTCCCGGGCGCATCAAGGCCGACATCCGCCTCGATCTACCGCGGCCGCGCCGCCGCGAGGAGCTGCTGTTGGATCGGCGCTATCAGCAATATATGATCGATATCGGCCGTCTCATAGAGAACGGCCCGGAGGCGCCGCCGCCATGACCGCGCTCGCCGATCGGCTGCGACCGCTCGTCGCTGTGGTCTTCCTGTTGGCGCTTTGGCAAGCGGCGTCGCTGTTACTGCAAGAGGACTATCTGCCGCCGGCGACCGCGGTCCTGGCGGATGCGGGACAGCTGCTCGCTTCGGGCGCACTGATACCGGATATTCTGAGCTCGCTCGGGCGGCTCGCCTGGGGATTCGCATTCGGTATCGTCCTGGGCATTCCGTTGGGATTGGTAAGCGGGCGGAGCGAGCGCATCAATGATTTCGTCGCGCCGCTGCTTGCCCTCTTCTACCCCGTGCCCAAGGCGGCATTGATGCCGATTTTTCTCCTTTGGTTCGGCGCCGGCGACATCTCCAAGATCGTTATCATCATCATGAGCGTGTCCTTGCCGCTGGTCTACCATTCCTACCAAGGCGCGAAATCGGTCGATGCGAAGCTGCTGTGGTCGGCCGCGGCGATGGGCACCGGCCGCCTCCGGCAGTTCTGGAAGATCATCCTGCCGGCGAGTCTGCCCGAGGTGCTGTTGGGCACGCGCGTCGCCATCGTCATCGGCGTCATCGCTATGGTGAGTTCGGAGATGATCGTGCGCCAGAACGGCGTCGGCTATTACATCTTCAACACGCTGGACATGGCGGAATATCAGACGACCTATGCCGTCATCGTGGTCGTCGCCGCGATGGGCTATGCGCTCGACTGGCTGTTCGAGCGGGTGCGTCTGCGCCTCACCTTTTGGGCGCCGGAGCGTCGCGCGCCGCTGGTGGAGCCGGCATGAGCCTCTCTCGCCTCCTTGCGCGGAGCTATTCTCCCATTCTGTTGCTCCTGGGATGGGAAGTGCTGGTGCGCTCGGGCGCGATGCCGTCAGTGCTGGTACCGGCGCCGTCCAATGTGATCCTGCGGCTCGTTCAGTCCTTCGGCGATCCCGTCTTTCTCTTCGACCTCCAGCAGACGCTGTTCCGCTTGTTCAGCGGCCTCGCTCTCGCCATCGTTCTCGGCACCGCGATCGGCGTCGCATCGGCGCAAGGCGGGATCGGCGAACAGATCCTCGAGCCGCTGATGCGGGTGCTCGCGCCAATCCCAAAGATCGCGCTGTTCCCGGCGCTCCTTCTGCTGTTCGGTTTCGATCACCTGTCGCGCATCATCCTGGTGCTGATCGACGCCATCATTCCCGTGCTCCTCGCCGCCTATTATGGCGCGCGGGCGGTCGATGAGCGGCTGTTGTGGTCGGCGCGTTCGGCCGGCACCTCTCCGGCGGGTTGCATTTGGCGCGTCGTCTTGCCGGCGGCCCTGCCGGGGATTCTGACGGGGGTGCGCATCGCCATCGTCATCGCCTGCATCGTCGTCTTCCTCTCCGAGATGGTGCAGCCGGGCGACGGGCTCGGCGATCTCGTGATCCGGGCGGCGCGCGCTTTTCGCACCATCGACATGTTCGTGCCAATCGTTACCATCTCGATTCTGGGCTTCCTCATGGACCACGCGCTCGCCCTCATCCGACGTCGGGTGCTGGTGTGGATGCCCGAGAGCTAGGGAAGCCGCTCACGCGTGACCGCTGCCGAACACTTTGCCAATCAAGGCCCCGCATCGTCATGAGCCAACGTCACAGGCTTGAACACCCGACTCTTATTCAGCGGGAAGCAGGCTCGAGTTCTGCTGCGCCCACCAGCAATTACAAAGGATTGAGTAAGATTATAGTTCCGGAATCGGACCTATTTTAATATCGGGGTCTGTGCCCAAAGCGGGTCGGCGCAGCTTCTCCAATGGGCCGATCCCCGGTCATCTGGGGCGGCGTGATCCCTCTTGGCGACGGCAATAGGAACGGCGACGCAAATTGGAAGGAGGTGCCATGGACAGGTCCGTTCTCGATCGCATCGATCAGCGCGTCATCGCGCTCTATGACGACTTCACCCACACCCATCTCGACCGGCGGCTGTTCATCGAGCGGCTGACCACGCTCGTCGGCAGCGCCGCGCTTGCGTCCGCGATGCTGGCGTTCTTGCGCTCGGACTACGCGCGGGCGGAGCAGGTGAAGGCGGACGATCCACGGCTTGCAACGTCCCACGTGACCTATCCCGGCTCGACCGGGACGGTGAAGGGCTATGTCGCGCGGCCTGCGGGCAGCGAACGGCTCCCAGCTGTCATCGTTATTCATCAGAACCGCGGCCTCAACCCGCACATCGAGGATGTGGCGCGGCGCCTCGCCCTCGCGGGTTATGTGACGCTCGCGCCGGATCTGATGTCCTCGCTCGGCGGGACGCCCACGAACGAGGACGAGGCGATCAAGGAATTCGGCAAGCTTCAGGCGGCGACGGCGCTCGCCGACGGGCTCGCGTCCATCGCTTATCTGAAGTCGAAACCCGATGTCGGGCCGAAGATTGGCGCCGTGGGCTTCTGCTGGGGCGGCGGCGGCGCGAATCTGCTTGCGACCGCGGCGCCCGATCTCGCCGCCGTGGTCGCCTATTACGGCGTCGCGCCGCCGCTCGACAAGGTCGCGAATATTAAGGCCGTGTTGCTGCTGCATTACGCTGCGCTCGACGAGCGCGTCAACGCGACGCGGCCGGCTTACGAGGAGGCGCTGAAGAAGGCCGGGGTGAGCTACACCGCCTATATCTACGAAGGCGCCAACCACGCCTTCAACGACGATACCCAGGCGGCGCGCTACAACGAGGCGGCAGCGAAACTCGCGTGGCAGCGCACGCTCGACTTCCTCGCACAGAAACTCAAGGCGTAAGCGGACTCGCGTAGCACGGCGGGGCCCGGAGGATGTTCTTGTGTTGTTCACTCGTGCGGGGCGCGGTGCGGCTCGCGCTGATATTGGGGACGGGCGCGCGTTCAATCGAGCCGCAATGCCAATTCATTTCAGACTTTCACCATTGGCTCAGCGAACGCAGAATTCGGGTCCTCATTGTCGCTGGTGACCGAGAAAGCGGGCAGCCCGGGATTCATAGGGCAGAGTTGGAATTTCTCGCGGCAGCACTCGCGGGCCGTTGAGAAACTCGACGGTGCGGCCAACCGTCGCGCGGCAAATAACCGCCATATCTGGTCGGCCCTCGCGGCTTGCTTTTCGGCATGGACTTTTTGAAGGATATTCAACTCGCGCCGCTTGTGGTGGGGGTTTGTCGATCGTAACCCTGCCGGGTAGCGGAGCCGTATGGGCTTCCATCTTCTGCCGTGAGTCCCCATATATCTGATTGATCCACGTCAATGCCTAAGCGAGGGCCCAGGAGTGAAATTTGGCTTCACGTGGGTCGTTTCGTGGACATACGGAGGGTACAATGAAAGCCTCCAACCAACCGAACGTACGATGTGATCTCGATGTTTTTGAGATTCTGCGGGAGGCTCGCCGTCTGATCGAGGCGGGCTGGTGCCAGGGCGCGACAGCTAAGGACGCCGACCGAAGGACGGTCGATCCGGGCTCCCCTGCCGCAGTGCTGTTCGACCCACTCGGTGCGATCGAGCGTGCTGTACTCAATCTCTTCCGGGGTGATCGACGGTATTTGGTCCAGAACTACTACAAAGGGTTTTACGCACTAGCCTGGGGACTCCATACTGATTCGGCGATTGCCGCGTGGAACGATGACCCGGCGCGGCACAAGGAAAATGTCCTGGCGAGATTCGACCGAGCGATGGCGAAATCCTCAATGCCTCCGGTTCCCCACGCTCCTAAAATCGCGGCCTGACTGCGTCCGGGGTGGAGTCACCCCATTCGACGCCGGTCGGGGGTCAAACGCCATGCCGCTTCAGCGTCATCGTCTCACCCCACAGAGTGATGCCGCGCACTTGCATCCATCCGTGGTCAGACCCATGTCCAATATGTTGTCAATCAAGTGGAGGGTGCCCAAACAGCATGACTCCCCCCGGCTGTAACGAGTTGCCGACCACTTGGCATCGGCAATCCAGCACAAAGCCCAAGACTACGCTCGGCATTCCGAGGGTGGAGTCTTTGTTACTCCGCAATGGACCCCCGCGAGTCACGATGTGGCGCTGAGCGGGGGTCTTGCGCCGTACCCGCATTGAGTTCCGGCCTCAGTCCATCCACGTCACCCTTCGCGAGCATCTCATCGGCACGTTCAACGGCCAGCAGTGCGGCGTATAGCGGATGCGCGCAAGGGCTGGTGCACGCCGCCGCCGAAGTGCACGAGGAATTCGAGGGCTTCGAGGCGCTCGATTGGGCGGCGCGTTTTCATCGCGAAGCTCGGCAGTAAACTGGTCGATCTTCGCAATCACGCAATGGCTACGGAGGCAGTCGAGCGCCGCGGCACGCGTAATTTCGCGGCACCATGGAAAAGGCAGCTCGAGTGCCGGCGCGTTCACGCTGCGCGACTTGCCGCGATGTCCAATATGCGGTGACAGACCATCGATGACGCCAAGGCGAAGGATCAATTAGGAAGCCGCCTCACCCGGCTTGCGCTGCCTCGTCGGCGGGAACATGATGGCCTTAGAATGCCCACGAGGAGGGCGGTCGGATGAATACAGCCGCAGCCTTTCCCCTGAACGCCTGGTGCGCCGCTTCCTGGGATGCCGAGCTACGCGCGAAGGCACAATTCGCGGCCTTGCGCGCTCTCATCAGAGCGGCCCACCCGGAAGCGCCGATCATGCCCTATGTCGAGTTCTTCCGCGAACGTCAGAGCGCGCGTTACGCGGTCGAGAAAGGCCGTTTCAAGGATTGCTGTTGATGCCGCCTGGGGCGAGGTCCGCTCGGCCTCGTCCCGATCGGCGCCGAGCCGGTGGAGCCAGCGCATATGTGTGCCAAGCCGAGCGATATGACGCCAGTGGTGGACCTGACCCGTCATCGGGGGACCGGTCCGGTGCGAACGCAAAAGCCGGTCTATGTCGACCTCTTGGCGCCTTGCAACCACCGCTGCCCCGCCGGCGAGAATATCCAGGCTTGGCTCGCGCTGGCTCAGGCCGGCAAATATCGCGAAGCGTGGGAAACCCTGGTCCGCGACAATCCGATGCCGGCCGTTCACGGCCGCGTTTGCTATCATCCCTGCGAGACCGGCTGCAATCGCGGCGAACTCGATGCGCCGGTGAGCATTCATGCGGTCGAACGCTTTCTCGGCGATCTTGCCGCCGCCGAAGGCTGGCCCCTCCGCGTCGAGGGGCCGCCAACCGGCAAGCGCATTATTGTCATCGGCGCCGGTCCGAGCGGATTGTCGGCCGCCTATCATTTGGCGCGGCTCGGCCATAACGTCGAGATTCACGACGCGGGGCCGCTGCCGGGCGGCATGATGCATTTCGGGATCCCGGCCTATCGTCTGCCGCGCGCGGATCTCATGTGCGAGGTCAGGCGCATCGAGGCCATGGGCGTCAAGATCGTGACCAATCACAAGGTCGAAGATGTCCTGGCCGAAAAAACGCGCGGAAAATTCGACGCGGTATTCATGGCGATCGGTGCGCAGGTCGGGAAGCGTGCCGACATCCCGGCGCGGGACGCGGTGCGCGTCCTCGACGCTGTCTCGCTTCTCCATGACGTCACGACGGGCGAGGCGCCCCGCCTTGGCCGCAAAGTCGTCGTGTATGGCGGCGGCAATACGGCGATGGACGCCGCGCGCACGGCCAGGAGGCTGGGCGCCGACGAGGCGCTCATCGTCTACCGGCGCGATCGCGCCCATATGCCGGCCCGCGCCTTCGAGGCGGACGAAGCGATCGAAGAGGGCATCAAGATCAAGTGGCTGACCACCATCACGGAGATCGTCGGGCCCGAGCTCACGGTC
>Ga0209517_10003655_pt1 | contig 20695 bp, 19 predicted proteins | sample PeaSoiMetSII2010_FD_187695 | JGI IMG/M metagenome (GOLD analysis project Ga0209517, IMG submission 187695) | Peat soil microbial communities from Weissenstadt, Germany - SII-2010 (SPAdes) (version 2) | ecosystem: Environmental > Terrestrial > Soil > Wetlands > Peat | place: Germany...
AAGCCTGGTGACCAACGTCGATGGCCAGCCGCGTCCAGCGGCTATAGACCGCGAATACGGCCAGGGCGGCGATCACCGTTCCAAGCGCCAAAATGGGAAACCTGCGCAGCCAATCGCGTTCGCTGCGGGCGGCCAGGCACCCGCAGGACATGCCGAGAAAGCAGGCGATGAGGGTGATATTGGTGAAGAACTGGAGGAAGACGACATAGGCCGCAAACCAGCGGATGCAGGCCAACTCCAGGAACAACACCAGGAATCCGACCAGGAAGAGATTGAAGCCCTGCCCTCGCGCTGTCGAGGAAGGAAGGGCAAGAGCGCCGACGGTGGCCTCTAGGCGGCTCATGGCGGTCTAGATAGCCATGATTCGCCACCCTGGCCATGTCTATCTAGAAATCCGCCGTTTGCAGGCTTCAATCCCAGCCTCGAGCGGGCGCTCCTTCTCTTGCGATTCCGGCCGGCCATCGCATAGGCTCAAATCTTTCATCTGAACAAAGACGCCGAGTTGGGCCGATATGGCTGAAGAAGAGCTCCGCGGACGGATCCTGTCCCAGGTGGCCGAATACTACGAGAAGGTCCACGCCCGGCGGGATTTCGAGCCCGGGGTCACCAAGATCAACTATGCCGGCCGCGTCTTCGACGCCGAGGAGATGATGTCGGCTGCCGCGGCCGTGCTCGACTTCCAGCTGACCGCCGGCAAATACGCTGCGGAGCTCGAGCAGGCCCTGAAGAAGCATTTCCGCGCCCGGCGCTTCCTGCTGGTCAATTCCGGCTCCTCGGCCAATCTGCTCATGGTCTCGACCCTCTGCGCCCGGACGGCGCCGGATCCGCTGCAGGACGGCGACGAAGTCATCACGCCGGCCACCACCTTTCCCACGACGCTCGCGCCGATTCTCCAGAACCGCCTGGTGCCCGTCTTCGTCGACTGCGAGCCGGGCACCCTCAACATGGATCTGGGGCAGGCCATGGCGGCGGTGGGCCCGCGCACCCGCGCCATCTTCGTCCCCCATACGCTCGGCAGCCCCTGGAACCTGACGGCGCTGCGCGATTTCGCCCGGGAGAAGGACCTTTATCTGCTGGAGGACGGATGCGACGCGCTCGGCGCCACCTATGACGGCAAGCCCGTGGGCAGCTTCGGAGACATGTCCTCCATCTCCTGCTACCCCGCCCACCAGATCACCATGGGCGAGGGCGGCGGGGTTGCCATCAACAACCGGTTCCTGGTGAAGACCGCGCTCAGCATGCGCGACTGGGGCCGCGACTGCTGGTGCGACCCGGGCAAGTCCAACACCTGCGAGAAACGCTTCGGCTGGCAGCAGGGCGAGCTGCCCTTCGGCTACGACCACAAGTACATCTATTCCAACATCGGCTATAACCTGAAGCTGACCGATCTCCAGGCCGCCATCGGCGTGGAGCAGCTGAAGAAGCTGTTCGATTTCATGGCCGCCCGCCGGCGCAACTTCGAGGCCTATCGCCAGTCCCTCGCCCCGCTGGACGAGCACATGGAATTCACCCGCACCGATCCCAGGGCCGAGCCCTCCTGGTTCGGCTTTGCCATGACCTTGCGGCCCCATGTCGACCGGGCGAAGCTGATCCGGCATCTGGAAGGCCGGATGATCGAGACCCGGCTTCTCTTCGGCGGCAACATCCTCCGCCAGCCGGGCTATCTGGGGATTCCGCACCGTCTCGCCGGCGGTCTCACGGAAACCAACCGCATCGCCGAGAAGACCTTTTTCATCGGCGTCTATCCCGGCCTGACGCCGGCCATGCGGGCGTTCGTAATCGAGACCTTGTTCGGGTATTTTGCCAAGCTGTGAGGCGGCCGGATCTTGCGAAGGTGTTTCGCGGCTGAACCATCTGGAGAGCACCGAGATGCATCGCTCGCTGATCAAAACCTTTATCTGTCTCTTCGCAACGGCGGGCATCGCCTTTGCCGACCAACCGAGTGCGGGCACGACTACTTTCAGCGGGGCCTGCCTCCAACTCTCGGGGAATGAGGTCCTCTCCCCCGGTGCGAACGTAATCAGCTGGAGCGTGGCGCTCTACGATCGCGGCGGCTGGGCCAATCTTGGCGCCAATCCGACCCGGCTTACGGTGCCGCCGGGCGTTTCCTACGTGGTCGTCAGCATGGGCGCCGAGGTGGACAAGGTCGCGGGGCAATTCAATATCCGGGATGACTTCAACGGATCGGACTCGTTGATAATTCAAACAGGGCAGCAGGTGATCGGCGACAGGAATTTTTCGCTCTCGGCTACTACGCCAGCCCTTCCTGTAAGTGCCGGAGATTACTTCGAATACATTGCTGGAACCAGTGGCACTATCAGCCTTCTGCAAAGCTCTAGCACCTACTTCTGCATCAGGGCGTCACCATAAGCGCACGCCAAGCCACTCTTGATGCCTCGTAGTTTCGGCTTGCCATGGCCGCTCCTTGCGTTGCGATGAGGCGAGCAGCGGGCCGTATTGCTGTTGCACGGGCAATTTGTGCGAATTTTTTAGCAACAAAATGTCTCGGAGTCGAAAGGGAAAACAAAGGACAGCCTGCCTGCATCAACAATTGCCAAATCGGCGCTGCAAAAAGGGTTTGGCGAGACCCCCTGCGGTTCTCGTAGTCACGTGCTACTGTGCCGGTCTGCGAGGGATGCATGAGGCGTCATGATCGAGCGTATTGAAAGCGGCGGAAGGCTTCTGGCGCTGGTTGTCCGCCATCAATTCCAGGAGCCCGGGGTGCATTTCATGAGCCCGCCAGAGCTGTCCCAGCAGCTGGCCTACATGCGTCATCCCGCGGGCAAGGTGATCAAGCCCCACATCCACAACCGGGTCGACCGCAGCATCGAGATGACTCAGGAGGTCCTGATTCTCCGCCGCGGGCGGCTGCGCGCCGACATCTACGACCACGACCGCTCCCTGGTGACGAGCCTGGAGCTGGCGGCCGGCGACGTCATCCTGCTGGCATCCGGCGGGCATGGCTTTGAGGTTCTCGAGGAGATCGAGATGATCGAGGTCAAGCAGGGGCCCTATATCGACGATGGAGACAAGACCCATTTCGAGCCCCGGAAAGCCTGACCGCGGGCAGGCCATGCCCGCCGAACCGCCCATCCCGGTCAACATCCCCGTCCTCGGCGCGCCCGAGGCGGCCAGGCTGGCGGAATGTATCGAGACGGGATGGATCTCCTCCGAGGGGCCTTTCGTCGCCCGGTTCGAACAGGCCATGGCCGCAAGGGTCGGGCGGTGGCACGGTGTCGCCGTATCGAACGGAAGTGCGGCACTCGACCTGGCCTTGGCCGTTCTGGGCCTGAAGCCGGGCGACGAGGTGATCATCCCCACCTTCACCATCATCTCCTGCGCCACCGCCGTGCTCCGGGCCGGCGCGAACCCCGTGGCGGTCGATTGCGACGCGTCGAGCTGGAACATGACCGCCGAGGCCGTCGCCGCGGCGATCACGCCACGCACGCGGGCCATCATGGCCGTGCATATCTACGGCCTGCCCGTCGACATGGACGCCATCCTCGATCTTGCCCGAAAGCATCGTCTCGTCGTCGTCGAGGACGCGGCGGAAGCGATCGGGCTCGCCTGCCGCGGCCGCGCCTGCGGCAGCTTCGGCGACGTCAGCACGTTCAGCTTCTATCCCAACAAGCTGGTCACCACCGGCGAAGGGGGAATGGTGCTGACGGACGACGATTCCCTCGCAGCCAAGCTCCGCTCGGCCCGCAACCTCTGCTTCCAGCCGGAGCGCCGCTTCGTGCATGATGAGCTGGGCTGGAATTTCCGTCTGACGAATCTCCAGGCGGGTCTCGGACTTGCCCAGCTGGAGCGATTGGAAACTTCGATCCGCCGCAAGCGCGAGATAGGGGCACTCTATCAACGGCTACTGACCGGATTGCCGCGGGTCCAGCTGCCCCTACCGGCCACCGCCTACGCCGACAACATTTACTGGGTGTTCGGCCTCGTCCTCGGCCCAGAGGCAGGCCTCTCGGCCCAGGCCCTGGCCGCGGCTCTCGCGAAGCGCAAGATCGGGACGCGGCCCTTCTTCTGGCCAATGCACGAGCAGCCGGTGTTCCGCCGCATGGGCTTGTTCCCGGGCGTGAGCTGCCCGAACGCGGAACGCCTCGCGCGCCACGGCCTCTATCTTCCGTCAGGGCTCGGGACGACGGACGAGCAGATCGAACATGTCTCAACCATCGTTCGAGATCTTTTGGCGTGACCACCTTCGGCGAGTACGCGTCGTTCTACGATTTCTTCTACGAACGGAAGGATTACGAGGCGGAAGCTGCCTATGTCGCCAGGCTGATCCATGATCGGGCGCCGGCGGCGCGAGCGCTGCTGGACATAGGCTGCGGCACTGGCCGGCACGATATTCGCTTCGCGGCGGCCGGATTTCATGTGCACGGGATCGACCGCAGCCCCGAGATGCTTCGTCAGGCCCGGCGTCGGCTCGAAGGGGCCGCGCCGGACGTTCGCCTTGGCCTGCGCTTCACCCACGCTGACGCGACCAGCTTCGATCTCGGGAGCCGGTTCGATGCCGCCGTGTCGCTGTTCCACGTGGTCAGCTACCTTGCCGAGGATGCGGACCTGGCGGCCGCCTTGGGATGCATTCGGCGCCATCTCCGGCCAGGCGCGCCGTTTATTTTCGATTTCTGGTACGGCCCCGCGGTCGAGGCGTCGCCGCCGCAGGCTGTCGAGCGATCGGCCGTCGAGGGAAAGCGGCGTATGCGGCGGATGACCACCCCGACCTGGCAGCCGGACCGCGGAACCGTCAACATCAAGTTCACCCTGCGGATCGAGGAAGAGGGCAAGGCGCCGCGCTCGTTCGAGGAGGATCACTTGATGCGATATTATGGCGCCGACGAGATTGCGCGCCGCTTGGCGGAGTCGGGGTTCGACCTCGCACGGCTGACGGAATGGATGTCCGACGCACCCTGCGGGCCGGCCAGCTTCGGCGCCTGCGCCGTCGCATTGGCGAGGTGAGAGCCCGCGTGGACTCGAAGCGCTCTCGGCCGCACTTGTCGGGACACCCTCCTGCGCAGCGGGCAGCGGCTGCGGGAATAGGTTGCGCAAGCTGCCGGATCGGCACGCCGTGCAGCTCATGACCGCCGAGGGGAGGATCCTGTCCGCATCCCTGTGGTCGATCCTGGGCGAGACCTGCGTTGCCGGAGCCGGTGTCGTCTCCTTCTTCGTCTATGCGGCGTTTCTGTCCCCTGGCGATTTCGGCATCGTGGCCTTCTGCCTCGTTTGGATGAGCTTGTTCCAGATGCTGGTGGACAACAGCCTACGCCTTGCTGTCGTGCGCAGTCGAGGCCCCGATCAGGTGACCCTCGACGTCGCTTTTCGTGGCAACGTCACGCTGGCCTTGGTCAGCTATCTACTAGTTGTCGGCGCCGCGCTGCCGGCGGCCGCTATCTTGCATGACCAACGCGTCCTGCTGGTTCTTCCGATCATGGCGCTCCAACTCCTTTGCGGCGGCTTCTCGGCGACTCACCTTGCCATTGCTCAGCGACGTTTCGATTTCCGCGTTCTGTTCAGAGTCCGGCTCATGTCCACCTTCGGCTCACTCGGTGTGGGACTCGTGCTGGCGCTTGCCGGCTTCGCCTACTGGTCCCTTGTGGCGGCTGGCCTGGCGAGTGGGCTGATCCAACTCATAGCCTCTTGGCGCGCGGTGTCTTGGCGCCCTGGAAGCTCTTTCTCGTGGGCGGTCGCATCTCCTCTCTATCGTTTCGCCGCCTGGATGGCCGCGGATATGGCTATGACCTGGGCGGCCATGTGGAGCGGGGGTTTTGTGCTTGGTTGCTTCCGCGGCGAGCACGAATTGGGGCTCTACCGATTGGGCGAACAGGCGGCCAACGCGGCAATCGGTACCGTGGTCGATCCGCTCAATCCGGTTTTCTACGCCACCTACTGCGATCCGCTGAATGGCAAAGAAGAGCAGGCGCGTTCGTTGGCGGCATTTTGTCGGATAATGGCGCTCTTGGTGCCGCCGCTCGCCATCATCGTGATCCTGGCATCGAGGCCCGTGGAGGGACTACTTGGCGTCAGATGGAGCGGGCTGGCTCAACTCATGATTCTGAGTGCCCTGGGCCGCGCGGCATCGACCTTGCCAATGCCGGTCATGCCCTACTTGAGGGCCCGAGGTCACTCCAAGGTTGTTGCCTGCGCGCGCCTGTTCATCGTCGCTGTACAAATTCCCGTATTTCTCCTGACGGCGCCCTTGGGAGTGACGGCCTTCATGCGCAGCGTAGTGGCGGTGGATGCCGCCATGTACTTCCTCTACTTCATGGCGGTTGCCATAGTCTCCAAGGTGCATGTGGCGGCGATTTTGCTTCGGCAGCTGGCGTTCGCGGGCGCGACGTCGATCTTCGCAAGTATTGCCTATCTTGTTGACTTGTGGCTGGGCGCCAAACAGCCTGCTGCTTTCGCGACAGCGCTAGCTCTGTTTGCCGTGCTGTATGGGACCTTCCTGTTCATCGGCGAGCGTCAATTCCTAAACTCAGCCTGGGCAGTCGTATGGCGTCGCTTGACGGAGACCCGACGTCTTCCCGACAAGCATGATCAACGGCCATAGTCCTGAGGATGACCGCGAGTGCGCAGGCCCCACCCGCGCTGTCTGCTACGACAATTGCCACAACGCCCAGCGCAGATTTAGTGCCAGCTGGGCCCGGAATCGGTGACCGGAGCCGGATCGAACTACTTCGTCCGATGCTTCGTTTCGTTGGCGAATTTCGTCATAGAGCTGCTGATCCCAGATATTCCGGGAACGAATCACGGCAAGCGCTTGCGGATCGATATCCGCCTGGTCTTGCGGGCTCCGGTTTCGACGAACGGAGGCTGCCGGCATGTCGCAACGCAGAAGACTGCCGAGGCGCATCAGAAAGGCATCGACGTTGTCGAGGGTGCCTATTAGGTCATAAGCGTCGAAGATCTTCTTCCGCGCCATATCGAAATCTTCCTGGCTGAGCGGAATCGGTTCGATAAGTCCCGCAAGCTGACGGACCTGACCATTGTCCAATTCTATGAAATTCTCCTGGCTGGCATATTCGCTCAGCGTCATGCCCCGTTTCGCAATTGCGTCATGCATGTAGTGGTTCGGGTGCCTTTTGACATAGCGATAGTGGGATATGATTCGCCTTACCGGATCACGCATCATCGACGCGCAGATCCAATCGGCTGGAATGCTGGATCGATCGATGTCGAAAAATAGGTGCCCGAATATACAGGAGCATTGCTTTGAGATTAGTTGACTCAACCTTGGGCCCTCGCCGGAATCAACCGCTGGCGGATAGCATTGGACGACGGTCGCACGGCGGAAGCAGGGCAATATGATCGTGCGCAGAGAACCCCCGGCGCATTTTGGAATGTGATTGAATACCAACTTTTTCATTCAGGGATTCTCATGGCGCCAACTCCACTGCAAGGGCAGGCTGCCGAAGAAAGCTCGGCGACGCGGGACGAACGAACGGCGCATTTGAATTCCGACAGATGCGGGCTGCATGGAACAATTGACAAGCGAACTGGATGCCTAGCGATCAGTCCAGCGTGCACGAATATATGCAAATTCGGCAATTGCTTCACCCAGGCGATCGACATAGGTCGAAATGGAGGCGCGTTGCAGAAACGCGGTTCCTGCTCTCGCGAGCGCCCGACGGGTTTCCTCGCTCCGGAGCAGTTGGGCCAACTGCTCCGCGAGGGACCCGGCGCTTGCAAGATCGCAATACAAAGCCGCGGTGCCTAGATCGTTCCGGAAGTCTGGCAGATCGGAATAGATCACGGGGCAACCCGTCGCGAATGCCTCCAGCGGTGGGATGTTGGTCGGTCCGAAGTAGCTGGGCATCACCAGGGCGCTCGCTCCCGTATAGAGCGCGGCCAAGTCGCTGCCGGGCACAAAGCCCAGGAAATGGGTACGGTCGCTCAATCCCAATGCCTGCGCCATCTGTTGGACGTGACCCAGATTGCCCGCGTCGGTGCCGGCGAAAGCGGCATGCATGCGAACACCATGCCGTTCCTCTAAGGCACGTAGGCCCTGCAGGAGGTACACGTGGTTCTTGTGTGCCCAGAATTGTGCCGGATAGAAGACGTAGTCCTCCGCAAGCCCATATGACTGGCGGACGCGCTGGACGTCCTCAGCCGTCGCCGGCCCTGAGGTATCAATGGAAGGCAGAAAGGGCAGCTGCAACAGTCGCGTCGGCTCCACTCCGTAATGCCGGGACAGTTGCTGCCCCAAGCTTTCGCAATTGACGATGACCCTGACCGCTCTCGCCAGGCTGCCGATGAGAATCCGTTCGCGCTCAACGAAGCTCCCGCGCACTTCCGGAAACTCGGGATGTTCCCTATGCGCCAAGTCCCACACCGAGGCGAAGAAAGGGCTCTCCAGCATCCCAATGCTCAGAGGGGATGGACCTAGAAATATCGTCAGATCAAAAGCATTGGCCTTCAGCAAGGAGTCGATATACGTCAATGTCGTGATGCCAATTGCCTTGCGGACCTTGCGTGACATGTCACGCAATGCCGGCTCAGTGGTCATCAGACGGTCTATCCGACGGTGCAGGAGCGGATAGCGAAGCTTGCGGCAGGGTATGCTCCGATCCCGCATGAGCGCGATGCCGCTGGGCAATGTGGTCAGCACTTCGATCTCGTGACCCGGCAGCAATCGGGCCGCAGAAATCGTCGTCAAGCTCTGTTGGAATCCGCCGCCTGTCGGCGGCGGCACTTCCAGAATCAGCGCGATGCGCATTGCGAGTTGTTGCCTACCGAGCGTATTGGAAAAGTGGGTTCCCTTGCCATTTCGGAGGTGAGTGTCACATTGGAACCCTCGGGCAATCAATATGGCAGCAAGAGCTGGCCCCGATGAGCCGGCCCACGGAAAGTCGCGCGTAGCAGAACCAAGCTGTTGTCCGTCGATAGCCGCCAACCCAAGAAACACGTCCTCGTAAACTTCGAGTGAGGCGCTGCTGAAGTGCCGGCGCTATCAATACCTTAGCGGCGGGCGCCCGCTTACGAGACGGCGATAGAGATTGGACACCGACAGCGCCAGGCGATCGCCACCCACTTCGTACGCTCCGAGCACCACCCAGCACTTGAGAAGCTCCCAGCAAAGGTAGAACGGGAAGCTGTGGGCGTGTCGCATGTGGAGTCGCATGAGTTCGACCAGGAACCTCGGAGCATTGCGGCGAGAGGACGAAAGCCCGCCGACCTGCATGCGAGCCACGGTCAAATCGGGAATCCACATCGGTTCGGCACGCATGAGCGCCCGCAATTGAAAATCATGATCGCTTGTGATCCTGAGGGTCTCGTCAAATGGCCCATATTCCGCGAAGAGGGAACGGTGATAGAACGTCGCAGAATTGGGCAGACAGAAATCGCAACTGCGAAAACTCTTGGGCTGCCAGGGACGGTCCACATACTCCAGGACCTCGCCGGACTTTCCAACCATAGCGAGACGCCCGTACAGAATTCTATGGTGTGGCAGCGCATTGTTCAGAAAGGTAGCTGCCCGCGTCAGTACATCGGGCGCGGCGAACGCGTCATCGGCCCCGAGAAAGAGCAGCCAGTCTCCGGAAGATCTGGCCACGGCCTTGTTCCACGCATCGCCGATTCCGCGGTCCGGTTCGGAAAATAGAACCAGCCTCCCGCTCTTGGCGACGGCGCTCCGGCGGACAGTCTCTATCGTGCCGTCGCGCGATCCGCCGTCGGCCACGACGACCTCGAGATTTGGATAGTCCTGAGCGGCAAGACTGTCGAGGCAGCGGCCTATGGTCGCCTCCACATTCAGACAGGCGACGATCACGGAAATTTTCACGGCGACAGGTTCCGAAGAATGTTGCCGTGGACGATCATGTGCAACGGTTCTACCAGCACAGGCGCAGGCGGGGGCGATGGGAACCCATCTCGGTTCATAGCAGAATCAGCATTCCCAGGTTGCGCAGCCTGGATGTGAACAGCAGCCTATGTCGCAGTACGGCGATCCGTCGCGCTAGCGGTCCCATGCCGCGCAACCGCAAGAGCGCCTCAAGGCCTGCAATCTGTTCCGGCGTTAGGCGATCGCGATACCGCGCAAGGAAGACGCGGGCGCAAGGTAAGGGAAAGTCCAGTGCGTCCCGGAGCCTACGGCGCATGGTGCCCGGCGCTAGAAGCGCCCGGGCGGCGCCCTCGGCTAGAAGGATAGTCTCGCTGTCATTGGCGCCGTGTCGCCGGTAGTCCATGGTGGCTTGATGGATCGGCTCAATTTCTCCGAAGGCTGCGGCAATGAGCGCGATCCACCAATCTTCGGCGCGTGCTTCGGGTGGGATGTCGCCCGCGACCTGGACCAGAGCACGATTGAAGATGGAAGTGCTTCCGGACACTGTATTCTCCAGAATGATTCGCGAGAGTCGGCGACCTCGATCCGGAACGAGGCCATGCCGGCGCCAATGGGACGGCGCAATGGGGTTGAGTTGCCCGTCAACAACTCTGAGATCGGTGTGGACGAGGCAGGGCCGGTTCACGCCAACTCGATCCTCAAGTCCACGTATCGCCTTCAGGCTGAGTCCAATTTTGTTTGGATGCCAGACATCATCAGGATCCGCGAGCATGACGTATGGAGCCGTGCTATAAGCCAAGAGGCGGGAGAAATTGCCAGTAATCCCGAGGCGCTCGCCGCCGGAGCCAGGGACCGTATTGATGCCGCCCGGCAATCGGTTTCGCCAATCATCCAAGATTGCGCTTGTATTGTCCGTCGAGGCATCGTCTCGAACCACCAGGGACCACTCCTTGCAGTCCTGGGCGGCCAACGAATGCAAGAAATCTCCAATATAACGACCATAGTTATAAGTCCCCAACAATACCTGTACTGCCGGCTCAGGATTCATGCCGTATCTGCCCCCACCCAATTCCGAAATAGCGGCCGCATTTGAGCGCATCGCGCTCGAACATCCGCCTGGCGTCGAACACCGTCTTACCGGCAAGGTCGAGACCGGCGAGCGACATGTACTCCGGCCATTTGGTGGCGACAACGAGAATCTGGGCTTCGGTTGCCGCGGCACGCCAGTCCTCCACCAGGGTCACCTCGCTTGCCCGCGGCCCCAGTGCCCGACAGAAATTCTGGCCCGCCAAGGGGTCGTGGGCCGAGACACGCGCGCCCTTGTCCAGCAGCAGTTCCACGATCTGGATCGAGGCCGAATCTCGCACGTCCTCGGTGCCGGGCTTGAAGGCCAGGCCGAGGACGAGCACGCAGATGCCGGCCAACGCCACGCCCGCCCGCTCCAGCATCGCGGTCACCTGCTCCGGCTGGGCCCGGTTCACCGCCAGCACGGCCTCGGTCACGGCCATGGGCAGGCCCCGGCTTCGCCCCGCTGTGACCAGCGCCTCGAGATCCTTGGGCAGGCAGCTGCCGCCGAAGCCGGGCCCCGGCGAAAGATAGCCGAGGATGCCGGGCGACAGGCGCTTGCCCTCGGCTATTGGGCTCCAGCGCCGGTCGAGCTGGACGCCTTTCATCACCTCCATGGCGTCGATGCCGCCGAGCGTGGCGGCCAGATTGGCGATCTCGTTGGCGGTCGAAATCTGCACCGCCAGCAGCGCGTTGCTGGCGTATTTGACCAGTTCCGCCGTGCGAGTGTTGAGCCTGAGCTTGTCGCAGTCCCAGGCGGCATAGAGCCGGTCCAGCAATTCCAGGCTCCGCGGGTCGTCATGGCCCAACACGATGCGGTCGGGCGACAGGAAATCGGCGACGGCCTCGCCCTCGCGCAGGAACTCCGGGTTCATGGCCAGGCCGAATTCGCCGAGGCGCTTGTCCGAGGCGGCCTCGATCTCGGCCCGGACCACCGTGTCGGTCGTGCCGGGGACGACGGTGCTTTTCACGACCACGGCGAGGAAGCGCTCGCGGCCCTTGAGCCAAGCCCCGATATCCCGCGCCAGCCGGCGGATGGGATCGAGGTCGATGGCACCGCCCCGGCTCGGCGTGCCGACGGCCAGCATGGCGATCTCTGCATTCTCGAGGGCCGTGGCGAGGTCGCCGGTCGCCCTGAAGCGTCCAGCGCGAAGCGTCTGGCCAAGGAGATCGGCCAGCCCCGGTTCTTGGATGTGAGGCTTGCCGGCCGCAAGTGCCCCGACCACGGCCGGGTCGACGTCGACGGCGGTCACGTCGTGGCCCTTGGCGGCGAGACAGACGGCGCTGGCGAGGCCGACATAGCCGCAGCCGAAGACCGCGACCCTCATGTCCGGGTCCTTTCCAGCTTCAGGAAACGGAGATACCGCACGACGCCGTCAGCGACGGCGACGCTGGGCGCATAGCCAAGCAAACGGCGCGCCTTGTCGATCGCAGGCCGGCGCCGGGTCGGATTGTCGGCCAGGTAGTCGGCATCGGTACTGGGTTCGAAGCGGACCTTGCCTCTGTAGCCGAAGACCTCCGCCCCAGCGGCGCGGAAGAGTTGGGCCAGCTCGGCCACGCTGGTCTCCGGCCCGTCGCTGCCGATGTTGAAGCAGTCGAAACCGCGATGGAGCAGGCATTTCAGATAGCCGGCCATGGCGTCGGCCGCATAGCAGAAGCTGCGGGTGGGCGAGCCGTCGGAATGGAGCACGATGTCCCGGTCTTCCAGCACCGCCCGGGCGAGATCGGCGGGCAGGCGCCGGTCGGTCGTCGCCATGCCGGGGCCGTAGTTGTTGAAGGGGCGGGCGATGGCGATGGGGAGCTTGTCCGTCCGGGCGAAGACGGAGCAGAGGGTTTCGCCGAAGCGCTTGGCCTCGTCGTAGCAGGCCCGGGGCCCGAGGGGGCTCACATTGCCCCGATAGTCCTCGGTCGTCGGCACATGCTCGGGCGGCGGGTCGCCGTAGATCTCGCTGGAGGAAAAGAAGAGGAAGCCCTCGAGGCGCTCCGAGCCGCGGTAGAACTCCAGCAGACGCCGGAGGCCCCAGACATTGGCGTCGATGGTCTCCAAAGGATAGCGCCGATAGAAGCTTGGCGAGGCGATCGAGGCCATGTGGAGCACGAAGCGCGCCTCGCCGGCCCCGTCCACGGACTCGATCGAATCCCGGGCGACGTCGAAGGGGGTGAGTGCCAACAGCCGCGGGAACTCCCGCTGCAGGCGATCGAGCCAGGCGGGCCGGCCCAGCAGGAAGCTGTCCAGGCCGATCACCCGGGAAAGCCCCAGCCCTTCGCCATGGCGGAGCAGGAATTGCAGCAGGGTGAAGCCCAGGAACCCGCCGCAGCCAGTCACCATCACCACCGCGCCGCGGAAGCGCTCCGTCGGCCCCAGCGCGCGCCGGATCAGGCCGAGATCCTCGGTGAGGATCGGATTTGCCATGGCCTGGGGCGTCATTCCCACATAGGTCACCAATTTGCGCGGGCTTCCCGGAGCCTTGCCGCTCCCCATCCGGCCGTCAAGCCGCTTGGCCGGAAACCAGACCTCCTGCATCGACTTGGCGCCATTGGGGCAGGGGCCTATCATTCTTCCAATGACGCCCCACGACAGGCACTCCTGAATGCCAGCCCATGAGCCGGCTGACGCTGGCGTCGATCGCAGCAGGCCACGGCATCACGCCTGTATTCTTTGTTCTTCACCAGTCTCGGCAGAATACGAAATCAACGGCTACACCATCGTGCGCTGCGAGGCTTGCGGGTTGCTGTTCGTGCAGGAGATCCTGACCGATGAGGATCTGAAGACGCACTACGCCTCGATAGTGCCGGACCCCGCCTATGCCGACCCGGACAACGAGGAGAATTTGGCCTTCTACTATCGCCTTCTGAAGAGGGAGATCGAGCGCCGGGCCCCAAAGGGGCGAATTCTCGACATCGGATGCGCCAAGGGCCAGTTCCTGGACGTCATGCAGGGGTGGGAGACATTCGGGACCGAAATCGGGCCCGACCTGGCGGTCGCCCGCGAGAAGTATGGACGTAGAATTTCCGAGCTTCCCATCGATCGATGCGGCTGGGAGGCGGACTTCTTCGACGTCATCGTCATGCAGGACTGCTTCGACCACATGCTCCGGCCGCTGGAAGTCTTGCGGGCATGCCGGCGCCTGTTGAAGCCGGGCGGGCTGCTCGTGGTCAAGGTCCATGACATTTCAAGTCTCTTCGCCCGGATCAGCGGATCGAAATACTATGCGCTGTCCCCGCCCTCGCACCTGTCCTACTTCAGCCCGCGGAGCCTGCGCCTCTCCCTGACGAAATCGGGGTTCGACTGCCAGGCCATCAGATATTTCCCCCACCTCCTGTTCTTGCGCACGGTTTTCCAGCGCCTCAGCCGCGGCAGCGACGGAAGCATCTTCTATCCGATTTACCGCGCGCTTCGGCGGAGCCGCCTGGGCAGCTTGCGAATCCGGAAGAACGTCTTCGACATCATGACTGTCTTCGCGGCGAAGGCCGGCTAGATGCCGGCGGCCGGGCCGCAGTTGCTTTCGCCGGCCGCGAGCAAGAAGATGCCCGGAGGGGCGCATGGATAGGGGGCGGCGGCGGACATGAAGGCAGTCATCCTGGCGGGCGGGCGCGGCAGCCGCATCGAGGAGGAGAGCGTCAGCCGGCCGAAGCCCCTGGTCGAGATCGGCGGGCAGCCCATTCTCTGGCACATCATGAAGATCTATGCCGCCTTCGGGGTGCAGGATTTCATCATCTGCGCCGGCTACAAGGGCTATCTCATCAAGGAATACTTCTCCCATCTCAATCTCCACCACGGCGACATCACCATAGATCTGGCCCGCGACAAGACGATCTATCACGGCGCCCGCGCCCATGACTGGACGGTCACGGTGGCGGAGACGGGGCTGGAGACCAACACCGGCGGACGGGTGAAGCGCATCCGGCGCTATCTCGACCCCAAGGAGCCGTTCTGCCTCACCTATGGCGACGGCGTGGCCGATATCGATATCCGCGCCCTGATCGATTTTCACAAGGGCCAGAACGCCAAGGCGACCATGACCACGGTGGTGCCGCCGGCCCGCTTCGGCGCCGTGCAGCTTGAGGGCGACAAGATCCTTTCCTTCGTCGAAAAGCCTCTGGCGAAGGACGGCCGCATCAACGGCGGCTACTTCGTGGTCCAGCCCTCCGTCCTCGACATGATCGAGGGCGACGCCACCTCCTGGGAATTCGAGATCCTGGAAAAGCTGGCCGCGGATGGGGAGCTGCGCGCTTTCCGCCATGACGGGTTCTGGCAACCCATGGACACGATCCGGGAGAAGATCATCCTCGATGGGCTGTGGGCGAACGGCAAGGCGCCTTGGAAAATCTGGAGCTGAGCCCCGGCCGCGGGCTGACGGTCAGGCCTGCTTTCGGATGGTGAGGAAGATCGGGTAGTAGCCGTTCGCGGCCACGATCAGGCGGCCGATCCAATTGCCGACATTGAGGGCCTGGATCGCGCGGACCGTGCCGGTGAGGAAGCGGCCCGAGAGAGGCGTGCGGAACTCATAGGGCTTGGCCAGCTTCTCCAGGAACACGTCGTCGCCGAGCGAAAGCAGCTGGAATGCGTGGCGTTTCTTCAGCGCACGCAGCATCCGCCGGCACCAGATGGGATTCAGGAGCTGCAGGGTGTCGACGAAACTGGGATCCCGGCCGCGCAAGCGCACCCACAGCTTCAGCAGCCCCCGCGTCGGCATCGGCGGCTGAAAGACCATGTAATGCGATTCGTAGTAGGAGAGGAAATTGGGGAATTCCATGTGCAAGACGCCGCCGGGCTTCAACACCCGGATCGCCTCGTCCAGGACCTTTTCGGGGTTCTGCACATGCTCCAGCACGTTGCCGGAGTAGACGAGGTCGAAGGAATTGTCGGCAAAGGGCAGGCTCTCGCCGAACGCATCGATGACCCGGGCCGTATCGATGCCGTTGGCGGCGAGCAGGGTGCGCGAGGCCTGAAACGCGGCATCGAAGCCGACGCTGGCGGGCTCCACGCCATAGGCGTCGACGCCGTAGTCCTTGATCCAGACGACCAGATTGGTTCCCACCCCCGATCCGATCTCGAGCAGCTTGCTGCCGCGGAAGGGCGCGTATTTCTCCAGCAATTCCGCGCGGATGTCGGACTTGGCCAGATCGAGATGGTCAGTGACGATCGCCACCCGATCGACGCCGGACAAGGCCTCGAAGAACTTCCCGTGGGTGTCTTCGATGGCCTTGAAGACTTCCGGCGGAACGACGCATGGCATGATTCGGGCCCCCCAAGAGCCGAGCCCGATCCTATACCTGCGTGATAGGCTGGTCACAAGCCGGCCGATGCGCCAAGGCTTCGGGCGCGGAAGCCGCCGGCCTCGGATGCGAGGGAGTGACCTGCTTGCGCGCGAGGGGTACCTGATGAGCGGCCGGATCGAGCCCGGCCGTCCGGCCGTCGACGGTCTCGAGATCGCCGATCTCGACGAGGCGGTGGAGCATGCTTCCCCGGCCTTGCCGGCGCTCAAGGGCGCTTCGGTTTTCGTCACCGGCGGCACCGGGTTCCTCGGGCGATGGCTGCTGGCGGTGCTGTCGCGCGCCAACGCGACGCGGGGCCTCGGATCGGCGCTGACGGTGTTGACGCGCGACCCGGATGGCTTCCGCCGGCGCTGGCCGCAGCTCGCGAGCGATCCCGCCCTGCAGCTCGTCGAGGGCGACGTGCGCGACTTCGTCTTTCCCGCCGGACGATTCACCCATCTCATCCACGGCGCGGCCGATACCAGTGCTGCCGCCGACTCGAGGCCCCTCGAGCTGATCGACAGCATCGTCGGGGGAACGCGCCGCGCCTTCGAATTCGCATCCAATGCGGGGGTCGGCCGCGCCCTGCTGCTGAGCTCCGGGGCGATCTACGGCGCTCAGCCCGCCGACCTGCCGCTGCTACCGGAGGGCTTTACCGGCGCCTGTCCGCCAACCGACCGGCGCTCGGTCTACGGCCAGGCCAAGCGGATGGCCGAGCAGCTCGCCTGCCTCTATAGCGTCGAATTCGGCCTTCCGGCCGTGATCGCCCGGGGTTTCGCCTTCGTCGGCTCGGGCCTGCCCCTGGACGGGCATTTTGCCATCGGCAATTTCATCGGCGACGCGCTCGCCGGCCGGGAGATCCTGGTCAAGGGTGACGGCGCGCCGGTCCGCTCATATCTCTACGCCGGCGACGCGGCGGCCTGGATGCTCAGGCTCCTGGTCCAGGGCCAGGCTGGCGCTGCCTACAACCTCGGGTCGGACAGAGCGATTTCGATCGGGGAGCTTGCCGGCCTCGTGGCCCGACTGTTCCCGCCTGCCCGCGGCTTGCGGATCGAGGGCAGGTCGGAGCCGGGCGCGCCGCGCTTGCGCTATGTCCCGTCCATCGACCGGGCCCACAAGGAACTTGGGCTTGAAGTCTGGACCGCACTCGAGGAGGCCATCCGGCGGACAGGCCGCTGGGCGGCCGGCCGCCCGACGCATTAGCCCCGGCAATGCGCCATTGCGCATGGCCGAAGCCTGATTCATGCTCGCCTGTAGCTCGGCGCGGGCGAACCCCGGGGGCGCCGGACAAGGGGTCTATGCAGACCGGAACGCAATCGGATTCGCTAGCGAACAGGCCCTCGGCGGACGTCCGGCGCCGGAAGATCAGCATCGTCACCCCCTGCTACAACGAAGAGGCCGGGATCGCCGAGTGCTACGAACAGGTCCGCGCCGTCTTCGAGGGCGCGCTGCCGCAATACGACTACGAGCATCTGTTCATCGACAATTGCTCCGAGGACCGCACCGTGGCGATCCTGAAGGAGATCGCCCGGCGCGACCGGCGGGTGAAGATCATCGTCAACGCGCGCAATTTCGGCCATTACCGCTCACCTCACTACGCGATCCTCCAGACCACCGGCGACGCCGTGGTCGGCATCCTTGCGGATCTGCAGACGCCGCCGGAGCTGATCCCGGCTTTCGTCCAGAAATGGGAGGCCGGCTACAAGATGGTCGTGGCGGTCCGCCGCGGGCTGCACGAGGGCATCGCGCTGCGCCTGGCACGGCGCCTGTTCTACGAGCTGATCGCCCGCATGTCCCATGTTGAGCAGATCAAGCATTTCATGGGATTCGGTCTCTACGACCGGTCGGTCGTCGAGATTCTTCGCGGCCTGCACGAGCCCGATCCCTATTTCCGCGGGCTGGTGGCGGAAATCGGCTTCGACAAGGCCCTGGTCGAATACGATCAACCCGCGCGCAAGCACGGCAAGTCGCGCAACGATTTCTTCGTCCTGTTCGAATACGCCATGCTCGGCCTGACGACCTATTCCAAGGTGCCGCTGCGCCTGATGACCTTCACCGGACTCATCATCGCGGCAATCAGCCTCCTGGTCGGCTTCGGCTACCTCGTGGCCAAGCTCCTGTTCTGGAACACCTTCACCACCGGCATCGCACCGATCCTGATCGCCACCTTCTTCTTCGCCGCCATACAGCTGCTCGCCCTCGGCCTTGTGGGCGAATATATCGGACTCATCCTGCAATACGTTCGCCGCTTCCCGCTGGTGATCGAAAAGGAGCGGGTGAATTTCGAGTAGTGGCCGGTGGGCTAGATCACCGATCGGCCACCGTCCATCACCATGTTCTGGCCGGTCATGTAGCTCGACGCATCGCTGCAAAGGAATTGCACCGCGCCCCGATATTCGTTCCGTTCGGCCATGCGGCCCATGGGGATGAGGCTGGTCAGCCGGGAGACGAATTCGCCCGGTTGATTGGCGTAGACCCCGCCCGGGGAAAGCGCGTTCACCCGCACGCCCTTGTTCGCCCAATAGGCGGCCAGATATCGGGTAAGCCCAATGAGCCCCGTCTTGACCACGGAATAGGTGACGGGCTTGACGCTCTGCTGCGCCTCAGGAACGCCCTCGCGCCGGTAAAGCCGCTGGTCGGGTGCGATCACAGAGAGATCCGATGCGATGTTGAGGATCACGCCACTGCCTCGCTCAGCCATGATGGAGCCGAAGACCTGAGAACAGTTGAAGGCGCCGGTCAGGCCCACGGCAATCTCGCGGTCCCACTGGCTCTGCGTGAAATTCTCCACTCTCTCCGCGTTCGCCAGGGTGCCTTCCCCGACTTTCGCATCGATGGCCGCATTGTTGACCAGGACGTCGATGGGCGATGATGCGATCTCCTGGGCGAACGCCTGCAAGGTGGTCCTGCGCGTGACATCCAGCGCGACGGGTATGGCCAACGCCCGGCCAAGCTCTTCGTTCACCCTCTTGGTGCAGGCCGCCGCCGCAGTGGCGTCGATGTCGCCGACGTAGACTTTGGCGCCAATGGCCGCCAGGGCGATGACATGCTCGAAGCCGAGCAGTCCGCCCCCGCCGGTGACGAGGGCGTTGCTTCCCTCAAGCGTGAAGGGGCTGCTCAGTGTCTTCCTCCCTCAGATCTGGCCGCCGTCAACGGTGAACACCGCGCCGGTGGCAAAGGATGAGCGACCGGAGAGCAGGAAGGCCACGAAGGCAGCGATCTCGGCAGGGCTGCCGAATCGCTTTAGGGCTACCTTGCTTTTCAACATGCCGGCCACGCCGGCAGCATCGTCCTTCTGCCTGCCCTCCCAGCTGCTGCCAGGGAACATGATGTTGCCCGGCGCCACGGCATTGATTCTGACGCGATCTTCCGCGAGAACGCGACTAATATTGGCCACATAGGCATTCAGGGCCGACTTGGCGACGGAATATGCCACGGGTGCGCCAAGCACGGCCAGACCAGCGATCGAGCTGATGCAGACGATCGCGCCTCCGCGCTCGGCCAGGGGCTTGCGCGCCGCTTCGATGCAGGAAACGGCGGACCAGTAATTGAGGCTGAACACCCTCTCCCATTCTTCGGGGGTCTCCCTGCCGGGCGACACGGATCTTCCGCTCCCGACATTGCAGACCAGGCCATCGAGCCGGCCATGGCGGGCGACGATATCGGCCACCAGCGCTTGCGCGTCCGCGCGCGTCGATACATCGAATGCATGAGTCGAAGCGGGGCCGGGCAGGCTCGCCGCCGCTGCCGCCAGATTGGCCGCGTTGCGCGCGTTCATGGCCACGACGGCGCCCTCTTGGGACAGAGCCTGGGCGACGGCGAAGCCGATCCCCCGGCTGGCGCCGGTGACCGCAACAACCTTGCCGTCAAGCTGAAGGTCCATGCGACCCCCAATATTCCGTCAGCAGAACGCTCACCATGGACTTATAGGACAGAAGGACCTCGACATCACGGCCCGGCGAGGACCGCGCAGTCTGCAGGATGAAATTGCCCCGGTAACCCTGGGCATGGAGAAGCTCCAGGGATCGTGGGATGTTCGCAGCACCCTGCCCCAGCGGCACGGTGGTACCGCCGCGCAAGCGGTCCTTGACGTGGACATTGACGATCCTCTCCGCCAGGACAGGCACTTCGTCATCGGCGGCATAGCCGAGCGAGGCGCTGTTGCCGATGTCGTAATTGATGCCGAAACGGGACGAAGGGAGCTTGGCCATCCACCCGGCATAGTCGCGCGGCGCGAAATCCGTCTCGAAAGCGAGACGCATATCCAGCGCATCGAGCCTGCGCTCGAGGTTCTTCAGCTCCGCCATCAGCCGTGATTCCTCCTCCAAGGATTCGACGCGCCCGTTGTCGACCAGCGGAACGACCACAATGCGACAGCCGATCGCAGCGCAAGCCTCCAACAGATCGGCGAATTCCTTGAGGCGAAGATCGACATAGCCCTTGTCCGACGACTTCCAGAACGGCGCCTGCATCAGGCAGTCGCCGGTAAGCGACGGTATGGAGAAGTCCGTTTTCGCCGTGAACGCGCCGATGCGGGCGCGGCCCGCTTGCGTGAGCAGGGGATTCTCATGGAAGCCTTTGAAATCG
>Ga0209517_10003656_pt1 | contig 20694 bp, 18 predicted proteins | sample PeaSoiMetSII2010_FD_187695 | JGI IMG/M metagenome (GOLD analysis project Ga0209517, IMG submission 187695) | Peat soil microbial communities from Weissenstadt, Germany - SII-2010 (SPAdes) (version 2) | ecosystem: Environmental > Terrestrial > Soil > Wetlands > Peat | place: Germany...
CTGAACCGAAAGGCGCTCACGTTCTTGCGCCTCGCTTCAATCCGCCTCATGCTCAGAAAACTCTGCAATCCGGCCTGAAGTCTCCGGACGGACTCTAAGAGGCACCCCACGATTTGGGTTCCGAACAATGAATGATTTGAAACAAAAATTTGATGCATCGACGGTCGCGGTTTTGCGGCAAGCGTTGAACGAGGTCGTCAACGATCATCGCTTTTTGATGCGAAAGTCTGTTACGCCTCTTGAAGTGGCGGAGCATATCCTTCAGCAGGCGGCGTTGGGCATGCGCGACCTCAACGGTCTGAAAAGCTCTGCATTTGAGAAATTGGCTACCGCTGCCTGAGCGTACCTCCGCGTTTGCTTGGTGAAGCAACGGGACAGCGGAGCTGATTGCAATCATCCGACCTTTAGGTGTATTGCAACACGTATGTGGGATGCCGCCAGCGTTGCACTCCTCAAAGAACTCTGGGCCAGCGGCCACAGCGCCGCGCAGATCGCCACTCGACTAGGGGACAGCCGCAACGCGGTGTGTGCCAAGTTGCTGCGCATGGGCTTGAAGCGCGGCCACAAGCCACCCACCGCCAAACCCAAGATCGTGTCGGTGCCGAAGCGAAAGCCAGCGCTGTTGGCGGCCTGTGCTCGCCCGGTTCATAAGGTTGTGTCTACGCGCAAGCCAGTAGTGGGGCAGCCTAAGGAACTCACCAAGTCACAGTTGAATGCAATACTGGCTGAGGCCGCCGCTAACACGGCGCGACTGCTTCGATGACGCCTTACCTAGGAGGAGCAACAACATGGCCCCACGCATCCCCGAGGAACATTTCACCAGGTTGATCGACTGGAGTCCCTTCGTGATCATGAGCAACACGATGCCGCCCCGAGATCCTGATGAAGACGACGAGGACGACGACGACGAGGAAGAGGACCGCGCCGACGAACCGCCGGTCGTGCGTGAGCCGGACGAAGACTAGAGCATGATTGCATACACAAAAGCCCCCAAGGTTTCCCTCGACGGCCTGTGCCGTTGCGTTGCGCGTTTACCTATGCTGACATTGGGCGGCGAGCGTTGTCGCGTCGCGCGCGGCTATGGCGGCGGGAATCGGTGTCGCTGTGTCGGACGCATCGGAATTGCGCGCGCCGATCTTTATGGTTCCGCGGCGGCCGCGCCAACCGCAACTGAGGTCCGGTCGCTCAGGAGGGTCGTACCGTCGATCTTGCCGTCGACGATGTGGACGCGCCGGTCGGCACGCGCGGCTAGCGCCGGGTCGTGCGTCACGACAACGACGGTGCGCCCGTCGTCCGCGATGTCCCGCAGAATGCCAAACACTTGTTCCGTCGAAGCGGTATCCAGCGCGCCGGTCGGCTCGTCAGCGACGATGATTTCGGGGCGATTCGAAAGCGCCCGCGCGATCGCAACGCGTTGCCGTTGGCCACCGGAAAGTTGATTCGGCCGCTTGTTGGCGTGCTCCTTTAGGCCAAGCGACGTCAGGAGTTCGAGCCCGCGCTCGCGCATGTCCTTCTCGCTCATCTTGCCGGCGGCGCGCATCGGCAATAGCACGTTGTCCAATGATGTGAATTCCGGCAGCAGAAAATGAAACTGAAACACGAAGCCGCATTTCGTCAGGCGGACGTCGGCGCGCTCGGACTCGGACAGTTTGGACGTTGGCTGGCCGCAAATAATCACCTCGCCCTCGGTTGGGGCATCGAGCAAACCGAGCAAGTACAGAAGCGACGATTTGCCCGAACCTGACGGCCCGGTAATGGCGAGGAATTCACCTTTTTCCACCGACAGATTGATGCCGTTGATGAGGGTGTGGGAAACGACGCCCTCGATGCGCCGCACCAGCCCGACGGCCTGCAATGCAGTTTCGCTCATGAGGCGCCCCGGATAATCTCGACCGGATGCACGCTGGTCGCCTTGCGAGCGGGGAAGTATGCCGCGCCGGTGCAACAAAGCAACGATATGCCGCCGGCCACGATATAGTGCATTGGCGAATAATAGATCGACAGCGGAACGGTTGTCCCGGTCAGCGTGTTGTAGATCGTAATCTGCGACCAGCCATAGCAGAGCAGGTAGCCGAGGAGCCAGCCGAACAGGGTTCCTACCACCCCGATGATTGCGGCTTCAATGATGAATATCCGCCGGACCGAATATTCGCGCATGCCAAGCGATTTCATAATCGCGATGTCCTGACGTTTCTCATGCGTGATAGTCGAGATGATGTTGTAGGTAGCGAAAGATGAGGTCAGCAGCATCGCTCCCATTACCGTCAGTACGATGAAATCGCGAACCGAAAAGCTGGAAAGCAGATCGGAGTTCGCTTCTTCCCACGAGACCGACTTGTAGCCGGTTTGCGCCTCCACTTGCGTCGCCACCTTTTGCGCGATCAGCGGATCGTTCAGCCGCAGCCGCAGCTCGTTGATGATCCCGCTCTTCCCCATTATCACCTGCGCAAAGTTGATCAGCGAGTAAATCTGCCCTTCGTCGACGCGCCGCAGCCCAGACCGGAATATCCCGACCACCGTCGAGTTTATCTCGGTGCCCTGGCCTCCGATAAGGAGGACAGTATTGCCGGTCTTGACCGCGAGTTTTTCTGCCAGCGCCTGGCCGATAATAATGGCGTTCGGCGCGCGGGACAGATCGGCGATATTCCCATCGCGCATTTGGGAAGCGAGCTTCGACACCCGAATTTCCAGCCGCGGATCAATGCCCACAAGCGTAACACCGACGCGACCCCCGCCGTGATCGATGATCGCTGTGGTCTTGACGGAGGGGGCCACGTCCCCGGGAATCCACGACCGCAGCGACGTCATCACCGATTCAGGATATTTGATGCCGGGACGGTTGTTCACATTGGCGACGTTCGAAATCTGCACGGCCCCATATTCTTGATCGGCGGGCTGCACAGGCACCGAGCGACGCTCGTCTTCGACGGTGATATGCGGCATCGTATCGACGAGTTGTCGCAGAAAATCTATCTGCGAGCCCTGCATCAGGCCCGCCATCATGATGGTGAAACCCACGCCCATCGCCACGCCGGCCATGCCAACCAGCGTTTGTCTGACGCGGGCTGTGACGTGGGTCCATGCAATATCGAGTAGAAGGTTCGTGGCCATGGTTCCCTGACGCCAGATCAGCGATTTGCGCTATATTTGCCGACATTGCGCCGCGCATCGTTGAGGACCGAATCGATATGAGCGGAAATTGCCGCCGAGATCACGGCGCTATCCGGGTCCGTTGCCGAGATCGTTGCTGGTGCCGACTCTTGGGGCGTATCCGGATCCGCGGGTGCACCGGGTTGGCTCGGCGCTTCGGCCTGCGCCACAGCGAAGCTTCTTTCGATGCGGACCTTGGTACCGTCCGCGAGATCGGCACGGGCCGGCGATAGCACCGCCATCCCGCTGGACACCTCGCCAATTATTTCCACATTGCGGCTGCCGCGAACGCCGACCGTGACCGGCACCCGATGAATCCTGCCGTTATTCACTACCTGGACCGCATTGCCTACAACCGCCTCAGCCGGGACGACGATCGCTGACTGCTTTTCGTGGACGACGATATTGGCTTCGACCGACATTCCAATCCGCAGGGGCGTATCGGCAGGCAACAGGAGATATACCCGGAACGTCTTCCGGGTTGGATCACCCTTTGGCGTGATCTGGGAAACGGTGGCGCGTAGCGCCTGTCCTGGAAAAGCTTCGCTTCGCAAAAAGGCTTTTTGCCCGACGGCGATCCGGTTGATTTCCTCTTCGTTTACCTCGGCAACGACGTGTATCGGGGTCGGCGGGCCCACCCAGAACAATATATCGCTTGGTCCCGCGATCTCGCCGACCTCTCCGTCGCGTCGCAGCACCATGCCGTCAAGTGGAGCTTGCAACACGAGCTGATCGATCCGTACCTTTTGTGCCGCGATCCGCGATTTGGATTCTTCGAGCTGGGTCCAACGCCGCTCATATTCGGTCTGGGCGGCGTCGTTCTTGCTTCTGTCCTTCTCGGCCCTATCAAGATCGCGCTGCAGCTGCTGGTTGTTGACGACGAGCTCCGCCAGGACGCTGCGCTCCTCGGCGTCGTCCTGGCGGCCGAGAATCTGGCCGGCCTTCACGTTCTGCCCCTCGCAACTACACAACTCGACCAATCGACGGCGCTGCAGCGGCACCACCTTGGCCCATCGCTCGGGCTCTACCGTCCCCGTGCCGTAGATAGCCTCGGAGACCGGAGCCTGTGTCGCGATACTGGTCGTTACCACTTGTGGGTGGAGCACGTTGAAATAGACATAATAACCGCCGACGATGGCTGTTATCAGTAAGACGGCAATTCCGAGAAGTCGCCAGATCGTCATCCCAGCCCCCGCGGACTAAAAGCCGAACCGCTTGCGAAGCTCCTGCGGCACTTGATTGAGAATGTCGTCGGCGTCGTCCTTCTTTTTGCTGGGGCTGTTGCGGGGCTCTGCCGGGTCATTGCTGGCCCGGGCCGGCGCTGGCGCGTTCGAGGGCGAAGGCGAAGGCTGCGGTTTTGATGCTAACGGCGGAGGCTGCGGGTTCGAGCCTGTCGGTGAAAGAGGGTTACCACCCGTATTGTCCGCAGGAGCGGGAATCTTGACCTGATTTGAACTCGAAATGGCGTGCCAGTTGCTCGCCTCGGTCTTGGCTCTGGTGATCTCCTCCGGGGTCATCTTGGTCTCAAGCAAGCCCATCAACTGGCGTGACCCGTTACGGAATTCTTCGACTTTGGTGGCGGAGCTGAGGATATACGCGTATTCGTAAGCCTTGATGTAGTCCTTCTGGACGCCGCGTCCGATTGTATAAAGGCCGCTGAGGATCAACATTGCATGCGAATGTCCCTGATCGGCTGCACGCGAAAACCAGCGGAATGCTTCTTCATCGGAGCGCGGCAGGCCCACACCCGCCGAATAGAGCGCTCCCAGATAGAACTGGGCATCGTTGTCTCCCGATTTGGCCGCCTGCAAATAGCGGTTCGCCATATCCTGATCGGAAGCAAAATCCGCGGCAGCGTCCGCCGCGCTTGCCAGTAGAGCGGCACAGCAGAAAATCGCTAGAACGGCTCGCTTCATGAATGTCTCTGAATTACGCCGTAATACGCAATAAAAGTTTGCCAATCTGCACTAAGCTTAGCAAAAAATTTGCTCGCTGTACATGTCTGTTCGGCTCGAGTTCTGTCGCGATCTGGCGGAATTTTGTCTGGCGATGCCACTCTCGGGTGGGATTTCGCACATCACCAGGAGACGCCGTATTTCGCGGCAATGCTTCGCGCTCTTGCTTCGTCACTCTCATAATTCCTGGCAGGCCTTGAAGCATTCCTGACAGGCTTGGAAGCCGCTTTTTTGGGCTTAGAAGTCTCCGTTGCGGGCTTGGAAGTTTTTGTTACTTCTTTGGAAGCCTCCGGCTTCGCGTCGACCTTCTCATCGTCGGGCTTGAGTGATTCAATTCGCTCGGCAGAGTTCGGCGTATCGTTGGACGCGAGGATCAGGCCCCTTGTCTGACCCGCCTGAGCCGTTGCGGATACCAGAACCAGAACGAATATCTGGATGAATTTGCGCATGTTTGATCTCCCGTTATTTGATGACAGAAACTAGCGCAAAGTCTGGATGCGTTATGTGAGTAAAGTCACGCAAGCTATCGCAATTCACGGGCGGCAGGTCCGCTTATGGCACATTCCCTCGAAAAATGAACCCGCAGCAGACATTGACCGCTTCTGAATTGCATCAAGCCAGGAATCTATCCCTAGGCCACCTCCACTTTTCTGGTCTGATCCGATGCGATATCTTGTCTTAAATCTCGGGGAAGCCAAGGAGACGGCACGAATTCATCACGCTTGTCGGCGACGGAGCAGGATCTTGCAACAGCCACCCAATCATCATCTTGCACAGCTGAACATTGGCCGCATTCGATACGAGATCGACGATCCGCGCATGGCGGATTTCACCAACAATCTTGCATTGGTGAACGGCATTGCCGAACGTAGCGCCGGGTTCGTCTGGCGCTATGTCGACGAGAGCGGCAACGCCACCAACACGCGGCCTTATGCCGACCCGCGTATCATCGTCAATTTTTCGGTTTGGCAGAGCGTCGACGCACTTGAGCGCTTTGTCTGGCAGACAGTCCACAAGCGCTTCTATGGCCGCCGCACCGATTGGTTTGAGCATTTTGAAGTGCCATCGGTCGTGTTGTGGTGGGTGCCGGTCGGCCATCGGCCGAGCGTCGAGGAGGCCGTCGCGCGCCTCGAGCATCTGAAGCAGCATGGTCCAGGCGATCACGCGTTTGATTGGCAAGCGGCTTCCGCACAACTTTGGAAGACGGCGCGTTGTACGCCCGCAGGACAGGTGGCGTAAGACCCAAAGGTGCAAAGCCGACGGAGAAATGTCTGCTTCTGGCGGCACCTTTCGGACATGGCTGATCTATAGTCTGTGATGTCAGCTGTTGGGGGTAGAACGGACCTCCTCATCATCCGGGCCGATGTCTGCTGATGACCCACTCGATTTTCCATGCCTTCGGTCACGCCGAAGAAGAGCGGCTCATCCGAGAGCCCAGCGTGGAATATTGCCCACGGCCCTCAGATCTACATTGTGGATTGGCACGGGCAGGATCGTGAAGCTAGCAAGTGAGTTTCGAGCTCTGCTGAAGATTCTAGGGAACCCGGCCCACTCCTTCAAGCCGATCGGACCGGAAGCCGGGCCTCTATCGCAATACCCCATTCTTCGTCGCCGGACGCCGCAAAGACTTGCGGGATTTTCCTTCCGTTCAGGCATGTCGTTACTAAGTAAGGCAAGCAATGAAGACGCCGGACGAGAGTGCCAGACATGGAAGCTGGATCGCCGCGGCCAGTGGCCGCCGTCAGAACATGCCGATTGTCACCGTCGTCGTAATTCTTTGTTTGGTTGCGGGCCTGCATTTGGCGTTCTGGGGTCTGGCAGAGCCACATACCGCCGCGGCACCGGTTGAAGGGAAGCTGCCGAGCGTCTCGTACAACCGATTTGCTAAACGTTCCTCGGCGGATTTGGCAGTGTCCGAGGCCCAGATCCGCGCCGATCTCACCGCGATTGCCAAACAATCAAAGGCCATACGCACCTACGCTTCGACCAAAGGCCTGGAGCACGTTCCAGAGATCGCCGCTGAACTGGGGCTGACGGTCACGCTGGGCATCTGGATCGACAAGGACGAGGTTCGAAACGAGCGTGAGATAAAGACCGCCCTCGACCTGGCGCGGCGCTACCCCAATGTCACCCGGCTGGTCGTGGGCAATGAGACGTATTTCCGGCATGAACACACCGCGGCCCAACTTGCCGAAATCATCCGCCGCGTGAAGCGGGACAGTCCGGTGCCCGTGGCGACCGCCGACCACTGGAGGACATTTCTCGACCATCCCGAACTCGTTGACGCTGTGGACCAGGTCTTCGCCCATATCATTCCCTATTGGGAAGGCTTGCCCAGGAAAAATGCCGTCGAGGGATCGCTCGCGATCTACGACAAGCTGCGTGCGGCCTATCCGGGCAAAAAAATCGTCATCGGGGAGTTCGGTTGGCCGAGCGCGGGGCACAATTTCGAGCGCGCCGTCCCGGGTCCGTTGAGCCAAGCCCGCTTGCTGCGCGACTTCGTTGCGGAGGCCAACGCGCGTGGCATCGACTACAATATTGTCGAGGCGATCGATCAACCGGAAAAACTGTTCGAGGGTAACGTCGGCCCCTATTGGGGTATCCTCGACGCCTCGTTGCGGCCCAAATTTGCGTGGGAAGGACCGCTCGTCGACGCCGACTACTGGAAGGCGGCTCTGCTTGCTGTCCTCATTGGCTCTTTTTTGTCGATCTCGATTCTGGCGCTCCCGGGAGCGACCGTCAGCCAGGCATTGGTGCTTGCCGGCGCCGACCATTTGATCGGCGACTGGTGCGCGGGCGTACAGGTGTACTGGCACGACCACTATCTCCTGCATGGCGAGATGATCACGTTTGCGATCGCGCTTCCGCTCCTGGGTCTGCTTGCGCCGATTGTATTGTTCAAGGTGCACGAGCTGACGACCGTCGCTCTCGGCAGCAAGCCCACGCGGCTGTTGGATTTGCTGCCGCCGGGGGAGGACGCGCGCACGCCCAAAGTTTCGATTCACATCCCCGCCTATCGGGAGCCTCCGGATATGCTGCTGCGTACCATCGACTCGGTGGCGCGGCTCGACTACCCGGATTTTGAATGTGTGGTCGTCATCAACAACACGCCTGATCCGGCATTTTGGCAGCCGATCGAGCGACGTTGCCGCGAGCTTGGCCCACGCTTCAAGTTTGTTTGCGTCCAGAACCTGGAGGGGTTCAAGGCGGCTGCGCTGCGGATCGCGATGGCGCAGACCGCTGACGATGCCGAGATCATCGGGGTCATCGACGCAGACTATGTGGTGGATCCGCATTGGCTCAAGGATCTGGTTCCGGGCTTCGCCGACCCGCAAGTCGGACTGATCCAGGCGCCGCAGGATCATCGCGACGGCTGCCGCAGTTCGATCCACGCCGCCATGAACGCCGAATATGCGGGCTTTTTTGACATCGGCATGGTCGAGCGCAACGAGGTGAACGCTATTATCGTCCACGGAACGATGTGCCTGATCCGTCGAACCGCAATGGAGGCAGCCGGTGGCTGGTCAAGCGACACGATTTGCGAAGACAGCGACCTCGGCTTGACGATTCTGGAACTCGGGTGGCGTGCTCACTACACCAACCGCCGCTACGGCTGGGGATTGCTGCCGCAAGACTATCTGGCTTTCAAGACCCAGCGGGCGCGATGGGCCGGCGGTGCCGTGCAGATCGTGAAGAAGCACTGGCGCAGGTTCCTGCCAGGTATGAGCCTGCTCGACCATGATCAGAAACGCGAATTCGCCTTCGGCTGGCTCAGCTGGTTCGGGGCCGAAATCGTTGCCGTCGCCGCCGCGCTGCTTAATCTGATCTGGGTGCCGTTTGTAGCTTTCCAAATCGTCGCCATCCCGGATCCGCTTCTGCTGCTGCCGAGCGTGGCCGCCTTCCTGGTGTCGCTGCTGCATTTCGTCAGCGCGTATCGCGCGCGCGTCGCAATTCCTTATCCTCAGATGCTTGGCGCCATGGTGGTGTTCATGTCGGTACAATGGACGGTCGCGAGCGCAGCCTTCAAGGCCGCGCTTCCGGCACGGAAAAACTATTTCCATCGCACCCGCAAGGGCGGCGGCGGCATCGTCCACGTCCGCTTTACGGCGATCCCCGAAGCCGTACTTGGCGCGCTGCTGGTCGCCGGCGGCATCACGGTGTTTGCGACCAATTATTACCGGCTGTTGGAGACCGATTTGTTCGCAGCGATCCTGATCATCCAGAGCCTCCCGTTCTTGTCGGCGGTGGCGTTGGAGGGGTTTGAGCGCCTCAGCGAGGCCGGGAACAACAAACCTGGTCTTGCCTCTTGAAAGGTCGGCTTTCGACCCAAAGGGACATCGCTGACCTCCGCGTGCGAGAGCTTTGAATGAACTTCAATCGCAGGGGACTGTTACGCCACCCCGACTGCAACGCTGAGAGGGATATGGAACTCCGAGCATCGCTCCCCGATTCGAACGCATGTTACCTGGCGGCGAGAAACCATTCGTGCCAAGGCCTCCGCCTATTCCCATCTTGTCGATCCCGATCGGCGTCCATTTGATCGCATCGCCAACCACGATCGGCGGTGCGGACGGAAAATCGAGCCTGCGATTGGGCGATGTGACCTCGCCAATCACGTAATCGTAGACCCAGCGAAGCGGATTTAAACTGGACACACGAAATTCCGACACGTCTGCGCTCGCAGCACGAACTGCCGCAACCATCGAGGCCCTATGTTGTGGGAAAAGAGTCTGCAACGCGCCGACGGATACCGCGCCAGCCACGGCCGCACCCCCCACTAGAACAAGAAATCGCACGGATGTCTCCGTCGGCTCATATCGACAGCCACCATATGGCAGTCGCTTGAACGAAGCCTGCAAAAATCCGCTAAAATTGAGCGAAATTGACGCTTTCGCAAAGCCGGCGCGGGAATATCGCGGAACGCGACGTAAGCCCGTCGGGTCCCTTCGGTGGCCGCGCCTCGCTCAGTTGACTTCAATCACTGTGGCGAAGGGCGACCACCGCGCCGTGTCGCCAGCCACCAATATGTTGCCGACGTCATTAGCCCGGCCAGCGGAAAGATCGCGTTGAACGGATCGGCGGCCCAGCGCAGAAAGAACGTCACGAAGCTTTCCGTCGGGGGCCCGGAGTCGGGGCCGCTACTTGTCCACTCCATCCATGTCAGCGGCACGAACACCAGTATGCCCAGCACCAAACCGAGCAAGCAAACCTTCAAGCCCGTCATCGGCCGCCAAAGGGAAAGGAGATAAAGTGACGGCAAGAACAGAAAGATCGTGGTGCCGTAAGATATGATGCAGCTCGGAACCATCAGGATCAGAAACCCGAGCGCCATGTTGCCGTCCTGAAGGGAGCTCACCACAACGCAAAATATCGTCGGCACCAGCAACGGCGCCAGCATCAGGCCGGTCCAACTGAATCGCATCGCCGCCCTTCCCAAGGAAGCCTGCTCTGCAGATCAGGCTGCAGTCCGCTCAAGATATGATCGCACGAACATTTGATTCCTCGCTACGGCATATCGTCACGTGCGCGATGCCGTAATGCCGGCCCCGTGGCGCCTTTGCCCTCTGGACACGAACCTGCTGCAATGTCCAAATCGCCTGGCAAAGAGGAGCAGCCCCAATGACCATCATCGATTCCCAGGTCCATGCCTATGAGGCCAACACGCCGAAGCGGCCCTGGCACAGTGTGCCGAACTGGCCCGCTCACGTCACCGGCGACGAGATGGTGGCGGCGATGGACAAAGTCGGCGTCGATGGCGCGATCTTCATCTCCGCCTTTTCCATGTACCGCTACGACGCCAGCTATGCCGTGGAAGTGCAACGGGCCCATCCCGGCCGGTTCGGCATCGTCAAGCCGGTCGATCCGGACGATCCTGATGTCGCCGATGTCGTCGCCGACTGGAAGAAAACGCCCGGTGCGGTCGGAATCCGCATCATGCTGACGAAGGAGTCCAAGCGCGATCCGAGCGACCCGGGCCTTGACCGCATCGCACGCGCGGGGGTCCGCTACGACTTCCCGGTCAACCTGTTGTGCTGGGACAATCTGGACGTCGGCACCGCGCTGATTGATCGGCATCCCGACACGCGATTCATCATCGACCATCTCGGCATCTTGCAGCCGCGGGTGCCGCCCGCGCCGCCACAACCCTGGTCCGACCTTCCGAAGGTGCTGGAACTCGCCAGGCGTCCGAACGCGGTGATCAAGGTCAGCGGCGCCTGCACGCTGTCCCTTAAGCCGTATCCCTTTCCCGACATTTGGGATCCGCTTGCGCGCGTGTTCGATGCCTGGGGTTTCGAACGCTGCTTGTGGGGCACCGACTGGACGCGCGCCTTCGCCGTCGTCAACTACGAGCAGGCCGTCGAGCCCTTCCGCAAGACCGACCGCCTGAACGACGCCGAGCGGGCCATGCTGATGGGCGGTGCCTGCGCCAAGGCGTATGGCTGGTCACCGAAGAAAGGCTAGAATCGTCGGTGAGGTCGCCTTCGCCATACCGGCGAAGGCTGACCGCGGGTGGTGGACGGACAGCAGCGCCGCACTGGCGTTCTCGATCTCCGGAGGGTATATTTTAGTGCACTTGTTTCGGTGCAAATGGCGGTAGCACGGATGTCCATTTTCGCAGGCAGATTGGGTCTTGCATTCGTATTGGCGGCGCTCTGTCTGGGCGGCCGAACGGCCCATGCCCAGGACGGGCCTGTGACATATTGGATTCCAGGCTGGCCCATCGGCTTCGGTGGCGATGTGAGCGTCGGCCCGAGCTTGAACAGTTACGGCAACTTCCCGAGCTTTGACGGCCGTGACACAAGAGGCGACCGCTTTTCCTATGTGCGCTACAATTTTCAGAACGGCTGGTTTGTCGGCAGCGAGGGCGGCGGCGTGGGTTTGGGCATGACGGGCCTCAACCAGTATGGAGTTGGCTCGCTTCACTACGAAGGCTTGCAGTTCGGCTACAACTTCCAGAACTCGAGCCTACCCATCAAGGTCTATGCCGGTTTCGACACCTTGAAATACAATACCGGCTTCGGCGGTCCTCTTGCTCCCTTTGATAATATGTCCGGCACCCTGCCCGGCGGCTACAGCGCGCATGCGGGCGTCGAAATCCAGCCGGCGCCGAATCTCAGCCTTTCGGTCGGGGTCGGCTTCACCCAGTACGGACGCACCGACAGCGACATCAATTCGTCCTTGTTGCCCGGTGCCAATCCGCTTGCCATCGGCCCTCGGCGCTAACGCGCGTATGCCGGCGACGCTGCTGGGACGCGCCGACGAGGTGGTGGAATGAAATCAACTCCCACCGACAGGCGGCCAATCCATCGCTCTCCGATCTTCTGGATCGGCATAGTTTTGTGTCTAGCAGCGATCGCGATCTACCTTTGGTCCGACGACCTTTCGTGGCGGCCGGCAACAAGGTGAAGGTGCCCGCAGCCCCTACCCCAGATTCAATTCCTTGAAGAAGTCGTTGCCCTTGTCGTCGATGATGATGAAGGCGGGAAAGTCCACGACCTCGATGCGCCAGATCGCTTCCATGCCGAGTTCGGGATATTCCACCACCTCGACCTTCTTGATGCAGTGCTCGGCGAGATTCGCCGCCGCACCCCCGATCGAGCCCAGGTAAAATCCGCCGTGCTTCTTGCAGGCCTCGCGCACCGCGACCGCGCGGTTGCCCTTGGCCACCATCACCATCGATCCGCCCGCCGCCTGGAACTGGTCGACAAAGGAATCCATCCGCCCCGCGGTGGTTGGGCCGAACGCGCCGGAGGCGTAGCCTTCCGGCGTCTTGGCGGGACCGGCGTAATAGACCGGATGATTTTTGAAATAATCCGGCAGCTTCTCGCCCTTCTCCAGCCGCTCGCGCAGCTTGGCATGCGCCGAATCCCGCGCCACGATCATGGTGCCGGTCAGCGACAGCCGGGTCTTGATCGGATGCTTTGAGAGCTCAGCCAGAATTTCCTTCATCGGCCGGTTGAGGTCGATTTTGACGACCTCGCCGCCGAGCGCGTGCTCGACCGTGGGCAGATATTGCGCCGGGTTATGCTCAAGCTCTTCGAGATAGACGCCGTCCTTGGTGATCTTGCCGAGCACCTGGCGATCGGCCGAGCAGGAAACGCCCAGTCCAATCGGCAGCGAGGCGCCGTGGCGCGGCAGGCGGATCACGCGGACGTCGTGGCAGAAATATTTGCCGCCGAACTGCGCCCCTACCCCGAGCGACTGCGTCATCTTCAGGATTTCCTGTTCCATCTCGAGGTCGCGGAACGCGTTGCCGTCAGCCGACCCATGCGTGGGGAGCGCGTCGAGATAGCGGGCGGAAGCAAGCTTTACGGTTTTCATGCAGAGTTCGGCCGAGGTGCCGCCGATCACGATCGCCAGATGATACGGCGGGCACGCCGCGGTGCCCAAGGTCAGCACCTTCTCCTTCAGAAACGCCAGCAGGCGATCCCTGGTCAAAACCGAAGGCGTTGCCTGGAACAGGAAACTCTTGTTGGCGCTTCCGCCGCCCTTGGCCATGAACATGAACTTGTAAGCCAAGTCTGATTCTAAAGAGCCGCCCTCGGCATAGATCTCGCACTGCGCCGGCATGTTGTTGGCGGTGTTCTTCTCCTCATACATCGACAGCGGCGCAACTTGCGAATAGCGCAGATTGCGGCGCAGATAGGCGTCGCGCGCGCCTTCCGAGAGCGCGGCCTCGTCGTCGCCATCGGTAAGCACGCGGGCTCCTTTTTTGCCCATGATGATCGCAGTCCCCGTATCCTGGCACATCGGCAGCACGCCGCCGGCGGCGATATTGGCGTTCTTCAGGAAATCGAAGGCGACAAATTTGTCGTTGTCGCTCGCCTCCTTGTCGTCGAGGATCGCGCGCAACTGCTTCAGATGGCCGGCGCGCAAATAATGATTGATGTCGCCGAACGCGGCCTCGCTGAGCGACCGCAGCGCCTCGCGCGAGACCACCAGCATGTCCTTGCCGAGCACTTTCTCGACCCGCACGCCCTCGGCCGTGGTCTTCTTGTAGGGCATGGTGTCGGGCCCCAATGGAAACAGCGGAGTGTGCTTATAGGGCGGAACGGGCTTTTGCTGATCGGGAAAGGCGGTGGGGGCGTTCATGGGTTGATCTCAATTCGCATGGGATCGGGACATTCTAGCTCATATCGTAGGAGAGTGCTAAGCTTCCCGAAAATTGAGGGATGTGCGCGCATTGCATATCAATAATTGCGCAGTGGGGAAACATATGTCGCTGGTTTTAAAGCAATTGAACATCGGAAAGGTCGACGGAAAAGCATGAATATCTCACGCCAAAATCGGATCGAGATCAGCTTTTTTTGACGCATATTTGATTCCGCAATCCGTCGAACCGTCGAGGTTCGGGAACGCCGATGTGTTCTTGATCGAGGGATTTCGCGGGACAGGCAAGACCTCGTTGCTTAGATGGTTCGCCGAAGATCGGCGGAAAATAGGCGCCTACACCGACTTTATCTTGTTCAAGTCGGATCTTACAGAACAGCAGCGACTACAAATATCCAACGAAGTTGGAATCAGCTGGGTCGACATCGATGCTAAGAAAATGGAAGTCTCCCAAGATTTCAAGACTGCTTGGAAGTGGTTCATTCATCACAAGATAGGAGAAACAATCAAAAAAACTCCAAGTATTACCACGGGCTCGAAAGTAGAGAGCTATCTCAAACTCCTTGGCCTAATCGATCCCTCCGTATTTACAAAAGTCACTGGATTTTTGCCACGCCTAGAAGGTGCGAATGTCACCATAAAGGCGGACATTTCATTCTTTGAACTCGAACTCGGTGGCGATTTCCAGTCCAAGGGCGCGACTGGCAAGACAACACTTGATGCATTATGTAGACGCTTGGACTCTATTTTCCTTGAGATTGCTTTTCTCAAGCCCGTCTACATTTTTTTTGATGAACTCGAGGTATTCTTTCACAGTCTGGAACAATACCACCGCGACCAACGCATGGTGCGCGATCTAATATTTTCGGTGGCGGCGATCAATAATTTGTGCCGACAAGCGAATTCATCCGTACATGTTTTGGCAGCCGTGCGATCAGAGGTGGTCGACGGCATGGGACCTTTGGGAGAAGAGGTAGACAGACTGATTCATGATAAGGGATTCAATCTAGCCTGGTACATGGCAAGGCGTTCACTTCATCACCCGTTAATGGAAATTATACGCAGAAAGATCGACTCATCCAAAAAAGCCCTGGGTGCTACAATCGCGAATAATACGATTGAAGAATTTTTCCCTTCAAATATCAATGGACAGACGATCGATGCGTTCCTTCTAGATCGATCATTTTATAAACCGCGCGATTTGGTATGGCGTCTTTCAATAGCGCAAAAGCAATTTCCAGACGCAAAGAGATTTTCTATTGAGATTCTCAATGAGACCGACATCGAATACTCGACGAAGATGTGGGACGAGATCAAATACGAATTGAGCGCGAGCTATTCCGCATCAGACATCGATGTGATCGAAATGATAATAGCTGGGTCGTCAACGGACTTCGAATTCGACGACATCGACCGGCGGTTTGACATTGTTGCCGATGAGTCTTCCAACGCACAGAAATTGTTGAGCCGACGCTCAGCCAGAGAGATTCTTTCGGATTTGTATAGGCTGGGCGCAATCGGAAACGTCTTTCGGGCCGGCACTACAGCTGACAAAGTACGAAATCGGTGGGCGTTTCGAGGAGATCCCAATCTTTTGCCCGACAAACGAATGACCATACATCCCTCTCTTCACAAGCGTCTTTCTGCGATCGCGCCGCGGCGCAGAGGCACGCGCGGTGGTGACCGCCGCTAGCCCGTAGCCGGAGCCCGCCAAAAAGGGGCATGTCGCATATGCAGTGCCCGGCGATGGCGACGCCACTGTCGCTACAATCGGGCATGTGCGCTCCACATCACCCTGACTGCTCACGCGCGCCCCTTGCGCGAACGTCGCGTACGGGCTTCAATAGCGCGGGGGTATTTATGACAAAAAAACTGCTCGCACACTCGCTATTCGCCATGCTCGCACTGCTCGCCGCGCTCAACGCCACCCCCGCACGCGCCGACCGCTGCGACGATATCGCCAACCAGCTCAAGAACCAGATCGATGGCCTGAAGATCGGCATCACCGCCGCCAACGTCATCTATCTTTCGCATCCGCTGGCCAAGGAGCTGTCGCTCGGCTGCGCCAACCGCAAATACTCCAACGAGCTCTACGCCAAGGCCGACAGCCGCAAGCCGAAGCCGGAATTCGTCGAGCTCGTCGCCAGCGCCGCCGCCATCGTCTTCACGCTGCCGAAGGACTACATGCTCAAGGGGGCTTCGCGCTGCTTCTCGCAAATGGGCATTTTCCGCGGCGACGATGTCAATATTCGCTATCGCCGCCTCGACATGAACTGCACGCGCACCAAGACCGAATCCGCGATCGCGATCCAGCGCGGCAAGGACGAGTAAGCAGCTCGCGCAACGCTTACAATTTTAGCGAATCATTCCACCTGCCGTTCACCGTGTAACGACACGGGCGCCGGTTTGCCGGCCGGATTCATAAAGCCTTTGCATCCGCCCGCCCACAATCGAGCCACAAGAAGCAGGAATCCGTCCATGAACGTTTCGAGCATCCCGGCGTCGGCAGCACCGACCCCCGTCAGCTCCGCCGACACCAGCGCACCGAAGGCGCCTGACCCGACGGCCGACGGCGACGCCAACGACGCCGGTGCGGCCCAGCCGCCGGTTCAGGCCCCGCTGCCCCCGGGCCAGGGAACACGGGTCGACCAGCTCGTCTGAAGCCTGAGACTCTGGCTGGAATTGCAGCTAGCAAAACCTCTAAGACCGTCATTCCGGGGCGATGCCAACGGGTCGCGCGAACGCGCGCCCGATGACAGGCTCCGCATCGAACTACGATGTGCAATGGCACATCGGAGAATCTCGAGATTCCGGGTCTGGTGCTGCGCACCATCCCGGAATGACGCCAAAGCCGCTTTCCGAAGAAATCCGCCGCAAGTTTGCCGGAAATGACCCGTCTGCTCGCCGCCATCATTGGCGGAGCAGAGCGATGCCTCAAGACAAGACCTTCACCGGCGGCTGCCATTGCGGCCTGGTACGGTTCGAATGCACCACCGACCTTGCCATGGTGACCGCGTGCAACTGCTCGATCTGCACCAAAAAGGGCCTGCATTTCGCGTTCTTGCCGCCGGCGAATTTTCAGCTGCGCGCCGGCGAGGATAATCTGAAGGAATATCTGTTCAACAAGCACGCGATCCGGCATCAATCCTGCCGCGATTGCGGCGTCGAAGTGTTCGCGCGCGGCAGCAAACCCGACGGCACCGAGGTGGTGGCGCTCAACGTCAGCTGCATCGACGGGATCGAACTCGCCAAGCTGACGATGACCCCGGTCGACGGAAGGAACAGGTAGGGACCGAGCCGACGAGACCTACGCATAGTTCAACCCTCCCTCGTCATGGCCGGGCATAGCCGTCCGAAGGACGGCGTCGCTTCCGCTCGCCTATGCCCGGCCATCCACGACTTGCTTGCTGCAACACCAAGAAAGACGTGGATGCCCGGCAACGCAGACAAGTTTACGCAGTCTGCGCAAGCTTGACTGTTATGGCCGGGCATGACGGCGGGATGGAGTGGTTACTCATCCAGCTCGCCGTAATGCCTGAAGATCCCGTCCTCGTTGAACGGGATGCGGCGGTCGCTTGAGAGATAGGTTTTGATGTTCGGCCGCCGCGCCACGCGGTCGTGCAGCTCAAGGAGACCGGGAATCTGCCGCTCGAAGCTCTTCATGTGTTTGGGAAAAGCGTAGCGCAGCCCCTCCACGATCTGGAACAGCGACAGATCGACATAGGTGAGCTTCCGCCCGGAGAGAAAAGCGCCGCCACTGCCCTCGAGCAGTCCCTCGAAATAGCCTGTAAATTTCGGCACGCGTTGCTTCCAGAATTCGCGCGTGCGTTTCTTCGCCTCTATCCGTTGATCCTCGTAATAGAGCGTGGGCCCCAGCGGATGATGGGTGTCGTGAATTTCCAGCACGAAATCCGTGATCGTTAGCTGCAACTGGTGCACCCAGAGCCTGGCCGCTTCCGCTTTCGGCGCAAGACCGTGGCGCGAGCCCAGATAGAACAGGATGTTGGCGGTTTGCCCGATCACGAGCTTGCCGGCCTTCAGAAAGGGCGGCGCGAATGGGGGGTTGCCGCCCTTTGCCTCCATCATCCGCATCATCGCGGCCATGCCGCGCTCGGTGCGCGCGACGTCGACATAGGAGGCGCCGGCCTCTTCCAGGGCGAGGCGGACATATTCGCCGCGGCCCTGAATGCCCGGCCAGTAATAGAGCTCATATCGCATCGCAAAGGCCCCCTTGCTTGTTTCACATCTTAACGAGCCATTAACCTCCAGGGCTAGGCCGCAGCCGCATAAACCCTCTGCACGCAGTTCCCTCTCTTACAAAATCTCAACGCTATTTCGCAAAGTGCGTGCCCTCCGCCCGCCTAAGGGGGCCGGAGCATCACCCGATTAACCCCGGCGCCCGTATCTTGATAGCAGGGGAAACAGACATCATGCCACACGCGGCCATCACCTCCTTCGCCTACGAGCAGATACTGGTCTTTGTCGCAGGCGCCGTGTGCCTGTTCGGCACCTGGGTCGGCATGCGCCATTTCGCGCGCGCCCGTGCCACCGATGGCGCCACGCGCCATGGCTGGCTGTTCATGGCCTCCGTCGGCACCGGAGCGGCGCTTTGGGCTTCGACCTTCATTTCGATCCTCGCCCTCGATCCGTTGCTGGCGAGCGGTTTCGAGCCGATCGCCACCGCCACTGTGCTGTTCATCGCCGTCGTCGCCTGCCTCATAGGTTTCGAGATCGGCAGCCGGCACTTTACGCTGGCGCCGGAAGCCGGCGGACTCGTGATGGGCACCGGCATCATCGTCATGCACCTCCTCGCCATGAAGTCCTGGCACATCCAGGGCGCCATCGAATGGAACACTTACGGCCTCGCCATGACCTTCGCGCTCGGGCTTGGGCTGAGCGCGCTTGCGGTCAACCGCGCCAACCGCCCGGTGACGCGCTGGTGCCGGCATGGTGCGGCGATCGTGCTCGCCTTCATGATCTGCGCGATGCACTACGCGCTGACGGCCTCGGCATCGGCCATTTCAGACCCCTCGGTGGTACTGCCGCCCAATCTGATTCCGGCGCACATGCTGGGCTTTGCGGTGGTCGGCGCGGTTCTCCTGGTCATGGGCAGCGGCTTTTCCACCTACGTCATCGACCTGCGCTCGCGCACCGAATCGGCCGACCGTATCCATCAATTGTCGTTCAACGACAGCATGACCGGGCTGCCGAACCGGATCGCGTTCAATGAGAGGCTGGCGTTCGACGCCGCCGAAGCCCACGAAAAGGCGCACAAGCTTGCGGCATTCTCGATCGACGTCGACGGCTTCAAGGACATCAACGACGTGTTCGGCCACAGCGCCGGCGATCTCGTGCTGATCGAAATCGCCGAGCGGATGCGCCGGCAGCTCGGCGGCAGCGAATTCCTCGCGCGCCAGAGCGGCGATGAGTTCCTTGCGCTGATGACCTCCGGCAACCATCCGCACGACGCCCAGGCCTTTGCCGGCCGTATCGCGCAGGCCTTTGCAAAACCGTTCGCGGTCCAGGACCAGACCGTCAATCTCACCGTCTCGATCGGCTTCTCGATATTCCCGATCGATACGCCGGAACGCGACCAGCTCCTGAGCAACGCCAAGCTTGCGATGCACCGGGGCAAGAGCAAGCAACGCGGCTCGATCTGCATGTATAGCCGCGAAATGGACGACAGCGCCCGCCGGCGCCGCGCGCTGGCGCGCGACCTGCAAACCGCGACCGAACGCAATGAGCTGATGCTGCATTATCAGCTGCAGATGTCGCTCAACGACGGCAAGATTTGCGGCGCCGAAGCCCTGATGCGATGGAAGCATCCCCAGCACGGCATGATCTCGCCGGCGGATTTCATTCCGCTCGCGGAAGAAACCGAGGCGATCATCGAGATGGGCGAGTGGGCGCTGCATACTGCCTGCCGCGACGCCGCGGAGGGACGGATTCCCGGCACTGTGGCGGTCAATCTGTCGCCGGTGCAATTCGGCCGCGAGGATCTGGCCGAAACCATCCATGCCATCCTGCTGGAGACCGGACTGTCACCGGGCCGGCTCGAGGTCGAGGTCACGGAATCGACCATCATGTCCGACCAAAACCGCGGACTGCATATTTTGCGCAAGCTGAAGGCGATGGGGATTTCGGTCGCGATGGACGATTTCGGCACCGGTTATTCGTCGCTGGCGACGCTGCACGCGTTCCCGTTCGACAAGATCAAGCTCGACCAGTCCTTCGTCAAACGGCTGCCGAACGATGCCGCCGCGGCGGCCATCGTTCGTACCGTGCTGGCGCTCGGCGACAGCCTCCGCGTGCCGGTTTTGGCCGAAGGCATCGAGACCGAAGCGCATTGGCAATTCCTGGCGCGCGAAGGCTGCGCCAAGGGCCAGGGCTATCTGTTTGCCAAGCCCGCACCCATCGCGCAATTGCCGGCGGCGATCGCGGCCGCGGCCCGCTTCGTTTGCGAGGAGGCGCCACACGC
>Ga0209517_10003657_pt1 | contig 20693 bp, 17 predicted proteins | sample PeaSoiMetSII2010_FD_187695 | JGI IMG/M metagenome (GOLD analysis project Ga0209517, IMG submission 187695) | Peat soil microbial communities from Weissenstadt, Germany - SII-2010 (SPAdes) (version 2) | ecosystem: Environmental > Terrestrial > Soil > Wetlands > Peat | place: Germany...
TCTAGGAGCCTGTCTGAGTATTCCGCGTGAGCCGCGTTGGCTTGGTGAGGGAGCGGATGCAAGGCGCACGGTGCAGGACGTAGTGGGCGCTACGTCCAAGCCGTGCAACGCCGCAGACGCCCCTCACCAAGCCAACCCTTCGGGACCGGCCAGATTTCGCTTCATCCACCGTTGTCGCCTCCTCATTGGGTGTTGACCCAACCACGTCGGCTCCGCCTCGGCTGAAGCGAAATCTGACGCGGTCGCGGCCACGGGGAATACTCAGACAGGCTCCTAGGTTCTTACGTGCAGCATATCGTTGCTTCCGTGCCTTCAGCGCACGGTCAGCCTTGCCGCTCCCAGGTCTGCGAGCGCCCCAGCAAGGAGAACCCGATGTACCCTCGAAGAGCGAGCCGGCTTCCGTCTCGTTCAACGTGCATTTTGCAGCGATAAACAGACCCCGAGTCGGGATCAAGGATGTCGCCGCCGTCGTACTCGTTGCCGTCCGGTTTCATGTTTCGAATGATGATGAGACCAATGATCGGTTGATCCTTGCGCTCGTCGGAGCAGGGCACGCAGACCCGATGTTCGCCCCCCCGGCGTGAACGATTGTTCGATTCGGCCAAACAGCTTTCCGTCCTGTTCGTAGATCCGCACGATCGCGCGCGCTTTACCCGTCTTGTCATCGAAAGTCTTCCACACGCCGATCGGCGACGTCGCGTCCGCCGAGTAACACGCCATCGGCGCGATCGCGGCCAGGAGCACGACACTCAATAGGGTGATTCGGGGATAGGCATGCATAGTCCTTAATATACCGCCAATTTCATCGCCTTAGCCGGGCCTTAGCCGGCGGCTAACTCATGAACGTGGGGCGGCGGCTACTCAAGGCCGCGCTGTGAAGAAGCGGTACTCCGCCGAATAGGGGACGCGCGCTTCCTTGCCGGATTGTGTCTGATCGCAGCCGGCGGCTGGGGCTTTGCCACCGACGGTGTGCACGCGTTGAATCGATCTAATTGCGCTGAATATCCCGGCTCCCGACGTGGACTTGGCGCGGAGCAATAGCCACGGAATTGCGTCGGCGTTCGGAGCGTCGAGTTTCACGACGACATCCCCAGTCACCTTACTGCCGTCGGTCGCTTCCCAGGTTGGGCCGGCGTAGTGCTTACCCAAGTTCGCGCCCGGCGCCAGCCGCAAAACGGCTTCGGGTGCTTTCAAGGTCCACGAAAAGTGCGTCGGATCGCCCTTCGCCGAAGTGCACTCGTAGATCTGCACCCCGACGCCCCGGGCCGCTATCGCCAGGACTTGTTCAGATGGAACCTGAAGAGCGTCGGGGACCGCATTTGCCCCGACGTTGTCGGCGCTCGCCATCCCCGCCAGTGCCATTATCAGCACTCCAGTAGCGGCGGCCAGCCATGCTGCTGCGATTTCCATCACGTGCTGGGCACCGGTTCTAGCCGGGCCTTTTGGTTTAAGCGCTCGCTGCGCCACACATACAGCGCCAGCAACGGGATCCGGCCAGTCGGCGAGAAACGGTGCCAGTGCCGGTGCGCAGAGCGAGCGAAGGAGGTCGCGCGCCTGCAGCGCGAGACCCTCCAATGCGCCAGGCAGGCTCCCAGGGTTCATGGTTCAATTATACTGACACCTCGTCGCCGCGTACCCGCTTACGGCTGTCCGCCGCGGGGGCCTGCAACTCGGAGAGGTAGTGCAAACCAAGTTCTCATTGACTGAGGGTTCGATTCCGCGTGCCCTGCTCGCCTTTGCGCTGCCCATCCTTTTCGGTAACGTTTTGCAATCGGTCGACGGCTCGGTCAATGCGGTGTGGGTGGTGCTGGACCGCTGGCAGGCCGAGGCGATCTGGTGGAGTTTCCCAATCGCATCGATGACCTTTCTGATTATGGCGACCGGCTATTACCGCTTCGGCGGCTGGCGAGAAATCCGGATGGGAGTCGCCGATGCATCCTCCGAGCCGGTGCCTACTGCGTGACGCCGGTGACAGGCGGCACGGGACGGTGCGAACGTCCGCTGGTCGTGCGATGTGGCGCGTTCGGCGACATGGTGTTGGTGACCACGCTGATCCGCGATTTGGCCAAAACGTTCGGCTGCGACGTCGACGTCCTCACGTCAGGCCCTTGGAGCGACCCGTTGCTGCGTGGGCAATCGGGCGTCGGCGAGATTCTGACCGTCCGTAGCCGCAAAACGCCTTATTGGTTCGCTGTCGACCAGCAACGAGTGGTGCGGCGATTGCGGTCACGCGGCGTGGGTCCTACGTGGTATTGCGATGGTAACGACGCGGCGCGATCCCTGCTGACGCGGGCGGGCGTTCCCGACGATTTCATCGTGGACGTCAAAGAGCATCCCTTGTTGCCCGGCGAACATGTCACCCAACAGTGGCGGCGGCTGGCGCGTATTTTGCCGGCTGCTGAGGTAAGGGTCGCAACGACGGTGACCGACGAGTTCGCTGCCGCGCCCGGCGGTTGTTATCTCGAAGTCAGCGACCAGCAGCGGGCAGATCTGGAACGCTGGTTGCGCGAGCGGGAGTTGTCATCCGTTCCGCTCATTGCCATACAGGTCGGGAACAAACGCACCATGCGCCGCGGTTTGCGGCGCTTGGCGGTGAACAGCAAGTATTGGCCGAATGAGCGTTGGGCGGCCGTGTTGCGGCACGTGCGAGCGCGCCACGTCAAGCATGCGATCGTGCTTTTGGGCGCCGGTCCGGAGTATCGCCTGAACCGGGAAATCGCTGCGCTGGCGGGCATCGATCGGCTGTACAACGCGGCAAATGATTTGCCGATTCCACGACTGGTGGCGCTGTTGGCGCGCGCCCGGGGTCTCATCACCGTGGACTCCGGACCCGCGCATGCCGGCGCCGCCGTCGGGTGCCCGCAGGTCGTGCTGTTCGGCAAAGCGTCGACATCGCTGTACCGCCCTTGGGGTGCGGCCGGAGCCGATGTGAAGGTGCTGACGGGTCGAGTCGGCGGCGAGCCCAACATGCTGGGTATCGAAACGGGCGACGTCTTGGCGGCGTGGGATACGCTGGTGCTGCGGGCTGAAGGCTCCTAGAGGAGGGGGCGCAGCATATCCTGCGTCACCAGTACGACGCCGCGTTTGGTGACGCAGAAGCGCTTCGCATCTTCCACTGGATCGTCCCCGATGACCATGTCGTCGGGGACCACGCAGTTCTCGTCCAGAATGCAACGGGTAATCTTCACGTGGCGGCCGATGGTCACGCTCGGCAGCAACACCGAACTCAAGATGGTGCTGCCGTCTTCGATGCGCACATCAGACGACAGAAGCGACTGTTTTACATACGCACCCGAGATGATGCAGCCGCCGGCGACCATGGAATCGACCGCCATCCCGCGCCGGCCATCGTCGTCCAGTACGAACTTCGCGGGCGGTTGCTGAGCCTGGTAGGTCCAAATCGGCCATTGATGGTCGTAAATGTTGAGTTCCGGATCGAGCGACACCAGTTCCATGTTCGCCTCGTACAGCGCGTCTACGTTGCCCACATCTCGCCAGTAGTTCTGCGCGCGGGTTTCCACGTCTTCGAACGGGTAGGCGAATACCCGCAGCCGGTCGATCGCAGGCGGAATGATGTTCTTCCCGAAATCGTGACTCGTGCTTTCGATGGCGGCGTCTTCCGACAGTAATTTCTCGAGCCTGTCCATGGCAATCACGTAGATGCCCATGGACGCCCGTGCGAGATGCTTATGGCCGATGAGGGGATCAGGATGCTGCGGCTTTTCCGCGAATTTTACGACACGGTTTGTGTCATCGGTGGTCAGGATGCCGAATTCGTTGGCGCGTTCGATGGGTACGTCAACCACGCCCACCGTGATGTCGGCTTCGCATTGTTCGTGATAAGCAATCATCGGACCATAGTCCATCTTGTAAATATGATCGCCCGCAAGAATCAGCACATGGGTGGGATGGTGGGAGCGGATGAATTCCAGATTTTGATACACCGAATCCGCGGTGCCTCGATACCAATAGGTGCCGATCTGCTGCTGAGCGGGGATCAGTTCCACGAACTCGCCGAGTTCGCCGCGCAAGTAGCTCCAGCCGCGCTGAATGTGCTGTATGAGCGACTGAGCTTTGTACTGAGTCAGGACCGCGATTTGCCGTATCCCGGAATTGACGCAATTCGAGAGTACGAAATCGATGATCCGAAATTTACCGCCGAATGGCGTTGCCGGTTTGCAGCGATGCTCTGTGAGCGCCTGGAGGCGCTCGCCGCGACCTCCCGCCATGACCACCGCCAGTGTGCCGCTTGTCAATCGGCTGACGTAGCGTCCGGTGTTAATACGAGCAGCGTGTCGCATACAGTCCTGATGTTATCGTTAAATGTATCGAGCGAGCCCACCAAGTCATTCGCAGCGTGCCACACTAGCGAGGAGATCGCACCAGGTTTTTTGGCGATGGCGAAATAGCGTTTGCTAGACTTGAGGCCATGATCCCACTGAAGCTGTGCATGTTGAGCTCCGAAATCGCGCCGTATGCGAAAACCGGCGGGCTGGCGGATGTGGCGGGAGCCTTGCTTCAAGAACTCAAGCAACTGGGCCACGACGTGCGCGCATTCATGCCGTTGTACGCTTCGGTGCGACGCGCCCGCCCTGAACTACGACCGGTGTCCAGCCTGCAAGATGTTACGCTTACCATCGGCACCACCCCCTATGCCTTTTCGGTGCTGACAGCGCGCTTTCCGGGTACGCAGATCGCGATGTATTTCATCGATTGCCCGCAGATGTTCGATCGTCCGACTTTCTATACCTTTGATTCCGATGAGCACAGGCGCTTTCTCTTGTTTACGCGCGCAGCCTTCGAGAGCTGCCAGCATCTGGGATTCGTACCGGATGTATTTCATTGCAACGATTGGCACACGGCCTTCCTGCCGCTTCTCTTGAAGACGGTATATCAGTCGGTACCCGGATTGACCAAGGTGCGCTCGGTATTGACGATTCATAACATCGGCTATCAGGGCATCATGCCCGCTACGGCAATCGCCGACCTTGGACTGGGTGCCTTCGAAGACCGTTTGGATGCCGGCGATCGTGGTGCGGGTATCATTAACCCTCTGAAAAGTGGGATAAAATTTGCGGATGTAGTGACAACGGTCAGCCCTACCTACGCGCACGAAATCTGCGAGACGCCACTTGGCATGGGAATGCAGCAGACACTCCGCGAACGGAGCAACGGCGTCGTCGGAATTCTGAACGGAGTTGATTACCGCGATTGGGATCCGCGGCACGACCCGCATTTAACAGTACATTTCGGGCCCAAGGATTTGCGCGGCAAGCTCACCAACAAACAACGCCTATTGGCAACCACCGGTCTGAACCGTGAGCCGCATACGCCGCTCATCAGTATGGTGACCCGCCTGGCGGAACAAAAAGGCATCGATTTGTTGTTCGACGCCTTGCCGACGCTGCTCCAACAACGGGAGTTCAGATTCCTGATCTTGGGCAGCGGTGATGACCGATATGTGACGTTTTTCGACGATCTGGCGCGGCGCTTCCCGGGACGGGTCGTGTTTCACGCAGGGTTCGACGAAGCGTTGGCGCACTTGATCGAGGCGGGCAGCGATATGTTTCTCATGCCGTCTCGCTATGAGCCCTGCGGCCTGAATCAGATGTTCAGCCTTCGCTACGGCACCATTCCCATCGTGCGTAAAACCGGTGGTCTCGCCGATTCGGTGCAACACTTCAATTCCGCGACGGGTGAGGGTACCGGATGCGTATTCAACGACTATGATGTCCCAGCAGTCAGGTGGGCAGTCGGCACGGCGCTCGACTGGTTTACCGATCAAGAGAAGTGGCGTCGGTTGATGCGCAATGGCATGGCGCAGGATTTTTCCTGGGGCCGCCAGGCGCTCAAGTACGAGCAGGTCTATCGCGACGCAGTGGCTGGCCCCCCTGCGAGCAGGGCATAGCGGCGACCGTTTGGCAGCGCATAGCGATGTGCGATCCGTAGCTGCAATCCGGAGGCCCAGGCCGGCGTCTCCGCGTCGTCGACGAGCGGCGGGCCAATTCGCTTCCCAGCGCCGAGCCGCGCGGCCAGCTCCCGGAATGTGCGACTGTAGTTGCGCCCTGGTAACTGAATGACGACCAGGCTTTGCGGATTGGACGCGAGCTGGGCCCTCAAGCGTTCGGCCGACTGTGCCGTGACCGGGCCGGGTATCAGTCCGACCGACGTGCGGGTGTACATGTCGATGAAGGCGCGGGTGGTCTCGTCCGGCGCGAAGAGAATCACGGGCCGACCGTCGGTATCGCGCCCGATGGCCCGGCCGATTGAGCCTAAGTCCTGCCAGGCGTCGACGCGGCGATAGATTTGCGACGCGGGACCTACCAGCAGCGCGCTATACGCGAGCAGCAGAGCGAATGACGCGCGCAGCAACAGCCCTCGACCCGTAGCGTGCCAGGCGAGCAGCGCGCACGCAAGGGCGCTCGCCAGGCCAAGCACGGACACCGCCACGTAGAGGATGCGTGCGTTTAGGACGTCCCACGAATCCACGCCCAGGATGGTCACCGCAGCCGTTAACACGATCACTGCGAGCAGCAGCAGGAACGATGTCCCGCGCATCGCGCGAACGTCCCAGTGGTCCTGTGTCGTTGAGAGCTCGCTTGCCCACCAGCCCAGCAGCAACGCGGCGCCGGGAAGCGCCGGCGCCAAATAGATGTTGCGCGCCGTCGCCGCCACCGAGAGCACGCCCAAAGTCGGTGCGAAGGTCGCGAGCGCGAATCGCACGGGACGCTGCCGCTCCGTGGATGTGATCCTGTGCCGCCACGCCCGTCGAGCGGCAGCCACGACCAATAGCGTCCAGGGCCACAAGTAGACCGGTAGTTCGATGAGATACTTACCGGGAGAATTGCGATGCGCGGCGGCGTATTGCAACTCTTCCGGTGCATCGACGTGGGCGAAGCGGCCCACCAGGTTGTTCCAAAAGAACACTTTGAGGTGGACCGGTCCGTCAGGCCCCACATAAACCGCCCACACCCAGGCGAGAACGAGTGCCGCCTGCAGGAGCAAACCCACGTATAGCTCCCAGCGCAACAATTCGCGCCAGCGCCTCTCCCAGACCACCAGGGTAATGAGGGTCAAGACGGGCACCATCCAGGCAGCGGCGCTCTTACTCAAGAAGCCGACGGCCAGCGCAATGTGCATCAGGGAATAGCCGCGCAAGCGCTCGCCGGTGCCGTTGGCATAGAAACCGACATACAGTCCCAACAATGCCACAGCCACCGCGGCGAGCAACGGTGCATCGGTCGCTAGCCAGATTGCAACCTGGTATGAGAGTAGGAAAGTGCTGATCGCGGCCGCAGCCACCAAGCCCGCAATGGGTCCCGCGCTGCGGCGGCCGATCATGCCCACGGCGAGCGCCGTCAGGAGCGCGTACAGCAAATTGGGTAATCGGGCCACCCACGCATCGGGGCCCCAGGCGTCGATGGCGGCGCCCGCCACCCAATACGTGAGGGGCGGTTTCTCGCAAAACGGGTCGCCGGCAAGCAACGGAACCGCTTTGGAGGGCTGCCAGCTCATTCGCCACGCGAGATCCGCCTCACGAGGCTCGTCCGGAGTCCAGTAGCCGCGGCCGAGCATGCCGACGCCCCAGGAGACGGCGAGGGCAAGCCATATCAACCCAAGCAAGGAACGAGGAAGCCTTGGCAACTTACTGTGCTGATCGGGCTAGGGGAGCGGGTGTGCGCGGCATTCGCTGACTATACCTGTCCGCTGGGACCCGCCGTAGTTGCGCCCGGCGACGTACTGGCGATGGGCGTGCCGTTCGAGGCCGGAACGATCATTGCGCTCGGCCTGAATTATGGCAGGTTGCCCTCGATCATTTGGCGCAGGGAGCGACGTTCGTCGCGGTCTGTGTATTGATTCAAGGCCGGACGGAATCCGGTGCCGTGGGTACAGCGGCAATTAATCGATTCCCGGAATGCCCCTTCTGATGTCCGCCGAAAAGCCCGCGCCGCGATCGCAGTGCCTGGCGCGGTCTGTTATGAATCCGCGAGTGCGGAGTTCTTCCAGCGAGTAGCGCCGGTCCAGCCCGCGGACGCCATACACGTATTCCGGCATGTAACCGGAGAACAACAGCCGGTAACTGAGCGGCAGGCGGCCGACGATTCGCTTCATCATTTGGTAGACGAGCGTCGTGCAGTTCACCGTGATCGTGTTATAGAAACGCGGCGCAATCTCTAGATCGTTGGCCTCGCCGATGTAACTCAAAAAAAGCGAGCGCATTGCGGCGATCGGCAGTTGCAATCGATACAGATGGACTCGCTCGCCGCGGACGTTGGTACGAAGCCGAATGACGTCGAGCTCGTCGGCCGCGATGATGCTGAGCTCGAATTCCTTGAAGAACCCGCCGATCTCGGAGAATTGTTGAATTTTCCGGCGGCGAACCTCCACCGAAAAAACCACGTGTGACCCGTCGTCGAAGCCGAACGAGATCAGCATATGCGCGATGGCCGGACCGCGCCAATACGACATGATCATGTCGACCGTTCCCAAGCGATCGAGATCGTAGGTGCGTGTCTCCCATCGCGGCGTATAGTCGGTGTTGCTGCGCCAATCGAAATTACGCACGTTGTGCAGGGTGACGCGATTTCCGTCAACCGCACCCCTCGCGATCCGTGCCACATCGTCGGCCCAATCGCCATCGTCCGTCGGGCGCAGTCGCGTCCACCAAATCAGCAGCGCGGCCAGACTCACGGCAAAGGCGAGCAAGCCGATGACGAAATGGCCTTGCCACAGCGCGATCAGCGTCGTCAGGCTGAACGCGCCCCAGAAGATCACGCTCAGCGCCTTGACGGCCTTACCGCCGGATATCTGGAACCACAGCGCGAGCCCACCCCAGATTGCGGGAAACCCTACGATGAAGGTTGCGAGCGCGGTTCCTGCGATACGCGGGAGCGTGGCTGTGATCGGAGTCATGACGGTCATCGGAAAGTTGAGCTGGTTGTCGACGGGTTGCACATTGTGCCGTAATCGGGCGTCGGCTACGCCGGGGTCAGGCAATTCCTCGTTTCGCGAGGAACTCGCCGAGAATGCGGGCCGTGTGGCTTTTATTGGGCTTGCGCGTGATCGCTTCAGGCATGCCCTGGGCGACGATGCGACCGCCGCCCGCGCCGCCCTCCGGGCCCAGATCGATGATCCAATCCGCTTCGGCCATGATGTCGAGATTGTGCTCGATGACGACGACGCTGTTGCCAGCATCCACCAATCGCTGCAGCACTTTGACGAGCTTTTCGACGTCGGCCATGTGTAGGCCGACGGTCGGTTCGTCGAGCACATACAGAGTGTGCTGGCGCTCGCGGCGGGCGATATCGACTCCAAGCTCGTCGGTGCGCACCTTGGCGAGTTCGGCAACCAGCTTGATTCTCTGGCTCTCGCCGCCGGAGAGCGTCGGACTGGGTTGGCCCAAGCTCAAGTAGCCCAAGCCAACATCGGCCAATAGCTTCAAGGGATGCTGCACGCTGCGCTGAGCGGCGAAGAATTCGACGGCGTCTTCGACGCTCATGGCAAGCATCTCGCCGATGCTCTTTCCCTTGAATGAAATCGACAGCGTATCGTGATTGAATCGCCGGCCGCCGCAGACATCGCATAGGACTTGCACGTCCGGCAGGAAGCTCATCTCGATGCGTTGCACGCCCTGGCCTTCGCAGGCCTCGCAGCGGCCGCCGGCGGTATTGAACGAGAAGCGGCTCGCCGTGAATCCGCGGATACGGGCGTCGGTGGTTTCGGCATAGGCGCGGCGGATCGAATCCCAAAACCCAATGTAAGTGGCCGCACATGAGCGCGGGGTTTTTCCGATCGGCGTCTGATCCACCTCGAGCACGCGGCTGATCGTTTGCCAGCCGGTGATCGACTCGCAGCCTCTCACGGTCAGCTCCCGCGTGTGCGAACGATCCGACCGCCCCGGGCGCGACAACAAGCGCTTCAGGTTTTCAAGCAACACGTCGCGCGCGAGCGATGATTTGCCCGATCCCGATACACCGGTGATGACGCTCAATCGACCCAGCGGAATGCGTGCGTCGACCCCCCGCAAGTTGTGCAGCGTGGCGCCGGTGACCTGAATCGACGGCGTGTCGCGTTCGATCGGGCGGCGCCGAGAGCGGGAATGCCGATACGGCGTCGCGAGGCAACGGCCGGTAGCAGAATTCCCAAGACGGGCCAGTTCGGTTGCCGTGCCTTCGGCCACCAAACGGCCGCCGCGCTTGCCCGCGCCCGGTCCGAGATCGATCACGTGATCGGCGCGGCGAATCGTGTCCTCGTCATGTTCTACCACGACCAACGTATTGCCCTTGGCCCGAAGCCGGTCCAAGGTGTTGAGCAGTGCGACATTGTCGCGCGGATGTAGGCCGATCGTGGGCTCGTCGAGCACATAGCACACGCCTTGCAAATTCGAACCGAGTTGAGCGGCCAGTCGAATCCGCTGCGCTTCGCCGCCGGAGAGCGTGGGCGCTGCGCGATTCAGCTGCAAATAGCCGAGACCGACGTCGCAAAGAAATTCCGTGCGCGTGCCGAGTTCGGCGAGCAGATCGCGCGCAATATCGCGCTCGCGGCCGGCCAATTTGATCTTCGATAATGCAGCGTCGAATTCCTGTACGGGCATCGCGGTCAGAGCGGCGATCGACATCCCGCGAAACAGCACGCGGCGCGCGACAGGATTCAATCGCTCGCCGGAGCAGTTCGGACAGACGGCTTCCGCCGAGTCATCGGCTTCGCGCCATTTCGATTCTTCGCCGCTTTGTTCCGCGTCGAATTCCGCCATCTGCAAGCCGGTGCCGAAACAGCTGGTGCACCACCCGTGCCGTGAATTGAATGAAAACAATCGGGGATCGAGTTCGGGAAAGCCGGTACCGCAGTTGGGGCAGGCTCGTTTTGTCGAAAAAACCGCGCCGTCGCCGGCGTTCGTCGCCCCGCCGGTATTGGGTGAGGCGACATGAACCACGCCCCGGCCGTGCTCCAAAGCGACATCTAGGGCCTCTCGAAGTTCAGGCTCGCGGGCGGCGCTCACCGCCAACGTGGCGACGGGAAGTTCGATGTTGTGTTCGATGAAGCGATCGAGCCTAGGCCATTTGGCCGTCGGCAGCATGGACCCGTCGACGCGCAGTTCCGCGAAGCCTTTGCCGCGAGCCCACTTGGCAAGCGCCGTATACAGGCCTTTTCGCGCCACGATCAACGGCGACAAGACGGTCACTTTTTTGCCGCGGTATTCCTGCAGCACGCGCGCGGCAATGGCGTCGGCCGACTGCGGTTGAATTGCCGCATTGCATGCGGGGCAATGCTGAATGCCCAGCTTCACATACAGCAGCCGCAGGAAATGATAGACCTCGGTCAGGGTGGCGACGGTGCTCTTGCGGCCGCCGCGGCTGGTTCGCTGTTCGATCGCGACGGTAGGCGGTATGCCGAAAATCGCGTCTACGTCGGGGCGAGCTGCGGGCTGCACGAATTGGCGCGCGTAGGCATTGAGGGATTCGAGATAGCGTCGTTGTCCCTCGGCGAACAGGATATCGAAGGCCAAGCTGCTCTTGCCGCTGCCGGATACCCCCGTGATGACCGTGAACTGATTGCGGCCCACGTTGACGTCGATGTTCTTGAGGTTGTGTTCGCGCGCGCCGCGTATCTCGATCGCAGTCGCGGCTTGGGTCCTGTGGGCGCGGCTTTCCACATCCTGCACGGCATTGCCGAACGAGGCGGGGCTCGCCGCTTCTAGCAGGGCGCGGCCGGTATGCGACGCGGAAACACGCATCACATCATCCGGCGTGCCCACGCAAACGACGGCGCCGCCGGCCTCGCCGCCTTCGGGACCCAAGTCGATGACCCAATCGGCGCTGCGCACCACGTCGAGATTGTGTTCGATCACCAACAGCGAGTGCCCGGCATCGATCAGGCGCCGGAACGCACGCAGAAGCTTCGCGATGTCGTCGAAGTGCAAACCGGTGGTTGGCTCATCGAACAGGAACAGAGAGCCCGTGCGTTCACGCACGGCGTTCTCTGCTAGGTGTCCGGCGAGCTTGAGGCGTTGCGCTTCGCCGCCGGACAACGTCGGTACCGGTTGACCGAGCCGGAGGTAGTCCAAACCCACGTCGGCGAGCGAACCTAAGCGCATGCACACTTCCGGGTCGCTCGCGAAAAACTGCAGAGCCGCGGAGACCGTGAGGTCGAGGACGTCGGCGATGCTCTTCGGCGGGAAATCACCGCGCGTGAGAGAGCATTCGAGAATTTCCGCCCGATAGCGACGGCCGTCGCAATCTGGACACCGCAGGTAAACGTCGGATAGAAATTGCATCTCGACGTGCTCGAAGCCGTTACCGCCGCAGGCGGGGCAGCGGCCATTGCCGGCATTGAAGCTGAAAGTGCCTGCCGTGTATTTGCGCTCCCGCGCTTGCGGCAGTTTGGCGAACAAATTGCGGATCGGGTCGAAGGCGCCGACATAGCTCGCCGGATTGGACCGTGTCGTGCGGCCGATACGGCTTTGGTCGACCATGATTACATCACCAATCAGGTCGGCGCCCCGGAGGGCGCGGTGGCGGCCGGGGTTGTCGGTGGGCTTGCCTTTGGCGCGCAGTAGCGCCGGCAACAAGACGTCGTGCACGAGCGTGGATTTGCCCGAGCCGCTGACCCCGGTGACGCACACCATGCGGTGCAACGGAATCTCGACGTCGACGTTCTTGAGATTATGTTCGGCTGCGCCTTCGAGTCGCAGAACGCCCGACTCCACGGCGATCCCGGGCGAGCGGCTCGAGTCGACGCGCCCGGCGATGCGCGGCGTCTCCACCCGCTTGCGTTGAAAGAGATAGTCTGCCGTGAGCGAACCTTTCGCCAGGATGAGCTCGTGGACGGGCCCGTAGAAGACTATTTCGCCGCCGTGCTCGCCGGGGCCCGGACCGATGTCGAGCACGCGATCTGCGGCCTGCATGACTTTTGGATCGTGCTCGACCACGACCAACGTGTTGCCGGCGTCCCGTAAGCGCTGCATGACGCCGATTATCCGACCGACATCTCGCGGGTGGAGACCGATGGAAGGCTCGTCCAGCACGAATAGAGTGCTCACCAACGATGTGCCGAGCGCCGTCGTGAGGTTAATCCGCTGCACCTCTCCGCCCGACAAGGTGCGGGATTGGCGATCGAGATTGAGGTAGCCCAGGCCGACATCGGTAAGATATTTCAAGCGCGCGCGGATTTCGCGGACCAACAGGTCGACGGCATCATCGAGCGGTGCGGGAAGTGCCAGCGTGGCGAAGAAATGTCGACAGTCGTCGATAGGGAGCAACATCAACTCGCGGATATTGAGCCCCGGCTGCCCCACCCGCCACAGCAATGCATCGGACTTGAGTCGAGCGCCATGGCATGTGGGGCATTCGGTATATGAGCGGTATCTTGAGAGCAGCACCCGGATGTGCATCTTGTAGGCTTTGGTTTCGAGCCACGCAAAGAAGCGCCTGACGCCATACCAAACGTTCTTGGTCCATTCGCCTTCTCCGTCGAGCACCCACTTGCGCTGAAGCTCGGTGAGGTCGCGCCACGGTGTGTCGATCGGAATGGAGCGCTTGCGCGCGAACTTCAGCAGATCCGCCTGGCACTCCTTGTTGGACTCGGTTTGCCACGGTTTGATGGCGCCCTCGCGGAGCGACAACGAACCATCCGGAATGACCAACTCATAGTCGACGCCGATGATGCGGCCGAAGCCGCGGCAGGTCTCGCAGGCGCCGATGGGTGAGTTGAAGCTGAACGTGCTCGGACTGGGATCCTTGTAGCTGATGTCGCAGTCAGGGCAATGAAGATCGGTGGAAAAGCGCCACGGCGGCGAGATGCACCCCAAATCGGTTTGTGCGTAAACGTCGAGTCGTCCCCGCCCGACTTTGAGCGCGGCCTCGATCGCATCGCCCGCCCTGCCCAAATCGACGGCCGACCAACGAAAGCGATCTTGAACCACCTGAAGCGTGTCACCCCGGTGCTCATGGATGCGCGTGTAGCCTTGAGCCGCCAGCAGCGCTTTGACCTCCGCCTCGGCGAAGTTCTTCGGCAGGGTGACCGGGAAAGTCAGCAGCAGCCGCGGGTCGCCGGCATCACGGGATGCTGCAGCCAGCGCCGCCAGAATGGTTTCCGACGTGTCGCGACGCACGGGCTTACCGCACCCGCGGCAGTGGGGAACCGCGGCGCGCGCGAACAGCAGCTTCAGATGATCGTTGAGTTCGGTCATCGTGCCCACGGTGGAGCGCGATGTGCGCACGGGATTGGTTTGATCGATGGCAATCGACGGTGGGATACCGTCGATGCGGTCCACCAACGGCTTGTCCATGCGATCCAGGAATTGCCGCGCGTAGGGGGAGAAAGTTTCGACGTAACGCCGCTGTCCTTCGGCGTACAGCGTGTCGAAAACCAATGACGACTTCCCGGACCCGCTGACGCCGGTAACGACGATCAGTTCGTTGAGCGGCAAATCAAGGTCCAGTGCTTTGAGATTATTTTGACGCGCGCCGCGGATGCGGATGGCTTCCGCGCGACGCGGATCTAGAGGTGGCATGCCGCTTAAGTTTACAGGTAAGTGCCGGGCCGCGCAGGCCGGGCCGCGCAGACCGGGCCGCGCGGATCGCGTCAGGGCGGCGCCAAGGAGCCTGTCTGAGTATTCCTCGTGGCCGCGACCGCGTCTCGGTCGCTGATTCAGCGCCCCGCGAACTGTTCCATCATGAGACCGGTGCCGCCGCGCGTCACGTGCGCGACGATGGCCGTACGGCGGTGGATCTTGGTCACCAGACCGAGATTGATGGCAAATGCGAGCTGCACCTGTTGACCCTTGCGCAGACCGAGGTTCTCGGTCTCGACGAAGACGCCGTTCGCGCTCAAGTTTTTCGCCTTGCAAATCCGGCTTTTTCGTCCCGACATGACGACATATACCGTAGTTCGCGCTCGGTGGCGGGTATGCAAGCGACGCTCCATCGGTATCAGCCCCTTCGGTTGATGAGTCTGCGGGAGGGCCATTATGCACATCGCAATGCGATTAGCGAAGCGTTGCGTGCGGGGGTCGGGCGTTATGTTTAAAGGCTCAGGGGCGGTCGCGACGTTAAGGAAAATAACCATGCTCTTCAATGCATTATGGCACCAGAAGAGACCGATTTTGTCCCGCAATAGTCGCTCCACATGGCGCGGTAAACCGCCTCCATGTGCCGCGTAAAGCGGGCCGCATCCATCAGCGGAGAATGCTCCAGCCGCGAGCGTAAGTGTTGCCGCAGTTCGGCAAGGCGCGGGATGTCACGGCTCTGCGCAACGGCAGCGCCGACGAATGCTTCATCGGTTGCGGCGGCCAATTCGCAGAGGCCCAGCTGAAACAACTGGCTCAAGCCGCCGCGGCCCACGCAGGTTTGGCCTACCCGGGTGATGGTGGGTACACCCATCCACAAGGAATCGAGACTCGTGGTGTGTCCGTTGTACGGAACCGTGTCCAGCCCGAGATCGATGTCGTGGTACGAGCGTAGGTACAAAGCGCGGGTACGATAGGGAACGAAGTCCACGCGTTCTTCGGCTATGCCATGCGCCGCCAAGCGCTGCGACACGCGCAGGGCATGGCGACCGGGGGGGGCCAGCAGCAGCAGCCGCGAATCGGGAATGGCCTGCATGACTCTGCCCCACAGGCGCAGTGTCTCATCCGTGAGCTTGCAGGGATTGTTCAAGCAGCCGAGCGTGAGATAGCCGCGCTCGAGCGCCGGCAGCGAGTTGACCTGCGGTTCCGAAGTCAGCGGGTCATAGCACCAAAAGGAATCCGGAAGGCGGATCGTACGCTCGCTGGAATGAGTCTCGAACCCCACGGGGTCCAGACGAGGGTCGCTGATTCGGTAGTCCATCTCGCTCATGCCGGTGGTCCCCGGATAGGCCAGCCATGCGGCTTGGACCGGCGCCGGCTTGCGAGCAAAAGTCAACGGTCTACCTTTGGCCATGTGCATGGTCAAATCGACGAGGATGTCGATGCGATCGTCGCGAATGAGGGCGGCGAGCGCGGCGTCGTCAAGCGCGCGCACGTCGCGCCATACATCCGCCAGCGCGGCAATGCGACACGTATGGCCGTCGGCGCGTTCCACGCTGGCATAACAAAAGATCTCGAAGGCTGCGTGATCATGCTGCGAGAGCAACGGTATGGTGAACAGCGACTGGCAATGATCGCGGAAGTCGGGCGAGACATAGCCGATGCGCAGGCGGCGGAGCGGTGCGCGATCGTTGGCGTGATCGTGAGACTTAGGCTGCGATCCACCACCAAAACGTTCAGCCCACCGCAAACTTTCTTCGAGAATCGGCTGCGGCCATGAAGACTGGAAGCAGAGCGCGTACGCGAGGTTGCTGTGAGTGGCCGCGTTGCTCGGGTCAAGTTCCAGAGATCGGCGGAAGCATGCGATCGCCGAATCGAGTTCGCCGACGTCCTTGAGGACGCTGCCCAGGTTGTCATGGAGCGCGGGATGATTCGGCTCCAGGTACGCGGCGCGACGCAGCATGTCTTCAGCGTCCTCGAAGCGGCCGAGCGTCCGCAGCAGGCAGCCGGCGTTGTTCATGGCGACAACGGAATCCGGTTTCGCGCGGATTGCTGCCTCATAGGCCAACGCCGCCGCCGCGAAGTCCCCGTTTTCCTTATGCATATTGCCGAGATTGATCAAGGCGTCCGCATAACCGGGGCGCAATGCAGCCGCGTGCTGGTAGAGATCTGCGGCCTCGCGCGAACGTCCTTGGCCGTGCAACGCACTCCCCAAGTTGAAGGCCGCATCGGCAGACGCTGGGTCGCGAACGAGCGCCGCTCGCAAGACGGTCTCCGCCGCCGCAAAGTCGCGCCGGCGGCAAAGGGCTATTCCAAGATTGACGGCGTGCGGGGTGGCCTGGGGCTCGAGTTCCACTGCAGCGCGCAGTAACCCGACCGCCTCGTCGAGGCGGCCCACTCCTTGCAGTGCCGTGCCCAAATTGGCCATGGTTCCCGCCTCACTCGGCTTGAGCGCCAGCGCTCGTGTATAAGCGGTCACCGCTTCGGCGATGCGTCCGCACCGTTGCTGGCAATTACCGAGATTATTCAGGGCGGCAAAATAATCCGCTTGGAATCGCACCGCGTGTTCATAGGCGTCGATCGCCTCCAGGTACTCGCCTTGTGATTGAAGCGCAACTCCCAGCGCAAAGTACGCATCGGCCGAGCATGGCTCGGCGCGCAGTGCCCGGCGGTAGGCTGCCGCTGCATCCGCAAAGCGGCCGAGCGCCTGCAGCGCCTGGCCCACGCCGACATGATGGCGCGGCTCATCGGGGGCAATGGTTGCCGCCTGCTCCATGAGAGCTAGCGCCTGCTCAGGGCGCCCGTCTTGCAATTCCAGCAAGCCGCCACGGAACAAGGCCATGGCGTGAGTCGGCACGTCGGCCAGGATTTGTCGATAGAGTCGGCGCGCCTCGACCAGGTCGCCCGTGCGATGTCGGCCGGTGGCCAACTCCAGCAATTGGTCAGTGGTCATACGGTAGGACGGTACGGACCTCTAAGCGCTGCGGGAACGGTTTCTATGCGACGTCTTTGCGGCGAATGGCGAGTTGTTCGGGCGCTTCGATACCCATCTTTATGCGACGACCCGTACCGCCAAGCAAGGTGATTTGAATCGGTCCGTTGGCGAACAACTCCGCCATGGTCATGGTGCCATCCGTGCCTTCCGCGGGTTGGATCACGATCGATTCATCGGCGCGACGACTGAGTACCAGCATATGTCAGGCCCGCGCCAGCGCTCGCAGGGAGCCGGCAAAGGTCTTTCCTTGCGGGCCGTAGGTCACCGGAGCGCCGCCTCGGAGGACCTGAAACAATTGATTCATTTGGCCGCGGCGCGCGTTGATGATGTAGCCGTTGACCTCATTGGCAACACGGCAGTCCGCGATCAATTCCAACAATGCGTGCCAGCGGTCGGCAACGGTGTCCGAAACACCCGACATGACGGGAGTTCTGCCCCGTTGAATATTGGGAAGGGAGATGCTTGCCGCCTCGCACAATTCACGGCGCTGCACTTCCAATTTCTCGATCACGCCGAACAGCGCGGTCTTTTGGGCAGCCTGTTCGACGACTGCTTCGGGAGAATTGCCCGTCAAAGCGACACGTTCCGCATCCAAAGTCGCCGCCAAGGAGTGCGCGGCATCGATCTCGCGGTCCAGCACGGCTTCGAGACGGCGGTGGGTGTCGCTGTTCATGACTACTTCAATCCGCGCTCGAATTCGAGGAGCTTGTCGGCAACCCGGCCGGCGTCGACCTGGTAGGTTCCGTTTTGAACGGCTTGCTTAACCGAGGCCACTTTCTGCGTGTTGACTATCGGGGCCTTGGCAATGGCTTCGTTGAGCTTTTGCAGCGCCAGGGCCGGCCCGGTAAAGGTAACCGTATCCGCGTTCGCCTGAGTGGGCGAGGCGGTGGTGGCAGTGGTCTCGCCTTGAGCCTTATCAATGACTTGAACGCCGCTATTCGAGCCCTTGACGGGGGCAAGCGGTTCCGGCGCTTTGTATCCAGTGATTGTGTTCGGCACTTTAATCTCTCCTAGGGCAAGCAGTCTGCCCATCCGATTGTATCGTCAGGGTTAGGATGAACTTTAATCCGATGGCCCAAAATGATCTCGATTGTGATGTTATCGACTGTGACGGATATCACTGAAGGGCAATTTAAAAAACAATTTCGACTATTTGGGGAGAACGGGCGATTCCCTCGACGATCTTGCCGGAGGATAGATTTTCGACCTTGATTCGCTGGTTGATGAGGCCGTCGGAGAGCGCGCGGCCCGCCATTCTGACGCTGATCCCTCCCGCGTCTGCGACCAACGTGACCATTTGGCCGCGCTGTACCGCTTGTGCTCCCAGTAACTGCTGATTCGTCAAAATGGCGCCGCCCGCGATGGCGCGGGCGGCGGTGAGCCCCAGCGCAATACCGGCATCATCCAGATACCCCGGCGGCAGGCCGACGATGTCGCGTTGCTCCACGGTGACATCCTTCGGCGTCAGCACGGTGCCGACGACCAGGGCATGGGCAGCCAGCACCACGGAGCTCGTCCCAGCGATTTTCGCTGGCACATAAAGATGCCAGGGCGCATGGCCGTCGCAGCGCAGCTCGATCAGCACGCGACCCGGCACCTCAATCCCAGGGGCACGTGCCGTGTGGATGGCGTTCTCGCAGCGGGCCAACTGCAAATGCGGTTGCACGGGGCCGACCACCAATCGCTGCTTATCGGTCGCCGGCGGCAATAGCCGTTGCGCTTCGGCGGCCGCCAACTTGTCGAGCTGTGAAATGTCTTGCAGGTCGGCCGCATGGGCGAGCGTTGCCGCAAGCCAGGCAACCAGGAGCAGGCGACGGCATTTTGGCGGTCTGTACAACATAGAGGGTAGCTAGCAAGCGGCGTGCCATATGGCACGGCGGAGCCGATTGCCGGGTCGGGGCGCGAAGCGGCAAGTTGTTGCCGCACATCACGCGCGTTCGATGCCCCGAATCGCGCCGATGTGGCGCGAAACCCGCCGCTGCGCACATTACGCCCGAGTTTCCTTGCCTGGCACAGGTCTTGCTTAGGTATCCCTCGAGGAGTATCCAAACCATGTTCGACAACATTTTCGGCATTCATGAACAAGCGCTGCTGCTGCATGGGCAGCGGCTCAGCGTTTTGGCGGCCAACCTCGCCAATGCGGATACGCCCAACTATAAAGCGCGCGATATCGATTTCGCCGAGGTACTCGGCAACACCGGTCAGCCGCCGCTGCCGGTCGCGGTCACGAACGCAGCGCATATCGTCATGAGCGACGGCGAGTTGCCCGCCGGCGAATTGAAGTATCGCAACCCGTATCAGGCCTCGCTTGACGGGAACACCGTCGAAATGCCGGTGGAACAAGCCGCCTTCTCGGAGAACAACGTGCGTTACCAGGCCAGTCTCACGTTCATCAACAGCCAGATTTCGCTATTGCAATTCGCAATCGCCGGCCAGTAGTTCGGCAAGGAGAAACACCCATGTCTTTATTCAGTGTATTCAACGTGGCAGGCAGCGCTCTGAACGCGGAAACGATTCGCCTCAACACGACGGCGAGCAACCTCGCCAATGCCGAAAGCGTGAACGGCGACGCCAGCAAGGTGTACCGCGCGCGCCATCCGGTGTTTCAAGCCATGGTGGATGAGTCGGACTTGAGCCTGGACGGCGAAGATTCCACGGCCGGCGTACGCGTACTCGGAGTTACCGAAAGTACGGCGCCGCCCACCATGCGTTATCAGCCGGATCATCCGCTCGCGAACAAGGACGGCTACATCTATATGTCGAACGTCAACTCGATCGAAGAGATGACCAACATGATCTCGGCAAACCGGTCATTCGCAACGAATATCGAAGCCATCAATACGGCGCGGGATTTGCTGCTCAAGACCCTCTCGATGGGTCACTAAGAGCCATAAGGGAACCATTTATGCTCATCAATCACATCCACGCCGCGGCGACCACGCCTACGGCCGCGAGTTCCGCAGCCGGCGGCTCGAGCACATCGTCCACGTCCAGTTCCGCAGCGAGTTCCGCAGCGGGCGGCGTGACGCTGGGCGGAACCGACTTTTTGACCCTGATGCTGGCGCAGTTAAAAAACCAGGATCCGACCAGTCCCATCGACAGCAATGCCTTCTTGACGCAGCTGGCCCAGCTCAGCGAAGTGCAGGGCATCACGGCGCTGAACACATCGTTCAGCACCCTGTCGAGTTCGCT
>Ga0209517_10003659_pt1 | contig 20680 bp, 13 predicted proteins | sample PeaSoiMetSII2010_FD_187695 | JGI IMG/M metagenome (GOLD analysis project Ga0209517, IMG submission 187695) | Peat soil microbial communities from Weissenstadt, Germany - SII-2010 (SPAdes) (version 2) | ecosystem: Environmental > Terrestrial > Soil > Wetlands > Peat | place: Germany...
GTGCGGAATTGCCCGCAGCGTGTGCGAATTGGGGCAAGAACCACGCCGCTGCAGTCGCGCCGGCGCACTGGTGAAGAAATTCCCTTCGATTGGTCGGATTCATGCGCGCCAGTGTACCAGAGAAATTCGACCGGGATGTTTGACCTCGGCCTTATCAAACGCCAGACCCATCTATTACAATTGGCGGCAACGGGGAAGTGGGGCGCAAATGGGGACGTGGGGATGGATCACCCGAAGCCGATTCGCATCCTGAGCGTTGAGGATCATCCGGTTTTCCGCGAAGGACTGAGCACGATTATTGCGTCGCAGCCAGATATGCTTCTGGTAGCGCAAGCATCTCATGCGGACGAAGCCATGGCAGAATTTCGCCGTCACCGGCCCGACATCACCTTGATGGATCTCCGCCTGCCCGGCACCAACGGTACCGACGCTCTGATCGCCATTCGTGGCGAGTTTCCCCAGGCTCGCATCATCATTCTCACAACTTCCGACAGCGATGGCGAGATCCAGCGTGCCATGCGGGCGGGCGCGTCCGCCTACCTCCTCAAAAGCATGCCGAAAAACGAATTGCTGGGTGTGATCCGGTCGGTGCACGCTGGCAAGCGGTACATTCCCCCCGAAGTCGCGGCCCGCCTTGCCGAGCACATGGGGGATGATGACCTTACGGCTAGAGAACTGGACGTCCTGCGCCTGGTTCGCGACGGCTACCGTAACAAGCAAATCGCCGATCAACTCGCAATCGCCGAGACCACCGTGAACTTCCATATCAAAAACCTGACTGACAAACTGGGGGCCAATGATCGGACGCATGCCGTGACCATCGCCGTCCGGCGCGGTCTGCTCCAGATCTGAGCCCATTGCCGGCCACCTGTAGAAAACTGCAGGATGCCAACTGTAGATCGTTATGTGTCGCGATCGCCACGATCCGTGTAAGGTGTAGCAGCCTTGCCAAGCGAGCGCTTGGCCTTGACGTTGGTGGAAGGATAGAACACGATTGCGGCATGCGAAATCCATGCATCTTCGTTGGTGAAATCAGGGTCGCTGAAGTTACGGTTGCTGAGGTCAGGATTCGACGTGAGCGCACTTGAAATGTGTGCCGATGTAATCACCAGGGCCGTCAAATCGAACATCCCGCGATCGTTCCCACTCTGCTTTCTATGGTTGTTCTTCGTCTTGGGCCCGGCGTGGGGCGTCAATCCCGATAGCCGCATCTCTCAGTACGGACACACCGCTTGGAGAATCCAGGATGGAGTCTTCAATGGCTCTCCCATCGTCATCACCCAGACCGCCGACGGATATTTGTGGATAGGAACGAACATCGGCTTGGTTCGCTTCGACGGCGTTCGCTTCACCACGTGGAATCCTCCAGCGGGCAGGCGACTCCTCGACTCCCGAATCTTCTCCCTCCTCGGAACCCGCGATGGCAGTCTCTGGATCGGCACTGGATACAGCATTTCCCGCTGGAAAGATGGAGAACTGACCAACTATCCGGAACTCAGCGGGCGCATTGAATCCATCGTTGAAGATGACGAAGGCGCGGTGTGGCTGGCCCGTACGCAACCCACCGACAAAATGGGCCCGTTGTGCCGCATTAAGGAAGATGAACGAGTGCGGTGTTACGGCGAAAGCGACGGAATTCCTTTCGCCTTAGCGATCCAACTCAGCAAGGGCAGTTCGGGCGAATTGTGGGTCGGTGGTTATTCTGAAATCTGTCGCTGGAAGCCGGGATCCTCGACCAGCTATTTTGCCAAGCCCTCCCGGCGTCCCGAAACGTTTGCCTCGTTGCGGGGAATCGCCACTGACGCCGATGGATCGGTTTGGGCGGTCATCGATCCATCCCCCAAAGTTTTGCGCCTGGAGCGATTTGAACACGGAAGCTGGGCCAGCCAGGCCTTTCCGGAAATTCCGGTCGATAACTCCGACGTTACCACGTTGTTTGTCGACCACAATGAAACTCTGTGGGTGGGAACCGCCAATCATGGCGTCTTTCGCATTCGTGGCCAGAATGTCGATCACTTCGGAACCGCCGATGGCCTTTCGAGCGATGCCGTCGGACGTTTTTTTCAGGATGCCGAGGGCACTCTATGGATCGTGACCTCGGGCGGCATCGACAACTTCCGCGACTTGAAAGTGACCAGCTATTCCATGCGCGAGGGCTTGTCCGCCGCGGGCGCCAGTTCGGTGCTGGCATCAGCCGACGGCACGGTATGGATCGGCAACTTTCGGGCCTTGGACTTTCTGCGCGCCGGTCGGCTATCCGCCGTTCGCGCGGCCCACCGTCTACCGGGACGAAACGTAACGACCATGTTGGAAGACCATGCTGGCCGGCTCTGGATCGGCGTCGACAATGGCCTCTGGGTCTACGACCGCGCCGAATTTACCCCGGTCCGCCATGCTGACGGCTCCCCTCTCGGCATCATCTTTGCCATTACCGAGGATGTTCAACACAATATTTGGGTTCGCGCCGGGCCGCACCACCTTGACCGCATTCACGATTTCAAACTCCAGGAGGAGTTGACCTCCGAGCAGATCTCCACCACCTACATCCTTGCTTCCAATCCACACGGGGGGATTTTTCTAGGACTGGTGAATGGCGATCTGGTCCAGTACCGGGACGGTCAGACGCAAACCTTTGCGTCGAATGAGGTGGGCAACCGGCGGCAGATCCGAGACCTGTTGGTGGAACCGGATGGCTCGGTATGGGGCACAACATTGGACGAACTCGCCCACTGGAAAGATGGTGTGCGAAAAAATCTCACCACGCGCAATGGTCTTCCCTGCGACGGCATCTTTGCTTTGGTGAAAGACGACCGCGACTCACTTTGGCTGTATACGCAATGCGGCCTCATCGCCATCGAAAAGTCGCAGCTGGATAACTGGTGGGGGCATCCCGAAGCGTCGGTGAAGTGTAAGCTGTTGGACGCCTTCGACGGTGTGCAACCCGGTTTGACTCCGCTAAAGCCGCAGGCCACGCGCTCTCCCGATGGACGCTTGTGGTTTGTGAATGGCCAGATCTTGCAAGTGCTGGATCCAGACCATTTGCAAGAGAATCTGAAACCACCCCCGGTGCAAATTGAAGAAGTTGTGGCCGATCGAAAGAGCTATCCGCCCGGGAAAAATCTTCGGCTTCCTCCCCTGACCCGCGATCTCGAAATTGAATACACCGCGCTCAGCTTCGTAGTTCCGCAGAAGGTGCGCTTCCGTTACAGACTGGAAGGCCGGGACACGGGCTGGCAGGAACCAGGAACGCGGCGCCAGGCTTTCTACAGCGATCTTCACCCAGGAGGGTATCGATTTCACATCATGGCGTGCAACAACGACGGCGTCTGGAACGAAGCGGAGGCAACTCTCGATTTCATCGTCGCGCCGGCCTGGTACCAGACCGACTTGTTCCGATTTCTGTGCGTCGTCGCCGCCATCTTTGCCGCCTGGGCGTTCTACCGGTTACGAGTGCGGCAGATCGCCAAAACCATCAGCGCCCGCTTCGATGAGCGGCTGGCGGAACGCACTCGCATCGCGCGCGATCTTCATGACACGTTCCTCCAGACCATCCAAGGCAGCAAGCTGGTCGCGGATGACGCGCTCGACCCCTCTACCGATCCCGTCCGCATGCGTCGAGCCATGGAGCAACTAGCGAGGTGGCTCGAACAAGCGATGCAAGAAGGTCGCGCTGCCCTGAACTCCTTGCGCACCTCAACCACTCAGCGCAACGACCTCGCTGAGGCCTTTCGCCGGGCCACGGAAAATGGCCACGTCCCCAGTTCCATGGAAACTGCGCTTTCCGTCGTCGGCGACGCCCGCGACATGCACCCCATCGTCCGTGATGAGATCTACCGCATTGGCTATGAAGCCATCCGCAACGCCTATTTGCACTCGCGCGCCACTCGATTGGAAGTGGAACTCCGCTACGAGCACGACCTCACCATACGGGTGCGTGATAACGGCGTAGGCATCGAACCCACAGTGGCGAACGAAGGCAAAGCCGGACATTTCGGACTGCGCGGTATGCGGGAACGCGCCGCGCGCATCGGGGCTGAGCTCACGATCGTGACCTCGCCCACCTCTGGAACCGAACTCACCGTCGTCGTTCCCGGACGCATCGTTTTTCGAAAGACGCGCATAACCGGGCATGGAAAGCATAAAAGCACCCTTTAGACGGATGACCTGAAATCCACGTCTGCCTGATCCCCACAACGCTTCAACGGACAGAACCAATAGGACCTGCAGAAAAATCTAGGTCCAATTCTGTTGTTTTTGAGGGTCCTTGAAAACCGGAATATGAATACCTTGTGGAATATTGGAATTTCACAAATAAGGAGAGAACCACAATGCAGCAAAACACAACGGCAGTGAAGAATGTTGTTCTCGTTCACGGCGGTTTTGTGGACGGGTCAGGATGGGAGGGAGTCTACAAAACCCTGAAGAGCGACGGATATACCGTCGCAATCGTTCAGAATCCTACCATCTCTCTGGCGGATGACGTTGCAGCTACCAAGCGGACGATTGCTAACCAGGACGGTCCGGTGATCCTCGTCGGCCACTCGTATGGAGGGGCGGTAATCACCGAAGCCGGCAACCACCCGAAGGTCGCCGGGCTGGTCTATGTGGCCGCGTTCGCTCTGGACAAGGGCGAGTCAGTGTCTTCACTAATAAAGGACCCAGTGCCAGGCGCTCCAGTGCCACCGATTCTGCCGCCGCAGGATGGATATCTGTTCCTCGACGCGGCGAAGTTTCCTGCATCCTTTGCTGCAGACGTGGAGCCAGAGACGGCCGCATTCATGGCCGATTCCCAAGTCCCATGGGGCCTGGACGCACTCAACGGTACGATCAGCGAGCCGGCATGGAAAACAAAGCCAAGCTGGTACCTGATTTCCACCCGAGACAAGATGATTCCACCTGCCGCGCAACGGGCTATGTCCAAACGCGCAGGCGCAACGGTTGTCGAGGTCGAGGGAAGCCACGCAGTCTATGTGTCGCAGCCGCACGCTGTAGCTGCTCTCATCGAGACGGCTGCAGAAGGCGCAGCAGCAAAGGCGGCTTAGCAGGAGTACGCACCAGTCGGCTTCGGCAATCCAAAACCGCGGCACGCGGGAGCTGATGCAGCCCCCGCGTGCCGCAGGCCCGTCATTCCTCCTCTAAATTTTTCCGCAATCACCGGTTTCGACCTGCAGAAAAATCTAGGTGGAATTCTGTGGTTTCTGGGGTTTCTCAAAAATCGGAATATGAATATCCTCGTCTCATCTAAACCAATGGTGTCGGTTGATTCTTATGCAAAGAACAGAACAGAGCTGCGACGAACTCATGGTCGGTCTTCTGCTAGAGGCGGAGAGAGAGTTGACCGCATTTGCACTCGCCGTAACCCAGCGTTTCGGCGCTGAGCGGGCCCGGCAATCGGTCGAAGACTGGATGGAAGAACTGGAGTCGATGAATTGGCCGGCTGAAGAGGCGTGTCCCGTTTGGCGTCGCGTCACGATTGCGGCAGCCCTTCGGCTCGCCGGTCGCGTCAACATTCATGGCCTGGAAAAAATTCTAGATGCGAGCCCGTTGCGCGCCACCGCCTGAAGTCATCGACCGCGGCGCGGCGAGAGTTTTGGAACAGCAATATGAAGTGAGGAGTTGATCTCGGGTAGCAGCGCAGTTTGTTGAATGAAAAATCGAAACTAAGGAGGAACAATTTATGTCCACGCTCACCACCAAAGACGGTACAACAATTTTCTACAAAGACTGGGGAAAGGGCCAGCCCATCGTGTTCAGTCATGGATGGCCCCTCACGGCCGACGACTGGGATTCACAGATGATGTACTTCGGCCAGCGCGGCTATCGAGTCATCGCGGCCGACCGGCGAGGCCACGGCCGTTCCACCCAAACCTGGGATGGCAACGACATGGACACCTACGCCGACGATCTTGCGGCCCTCACCGAAAAACTCGACCTGAAAAACGCAATCCACGTGGGCCACTCCACCGGCGGCGGAGAGGTTGCGCGTTACATCGGGCGGCATGGCTCGAAGCGCGTCGCCATGGCCGTGCTCATCAGTTCAGTTCCACCGTTGATGGTGAAGACCCCCAATAATCCTGCAGGCTCGCCGATCGAAGTGTTCGACGACCTGCGAGCTCAATATTCGAAGAACCGTCCGCAGTTTTACCGGGACCTAACCCTCCCGTTCTACGGCTACAACCGGCCGGGCGCCAAGATTTCCGAGGGCACCCGGGACAAATGGTGGCTCCAGGGGATGATGGGCGGGGTGAAGGCAGGCTACGACTGCATCAAAGCTTTCTCGGAGACGGATTTTACCGAGGATCTGAAGAAGTTCGACGTGCCCACCCTCGTCATGCATGGCGACGACGATCAGATCGTGCCCATCGCCGCGGCGGGACTGATGTCAGCGAAGATCGTCAAGGGCGCCGTGCTGAAAGTGTATCCCGGATTTCCCCACGGCATGCCCACAACCAACGCAGACCAGATCAATGCCGACCTGCTGACATTTATCCAGCGAAGCCAGCAAAAAGCAGCTTGAGACGATCCGGCCTTCCCGCCTGACGAGAGGGCCGGATCTTCTAAACTTCCGCGGGTGCGCCGAGGTTCCGCCAATTCACCGTTTGCAAACCGTGAGGAGATACCTATGAGCTTCAGCCAAAACAACGGCATCATCGACAAACCCAGCAGTCACTCAGTCGACCAGACCGTCGAAAAGCTCAAGGGAATTCTGCAGGCCAAAGGCGTTGCCCTGTTTGCTTCTGTCGACCATAGCGGGGAAGCGCAAAAGGTTGGGATGAAAATGCCTCCGACCAAGCTGCTGATCTTCGGCAACCCCAAGGGCGGTACGCCGCTCATGCTGGCCGCGCCCAGCGTTGCCATTGACCTTCCTCTCAAGGTTTTGGTCTGGGAGGATGTGCAAGGCAAAGTCTGGGTCAGCTACAACAGCCCAGCATATCTGCAGGAACGGCACGGCTTTCCGCCCGAGCTGCTGAAGAACATCGCGGTAGTCGAAGCGTTTGCGGCCCAGGCGGCAGAATAAAACTGAGTTGGCGACAACTGTTTGTAAACCGCGCCACTGTCCACAGATCTCACGAATTGGAAGGAGCAATACCATGGGGAAAAGACACGATCAAAACTCGAACCTGATCTCGAACTTGGAACTCGACCGTAGGCGCTGGCTGAAGCTTGGCGTCGCCTCCGCCGTAGCAGCTGCGCTGCCCGGCACGCTGCTGCGTGCGCAAACGGCGCCGCAAGCCTGTGCCGCTCCGATCCCGCAGAACCATGAACCATCCAACGGCGGCGCATGCCCGTATCCGATTCCCTGGCTCGACAAAAACGGCAATCACAATCAGATCCCCATGCCGAACGTCGAACTCTCCAGCATCTATCACTTCAAGGGAAGGCTGGCGCGCTGCAACGGCTTCCACGGCATGGGCACCGATAATCATGGCAACCGCCTCGCCTGGGGCGCTCCCAGCACGGACTACAGCTACATGGCAGGCGAGTACTGGGCGGCGCGTCAGGCGCACCAGGCGATTTTTGCGCATACCTGACTCACCGTGTTCAAGGGACCGGCGGTCCCCGCGAACCAGACCCACGATTTCCACTCGCCCATTTCGCCCGAGGGCCTGTATTGGGTGACGCCCGTGCCCGCTTCCGGCCTGACATTCACGGCGGACGGCAAAACAGCCACGCTCCAGATGGCGAACCTGTCCATCATCGATCAGCCTCGTTGGCCGGCGATGGATGCGGAAACCAATCCGGCATTCCTGGATTTCAAAGTGGTTTTCAGGGCCACCGATGAGGCCGTGAGCTACGAAAACGCGATGCAGCAGTTCCGGTTCGAAGGCTTCAAGGCGAGCGCCCAACTTGAGGCCACGATCCGCGTGCCGTCGATCGATTTCACTTTCAAAACCGATCCGCTGGAAACGTCGAAGTGCGACTTCGCCGTCATGGGCACCGAAGTGAACGGTAGGTACTACGAATCAGGAAAATAAATACTGGCGGCGGCGGGATCTGCCACAACGGCAAAAAACCGCAGTCGAATCAAAGGCCATCACAAGCGGAGCATCCCATGCGGCAGCTTTTTCGGGCAGGTTGCTACTAGCTGCTGTTCAGTAAGGTCTTTGTCCATCAGTCATGCCCGGCCAGGTGTCGGTCCGGAACGGGCCGGCGGGTAATCCCGCACCGTTGAACAGAGTTGCCGCCGGATTGGACTGCCAGGCGTAGCGGACCTGTTTGGGATTGGGCACCGAAGGCGATGAGACAACGACCGTGTCGCCCTCAATGCGCGCATCGGCCCAATACCATTTACCGTCTTCTCCAGCAATTGCGAACTCTTCCAACTTGGCGCCTTTCACCACCAGGCCCCCATCTGTGTGCGCAAAGTGTAGCCGGATCGAGCCCGCAAGGCGCTCGACAGAAGCCAGCGTTGGACCGGCATAAGCTACCTTCTTGCCATATTGTTTTGCCAGCGCGCACAGGGCGAGGCGCTCGCCCACGGGTTGTTTATCTTTAGGGTGGAGGTTGTCGGGATCCCCTGTGTCGATGGTAACTGCCAGACATGAGTTGGGAACATTGGCGGCGGTGATCGCCTGCGACTCCCGCGTTTCTGCCCACTTGGCGTCGGTCGGTGTCTCACTGCGATGCCCAAAGGCCGGCAGACTGACGATAAAGAAAGGGAAATCGTCCTGTCCGAAGAGCTTGCGCCAATCCCAAATCATGACAGGAAGGATTCTGCGGTATTGGAATCCCCGGTCTGAGTTCTGCTCGCCCTGGTACCACAGTGCACCCGTGATCGAAAGAGGAGCAATGGGAGCCAGCATCCCTTCGTAAAGCACAGACGGCATCACAGGCCAGTTCTCGTAGCCAATGGGCAACGGGTGCGGCGGGCGAGCATCGACACTCAGCTGGCCTTTCCATTTGCCAGCCAGCGGAATGCTCGTCTTGTCTCCCAGTTCGACGTGCAACTCTTCTGGCTTCGCAAGAAATCCGCCCTGCGGCTTGGTCTTCAGAACGCGAATCGCCACGACATTCTTGCCCGGCTTCATTACACCATCGGGAATGAAATAGACGCGCGGATTCTCGACCCACGCGCTGGCGCCGATTTGCGTTCCGTTGATGTAAGCGGTATCCATGCGCTCAATCGAGCCCAGGAACAACAAGGCGCGCCCCGCCGGAATCGGGTCCGGTACGACGATCTCTTCCCGGAACCAGGCCACTGCAGCTGTCTCCGGTACACCCAAGTCGGAAAATCCCCCGGGAATGTCAACGGTCTTCCAGGTCGAATCATCGAAATCCAGCGCAGCCCAGTTTCCTTTAATCCCGACGTCATATTGGTCATACCAATGCGTGATGTAGTTCCCATATTCGGGCGCGCCGGTCGCTGCCAGTTTTTCAAGTTCTGCCAACGGCACATCGAAATCTTTCAGCGGACGGAGCGCGGCGGTGCTCGTCCACGCCTCTGCTGGAGTTCCGCCGAGGGCGTCTACGACCAGACCAATCGGGACGTGGATTTCCTGTTGGACCTTGCGTGCAAAGTAAAACGCGACTGCCGAAACGTGATCTGCCGTTTCCGGAGTCACCACTTTCCAGGATCCCTCCACAACGTCCGTGTGGTGGTATGCAGAATGAGGCGCGACGGAGAAGAAGCGAATCTCCGGGAAGTTGGCGGCTTTGACTTCCTCCTCGCCGTCTTTTGCGAAGCGGAGGGACACCTGCATGTTGGATTGGCCTCCACACAGCCAGACATCGCCAACCAACACGTTGTGCAGTTCCATCGTTTGATGGCCACTGATCTTGACCGTGTAAGGGCCGCCCACAGCCGGGGGCTGAATCTTCGCCTGCCAGCGGCGATCCGGCCCGGCCACGCCGGAGGCGTGTTTGCCTGCGATTTCGACACGAACCTTATCGCCGGGATCTGACCAGCCCCAGATGGTGTTCTTCTTACCGCGCTGTAGCACCATGTTGTCGCCGAAGATCGTGCTCACGAACGGCAGGGGCTTGAGAGTCGGTTCGGCGGGGCCCTGGGCAAAAGCAAGGCACGCCAGCGAAAGCAGAAATCCAACCGCGACGAGGAGGATGAGAGGTTTTCTAGGAATCACGGTTTCAAGAACTCCGTTTCAACAAGCAATAGCTTACACAGATTTGTCGGCTGCTGCGATAATCCGTATTTCAGTGGCTAAGGAAACGAGGACAGCATGCATTCCCAATTTTGGCGAGCCATCGCATGGCCCGTGCTTCTGCTGAGTACTACTGGATTTGCTCAACAATCAAACTCATGCGCCAGCCTGATGAACTTCAAAGCTCCAGGCGTCGAGATTTCAAAGGCTGCTCCGATTGCTGCCGGAACAACGGAGCCGAATCCGTGGGGGCCCGGTCACAGCGCTCCGATCCCTGCATATTGCCGCGTTGAGGGCGTGATCAATCGCCGTACCGGAGTTGGCGGCGACGAATTTGGAATCAACTTCGCCTTAGCCATGCCTGAGAAATGGGATGGCGATTTCCTGATGCAAGGTGGAGGGGGCGGAAACGGAGTGGTGATGGCCCCGCTTGGTCTAAATGCTGCAGGAGACACGCCCGCCCTGATGCGCGGGTTCGCGGTGGTTAGTACAGATACAGGTCATAAGAGCCACCGTGGACCATTCGACTTTGATTTCATGAAGGATGAGCAGGCTTATCTGGACTTTGCATATCTCGCCAATGCTCAGGTCGCCGCGCTGGCCAAACAACTCATCGCGCAGTATTACGGAAAACCGGCGGCTTTTTCCTACTTCTCCGGATGCTCCACCGGGGGCCGCGAAGGCATGATTCTCTCGCAGCGCTATCCCACGGTGTTTAACGGAATCATCTCGGGTGATCCTGCCATGCGCACCGGATTATCCAACCTGGCAATCGGTAAATGGATGCCCGTCGCTTTCAACCAAATCGCTCCAAAAGATGCAGATGGCAAGCCAATCATGGCGCAGGCCATCAGCGACGCTGATCGTAAGTTGATTACAGATGCCCTCCTGCAAAAGTGCGACGCGAAAGACGGAGTTGCCGATGGCATCATTTCGGATCCTCTGGGCTGCGACTTCGATCCCGCAGTATTGATATGCAAGGAAGGGAAGAGCGAATCATGTCTGAGTCCGGAGAAAGTCGCCGCCATCAAGAAGGCTGTCGGCGGACCAAAGACTTCAGCCGGCGTCCAGGTATACCCTGGCTTCCTGTACGACACAGGCATCACCGCCGGCGGTCCCATCCGTGGAATTCTGTCGCCAGGACCGGGAATCTTTGGACCCGCACCCACCGCAATGGAAGTCGATGTCGAGAAAGAAGCGCTCGCGGATATTCAGCCGCTTGTGGACTCGATGTCCACGAACCTGACAACGTTCTCTGGGCATGGAGGAAAGCTGATTTTCTACCACGGCGACAGCGATCCCTGGTTCTCCCCGCTCGACACGTTCGACTACTACAAAGATATGTCGGCGGCAAACGGTGGACTTGAAGCCGCCTCTAAGTGGAACCAGTTCTATTTTGTTCCTGGCATGTCGCACTGCGGAGGAGGACCCGGCCTGGATCAATTTGATCTTTTGGGTGCGATGGTCAACTGGGTGGAGAAGGGAACCGCCCCTACGTCAGTAACCGCGACCGGCAAGGCATTTCCAGGACGCAGCCGACCGCTCTGCCCTTTTCCGAAGCACGCCCACTACAAGGGACAAGGCGACACGGAAGACGCGAACAACTTCGAATGCCGTTGAGCAACCACTTGCAAGGAGCAGATTCCGCCATATGAAGCGCACCAAGAAGCAACGGGTTCGTTTTCTGACCGGTCTCACTTTATTCTGCCTCGCACTTTTCCCGGCGGCTTCAGCGAAGACGCCGAAGCCGGCTCAGCGCCGCATTGAACTCGATGCTGCTCTCGCAACCAAGCCGCTCGACCGGTTCTTCGACTTGTCGGTGGGGTCCGACTTTCCGGGCACACTCATTCGCGATGATAGCCAACTGCAACTCAAGAAAGCCGTCGATGAACTGGGCTTTCGCTACATTCGCTTCCATGCCATTTTCCATGACGTCCTGGGCACCGTTCGCATCGAGAACGGCAAGACAATCTACGACTGGACAAAGATCGACCAGCTCTATGATGACCTGCGCGCGCGGCGCATCAAGCCATTTGTTGAACTGGGCTTCACGCCGAACGCGATGAAGACGTCCGAGAACAAGATTTTCTATTGGCAGGGCAATACTTCTCATCCGCTATTGCCGGCGTGGAAGGACCTGATCGATGTGTTCATCCGCCATCTCGAGCAGCGTTACGGGCAGGATGAAGTCCGCAGCTGGTTCTTCGAGGTATGGAACGAACCGAATCTGTCGGGATTCTGGGAAGGGGCCGACCAGAAGGCCTACTTCGAGCTTTACGATCTGACTTCAAATACGATCAAGGCGGTCGATCCGAATTTGCGAGTCGGCGGCCCGTCAACGGCCGGAGCTGCCTGGGTGCCGGAATTCCTGGATCACGTGGCGCAAAGCGGCGCGGCGGTCGATTTTGTCACTACACACACCTATGGTGTCGATGGCGGCTTTCTTGACGAGAATGGTAAAGAAGACACCAAGCTCTCGCCATCGGCGGACGCTATTGTCGGTGATGTGCGCAAGGTTCGTGACCAGATCAAGGCATCTAAGTTTCCCGACCTGCCACTCTACTTCACCGAATGGAGCACAAGCTACACGCCCCGCGACCTCGTGCACGATTCCTACATCAGCGCGCCTTATATTCTCAGCAAGCTCAAAGCCAGCGAGGGCCTGGTCCAGGGCATGAGCTACTGGACTTACACCGATCTTTTCGAGGAGCCCGGTCCCCCGCCGACCCCGTTCCACGGCGGGTTTGGGCTGCTGAACCGCGAAGGGATCCGAAAACCAGCCTATTTTGCTTACAAATATCTTCACGCGGTCCGGGGCAACGAGATTCCGCTGCAAGACTCGCAGGCCTTCGCTGCGGCCGACAATGGCAACGTTTCGGCTGTTATCTGGGATTTTCAACAGCCGCAGCAGAAGGTCAGCAACCGGCCATTTTACAGTCGCATTGTTCCGGCCACGCCAGCGCCATCGCTAAGGGTGAGTGTCAGAAACCTCAGCTCCGGCAGCTATCGACTGCAGGTTCACCGGACGGGCTTTCGCGCCAATGACGCGTATTCCGCTTACATCGACATGGGAGCGCCTCGAGAGTTGACGCCAACACAGCTCGATCAGCTCAACTCGCTGACACGCGACCTCCCGGAGATCGATCGTGTCGTCCGGGTCGGAAACAGCGGCTCCTATGCGTTTTCGCTGCCCCTGCGTAGCAATGATATTGTGCTGGTGACTCTGGAGAGGATCAAGAAGTGAAGGTGCCGCCCGGCGCCAATTGAAGGAGGTAGGTAGCCTTGAACCGTCGATCACTCCTGCTAGGTAGTGCGTGCGCCTTCGCATTGGCTGGAGTCTCTAAAGCATTCGGGGACTCGCCGTTCTTTCGCGGAGAAGTCCCAAACGGGCCATTTCTGCCATTCTGGGAGTCTCTGAAGTCGTACCGCTGCCCCGATTGGTTTCGCGATGCGAAATTCGGAATCTGGGCGCACTGGAGTCCGCAATGCGTGCCCGAACAAGGCGACTGGTATGCACGGAATATGTACATTCAGGGATCAGGCCAATATAAGTTTCACGTTGAGCATTACGGTCATCCGTCGCAGTTTGGATACAAAGACATCTGTCATCAGTGGAAAGCTGAAAGATGGGACCCAGAGGCGCTGGTAAGGCTGTATAAGCGCGCCGGAGCCGAATATCTCGTCGCTCTCGCCACCCACCACGACAATTTCGATTGCTGGAATTCGAAGTATCAACCGTGGAACTGCGTCAACGTTGGCCCGAGGCGCGACATCGTGGGCGCGTGGGCCAAGGTCGCACGCTCCAACGGGTTGCGATTTGGCGTGAGCTACCACGGAACGCCGCACCGCACCTGGGATGAGTTTCTTCCGGTTCGATACAAAAGCGATGCCACCGGACCGCTGGCAGGAGTTCCTTACGATGGCTTGCAAACCACCGCCGACGGCAAAGGCAAATGGTGGGAGGGCATGGATCCTCAGATGCTCAACGGCAAACCCCACGCAAAGAACACGCCCTGTCCGGAGTTTGTGCAGCAGTTCTTGCTGCGCGTGCAGGACGTGATCGACAGTTATAGTCCCGACATCTTGAACTTCGACGACGGCGCTCAATTCATCTTTGACGGCGGTGGGGAGTGGGCCCCGGATTTGAAGGTCTGGTTGGGCATTCCCGATCTGGCGCCGCAGATCATGGCCTATTACTACAACAAGAATATGCAGGCGCATGGCGGACGTTTGGAAGGGGTGGTTGACCTGAAAGAGGTTCCCGAGCCGGTTTGGGGAACGCTCACGCGCGACTTCGAGATGTCGATGACAGATACTCTTCAGGAAAAACCTTGGCAGACAGAAGCATGCATCGGGCAATGGCACTACAACCGGAGTCTGTTTGTGAACCACACGTACCAGAAAGCCGCGTTGATGATTCCTCTGTTGGTGGACATTGTCAGCAAGAATGGAAATCTCCTTCTTAGTATCCCGCTGCCCGGTCATGGCGAGCCCGACAGCGATGAAATCTCATTTCTGAGTGAACTTGCCGAATGGCAGCAAATCAATTCCGAGGCGATTAAGGGTACGCGCCCATGGAAGATCTATGGAGAGGGTCCGTCGACGCAAGCCGAACGAACTGCGGCCTACCAGATCTCCAAGCTCAAGTTCGACCACACCGATATACGATTCACCTCGAAGGGCGAAGCTCTGTATGCCATCGCCCTCGGCTGGCCGACCGACGGCAAGATTCTCATCAGAGCGCTCGCCGCAGCATCTCCAAACTATCCGAGCCAAATTCAAAAGGTGGAACTGCTTGGATCAAAGTCTGGGATCGAGTGGAAGCGGGGAACGCAGGGCCTTGAGATTCAAGTACCCAACGCTCCGCCGTGTAAGTATGCATTTTCGTTTCGGATCCTTCCGACCTGAGGAGAGCTTTACGTTCAGAATGGGAACGGCGTTAGGCGGGGCCGGCAACGGCGGTCAGCTACGCGGTTCTGAAAACGGGTTCTTTGGCTTCATATAAGGTCATGACATTGAGAAAAACCTCGATCGCGATAGCGCTGTTCCTGGGCTGCACAGCGCTTTTTGGCCAGAGTGCCGAGCAACACCCCGAATGGCCCGGTAAGGGACTGCTGTTTGTAGGCACCTGCTACCAGCCTGTAGATCGCGCAGCCGAACAGATCCGGCAAGACATCTCGCTCATGAAGCAGGCGGGATTCACCATGGTCCGCATGGGCGATCTTTCCTGGGACGCTTTCGAACCATCCGAGGGACAGTTTGAACTCGCATGGTTCGATCAGATTTTGGAACAGATGAACCAGGCGGGTATTAAGGTGATTCTCGACATCGGCGGGTCGCCGGCCCCAATCTGGCTGCACCACAAGTATCCATCGGTCAACTTCGTCAACCAGCAAGGCGCGACCGTGCAACCGGCGGAACGCTACATGGATGACATCAGCGATCCGGCTTATCGCGAGCACCTGATTCGTTTTGCTGACGAGTTAACCCGGCACTATGCCCACAACCCTGCCCTGGCCGCGATTGGCTACAACAACGAGATCGGCAATGGCGTCATGTCGTACTCCGAAGCGGATCGGCAGAGATTCATTGCATGGTTGAACGCAAAATACGGAACAATTGCAAACCTCAATAAGGCATGGGCAACCCAGCGCTGGTCGCGGCACTTGAACTCGTTCGACGAGGTTCAGTTGCCCTATGCGGACGGACCTTCTCCGCCGGAGCGTTATCTGGACCTGCGGCGCTTCTGGTCGGATGTGACCATCTCGGTCCTTGAAGATCTCGAAAAAGTGCGCCAGCGCAACGTGCCCAATCTGCCCGCCGTCTCGAACCTGTGGGACACCGCCGGACGCAGAGGCTTCGACTATCTGAGTTCATACCGGAAGTATGTGAGCTACGGAGCGGAGGGATTCTACCCTTCCAATCCGCTTGACGTCTCGTTCGGTGCGCTGCTCGTAAAGGGCGATCTTCCTACGCCCGCGTGGTTCAACGAATTCATAACCGGCGGTGGAGGATATTACGGTGGCCCCAAAGGCATCATTCGCATGTGGGCCTATCTGGCCCTGATCGACTACGGACAGACGTTTCTTGCGTGGACCTTCAACACGCACCGGGGAGGGGAAGAACAGGCGCTTTTCGGATTGCTGGATCACGATGGCACACCGTCCTGGAAGTACGCGGAGTTCCAGCAGATCGCGACCGAGTTCTCGAAGCTGCAGCGTCTCGGCTTCCCGCGCTATCACAAGCCGGAGGTTGCCATTGCTTATTCGTTTGAAAGCAATATTGCATCTCATCCGCCCGGTCCAAGCAACACGGTTCGTCAGTACTTCACCGTCGGTTATACCGATCAAGTGGAAAGCGCTGTGCGACCTTTCTTCGAGGACAACATCGATGTCGCGATCATCAACATCGGCCACAGCACTCTCGACTACAAACTGCTGGTTATCCCCGCGGACTATGTGATGGATTCCGCGAGCGCCGAAGCCATCCGAAATTACGTCCGCGACGGCGGCACGGTGACTATGACCGCCATGTCGGCGAAGGTCGATGAGAACAATCAGTGGTTCGATACACCTCAACCGGGACGCCTGAGCGATGTTTTCGGGATTCGCACGGAAGAGTTCTACCGGCCAGCCACGCCTCCAGAATTCAGCCTGAATGGCAAAACAGAAAAGGCCAGCATCGGTTTCTACGAAGTGCTTGAGCCAATGACAGCCAAGCCTATGGCTCTGTTTACGAATACTCCCGAGAAATCGCCAGCCATCACGGTCAATGACTACGGGAAAGGGCGTGCCATCTATGTCGCCGTTCCCGCTCAGATGGCGGCGCTCGCTCCGCTCGTGCGCCGTTTGTGTGCAGATCTCAACATCGGGAAGGGCCCAGAGACTCCCTCAGGCGTTTACGCGCGCGCAGTGGAAGGAAGAACGCTTTACGTGAACACGACGGGCGAGGAGAAGACCGTGCCAATTGCTGGGAACAAGCGCGGGATCATCAGCGGCACCTTATACGAAGGCGTCATTCGGCTGAGGCCGTACGATGCAGACCTGGTCGAGTAAAGAAAGAGCCCGAGCAATGCTGCGACGGATCAGCCGACAACGAAGCTGGGCGGCCAGGGTGGAGTCCACGGCTTCTGTGCGCGCAGTGAGAGCCTGATCGTCCATTTAATTTCGTGGTAGTGCAAGAAACCGTACTTCGCACCGGAAGAAGCTTGACACTTCAGAGCGCCATCCCAACAAGCGTTCCACGACAAGTCAGCCACAGGACAGCTTCTAACGCAGAAGTGAGCTAAGATGAGCGCACAGAAAGGTGCAATAGACAGAAAGGTGCACTACGATGATGTTCCGCTCTTCTGAAGCAAGCGCGATGCCATTGGTTCCGCCCGTCGTCCTTCTCTACACGACAATCTTGTTCCTGCTCGGGGCCACGCACTATGGCATGGCCCAGATGCCTGGCCAGAGCCTCCCCGGTCTGGAGCCAACAACGGTTGCGCGGTCACAGCAGGGAATGCACGCCACGGTGGGGACTGAGACGCTCGACATCGCGGTTTGTGACGGTTCGGTGATCCACTTGCTGGCCAGGCCCAATGCAACCACGCACACTGCGCCGCGGCCCTGGATGCTCGATGCGACTCAATCCTGTGCGGGTGCTCCGTTTGAGTTCACGCAAGATGCCAAATCGGCGGTAATTAAAACGGACAAGCTCGAGGTATCTTTCAATCTCGCGCGCGGAAACATTTCCTTTCGCACAATGAATGGAGATGCCCTGTTGCGCGAGGGAGACAGCGTGCCCCGTACCTATGAGCCGATGCAAATCAACGGCGAGAGCACTTACCGGGTCACGGACCGATTCTCTCCGACGCCGACGGAGGCGCTCTATGGACTCGGGCAGCACCAGAACGGCATGTTCAACTATCGCGGCGCAACCGTCGAATTAGGCCAGAATAATACGGATGTCGCGATCCCTCTGCTGCTATCGAGCAAAGGCTATGCGCTGTTGTGGAACACGGCCGCCCTCACCTACGTGGACAATCGATTTCCACTGGATCTGACGCTCAGTTCTATTGCCGGCCAGTCGATTGATTACTACTTCCTTTACGGTCCGGAGATGGACAGCATCATCCAGGAGTACCGCACCTTGACGGGGCATGCGCCGATGCTGCCGAAGTGGGCCTACGGTTTTTTTCAATCGAAGGACCGCTATGTGTCGCTCGACGAGATTACCGGCATCGCGCAACGCTATCGCGACGAGCACATACCCCTGGACACGATGGTGCAGGATTGGTTCTGGTGGAAGCACGAGGGCGATCCCGAGTTCAACGCCAACTACCACGATGTGGCGAAGGATCTTGAAACACTGCACAAACAGAATGTCCATGCCATGATCTCCGTCTGGGGCCTGCTCGATCCTGAGTCAGAAACCTACAAGACGCTTGACGCGCGACACCTGCTGATATCCGGAGCGCATGTCTATGACGCGAGCAGTGCCGAGGGTCGCGATATCTATTGGAACCGGCTGCCCGGCAAGCTGCTTGCGCAAGGGTGGGATGCCTTCTGGCTCGATAGCGCCGAACCGGAAGAATTCTGGCCGCATATGGGGGACGCGATCCTGCGCAACAAACAGCTTGCCATCGGCAACGGAGCGGAGTACACGAACGTATTTCCGCTGCTGCATACGCTCGGTGTGCAGGATCACTGGAGGGCCGATACCAGCCGTAAACGCGTTTTTCTGCTCACGCGCTCCGCATTTCTTGGCCAACAGCGCGTCGGCGCCACAGTGTGGTCAGGCGATGTGTACGGCACTTATTGGGGGCTCTCGCATCAGGTGGCCGCCGGACTGAATTTTGCATTGAGCGGCTATCCTTACTGGACAACCGACATTGGCGGGTATTGGCCTCCCCATCCAGACCCGTTGGATGATTCCGCTTATCAGGAACTTTACGCGCGCTGGTTTGAGTTCGGAACATTCTGCCCGATCTTCCGCACGCACGGCCATCGACCCCACAACGAGATGTGGAGTTTCGACCGGGTAGAGCCCACGCTCATCCGTTACAACAAACTCCGCTATCGCCTCATGCCCTACATTTACTCACTGGCGTGGAAAGTCACGAGCGCGGATTACACCATCCAGCGTCCGCTCGTCATGGATTGGCGCACAGACGAGAAAACCTGGAATATCGGCGACCAGTTCATGTTCGGTCCCGCCATCCTGGTCAATCCAGTGCTGAATGCCGATGCTGTCAGGCGCAGCGTCTACCTGCCGCCTTCACCCGCGTGGTACGACTTCTGGACTGGAGCCTCGACCTCGGGCGGTAAGGAAATCGATGCTGACGCGCCGCTCGATCGCATGCCGCTGTACGTACGCGCCGGGTCTATCCTGCCCATGGGGCCGGAGATCGAATACGCCGCGCAAGATCCCGGTGGCCCTATCGAACTTCGCGTCTATCGCGGGGCAGACGGCGAATTCGATCTGTATGAGGATGCAGGGGACAGCTACGACTACGAGCAGGGTCAGCATTCTCTGATCCCGATTCGCTGGAACGATAGCACCGCTGTCCTGACGATCGGCGGACGCGAAGGCGCTTTCCCTGGGATGGTGGCAAAGCGCAGCTTCCGGATGGTGGTAGTTGGAAGCGGACACGGCGTCGGCGGCGAGGTGACGAGAGATGCCGACAAGGAGGTCAGTTATGAAGGCGCGGAGATCAAGATAGCCCTTCATTAGCAATGAACGACAGCAATGAACGACAGCGATGAGCACCAGCAATGAGTGACTGGGCGGCCGTCGCCATGCCGTAAAATCGGCGCTGGTTGTCTAAAGTGGTGGCCTGCGATCGCTGGCCTTGGCTTTCTCCAATGAATGACATGTTTTTCGCAAAGGTCGGCGTCGGGTTACTTCTGCTACTTGGTTCAACTTCACTTCCTGATTTCTTCGTCGGACAGGGTTCGTTGGCGGATGCTTCCATCGATTTTGAGCTAAAGAGGATTCCATTCCAGCTGGAAAACGGCGTGACTCCTGCAAAAAACCTGCCCGAAACCATGCTGGGGGGAGTTGCCGTTTTCGACTATAACGGCGACGGGCGTCCTGACATTTTCTTTACGAATGGCGCCAATGTTGCAACCCTGAAAAAAGATTCGCCCAAATTCCGCAATCGTCTTTTTCGCAACGATGGGAACGGTGTCTTTACCGACGTGACCGAGACTGCCGGTCTGGATGGTACGGGATACGACATCGGAGTCGCCGTCGGCGACTATGACAACGATGGCCATCCCGATCTGTTTGTTGCCGGAGTTCACCACAGCACTCTCTATCACAATAACGGCGATGGCACGTTCACCGATGTCACTCTCAAGTCAGGGCTGGACGCTTCTTTGAATCATCCCGATCCCGAGTTTGGCCCCTGGTGGGCGATTACCGCCGTCTGGGTCGATGTGAATAATGACGGGTTGCTCGACCTGTTCGTCGTGGACTATCTGCAATGGAACTACTACTCAGAACGTCGCTGCGAGTTTGACCAGGTGGGAGACTATTGCCATCCCAAGTATTTTAAGGGTCAGCCGAACCAGCTTTTCTTGAACAAGGGCGAT
>Ga0209517_10003660_pt1 | contig 20679 bp, 21 predicted proteins | sample PeaSoiMetSII2010_FD_187695 | JGI IMG/M metagenome (GOLD analysis project Ga0209517, IMG submission 187695) | Peat soil microbial communities from Weissenstadt, Germany - SII-2010 (SPAdes) (version 2) | ecosystem: Environmental > Terrestrial > Soil > Wetlands > Peat | place: Germany...
AAGCGAGTCGAAGGCAGGCTGGATGTCGAGACGGCGATTGATCGCGACGTAGCGATGCAGGATTTCCTGCAACACCTCGGCATCGGTCACCAGGCGCTGGCGCTCACTGACCAGTCTTTCCAGCAGGCGCTGGGCATCGGTCTTGAGGGGGCTGGGTGTACCCACCAGATACATCGGGATATTGGAGTCAATCAGAATCACGGCTTCGGACCGGCGGCGTATCCCCGCTCGATTTCCGCGAGCATGGTATCGATGTCGGAGGTCGGCGATTCGTGCCGTGCGGCGGCGCGAATGGCTTCAAGCTTTTTCTCTACAGCCCCGAGGGGTTGACGGCGTCGCGCCAGATCCAGCGCTTGGCGGACCCACTCCGCCAGCGACATACTCCGCGCGCGCGCCATGTGCTGAATCTCGCGATATTCGGGATCCTGCAGAATCACTTGCAGTCTCTTAGCCATGCTATGAGTCTATCTGACTCATCATGATGAGTCAAGTCGTAATGCTGTCTATTAGCGAATTATCTCTTGTATTTACAATGAGTTAGGATAGCCGCGGCTCAACTCGACAATTCAGAGCCTTTTACCTCGCAGAAATTCCCGCACCACTTCCTTCACATCGCGGTGCTCACCATCCACCGCGTAGTTCAGCCGTCGCATGTCTTCGTCGGAGATTTTCCCCGCCAGTGCATCTAATGCCTGCCCCACTTCGGGATGCCGGACGAGCACATCCTGGCGAACGATGGGCACGGCTTCATACGGAGGGAAGTAATGGCGGTCGTCTGCCAGAACAAACAAATCGAGCGCCGGGATCAGACCATCGGTGATGTTACCGGCAATTAAATCCACCTGCTTGTTTTTCAAAGCACGACTCAGCAACCCGAGGTCCATGATTCGCGGTGAGTCGGCAAAGCGCAGGCCGTAAGTTGCCGCCAGGCCTTTGTAGCCGTCCGGGCGCTCCATGAATTCGTAGCCAAACCCAGCGTGCCATTGCGGTGTGTAGGCAGCAGCTTGAGAGATGGTCTTTAGCCCGAGCCGCCGCGCATCCTCGCCACGAATTTCGATCGCGAAAGTATCATCAAACCCAAAAGTCGAACCCACGCTAAGACCAAACCGTTTGGCATATTCGTTCTTTACCTGTCGATATACGTTTTCAGCGCCGCCCTCCGCCTTCTGCTTCAGGACCGCAGTCAGCGCTGTGCCCGTGTACTCGGGATAGACGTCGATTCGTCCCGCCAGAATCGCCTGCTGGCAAATGTAAGTTCCGGCGAGATAGAAACGCCGCTCGACCGGCAGCTGCGTCATGCTCTCGATTTGCTGCGCAATGAGTTCGCCCAGGATCAACTGCTCGGTAAAATTCTTGGAGCCGACGACGATGCGGCTCTCGCGGGGAGGGCCGCAGGAGACAAGCAGCACGGTGCAAAGCAAAATTGAAAGGTTCCGCAGCACTGTTCCTATTCGCGTGACGAAAAATTGAAATACCAATTCGCAGTGGATGGTCTCAGTTCTCAACGTGGGCTGAGTTTTCGTTCCAGCCAGCCCAGCCCAACATCAGCCGCCAATGCCATCAGCGCAGCGGGAATCGCGCCCGCCAGAATCACCGTGTTGTTCACCATGGCCAGCCCACGAAAGATGTACTCGCCCAATCCCCCAGCGCCAATGGCGGCAGCAATCGTGGCCAGACCCACTGAAATCACGGTCGCAACCCGCACGCCCGCGATGATCACTCCCAGCGCCAACGGCAGTTCGACTTGAAAAAGCAGTTGCCGGTCCGTCAATCCCATGCCGCGCCCGGCTTCGACCACCGCCGGGTCCACGCCCTTGATGCCGGCGTAGGTATTGCGAATGAGGGGCAGCAACGCATACAGCATAAGCGCGAGGATGGCGAGGCGGTCGGCCCGCGCCCCAATCCAGGGAGCCGGCAAAAGAAAGCCAAACAACGCCAGGCTGGGAATAGTCTGAATGATGTTTGCGCCGCCCAGGATCGGCTTGTTGAGCCAGGGCCGGCGAGTGATCAGAATGCCCAGCGGGATTCCGACCAGCACTGCCAGCCCGGTCGAGATGGCCACAAGCCACAAATGCTCAAGTGTGAGTTCGACGACTTCCACGTGGTTCTGCACAACGAATTGCCAGAGGTTCATGAATGCTCTCCCAGGTCAGCAGCGAACGCGTGCTTGTACGCAACCACCAACGGAACTTCCGAAGCCATAAACTCCGGTTTCGTGTAGACGGCGACTAGTTGCCCTGCCTCCAGTAACGCGACGCGTGAGCCCAGTAGCAACGCCTCACGCAGGTCGTGAGTTACGAACACCACAGTCTTTTGCAGCCGCACTTGCAGCGCTAGAAATTCCCGTTGCAATTCTGCGCGTGTCAGGGGGTCAAGGGCGCCGAAGGGCTCGTCCATAAGAAGAAAAGGAGGATCAATCGCCAGCGCCCGTGCCACTCCGACTCTTTGCCGCTGTCCGCCGGAAAGTTCGCGTGGATAACGTAACGCCATCTGCGGCTCCAACCCGACAACTTGCAGCAATTCCTGCACTCGTTCGCGGATGCGGCCTGCGGGCCAGCCCTCAATCTTCGGAACTAGACCGATGTTGCGCTCGACGGTGTAATGAGGAAACAACCCGGCTTCCTGGATGACGTACCCGATCATGCGGCGCAGCCGGATTACGTCCCACTCGCGCAGCGGCCGTCCATCCACGCGAATTTCGCCTTCAGTAGCAGTGAGCAGACGATTCATCAGCTTCAACGTGGTGGTCTTTCCCGAACCACTGCGGCCCAGCAATACCAGGGTCTCCCCACGGCGAATTTCCAGATTCAGACTGCGGAGTACCTCAGAACCGCCGTTTAGACCGTAGGAGACGTTGCAGAATTCGATGGCGGCGCGCTTGGCAGGAGTATCCATTTAGCAGCAATCCGATTGAGCCTGCGAGGATTGTAACCACAGAGGAGACAGAGGGCACAGAAGAACTTTGTCTATTGCCCGGCGTAGGCTCCGGGCGGCAGGCCGGTGATGCGAATCCCGGAATGGCCTTTGTGGCGGAGGTTCAATCCAATCAGCAGCGCTGTAATGTGTTCAAGAATACGCGCATTTTCCAGTTTGCCGCCGTCAATGGCGCGAACTCCGGGAATCTTCGCGGCCAGCGTGCGTACGGTTTTGCCGGCTTCGATGTCGTCGCTGCACACGATCACGTCGCAATCCACTGGGCCTTCGGCGTTCAGGATGTCCGCACCCACGTTTTGAAACCCCGCCACCACAGAAACGCCGCTCGGAACCAGTTCCGCGGTTTGCTGCGCGGCCGACCCTTGCCAGATGCCGAGAGTGCGGCTGACGCGGCCCCCAACGCTCGCTGCCAATGGCACGGTGGCGTCTACCACGATGCTTCCCGGACGCAAAGCAGGTTTTAACTGCTTTAGAAGAGTCGCGTGGCCTTCAAAAGGAATCGTCAGGACCAGCAGATCTGCCAAGGCGCAGGCGGCAAGATTTTCCCTCCCTGAAACATTCGCATTCGCGCCAGCGCGTTGCCTGATTTTATCGGCGGCTTCCTGTGCCCGCTTAGCGTCTCGTGAGCCGATGATCACCGTCTCACCTGCTAGCGCCCAGCGCACAGCCAGACCGAAGCCTTCGGGACCAGTTCCTCCAAGAACCGCGATCGTGCGGCTCATGCGAACTCCGGTTCCAGGGATTGTTCGGCCACCAACTCCTCCAACTGCAGCTTGATGTTGATTTTGGTGTAAGTGGTGTTGCGTTCGGCGGGAATTCGCCCGGCCTCAAGGATCAACGACTGAAAATCTTCTGGGCTAGTGTACTGGCCGGCAGTGGCTCCGGCTTCGCGGGAAATATTTTCTTCCATCAGAGTGCCACCGTAGTCGTTGGCGCCGGCGTGCAGGCAGAGTTGCGACAAGCCGCGGTTCAGCTTTACCCACGACACTTGAACATTGTTGATCGCGCCCGCCAGCAACACTCGCGCTAGCGCGTGAATTTTCAGATGCTCGGCAAGAGTCGGCCCAGGCCGTGCAATGCCTTGATGAAACAGCAGCGTGTTCTGATGCACGAAGCCTAGCGGCACAAACTCTGTGAAACCGCCAGTTTCCTGCTGGATGTGCCGCAACAATAGCAGTTGATTGACCCAGTGTTCGGCGGTTTCCACGTGCCCGTACATCAGCGTAGACGTACTGCGAATGCCACAACCGTGGGCTGTGCGGATCACCTGCTTCCACTGTTCAGTGGAGAGTTTATTCCGGGAAAGAACGAAACGGACATCATCGTCCAGAATCTCAGCCGCAGTGCCGGGCAGCGTGTCGAGCCCGTTGTCCTTCAGCATGCGGAGATAATCGTCCAACGGCATCCCCGTGAGTTCGACACCGTAGACAATTTCCATCGGCGAGAAAGCGTGAATGTGCATCCGCGGAGTGACCTTCTTCACCGCGCGCAAAATCTCACGATAATAGAAAGGAGGAAGACCGTGCGGCAGGCCACCTTGAATGCAGACTTCGGTTGCGCCTATTTCCCACGCTTGAAGCGCCTTTTGTCCCACCTGCTCCGGGGTCAGGAAATAGGTATCGGACTCCCGCGGCCCCCGGCTAAAGGCGCAAAACTTGCAGCCGACGAAGCACACGTTGGTGAAGTTGATGTTGCGATTTACGACATACGTCACCAGATTGCCGGATAGTTCGCGCCGTAGTTGGTTCGCTGCCACCACCAGACCCAGCAGATCATCGCCATCCGCGTTTGCCAGTAGTGAGCATTGTTCCCGCGTGAGCGCGCTGCCATCCAGCGTTTCCATGACTCGTTCGATGGCAGCCTGCACTCCCGAACTCAAGCGTTGAGCTACATCCGGCCATTCCAGCGATGGGAAACTCTCGAGTTCAGACTGCGTCAACAATCGAGCCACAGATTCTCCTTCACCAGCCTAACGGAACAAATCCGTTGCCGCTGGACGAATCACGTCGCGCGCGCATCCCCGCGCGGGCCGGTACCTGAAGCCGCGCACGATGCATGCTGGCGTGCGGGCCAGCTTGCCGCAGACCAGCCCCGCCGCACAAGCTAGTTCGTCAGCCACGGCCTCAATACTAACCCGTAAGGGATAGCCGTAGGGATCGCGGTCGCCGCGATAATCGTGCAATGCCTGCATTCCGGCTACCCCAATCGCGACCTCGGTGAGGCCTTCGCGCCACGGCCGTCCGAAAGAATCAGTAATGATCACGGGAACCGACAGCCGCAGCCGTTTCTTCAGTCCGCGATGTAACCGTGCCGCTGAGGCGTCGGGATCTTTGGGCAGCAACAAGGCGTGGCGTCCTCCATCGACGTTCGAAACGTCCACTCCGCTGTTCGCACAGATCAGCCCGTGACGCGTTTCCGTGATCAGCACACCGCGCTTGCGCCGCACCACGCGGCGACTCTGGGCCAGCCCCAGTTCGACCACTCTGGCATCAACCTGGTATCGCCGCGCCCAAGCCCGCGAACTGGGAGAAGGTCTTATCCTGTCCAGCTCTACAAACTGACCCTCCGCCTTCGACACGATCTTATGCTTTACGATCAGGATGTCCCCGGCCTTTAGCGACAGCCGGTTGCCTTTCAAAGCTCCCAGGAGTTTCTCCACCAGCGAGTCGCCGGCACGAATTTCCTCGGAGAAAGGGACTGGCACAATCTGCAACCCTCGAAGCGGAGATGACTGCGTCATCATTCGTTTGCCGCAAGGGGCAAATCCGCCAGGTCGAACCGTCGCACCATCTGCTGCGAGCGGGTTTCACCCGGCGACTCTGCCAGTCGGCACAGGTCAGCCGGACTGTCGATATCCAGCGCGATACCAGAAAGCGCTAAGACCGTCACTGGCTTTGCGGACGCGCGCGCTGCGGCCAAGTGTGGCTTGAAGCTGTCGTTGCCAAATCGCAGAGGGAAGAGCCCAGCGGGACGCCGAAACGCTGCATTGGTGCCGCGGCCATCGGCCGCGGGAACCAGCACCGAGCCTTGATCGGGTGCTGCCTGCACAATCTTCTCCAGCTCCGAGACTCGCATCAACGGAATGTCGCCGGGGATCACCAACGTAAAGCGGACTTCGCGCGCTTGACAAACCTGCGTCGCCATTTCAATGGCGTCGGTCTGACTGCGGTTCGCAGAATCTGGGATCACTTCAAAATCAAAGCGCCGGGCCAAGTCGCAGGCAAACGGGTCGCTGGTGACCAGCGCAACTTGCGGCCGGCCTACCCACGAAGCCAAAGTCTCTGTCACGTCGAGCAGCATGCTCTGCGCCAGTTCCGTGCGAGTGGTTTGATCCAGCAGCGAGGCCAGCCGCTGCTTGGCGCCGGACAGATTCTTCACCGGAACCAGGATCATGACGGGTCGGCTCCCGCTCGGGCCGCGCTTTCCGCCGTCAGCAAGGCGAGCACGGTCCTGGCCAGCTTTGCTTTATCGTCAGCGTTTCGCATGATGGTGTTGGTGCAGTGCACCCGCAGGCCGGGACGAGTAAGTTGCCGCGCAGCCTCCGCGTCGCGCAGGTCAGCAATCAGAATGTCGAGAAAATCCTCGTAAGCCCGCGCCACTCCAGCGATCGAAACCGGGAACCCGTGTGCGGTCATCAGAATTCCTGCCGGCCCTGAGACTGCCGCGTCTCCCACAATCGGACTCACGGCAGCCACCGTTGCCTCCGTCTTCCGCAGTGCATCTCGAATGCCCGGCACGGAAAGGATTGGGCCAATGCTGGTAACTGGATTACTCGGCGCAACGATGACCGCGCTAGCGGACATGATTGCTTCCACTACACCGGGCGCAGGCTCGGCTTCCGTCGCCCCGGCAAAGCGTACCGCTTTCACCGGGTCCTGATACCAGCGCTGCACGAAATATTCCTGAAAACTGAGTTCGCCGACCGGCGTGTCAACTCTGGTCTCCACCCGTGAGTTACTCATGGGCAGGATGCGCGCCTGCACGCCCAGCTTGGCGCAAATTTCCATGGTGGCCTCAGTCAGGGTTTTCCCCTCCGCCAGTGTCTTGGAACGCAGCAGATGAATCGCCAGGTCGCGGTCGCCCACATGGAACCAGGTCGGCTCGGTCAGCTCGCCCATCGCCTGCAGGCAGAAGAAAGTGTCGCCCTTCACTCCCCAACCGCGCTCCCGGCTGAGCAGACCTGAAAGCGCATAGGTAATCGAGTCCAAGTCCGGAGAAACATAAAGGCCCCACCATTGCAGGTCGTCGCCAGTGTTCACCACGAACGTGAGTTCCTGCGCGGGGACCACCTGCCGCAGGCCATCCACAAATTTTGCGCCTCCGGTGCCGCCGGTGAGTACAACAATCATGCTGCCCTCCGCGCGTAGCAGTCGGGACCAGCCGCAGCCAGAACTCTTTCCGCAACCACGCCGGGGCGCGACATCACCGCCGGGAGAAATTCCGGATAAACTGGGAGCCTCTGCCGCAAGATGAATCCCTTTGATTCCGTGCGCCGTTGCAGTTCGTCGAGATGGGGCCAGGGTCGCTCCGGATTGATGAAATCCGGCGTGAGCGGCGAAACTCCGCCCCAATCGTTGATTCCGGCGTCGAGCAAATCTTCGTAATTGGGCGCGGAAAGATTGGGCGGAGCCTGAAGATTCACTTCCGGCATCAGCAAACGGGCGACTGCGATGGTTCGCAGCATTTCCCCTGGCGTCGGCTCCGGCCAATCGCGCATGGGAATTTCAGGCTTCACACGGAAATTCTGGATGATCACTTCCTGAATGTGACCGTAGCGTTGATGCAGATCACGAATCGTCAACAACGAATCCACCCGGTCTTCGGACGTTTCCCCGATCCCGATCAGCAAGCCCGTTGTGAACGGAACGCTCTGTCTGCCGGCCTCCTCAATCGTGCGCAGGCGCTTGGCAGGTACTTTGTCCGGAGCGTTATCGTGTGCCGCTCCTGAAGCCAGCAACGAAGCATTTGTGGTCTCAAGCATCAAACCCATGCTGGGGGAAACCGCCGCGAGCCGCGCAATCCATTCCGCGCTCAGCAACCCGGGGTTGGGATGCGGCAGCAAGCTAGTCTCTCGCAACACCAGTTCGCACATCGCCTCCAGATAGTGCAACGTCGAGTTGTATCCCAGCCGCCCCAAGGTCTCGCGCATTTCCGGAAAGGCGAGTTCAGGCTTGTCACCCAGACTGAATAGGGCTTCTGTGCAGCCTAGCTTTTCGCCGGCGCGGGCGACTTCCAGCACTTCTTCCGGCGTCATGGTGTGGGCGCCGGGTTGGCTCGGATCGCGCCGGAAAATGCAATAGCCACAATAGTCGCGGCACAGGTTGGTCAGCGGAAGGAAAACCTTCCGCGAGTACGTGATCACTCCCGGCTTGAATCGTTCCTTGGCTGCGACCGCCGCCGCCAGAAGTTCGGGAAGTTGCTCCTCCGGGCAGCGAACCAGTCGGCACGCGGCCTCACGCGACAGGGACAAAGTCCCGTCAAGGTCCTTCGTTCGAACCTCAACCCGAGTTGTGACTCCCACCGCCAAGTTCAAGACCTCGGTTGATTCTAATGGATTACCATCCTGCGCGGTGCAGTAACTGAGTCGGGCGATCGTCGGATAGAATTGGGCATTCAAACTTCAGAACTCGCATGAGCGTCACGCAGGCCGATTTTCGCAAAGCGCTGGGCAGCTTCGCCACCGGAGTCACAGTCATCACCGTGGACTATGAAAGCCAGGTGCACGGCATGACGGCGAACGCCTTTGCCTCCGTGTCTCTCGATCCCTTGCTGGTGCTGGTGTGCGTCGATCACAAAGCCCGGACGCACACTCACCTGTACACCCGCAAGCGTTTTGGGGTAAACGTCCTCGCCGAGAGCCAGCGCGAGATATCCGAATACTACGCCCGCCCCACACAGACCCATCATGACGCTGAGCAGGAAGTCGGGGCCCGTTTTGACCGCACTGCCCACGGTACACCGGTGTTGCAGGATGCGCTGGCCTACTTGGAATGCCGTCTGCACACCGCGCAGGATGCCGGCGACCATACCATCTTTATTGCCGAGGTTGAGGATGTGGTGGTACGGGAGGGCGAGCCGCTGCTCTATTTCCGTGGAGCTTACAGGAAGATTCGGCAGGGCTAAACTTCGTTCTGCTGCAACCGATCAGTGAAAGGCTTCATTTTTCTCATCATTCAGCCTTATCCATGCCAGTAGGGCGAAAATACCCATGGTGAAGATCGTCACCAGGGCGCAGCTGCCCGTGATGTCGCTCACCCTCCACAGTGCGCCGGTAGGATCGGCAACCATCGCGGGCCCGGGCCGCGGAATTGCCAGCAGCAGGTTTCCGGCCATGGAAACCACGTAGAACAGCAGAGGCTCACGCCAGTAATCAAGGGGCAATCGTCTGCATGCTGGCGGCCACTGGTGCAGATAGAGTGCGAACGATTGGAAGATCACATAGACCGTCAAGTACCAGCCAAAGAAGTTGCTGACCGGAACGCCAAAGTACGCTCCACCTTGCAACCACACCCACGCACGCAAGATGGTCGCCCAGATCGGATCCATAGAGAAGTCCCAGGAGACCATGATGAAGGCCGCGACCACCGGCAGAACGAAGACGCGCCTGCCCGCCAGTGGCTCTTGCATATCTCCGAGAATCAACACGGCAAGCGCCCATGAGAGGTAGGCCATTCCCACATCCGCGAGCCCGAGCATGATGGGGACAACCGAAAGCTTTGGTCCCATCAGGTCTGTAAAGTAATAGTGCCCAAAGGGAAAGCCGGTACGGACACCCACATTCTCAAACACATTCCCCACCACCAGCATGAGTGCCACAAACGTCAGCACGCCGCGCCAGCCGTAGTACTTGGCGCCATGGAGTAAGGCGAAGATGGCCGGGGGAAAAACATGCAGCGCGACCACTGCTGACATGGGGACTCTGCCGGGGAAGACTTGCAAGAACCTCGCCGCGGCATAGAGGGCGATGAGCACCCAGAACGTGTGGCCGATCCCTGAACTGCTCCTCACCTTAGTCTCGGTGAGTCGGTCGCTGTATGTGTGCAAATTCGTCCCCCGACGACATCCGGAATCTTGAGGTTTCCTCGACCAGAAAGCAAGCTTTCTCGCTGGCTGCCTTGATTGAGTAGTCGCAAGGCGAATCCTTTGCTAAGCTTGTGGGCCACGTGGGTTTCGTTTCGCGAAGCTCAGGTGGATTCCGGTCACTCGATTATGTATCCGCGAGCGTTTCACTATCACCGTGCTGGATCATTGAAAGAGGCGGCGGTCATGCTGTCCCAGCTTGGCGACGATGCCAAGCTGCTGGCGGGCGGACAGAGCCTCATTCCCTTGATGAAGCTGCGCTTCGCCAATCCCACGCATTTGGTGGACCTCAACTTTATCGCGGGAATGTCCTATGTCAAGGAGAACGACGGTGCCCTGCGCTTCGGGCCGCTAACTCGTCATGCAGAAATCGAGAATTCTGCCATCGTTGCCAAGGTTCCCATCGTGCACGACTGTGCCGCCGGTATCGCCGACGTACAAGTACGCAATCGCGGCACCATCGGGGGTTCGCTCGCCGAGGCTGACCCTAGCGGCGATTGGGCGGTGGTTCTCAGCACGTTGTTTACGCAGGTTCGATGTCTGGGGAAGAATGGCGAACGCACGGTCGAACTCAAAGACTTCATCCAAGATGCTTACACCACCGCGCTGGCCCACGACGAACTGGTCAACGAGGTTGTGGTCAGGATTCCAGCGAAGGGAAGCGGCGGCGCCTATCTCGCCTTCAAGCGTGCGGCTCCGGTTTATCCCACGGCCAGCGCGGCCGTGCAGCTCACCATGGAGGGAAATGTTTGCAAGGAAGCAGCCATCGCATTGGGTTGCGTCGGCCTGACTGCGATCAAGGCGAAAGACGCCGAAGCCGCCCTGCGCGGCCAGCCCATCACCGAGAAAACACTTGCAGCAGCCACGGAGGCCGCCCGCGCCGCCGCCGATCCACAATCCGACATGCGTGGCTCTGCCGACTACAAACGTACGTTGGTTGGCGCGCTGGTCAGGCGGGCGATTGACATAGCCGTCCGCCGGGCGCGAGGAGAGCAAGTTGAGGTCAGCCACATCTATGCCTGACGTGATTGCCAAAGTCGCGGTGAAGGTTACGGTGAATGGCAAGCTCCATGCGCTCGATGTTGAGCCGCGCATGCTGCTGGTGGAAATGCTGCGCGAACCGCTCGATCTCACCGGGACCCACGTGGGCTGTGACACGACTTATTGCGGCGCCTGCACCGTGTTGATGAATGGCGCTGCGGTGAAGTCATGCACCATGTTTGCGGTGCAGGCGGACGGCGCCGAGATCACTACCGTCGAAGGTTTGGAAAAAGATGGCCAGTTGCATCCCATCCAGAAGGCGTTCGGCGACGCCTACGGCCTGCAGTGCGGATATTGCACGCCCGGCCTGATGCTCTCGACGCTTCAGTTGCTCTCGAAGAACCGGCAGCCTAATGAAAAAGACATGCGTAAAGCCATTGCCGGCAACACCTGCCGCTGCACCGGATATCAGAATATTTTGAAGGCCATGCAATTCGCGGCGCAGAACATGAAGGGAGCCTGAGGCATGGCGATCAAGCTGGACGGCGAATTCGAGATCCAACGCAGCCTGGAAGACGTCTACGATTTTCTCACTGACCCGAATAAATTCGCGCCGCTGCTGCCTGAGTTTCAGAGCATGGCGGTGCAGGATGTGACCCACTTTGCTGTCAAAGTGAACGTTGGCATTTCCTATATCAAAGGCATAGCCGACGTAAAACTCGAACTGGCGCAGGCGGACCGTCCCCGGCGGGCGCAGTACAAAGGCCAGGGCAGCGTCGCCGGAGGCAACGTTTCATTCACCGCGGGCTTTGATTTATCTGCGGTCGAGGCTGCAACCAAAGTGGCTTGGCAGGGTGAAGCCCAGATATTCGGGCGTCTAGCTTCTGTCGCCGGAGGCCTGCTGGAGCCGCTGGGCAAGAAAAACGTACAGAAGCTGATTGACGCTCTCCAGGCCGCGTTGATCCAAAGCACAAACCAGGTGGGCACAGGCGCCCTTGTCCCTCCGGCCGAGCCAAGCTCGGCAGCGAACAGCGAAAGCGCCGAGGACCTGAAGTGACGCCAGGAACTGAAAAGAAAAACTGGGTCGGCCAGGCGCTCCCGCGCAAGGAAGAGAACCGTCTGCTGCGCGGCCGCGGCCGCTTCTCCGACGACATCAAGCTGCGGGAGATGCTCTACCTGCGCTTCATTCGCTCGCCCTACGCCCACGCGAAAATCGTCAGCGTCGACACTTCAGCCGCCGAGAAACTGCCCGGCGTTGCCTGCGCCCTGACCGGCACCGAGATCGTTTCGCAGACCCAGCCCTTCATTGAAATCGGCCCTGATCCGTTTGCTCGAATCAAAGACTACCCGCTGGCTGCAACCAAAGTCCGCTATCAAGGTGAGCCGGTGGCCGCCGTCGCAGCTGAGTCTCCTGCGCTCGCCGACGACGCTGCCGAACTCGTGCAAGTCGAGTACGAGGCCCTCGATCCCGTGATTGACGCCGAGCAAGCTTTGGAAAACAAAAGCCTGCTCCACGACGAAGCCGGAACCAACCGGGTCTGGAACGGCGTTTTCGAATACGGTGATGTCGCCAAGGCTTTCCAGGACGCAGCCCATGTCGTGACCATCGACCGCATGCACTTCCATCGCTTCTCCAGCACACCGCTGGAAAATAATGTGGTCATCGCCACGTGGAATGCGAAAGACGAGCGCATCTATTACCAGTGCAACAATTCTTTTCCTTCGTTTGCCATCCAGTTTCTGGCCGCGCATTTGCAAGTGCACATCGACCGCATCCGCGTCGAGACTTCCGACATCGGCGGCAGCTTCGGCATCAAGATCACCAGTTACCCGCAGATGGCCGTCTGCGCCCTGGCCTCAAGAAAAGCCGGCGGGCGTCCCGTCAAGTGGGTGGAGACGCGTTCCGAACACATTACTTCAAGCGCCCACGGCAACGAGCGGACTTTTCGTGACACCCGTATTGCCCTCGACAAGAACGGTGTAATTACTGCCATCACTTCCCGCCACATCGACGATTGCGGCGCTTATCCTCGCTACGAACCACTCGGCTGCGTCATCTGGTCGCAGGTGTTTCCCGGTGTCTATCGCTTCAAGAATGCGCGCATCGATTTCTCCCAAGCCGTTACCAACAAATGTCCCGTCGGCCCCAACCGCGGATATTCTCGCATGCAGCATTTGTGGTTTCTGGAGCGCGTGGTCGATATCTGCGCCCATAAGTTGGGAATTGCTCCCGACGAAATGCGTCTCCGCAATTACATTCGCACCGAAGAGTTTCCCTATACCACGCCCAACGGATGCATCTACGACTCGGGAAACTATCCCAAGATGCTCGATCTCGCCAAACAGAAAATCGGCTGGGACGAATGGAAAAAAAAACAGGCGACGGCGCGCAAAGAGGGACGCCTGATCGGTATCGGCATCGGCACCACGCTCGATTCCGGCACCAACAATTTCGGACAGTCGCAGATCGTCAATCCCGGCCTGCCCTACTCCGGCAACTCCCAGGGCGCGAACTGTAAACTCGATATCTATGGCGAAGTTGTAGTCTCGGTCGGCTCCTGCCCGCAAGGCCAGGGACACGAAACCACTGCCGCCCAGGTGGTCGCCGATGTGTTGAGCATCCATCCTGACATGGTCACGGTGCGCACCGGCTTCGACACCGAGCGCAACGTACACACCGGATTTTCCGGCACCTATGCCAGCCAGTTTGCGGTGTCCGGGCTTTCTGCGGTTCACGGTGCAGCCCAGAAATTGAAAACCGAGATGAAGCGCCTCGGCGCATTTGTGCTGCAAGCCAAAGAAGACGACGTCGAGTTCGGCACCGGAGCGCAAGGGCCCGAACTGAGTGCCAAGAGCACAGGCAAGTCGATCAACTACTGGGGGCTGGCCAACCTGGTCAACGCTAACAGCGCGGCGCTGCCGGAAGAACTCTACGAAGTCACGCTGAACTGCCGCTACATCTGGCGAGCGCCGTTCAAAGTTCCTGACAAGCAGAAGAAGTACGGCAATCTCACCATGACCTACGCCTCGCAGCTGCATATCGCAGTGGTGGAGGTCGAGCGCGACACCTTTATTCCCCGAATTCTTGACTACGTTGCTGTAGACGACTGCGGCACCGTCATCAATCCCCCCATTGTGGAGGGCCAGGTCTACGGCGCGACCGCCCACGGAATTGGTGCGGCATTGATGGAGAATTGCGTTTACGACGCCGTCGGCAACATGCTTACCAGCACCTTCAGCGACTACACGCCCATCACCGCGATGAACATGCCCGACGTGAAGTACGGCCATATCTCCACTCCTTCGCCTCATAGCTACAGCGGCGCCAAGGGCATGGGCGAAGGCGGCGCCGCGCCGGTGCACACCATTTCGGCGGCGCTACAGGATGCTCTGTTTGCCAAGGGCGTCTTCATCGACGATTCCTTCAACAACGCGGACAGCCTGTTCCGCGCTCTGGTGGGGAAAGAAATCAGTCAGATGGAGAAGTTGGTGAAGGTCGAGAAGCGCTAGGCATGTGTGGTGCGGGCGCCCTCGCCCGCAGTCTGTGCGGGTGAGTTCTAAGGCGCATGAAGCGAGTTTGCATTGTCGGCTGCGGGGCGATCGGCAGTCTGTACGCCGCGCATCTGGCGCGCGTGGCAGAGGTTTGGGCCTTCGTCCGGCGTGAGGATCACGCCCAGGCGTTGAGTCGCGAAGGGCTACGGGTCTCGGGCAAGCATGAATTCCATGCCTCGCTCAAGGCCACGACGAAGCGCGATGAGCTTCCCGAGTGTGATCTCGCAATCGTCGCCACCAAGGCAACGCAGGTGGTGGATTCGATGGCCTTGGTGGGCTCTCGTTTCGATCGCGGCGCAGTGCTGTCCGCGCAGAACGGTTTGGGCAGTGAGGAGATCGTCGCCGATCACACTCGCGGTCAGGTGATTCGCGGCACCACTTTCATGAGCGGGACCAAACACAGCGACACCCACGTGCAGTTGGAACTCGATACCGCAACCTGGATCGGCCCATTTGAACCGTGCAACACCCCTTTCAATGTGGTGCAGGAAACTGCTGACCTGATCAAGGCGGGCGGCCTGAAAGCCGAGGCGCTGTCGGACGCGCGGCCGGCGCAGTGGTCAAAGCTGATCTTCAATGCCTCGGTGAATGGAGCGGCGGCGTTGACGGGGTTGCCGCACTCACCGCACTTCGCAAACCAGTCTCAGCTTTCGAGTCTCGGCCATCTGTTGCATGAATTGATCGACGAAGGCAGGCGCGTAGCCGCAGCCGCTGGTGTAAAACTGCACGAGGACCCATGGGAGATGAACAAAATCGGCGCCATGACCAATCATCCTCCGTCCATGCTTTACGATGTACGTCACCAGTTGCCGACGGAAGTTGATTTCCTCAGCGGCGCCATCGCGCGTGAGGCACAACGCTATGGAGTCCCGGCACCGCTGCACACCGCTGTGTTCCGCCTGATTAAAGGGAAAGAGGCTTCGTGGAATTTCAAAGATGAGAATCACGCCGTCGCCACACACGGCAAAGGCACTTCACACTGACCATGTCCTGGCCGATTGATCAATCGAAGTTGACTCGAGTTCGCTCCCTGATGAAGGACCAGGCCCTCTCCGCGCTGGTCGTGCGTGCGCCCGACAATGTCCTCTATCTCACGAATTACTGGTGCATGAAGGGCTACGACATCGCCGTCTTCCCACGCGAAGGTGATCCCACGCTGATCGCTCTCGAACCGCAACTCGTCGACGCCCAGCGCAACTCTTGGACGAAAGACATCCGCCTGTTCAAGGGCTACCACCCCAGCGATCCCCGCCCACCACAGTATCGGGCACTGGACATTGCACTGGATGTGCTCAAGCAACGTGGCCTGACCGACAAAGTCGCAATCGAACTCAACATGGGAACCCAATCCGCCGATCGCATGGTCGGTGAGCCCACGACACCGACGCAAATGTTCTTCGATGCCTTCGGCGAAATCGCTGGCCAGGTAGTTGACGCTACCCCGCTGTTCAACGAAGCCCGTGCCATCAAGACCACGCAGGAGATCGAGCGCATGCGGCTGGCTAACGAGCTGGCCGCGCTGGCCATGGAATATACACGCGAACACATGCGTCCCGGCATGAAAGAAAGCGAAGTCGGAGGCATGTACGAAAGCTTCGTGCATGGGCTTGGCGTCGGCTATAAAGGCAAAGTCGAAATGGCTCGCGCTTTCACGCTGGTCTGGTCGGGGAAGGGAATTGCGACGTTTACTGCGACCGGTGACCGGCCAATCCAAAAAAATGAACCCACCCTGTTCGAGATATGGGTCTGCGTTGACGGCTACTGGACCGATCTGACCAAGAACGCCTGCCCCGGCGAGCTTACGGCTCCTTATCACAAGTTGCTGGATCTATTACTGAAGGTGTTCAATCAGGCTGTGAGTTATGCACGCGACGGCGCCAGCTTCCCCGAACTTGACCGTCTGGTGCGCGCCCGCATTGCCGAGGGCGGATACGCCGGCCAGCCGTCTCATCCCATTTGTCATGGGGTGGGCGCGCGTGCTCACGAGCCACCATATGCGCATCAGGCCGGAGGCGGTACCATAAAAAAGAACATGGTGCTGGCCATCGAGCCCGGGATTTATTGGGAGGGCGGCGGCGGCCTCCGCCTGGAAGACAATTTCCTAATCAACGATCAGGGGAGTGAAAAGCTGTGCAGCTATCCGGATGATTTCCGGCTGGCACGCTGAACGCTGTGTCCAAATCAAGCTCAAAACTCGATCCCGACCTGATCTCCCGGATCATCGCCGAAGTACGGGCGGACGAGATCGTCGCCATGGCCAGCGACGTGATCAACCTCTCCAGTCCAACCGGAGAAGAGTTGCACATGGCGGAATACATGCAATCCGCCCTCCGGCGGTTGGGCTTGGATGTTACCTGGCAAGAAGTCGAAGAAGGGCGCGCTAACGTAGTTGGCCGATGGGCCGGATCTGGCGGCGGCAAGAACCTGATGTTCAACGGCCACATGGACACCTCCAACACCGGCCGCGAAGATTTTCTGACAGGCGTCGGCTACAAACCCAGCGCCGTGGTCAAGAATGGCTTCATTTACGGCCTCGGCATCTACAACATGAAAGGCGCCCTGGTCTGCTACACGCATGCGGTGAAAGCGCTGCAACGCGCCGGAGTCCGGATGAAAGGCGATGTCATCATCGCCGCCGTCGCCGGCGAAATCGAGAAGACCCAGTGGGGCGATTTCAAAGGCAAAGAGTATCGTGGCTACGGATTCGGCACGCACTATCTGGTGAATCACGGCGTTTTGCCGGATATGTGCATCCTCGGCGAGCCCACCGACATGCGCGTCGTGCTCGAACATTTCGGATCCATGTGGGTGCGAATCTCCTGCACCGGAATTTACGTTCACACTGCCTTTTGTGAAGGCCGCGAAGAGATGAATTCCATCCGCCGCATGCACGAGTTGATGGAGACAATTCTGAAATGGATCTCGAACTGGGAGGAAAATGCCGCGCACGGCGGCAAGAAAGCGCTAGTGAATCTGGGTGGAATCCGCGGCGGCCACGCCTGGCGCGCCAGCCGCACTCCAGAGAAGACTGACTTGTTTCTCGACGTTCGCGTGCCGCCCACCATTCCGATGAATGAAGCCCGGAGAAATATCCAGCAGATGTTTTTCGAGTTGGAGAAGAAGCATCCCGACTGGGGTTTGGAGTTCGAAACCTACGTTTCCGTTCCCGGCGCGCGCATCAGCGAAGAGCACGAGATGATCAGAGCCATCGACGCCAACCACGAGCAAATTATGGGCAAGCGGCCAGACCGCGAAGTGGTCACCTGGTGTTCCGATGCCAGCGTGCTCAGCCGCTACGGCATTGAAACCGTGAACTACGGCCCCTCCAGCGGCCCCCGCGACAAAGAGGGCGAGAAAGTGGAAATCAAGACGCTGGTGGACATCACCAAGATTTACGCATTGGTTGCCGCCGAACTCTGCGGCGTGCAATCCTAAGCAGCTAGTCCGAGGACTCATTGCCAAGCCAGCAAGAAATCGAACGCCGCGATAAGAGTCTTCGTGCCGCCATGGAGCATGAAAATGTCGATGCTCTCATTGTGTGCGGTAATCAATATGCTGGCTTCGAGGGTGCCGTCCTCTATGTTTCGGGATTCGAAATCGTCCATCGCTATGTATACGTAGTGCTGCCGCTCTCGGGCGAACCCACGCTGGTGTTTCCTCGCGAGGCCCGCTGGATCGGCGACAAGAAAAAGCCCTGGGTAAAGGATCACGTCTGGCCGGATGTCCCCGGTCAGTGGATTCGTGATCGCGCCCAGGAACGCAACTGGAAGCGGATCGGCGTGTACGGCATGAATTTCGTGATGGCCGTGCGCGACTACCGCGAACTGGCGAATGGTCCGTTCGAGTTGGTGCCGTTCGACTATCAGTTTGACATGGCCCGCGCCGTCAAAAGCGAAGAAGAATTGGCCGAAATTCGCGATGCCATGGACATCATCGTCGACGGCTTCTGGGCGCTGGTCGCAGCTTACGAACCGGGCAAGACCGAAGCAGAAATCATGGCGCCCGCAGTGGAAAGATTTTTCGCCCGCGGCGCTGGCCCTCGCATGATGAATATTCTGCTTTCCGGTTCCCACGGCGAGGCGGAAGCGTCCTTCAAAGTGCCGGGGCATCGCGTTGTCGCCATCGACGATCTGCTGCTGTATTCCCTCGAAATCACCGGAGCCGGCGGCTATTGGGTCGAGTTCTCGCGTCCGCTCATCCGCGGCAAGTCGAGTGCGCGAACCCAAGCCATGGCCGAAGCTTACCCCCAGGCCCTGGAATCAGCCCGCAAACTCATGCGTTCAGGCGAACTGGCCAGCACGGTGCATCGCGCCGTGGCCGACACTTTCGCCAAACACGGATTCGCGCTCGGCCATCTCTCCGGTCACAGCATCGGCGCAACCATGCTCGAGTATCCCGCCATTGGGGCCAAGAGCGACGTGCCGCTTCAGGAGAACATGATTTTTTCGCTGCATCCCCAAGTCGTAGATCAAGACGGCAAGGTCTGTCTTTATACGCAGGACACTTATCGCATCGGCAAGACCGAAGGCGAGTGCCTGGCGGATGTGCCCTGGAAGTTCTACACCGGCAAGGAACGGAGACCCGGTAATCGAGCATGAAAATCTGTGTCATTGGTTGTGGAGCAGTCGGCAGCCTGTTCGCGGCCCATCTGGCCAAAGCCGGCGAAGCCGAAGTCTGGGCGTACGACGTGTGGAAAGAACACACCGACGCCATTCGTGCCAACGGACTGCGTCTCTCCGGCGCAGCCGATTTCACCGCCCGGCTAAACGCCACCAGTGATCCCAAAAGCCTGCCGCGCTGCGATTACGGCATCGTGGCCACCAAGGCGATCCACACCCGAGCCGCAATCGCGCAAGTCGCTCACATTTTCGATGAGAACAGCGCAGTCGGCTCGGTGCAGAACGGAGTTGGCAACGAGGAAATCATTGCCGAGCACGTGAAACTGGTGATCCGCGGCACCACTTTCCCAGCTGGGCACCCGATTGCCCCCGGACACATTGGGTACGACATCAAGGGAGACACTTGGATCGGCCCCTTTGAGCCCACGAATACCCCAATGGCCAAAGTCGAAGAGCTCGCTGGCCTCATCACCCGCACCGGGATGAACACCATCGCTCTGCAAGACGCACGCGGAGCGCAATGGACCAAACTCATTTTCAACGCTTCCACCAATCCCGTGGGCGCGCTGGCGCTACTTCACCACGGCGCCGCCACCAGATTCACCCCTACAGGGCAGTTGTTTGACGATCTAATCGCGGAAGGTGAGGCAGTCGCGAAGAAGCTGGGGATTGCGCTGCACGGCGATCCGCGAGCTCTGGTTCAGAAGGGTGCGAACGCCCCCGGAAAGCACCGTGCGAGTATGTTGCAAGATGTCCTTGCCAAGCGTCAGACTGAAATCGATTTCATGAACGGCGCCATCGTTCAATGGGGTGAGAAAATTGGTGTGCCTACGCCCCTTAACCGCGTCATGTGGGCGCTCATCAAGGGTCTGGAGCACTCGTGGAAAGATCCCGACTAATTAGGAGCTAGAAGCTAGAAGCGAACCAATGCCCATCCCATTCAACATCGGAGTTCTGCAACTCAGCATGGAGCCGGTGCGCGAGACCGTCGCCATGGCCAAAGCCTGCGAAGACGCCGGTTTCGACGCCTTCTGGATCGCCGAAGCCTATCCCTGGTGGCGCAAGCATGGGTTCGAAGCGCGTTCCTCGACTGCGATTTTGGCCGTAATTGCGGCCCAAACCCGCCGTATTCAGCTCGGCTGGGGAATCATTTCGCCCTACACTCGCCATCCCGTGCAGATCGCCATGGAAGCCCGTGTCATGCAAGACCTCGCCGGTGAACGCTTCCTGCTCGGTCTCGGCGCGTCCAAAATATTCATGAAGGAGATCGGCGAAGGTGAAGGCGAAAAGGTCGGGCCGGCTACGGTGATGCGCGAAAGCATCGAAGTCATCCGCGGCGTGCTTTCGGGCAATGCCTTCGAATACCAGGGCAAGGTTTTTGCCGCCAGCGTTCCCCCACTGAAACCTGACGCTCACACCCCGCGCGACACTCCACCTATCTATGTCGCTGGCACCGGCCCGGTGATGCAGAAAATGGCCGGCTCCATCAGCGACGGACTCTTGACTGCCAGCA